>Ga0209698_10002924_pt1 | contig 19068 bp, 23 predicted proteins | sample LitLauG_LLR_2012_FD_187203 | JGI IMG/M metagenome (GOLD analysis project Ga0209698, IMG submission 187203) | Freshwater sediment microbial communities from Pennsylvania, USA - Little Laurel Run_MetaG_LLR_2012 (SPAdes) (version 2) | ecosystem: Environmental > Aquatic > Freshwater > Creek >...
CGAGCGCAACTACGCGGGTTTGCAACCGAAGTTGAAAGGCGCGGCGGCGCTCTCGACGCTGGCGCATTTGGAGGATCTGCTTGCGAGGGGGCTCGCCGTTCGGGGCGAGGGAAAGCCGCTGGAGGCGGAATATCGGCAAGGTTGAGGCAAGCCCGCGCAGGGTGCTTGACGGCGCCGAGCACGGTGGCGTCCTAAAAGGCGAGAGGCGACCCTCAAGATAATGGTTGCTACGCGAGGCGTCGGCTACCCGCCCGACTTCAAATAGCGCGCTATCGCCGCCACATCCCCCCTGGGCAAATGCCCCAGATTGCGCACGACCTCCGCCATCGCCCCGCCCAGCGAATCTCCGTCCGGTTTGAACCCCAGCGTCAGCGCCGTCTCGATATCGTCCTGCGACCATTTGGCGAGGCCGGCGGGCGTAATGTTGGGCGACTTGCCCTTGCCGTCGGGCATCGGCGCCCCCGTCAAAGCCTTGTCCGCAATCGGCCCGCCCAGCGGATCGCGCGGCGTGTGGCACTCCCCACAATGGCCGGGCCCTTCCACCAGATAGCGGCCATAGTCCACGTCGCCGACGGCCGTCTGCGACGGCGCGACATGCGGCAGATACAGCCATTTCCAGCCCCCGACCAAGCGGCGGATGTTGAACGGAAAGCCGAATTCCGGCGCCGGCGCCTCGCCCTTCACGGCCGGCAGCGTGCGCAGGAACGCCCACAGATCACGCACGTCGACGACGCTCATGTGGCGATAGGACGCGTAGGGAAAGGCGGGGAACAGGTGCGCGCCTTCGTCATCCACCCCGTCATAAATCGCATGCGCGAAATCTTGCGGCGTCCAATGCGCCAGACCTTCGGGCGAAATATTGGGGGCGTAGATCACGCCGAACGGCGTCTTGAGCGCCGCCCCGCCGCCAAGTTCAGTCGGCGCGTCTGGCCGGGCGTGGCAGGAGGAACAGCCCCCGGCCCAAAACACCATCTCGCCTTTGCCCGCGTCGCCGGGCGCGGCCATCGCGCGCGCGATTTCGGGGTCGAGCGCGCCAGGCGCCGTGACCAGCCAAAACGCGCCCGCGCCCAGCAGCGCCACCGCGAGCAGCGCAAGGAGCGCCTTCATTGATCCTTGGCGCGATAAAGCTCATGACAATCGCCGCAGTTTTTCAGCACCGACGGGAACTTGGCCTTGAAGCTGGCCTCGTCGGTGATCGCCGTCGACGCCGCCTTCGAATCGGCGCCAAGCTTGGCGAAATGCGCCTCGAAATCTTTCTTATTGGCCCAGATCGTCGGCAGCGCCTTGGTGTCGCCTTTGTCGCTGCCTTCGGGAAACAATGCCGGCCCCTTGTCGGCGGCGTCCATGTAAGATTTCAGCGCCGCTAGCGCGTCCTCCAGCTTGAACGGCGTAGCGCCCTTCAGCATCCCGATGGCGGTCTTGGTCGCCGATCCATTGGCCTTCATGACCTCCTTGCGCGCGGCGATGGGATCGTCCGCGGCAAGGCCCGCTCCTACGCCCAGAAGCACCGTCAAAGCCGTCAGAACCGCTCGTCTCATGCCGCTCTCCCCCGCGCCGCCGCGCCGCAGGATGCTCCCTCGGCCTCGCAAATCAACGCAACGGTTTGTACGACCCTAGCGCGCGGGAAGGCAACTGCGGGCCCCGAATCGCTACGGGTGGCCCAATAGCCAGAATCTCATCATTTCGATCAGCGCCATCGCGGCGCCGGCGCGCGGCTCGGACAGGATATCTTTGAGCTGCAAGTTGCCGGAAATGACGTTCAGCGACGTTTCATCCCCGACATACGCCATCGCCCATTGCGAAAAGTCGCGGGCCTCCACCCACCCCTCCTGCAATACCGTGACATTCGTGTGCCGTCTGTCGCGCAATATCCCGCCGAACACGGTCTTCACGGCCTCGTAGGGGCCTTCCAACACCTGGGCGAAATAAAACTCGTTGAAGGTGAGCGCGCCCGTGACATGCAATTTGCCGTTGAGACTCTTGGCGGCGCCAAGGATATTTTCGATATCCTTGCGGCCGCCGCCGTCCAGCGGCGCAACGAGGCTCGTGCTGTAATAGACCAGTTGGTAAATCCGAACAAAATCTTCCAATGCGATCGCCCGGTTGGGCGAGATCGAAGCGGCTCCCGTTGTTTTTCTTGGCACGGCGAGATTCCGGCAGGATTTGCCTGACCTTGCGTCGAGTTTCGCTCAAAATCAATATCGAAGCAGAAATTTAGAAACGGCCCGTCAGAGATTTTTGCTCGCGGCGATAATGTCCAATACGGTGATAAGACTATCGCATTTGCTCGCAGTCTCCGACAAGGCAAGCCGGAGTTTGTCCGCGTCTTCGAGAAGGGAATAGTCGGGGGCGATCGGCAGGACTTGCGACGCCAGCTCCGCAAGACGAGTTTTTGCCAAAATCTTAAAAAAATCAACTGGTTGGGTTTCGAGAATCTTGGCCGCGCGCAGCAAAAGGTCCGGTGTGAACACCGCGCCTCCGGTTTCATACGCCTTCAGCATCGCCAGTTTGACGCCGAGGGAAAACGCAAACTCGCGCTGCGACAGGCCGCGTTCCTGCCTGCGAAGCGCAACGCATTGTCCGATAGAGGTGAAAATTTTTGAAATCGCGGGCTTGCGCTCGACGGAGCGGACAAGCGCCTGAATTCCGCTGACTTCAAGACTTGCGTCGCTGCTGACGACGCGAAGCCTCGGCGCCTCGCGGTCATTGGGTCCCCCGGAATCGCCCACCCCTATCTCCAGATCGAAAATCTTGCGACCACGAACCGCAAACCTGCCGACGCAATCTCCGCCGAGCGCGCCGCAGGACAACAGATCGCGATCTGGTATAATTGAACTGCGCGCGAATACAAGCGCAGCTCGCAACAATATCCGTCTTGGATTCGACCTAAAGCCCGTTAGACTTTAGAAAGTTGATTTTCGAGCGCCCATTTGACCGCCCGGCGCGCGTGACAGGGGCCCGCTTTGCGGGTCGCAAGCCGTCTTGGGAACGCCGCCGGAGATCAACTCCCCAAAGCCCAATCGAATCGAACGGGGAAACGGCGGGATTGCAGCCGCTGGCTCACGCCCCAAGCGCCCTCTTGATGGCTTCCGGCTCCTTCGCGATCACGCGCAGCAAATTGGCCGCCGGGCCGCTGAGGGCGCGCTTGCCCTGTTCCCACTTGCGATAGCCCGACAGGCTCATACCCATGAGCGGCGCCATCTCGGCCTGGGTGAGCTTCGCCTGCTTGCGAATCTCGCGTGGATCGAGCGGTTCGTGAACCAACGCGGGACCCTCGCCCTTCACATGCGCCGGCGGCTCGCTTGTGCGGCGAGCGGCCCAACACCTTCGCGCCCGAAAGGGGCTCAAGACTTAAGAGGGACACAAACTCGCGCTCAACCCCTCGAAAGGCCCCGCGCACGACCTGTCCGCGTCAGGCGTTCCCCACAGTGGTGAACATCGCAAAATCCATCGCCTCGCGCGGCGAGCGCCCCGCCCACAGCACGAACTGGAACGACTGGTAATAAGTCTCGCAAGCCTTCACCGCCGCATCCACCAAAGCCCGCGCCTGCCCATCGCTGGCCGAGGCGCCCCCCGTCAGGCAATGGGCGTGGCGGAACATGACGATCTGCTCCTGCGGCCACAGGTCGAAATGACCCAGCCACATCTGCGCGTTGATGAGCCGCACCAGTTCGGCGACTTCAGCCTTCTTTCGCTCAGGCGTCTTCAATTCGAACGCGCAGGAGAAATGCAGCGATTCGACGTCAGCGACCCAGGTGATCGACACTTCGTAGCGCGACCATTTGCCCTCCACGAGAATGGCGATCTCGTCCTCGTCCTGCCGGTCGAACGCCCATTCGTTGAGCGCGGCGAGGCGCTCGACGACGTCGACAGGGTGCTCGCGACGTTCGACGGATGGGGTGGCGATGGCTTGCATAAGCGAGGGCTTTCGGAAGGCTTCGGCTTGGGAACCACGCCTCCCGGGGGAGACGCGCCGCCGCTTCGCGGGGACCCGGCCAAGGTTTCAGATTCGTGGCCTTTCGCCTAGCGCCGCCTTTCGCTGTCCACAGAATCTCCCAAGCGAATCAATCGTGTCCGCGATTCACTGAGTCGTTTCGCGCCTCCAGCGCAGCGATTCTGGCAAGCAGTTTTTCGTTCTCGTCGCGCGCCTTGATCGCCATCTCGCGCAGAGCTTCGAACTCTTCGCGGCTGACGACGTTCATGGTTGAGAGCAGTTTTTCCAATTGCGCCTTCCCCATCGTCTCGACCTCGCGCCGGGCGCTGTCGGCGAGGCCGGCGGCGTCGGAGAACAGGCGGGAGATGTCGTCGAAAAATTGTCCGCGGGTCTGGGGCATGGCGCGCGCTCCTGTTGTCGGGCTTATCTGGACCGCCCCCGGCCCCTCTGCAAGCCTTGGCGACAAGCGCTCTCGCGTGGCATGAGAGATCCATGCTCCCTCTACCGCCGCCGCCCGCCGAAAAACGCCCTCGCGAGGTTTGCGCGATGGGCCGCGCCTGGACCGACGATTACGCCTGGCTGCGCGCCGGGAACTGGCGCGAGGTGCTGCGCGATCCCGCCGCACTTGCGCAGGACATTCGCGCCTTTCTGGAGGCGGAAAACGAATATTGCGAGGCGGTCCTCGCCCCGCTCGGTCCCCTGCGTGAGCAGCTCGCGGCGGAGATGCGAGCGCGGCTGAAGGAGGATGACAGCGATCCGCCCGCCCCGGACGGGCTGTGGAGCTACTACGCCCGCTTCCGTCCCGGCGGCCAGCATCGGCTCATTTGCCGCACCCCGCGCGAGGGCGGGCCGGAGACCCTGCTGCTCGACGGCGACGCCCGCGCCGACGGCGGGTTTCTGCAAATCGCCCACGCCCGCCATTCGCCCGACCATGCCCGCTTCGCCTGGAGCGTCGACTCCTCGGGTGCGGAGATTTACGAAATCCGCGCGCTCGCCATCGGCGGCGCCGACCTGCCCGACGTCGTGCCGCAAGCGACTGGCGATTTCGTCTGGACGCGCGATTCCAGCGGCTTCTTCTATGTGCGGCAGGACGAAGATCACCGCCCCTATCAGATCCGCCTGCATCGTCTGGGCGAACCGGCTGGCGCCGACAGGCTGATCTTCGAGGAGGCCGATCCCGCCTGGTTCGTGGGCTTGCGCGCGACGCGGCGGGGCCGTCGCGCGTTTGTCCACGTCCACGGCCATGACGGGCAGGAGTTCCACGTCCTCGACCTTGAGGCGCCGCAGGCGCCGCCGCGCCTGATCGCGCCGCGCCGCCCAAAATTCCGCTACACGCCCGCCGACCACGGCGACCGGTTCTTCATCAAGACCGACCGGGGATTCCAGGATTTCGAGATTTTTGAGGCGCCCGCCGACGCGCCGCAGGAGGCCAACTGGCGACCCTTCATCCCCGGCGTCGAGGGCCGGTTGATTGAAGATTTCACGGTCTTTCAGGATTATCTGGTCGTGCTGGCGCGTCAGGACAACCGGCCGCGCCTGATCGTGCTTTCGCTGGCTTCGGGCGAGACCCACGAGATCGCCTTCGACGCGCCGACCTATTTCCTGCGGCTGGAGACGACCTACGAATTCGCGTCCAGTGTCCTGCGCTTCAGCTATTCAACGCTGGCGACGCCGCAGGAAACTTACGACTACGATATGAGAACGCGCGTCCGCACGCTGGTCAAAAAACAGCCCGTCCCGCCCGATTTCGACGAGGCGGCCTATGTGGTTGAAGCCATCCAGGCCAAGGCGCCCGACGGCGCGTTGGTGCCCGTCTCGCTGCTGCGGCGGCGCGATACGCCTCGCGACGGCGCCGCTCCGGCGCTGATCTACGGCTACGGCGCCTATGGCTACGGCATCGACGCAGCTTTCGGCCCCAACCGTTTCTCGCTGGTCGACCGGGGCTTCGTGTTCGCTATCGCCCATGTGCGCGGCGGAACCGAAAAAGGCATGGCCTGGTACGAGGCGGGCAAGCTGGCGAACAAACCCAACACCTTCGCCGACTTTCTCGCCGCCACCCGCGCGCTGGTCGCGCAGCGCTACGCCTCGCCGCGACGCATCGTCGCACAAGGCGGCAGCGCCGGCGGGCTGCTGATGGGCGCCATCGCCAATATGGCGCCCGAGCTTTACGCAGGTATCGTCGCCGACGTGCCGTTCGTCGACGCCCTCAACACCATGCTCGACGAGACCTTGCCGTTGACCCCGCCCGAATGGCTGGAATGGGGCGATCCCTCCCGCGACGAGGCGGCGTTTGAAACGATCCGCAGCTACAGCCCCTATGAGAACGTCAAACCGCAACCTTATCCGCCGATCCTGGCGCTCGGCGGCCTCGCCGATCCCAGGGTAACCTATTGGGAGCCGGCCAAATGGGTCGCCAGGTTGCGCGCGACGATGAGCGGCGGCGGCCCGATCCTGCTGCGAACCGCCATGGGCGCGGGCCACGCCGGCGCCCCGGGCCGCTACGACCGGCTCGACGAGGTCGCCCGCATCTACGCCTTCGCCGTCGCAGCGGCGCAAGGCCGCTGGCGCGATTGACGATCCGTTCATATCTAAACTAATTGATCGCCGGAAGGTTGCGGCGCAGGAGTGGAAACGCGATGGAGAACGAGCTGCCCGCCCGCGAGGCGATGGAATATGACGTGGTGATCGTCGGCGCAGGCCCGGCGGGCCTGTCAGCGGCGATAAGGCTCAAGCAATTGGACCCCGAGCGCACAATCGTCGTCGTCGAGAAGGGCTCCGAGGTCGGCGCGCATATTCTATCAGGCGCGGTGATTGATCCCATCGGCCTCGACAGGCTGCTGCCCGAATGGCGCAGCGATCCCGACCGTCCCTTGAAGACGCAGGTGACGGAGGACCGCTTCCTGCTGCTCGGCCCCTCCGCAGGCTTGCGCCTGCCCAATGCGCCGATGCCGAAACTGATGAGCAACCACGGCAATTTTATTGGATCGCTGGGCGCCACAACACGATGGTTGGGCGCGCAGGCCGAGGCGCTCGGCGTCGAGATTTATCCCGGTTTCGCCGCCTCGGAAGTTCTTTACGGCGATAAAGGCGAGGTCGTCGGCATCGCCACCGGCGACATGGGCGTGGCGCGCGACGGCCATCGCAAGGATAGCTTCACGCGCGGCATGGAGCTACGCGGCAAATACACGTTGATCGCCGAAGGCGCGCGCGGTTCGCTCGCCAAGTTGCTCGTGGCGAAATACGGCCTCGACGCAGGCCGCGATCCCCAGAAATACGGCATCGGCCTGAAAGAAGTCTGGCAGGTCGACCCTTCCCGCTTCAAAGAGGGTCTCGTCCAGCACAGCTTTGGCTGGCCGCTCAGCGGCGCCAGCGGCGGCTCGTTCCTCTATCATTACGGCGACCATCTGATGTCGGTCGGCTTCGTCGTGCATCTCAATTACAAGAACCCGACGCTCTCCCCGTTCGACGAGTTCCAGCGCTTCAAGACGCATCCCGCGATTCGCGCCATGTTCGAGGGCGGCAAGCGCCTGTCCTATGGCGCGCGCGCGATCTCGTCCGGCGGCTGGCAATCAGTGCCGAAACTGACATTCCCCGGCGGCGCGCTGCTCGGTTGCTCGGCGGGTTTTGTGAACTTCGCGCGCATCAAGGGCTCGCATAACGCGATCCTTTCGGGGATGCAGGCGGCCGAGGCTGCGCACGCCGCGCTCGGCGAAGGCCGCCAGCATGACGAACTCTCAGCCTACGAGTACGGCTGGCGCGCCAGCGACATCGGCCGCGACCTCAAGCCGGTTCGCAACGTCAAGCCGCTCTGGACGCGCTTTGGCATTGCGCTGGGCGTGCCGCTCGGCGGCCTCGACATGCTGCTGAACGAATGGTTCGGCGTCTCGCCATTCGGCACGCTGGCGCATGGCAAGAGCGATTCCGACAGCATCCGCCCGATCAACCATGTCGAGCCGATCGTCTACCCCAAGCCCGACGGCAAGATTAGCTTCGACAAATCCTCCTCGGTGTTCCTGTCGAACACCAATCACGAGGAGGATCAACCGGTTCACCTGAAGCTGACCGACCCGGCGATACCGATCCGCTACAACCTGCCGCGTTTTGGCGAACCGGCGCGGCTCTATTGCCCGGCGGGCGTTTACGAAGTCGTTTACGCCGACGAGGCGAGGAAGGCCGATCCGCGCTTCGTCATCAACGCGCAGAACTGCGTCCACTGCAAGACCTGCGACATCAAGGACCCTGCGCAGAACATCACCTGGACGACGCCCGAGGGCGGCGGCGGGCCGAATTATCAGGATATGTGAGGGGCGGTGGTCACAACCAGCCCGTCGCCGAGATAGAGCGCGCCCGCCCCCTCCGGGGCGACGAGCGCCGCCGCAGGCGCGGCGGCGCGGCGCAGCAGGTCGGCGACAGCGCGCTCAGCGAGTTCATGCGCGGACGTCAGCCCCTGCACGAACGGGCGCCGGCTCAGCAGGAACGGCGCGGCGAGGCAATAGACGCGCTCCACCGGATTGACGCCCGGCGATAGCGCCAGTTCGTCGGTCACCGATAGATCGGCGGGATTCGTGGCGCCCGCCAACATCTGATTGGCGAGGATTTGCAGGCGCAGCGTCGGAAACGGCCATTCGCGCGGCGCCGCCTCACCCTCGCCGCGCGCGTCCACGACCACGTCGTAAGTGGCGCGCTCCTGCCCGACAACGACGGCGACGCCATTGGGCGCTTGCTCCAGCCGATAGTCGGGCGCAATCTTCTCGACCTCCAGCACGCCCGCTTCGTGCAGCGCCAGCAATCGTTCGACCGAAAGCGGCGGCACGGCTGCGTAATTGTCGATGAATACGCGCCGCAGGCCGCGCCGGAAACGCACAAGGTCGCGCGGGCTCAGATGCGGCGCGACCTCGGCGAAAGCTTCGTGGGCGCGCAGGATCGCGTAGCGATAACGCGAAACACGGCGTGAAAGCGCGTTGTCGCGCGTTTCGTCGAGATTGCGACGCGCTTCCACAAAGGGATCGCCGCTGCGCTGCGCGAAATAGGCGTCCGCAAACGTATCCGCGCTCAGATGCTCGAGCCCGACCTTGGCCGCCCATGCCGGGTCCTGTTCGCCAAGCTCGCGCGCCAGCAGCGCGTAGGCCGCGTCGAGCCCGCCCCGCGCCGCCGCCTTGGCTAGCGCCGGCGCGTTGCAGGCGCGCAGCGGCTCGTAGGGATAAGGAAAGAAGAAATCCGCCTCTGGCAGCAAGCCGCGTCGCGACAGCATCGTGACCTTCAGCGCTGCCGTCCCCTCGCGCCGCCGATAGGCGCCCTCGCTGAACTCACCCCGCGAGAGCGCCATCGCCAGCGTGGCGTCGATGGCGGTCAGCGAGGCGCCGAGGATGGCGACGTGGAATGGTTGATCGGGCGGCGCCTGCGGCGGAGGGTAGGCTGGACAGATCAGGCCGGCCTGCGATGCGCGCGGGCGGCTGCGATGTCCGGTCGCGATGATGACGAAATCGAAATCCGCACTCTCCAGCTTGGCCCCGTCGCGGCAAAACAGCACGCGCACGCCGCAATTCCCGCAGCGCACGTCCTCCACGCGCGTCCCCGGCCAACCATGGACGCGGCTTCCCGCGAAGGCGGACAGTTTGGCGTATTGCGCCTCGAAATAAGCCCCCAGCGCGACGCGCGGATAGAAACCGCGTTCGCTGACCTCGCCAACCCCCAGCGCGGCGCGCTCGGCCTCCGTCCGCCCCTCAAGCCATTGGGCCAGCGTATCGACGAGCGGAGGCAGTTCGAAGCTGGCGATATTGGCCAGCAGGCTGGGATGGTTGAGTGCGGGATCGTAAGGCGTGCCCAACCCCCAGCGCTCGCCCGCCTCGAACAGCGCGATCTCGCCGACCTCGGCGGCCTTCGCCAACGCTCGAAACGCATAAAGACCGCTCGGGCCGCCTCCGACGATGGCGACGCTGACCATGAGTATATCCGAAACATTCGCGCCCTCCGGCGCGGTGTTGAGGAACGTTCATCTGGAGCGAAGGTTCCCGTCACACGGATTCGCAATAAACCACTTAGGGACGTCGTTCCCGCGGCGCTCCCCTCACAGGATATGGGCCTTTTCCTCCTTGCGGGAGAAGGCGGCCAAAGTCCGGATGAGGGGCGCCCGTCAAAACACCTCTCGCGCAAGCGGGGCTCGCCGCCACTGACCCAGCGACCCCTTTGAACGGAAGCCGTACGATACGAAAACGGTCGGCGCGAGGTCCGCCCATCGCTCAAAGCAATCGCGATCAGCCCTGGTCCACCGAGACCGGCCCCGGACCTGCGGCTGCGATATAAAGGAACACGAAGCAGTAGAGCAGCGCCGCTTCACCGAAATTGATTGCGGGGAAGATGACGCCCGACGGCAAGACGTGGCCAAGGAAAAACGCCGCCGCCATGAAGCCCGAAAGCACGAAGGCGACGGGCCGCGTGAACAAACCGATGACGATCAGCACGCCGCCGATCAATTCCACCAATCCCGTGAAATACAGCATCGGCGTGGGCAGCTTGTCGAGGAACGGCAGTCCAGCGGGAAAACCGAGCATCTTGCCCGTGCCGTGTTCGAGGAAGGAAAGTCCGGCGGCGATCCGCAAAACCGAAAGGAGAATCGGCGCAAACGAGGCCGGAATAATGCTGAATTTCATGTAACGCCCCCTTGGTGAAAAAGGCGGGTCCCCATGGACCCGCCCGAAAATCAGACGAATTTAGCGATCTCGTCAAACGCGAAGCGCGGGCTGCGCGGGAACAGGTTTTCGCCGTTGCCGTAGCCGATGTTGATGATGACGTTGGACTTGTAGCTGGTCCCGGCGAAGAACGCCGCGTCCACCGCCTTGTTGTCAAAGCCGGTCATCGGGCCGGTGTCGAGCCCGACCGCGCGCAAAGCCAGGATCAGATAGGCGACCTGCAACGTGCCGTTCTGGAACGCGCTGCGCTCGGCGAAAGCCTCGTTGCCGGAGAACCAGCCGCGCGCGTCCATGTGTGGGAACAGGAACGGCAGATGCTCCCAGAACTTGACGTCGTAAGCCGTGATCGCGACGACCGGCGCCGACAGCGTCTTGGCCCGATTGGCCTCCATCATCGCAGGTCCCAGCTTGGCCTTGGCTTCAGCCGACTTCACGAACACGATCCGCATCGGCGACTGGTTGAGGCTGGTCGGGCCGATCTTGGCGATATCGACGGCCTTGTGGATCAGCGCGTCGTCGACGGGCTTGTCGAGGAAACCGTTATGGGTGCGCGCTTCCGTGAATACAAGCTTGAGCGAAGAATCGTCGATGGTCTTGGACATGCAGAACCGCCTTCGTGATTTTTGCGATGCGGCAGACATGGCCCGTTGAAGCCATCTTTGCAACTGACAAAAAATTGCTATGATCTATCGCTAGAGGTGATGGATGATCGACCCCCTGACTTTGGACCAAATGCGCGTGCTCTGCGCCGTGGCCGAGACCGGCAGCTTCTCGGCCGCCGCGCGAAAGCTGGGCCGCGTGCAATCGGGCGTGAGCCAGGCCGTGCAGACGATGGAGGCGGCGCTTGGCCTGTCGCTGTTCGACCGTACGCGCAAAACGCCGGTGCTGACGGAGATCGGCGCGGCGATGCTGGAGGACGCCCGCGCGACGCTGGCGCGCGCGCAATCCATGCAGGCCCGCGCCCGTGCGATTCGCGACGATCTGGAGCCGGAACTGAAGCTAGCGGTGGACGCGTCGTTTCCCATTCATCTCTTGATGGCGAGCCTCAAGACATTGCGCGGCGAATTCCCGAGCCTGCCGGCGACCTTGTTCACCGAGGCGCTCGGCGGCGCGCAGGAAACCTTGATGACGGGCGCGGCGCGGATGGCGATCTATCCGATTTTTGGCGGCCCGAACGCCGACGTGTCGGCGGAGTTTCTGGCGCGGGTCGCGCTGGCCCCTGTCGCCGCCGCGGATCATCCCCTCGCCCGCCTCGGCCGTCCGGCGCGGCGCGTCGATTTGGAGGCGCATGTGCAACTCGTGCTGACCGGCCGCAACGCTTACGCGCAATCGGTGCGCGGCGGAATCATCAGCCCGCATGTCTGGCGTTTCGTCGATCAGACGACCCGGCTCGAATTTCTACTGAGCGGCTTTGGCTGGTGTTATATGCCGCTGCACATGGTGCAGACGCCTATCGATCAGGGGCGGCTGAAGCGGCTCGACTTCCTGCATGACGAGCCGGCGCCGGAATTCCTGCTCTATGTCGTGTGTCCGCGCGACCGCCCGCTCGGGCGCGCCGGGCGCTGGCTGGTCGTCGATCTGCGTGAGCGCCTCAAATCCTGCCCGGCCTCTTTCCCGCCCGCGATGGCGGCGGAATAAGGCGGCTATAGTCTTTTCCTCTGACAGGAAATTATCCCGATATGTGCGGACTGTATCCTTGGGGCGAGGCCTAGACGACGGGAAGGTCTGCGGTCCATCTGTGTCCCCGGAGACAAGGTTCGCGTCTTCCGCCGCGCGGGATGTCTCCGAGCAAGAAATGCGGCGGGAAACTCTAGAAGGAGCTCATCATGGCTTGGTCCACCCCAGAAATCTGCGAAGTCTGCGTCGGCATGGAAGTCACCGCTTACGCTTCGGCCGAGATCTGATCTCGTTCTGAACAGCCTGGGGTCGTCGTCCGGTGCGTTTCCTCGTTCTCGGGTCGGCGGCTGGCGGCGGCTTCCCACAATGGAACTGCCTTTGCCCCAATTGTCGGCTCGCATGGGAGCGGGACCCAAGCGCTGAGCGGCGCTCCCAAGCCAGCCTCGCCGTCAGCAAGGACGGCGAAAAATGGGTCTTGTTGGGCGCCTCGCCTGATCTGCGCCAACAAATTATTGACACACCCGCGCTGCATCCGCGACACGCGCCGCGCCATTCGCCGATTCACGGCGTGTTCCTGCCCAACGGCGACGTCGACAATATCGCAGGCCTGCTGAACCTGCGCGAAATGCAGAAATTCACCATCTGGGGGTCCGAGACGACGCTGGCTCACGTGCGCGGCGGCGTGTTCGCGGCGGTGGACGAGCGATTCGTCCCGCGCGTTCCCGTTGGCCTGAACGAGACGCTCGACACCGGCGCCGGTTTTACGATCACGCCGTTCTCCGTGCCGGGCAAAATCCCGCTATATCTGGAGCCGCCCGAAGATTCGAAACTCGATTTAGGCGTCGAGGGCGAGACGACGGTCGGGCTGGAGATCGTCGGGGGCGAGCGACGCGTCTATTACGTGCCCAGTTGCGCGCGCGTGACGCCGGCCTTCAAAGCGCGGCTGGAGGGCGCGGACGTGCTGTTCTTCGACGGCACCACCTATGAGAACGACGAGATGATTCGCCTGGGCCTCTCGCCCAAGACCGCCTGGCGCATGGGGCACATGGCGATGAACGGGCCGAAGGGGTCCGTCTCCGCTTTAGCCGACGTCAAGGTCGGGCGGCGCTTCTTCATCCACATCAACAATTCGAACCCCGTTCTACGCCATGACAGCGCCGAGCGCGCCCACGTCGAGTCGGCGGGTTGGCAGATCGCGCACGACGGCCTCGCGCTTGAGGTCGGCGCATGATGTCAGACGCTTCCCGCCCCCGCCTGCCGCGCGGCGTTCGTCTGCACGAAGACAAATTGCGCGACCGCTGGGTGCTTTTGGCCCCCGAGCGCGTGGTCAAGGTCAACCCGATCGCTGTGGAAATTCTGCGGCTGTGCGACGGCTCGCGCTCGCTGACCGAGATCGTGTCTGATCTCGCCGCGCGCTTTAACGCCGACGCGGAGCGGGTGGGAGCGGACGTGCGGACGCTGCTGGCCTCGCTGGCCGAAAAGAGAATGGTGGAGCTATGAGCGAAACGCCCCCGCCCCCTGAGGGCCTGCTCGCCGAACTGACGCATCGCTGCCCGCTCGCCTGCCCCTATTGCTCCAACCCCGTCGCGCTCGACAAGGCCGCTGACGAGATGACCACCGAGCAATGGAAGCGCATCTTCTCTGAAGCCGCAGAGATGGGCGTGCTGCATTTGCATCTGTCAGGCGGCGAGCCCTGCTCGCGCCGCGATCTCAGCGAGTTGGTTGACCACGCCGCCAAGGTCGGCCTCTACACCAATCTGATAACGTCGGGCGTCGGCCTGACGCGCGATTTGTTTGATAAGCTCGTCGCAGCGGGGTTGGACCACCTGCAACTCTCCATTCAGGGCGTCGACGCTCCGCAGGCCGATTTCATCGGCGGTTACAAGGGCGGCTACGCCAAGAAGCGCGAAATTGCCGAATGGGTGACGCGCGAAGGCTTGCCGCTGACCGTCAACGCCGTCATCCATCGCGGCAATGTCGAGGATGCGCCGCGCATGGTTGATCTGGCGGTAGAGCTGGGCGCGCGCCGCGTCGAGATCGCGCATACGCAATATTACGGTTGGGCCTTCAAGAACCGCGCCAACCTAATGCCGACGCGCGATCAATCCGAGCGCGCGTTCGCCGCCGTCGAGGCGCGGCGCGAGCATTACAAGGGAACGGTGGTCATCGACCATGTCGCGCCCGATTATCACGCCAAATTCCCCAAGGCCTGCATGAGCGGCTGGGGCCGCCAGACGATGAACGTCAGCCCCAGCGGCAAGGTGCTGCCGTGCCATTCGGCCGAGATCATCCCCGGCCTCGAATTCTGGAGCGCGCGCGACCGTTCGCTCAGCGACATCTGGAGGGCTTCGCCCGCGTTCAACGCTTTCCGTGGCGTTGATTGGATGCAGGCGCCTTGCGTCGCTTGCGAGCGCAAGGCGGTCGATTTCGGCGGCTGTCGCTGTCAGGCGATGGCCTTGTTAGGCGACGCCCGCGCGTGCGATCCTTCTTGCATCAAGTCGCCGCACCATCATCTGATGGGCGAAATCGCCGCGCGCGACAGCGCCGGCCCGGTCGAGGGCTTCGCGCCGCGCAGGTATGCGCGAGGAGATATCGTTTCAGGCGACGCCTGAGCGAACACGAGACGCCTTGGCTGGTTGGTCAAAAGCGTGGATAAGACGCAGCCGTCGCGCCTGACGGTAAAACAGGGGAGGTTGTTTGATGAGCAAGGGGATTTTGGCCGCAGCGTTCGCGGTATGCGCTTTGGCTTGCGGGCCCGCCGCTGCGGTCGATGCGGCCTATAGCGCGGATTCCGCCCATTCGGCCGCTTCGATCTGGGCGAAAATCAAGGGGTTCTGCGACATCGTGCCGGCCGCCTTGCCGGACCTCAAATGCGCGCTCTCGGAGGACGGCTTGACGCGCACCATCACGCTGCCCGACGGCAAGAAGATTGTGGAGAAGCGCGAAGCCTTCGACGACGCAGGCCGCACCTATTCCTACATGATTCTTGATCCCGGCCCGTTGCCGGTGGCCAACTATCACTCCAAGATCACCATAAACGCGAAAGGCGAAGGTTCGCAGATCGTCTGGACCGGCCATTTCGACGCCAAGGGCGCGAGCGACGCTGACGCCCAGAAGGCCATCGAGGGCATCTACAAGGGCGGCTCGGACGGGCTCGCCAAGTAAAGCAAGCTGGCGGCCGGGCTGCGCCCGGCCGCTTCGGGGAGAGGCGCCATGTCAGACGGAAACGGGGCCGATGCGCCCAAACTCTCTGTAGTCGATTTCGAGGCGGCGATCCGCGCCGTCGGCGCGGAGCGTTATCACGACAAACACCCGTTCCATAAGCTGCTGCATGGCGGCAAGCTCAACAAGGGTCAGGTGCAGGCCTGGGCGCTCAACCGCTATTGCTATCAAGAAGCGGTGCCGCGCAAGGACGCGGCGCTGATCGCGCGCGCGGAATCGCAGGCTTTGCGCCGCGAATGGGTCCACCGCATCCTCGACCACGACGGCTCCGAGGGCGAACCCGGCGGCATCGAGCGCTGGCTGGTGCTGACCGACGGCCTCGGGTTGGAGCGCGACTATGTGATCTCCAAACAAGGCGCGTTGCCCGCGACCCGCTTCGCCGTCGAGGCTTACGTGCGCTTCGTCGCCATCGAGCCGCTGACGGTGGCGGTCGCTTCTTCGCTGACCGAATTGTTCGCACCCAAAATTCACCGCGAGCGCATTTCAGGCATGTTGGAGAACTACGATTTCATCGGAGACGACGTGATGGCCTATTTCAAGCGCCGACTGGCGCAAGCGCCGCGCGACGCCGATTTCGCGCTCGAATATATCAAACAGCACGCGCGCACCCGCGAGGAGCAGGAAGCCTGCGTCGGCGCGGTGCGCTTCAAGTGCAATGTTTTGTGGTCGATGCTGGACGCGCTGCATCATGCTTATGTCGAGCCAGGGAATATTCCGCCGGGGGCGTTCCGGCCCTAACGCCAGAGTTTGAGCACATTGGCGCCCGGCGTCGTTCCGCCGGGCCATAGTTGCACGAGGCAATGGTCGTCGCCCTCAAGGCCATCTTTACTGATCGTGTCGAGCCCGGCGAAATTCGCGCGAACGCCCAGCGGACCCGCCTTAACTGTCAACCGCGCCGCCTTCGGCTCATAGTCGGTCATTCCTGCAAGCACGAGGCGCCCCGTCGGGCAGTCGAAATGCGAATCCACGACATGCTGCCACGCGGCGAAATCGGCAACGGGCGGCGCATCGCTCCATTCGACGCGAATCGGCGTCTTCATGTTGCGCGGCGTATGCAGGATGATTGAGTGCGGCCCAACCATCATGCGCGTGGCGATGGCGGCGGCGCTATAGTCATTGGGCAAATCGGGATAGTTCTCGTCGCGCAGATAAATCTGGAAATAATCTGCGAACAATTCGCCATCAAACAGAAGTTGCGCCATCGCTCCCTCGTCGGTCAGCGCCTCTCATAATCCACAAAATTAAACCCCGCCTCGTCGTTCGGCCCCCTGACGCCAACCTCGCGCCGCGTCTCGCGCCAGATCGTGGGATCGACGAACGGAAACGTCACGTCTGCCTGCGACGCCAAATTCACTTCCGTCAGATAGAGCCGGTCGGCGCGATCCCAGGCGAGGCGGTAAATCTCGCCCCCGCCGCCAACCATCAGTTCGCGCGCCCCGTCCGCCAGCGCCAACGCCATCGCCATATCGGGATGGCTCGCGACGCGCACGCCCTCGCGCGTCCAGCCGGGATCGCGCGTAATCACGATCACGTCTCGCCCCGGCAACGCCCGCCCGATGGAATCGAACGTCTTGCGCCCCATCACCAGCGGCTTGCCCATCGTCAGCGCGCGAAACCGCTTGAGGTCGCTCGACAGCCGCCACGGAATGCCGCCGTTCGCGCCCAACGCGCCGTTGCGCCCGACCGCCGCGATGAGGGAAACAATCAAATCGCCACCGACGCCTTGATCGCCGGCCAGGGATCGTAACCCTCGAAGGAAAAATCCTCGGCGCGAAAATCGTGAAGCGTTCGCCCCGCCGCCAGCCGCAGCGCAGGCAACGGGCGCGGCGTCCGCGAGAGTTGCTCGCGAGCCTGCTCGACATGATTGGAGTACAAATGGGCGTCGCCCAGCGTATGCACGAAATCGCCGACGCCCAGCTCGCATTCCTGCGCGATCAGATGCGTCAGCAGCGCATAAGAGGCGATGTTGAACGGCACCCCCAGAAACAGATCGGCCGAGCGCTGGTAAAGCTGGCACGACAGCCGCCCCTCAGCGACATAAAACTGGAACAGACAATGGCACGGCGCCAGCTTCATCTGTTCGATGTCGGCGACGTTCCACGCCGAGACGATCAATCGCCGTGAGTCGGGATTGCGCTTGATCTCCGCGACCACGCCCGCGATCTGGTCGTAGACCCGCCCGTCCGGTCCGCGCCACGCCCGCCATTGCTGGCCATAGACGGGACCGAGGTCGCCGTTCTCATCGGCCCATTCGTCCCAGATGCCGACGCCATGGGCTTTCAGATAGCCGATATTGGTGTCGCCCTTGAGGAACCAGATCAGCTCGTGGACGATGGATTTCAGATGCAGCCGCTTGGTCGTCACCAGCGGAAAGCCCTCTCGCAGGTCGAACCGCATTTGCCGCCCGAACAGCGAGCGAACGCCCGTGCCTGTGCGGTCGCCCTTGACGGCGCCGTGCTCCAGCGCCTCGCGCAAAAGTTCGAGATAGACCTGCATGGACCGGGGTTAGCCCAATCGCCACGCCGGGCGAAAGCCCGGCGCGCAAGAATTCAGTGGACGCTGACCGTTTCGAGCTGATGCTCCCAGGCGTTGGCGATCGCCGCGTCCTTACTATCCGTCAGCAGAATCGGCGAGCCGTCGGCGCCCAGCAGCGCAAACAATTGCAGGCCGGGGCGAATCTGCGGCGCGTTGGGGAACAGCCGCTTGGCGTCCTCGGAGCGAATCGTCTTGAGATAGGCGACGGCCCCGGACCCCAGATGTGCGAACTCCTGGCTCGTCAGGCCCGCGTTGGTGGGATGATCGCTCATTGTTGTTCTCCTTCGCGCGAACTCATTCGTCTCGCGCCTGTATGCTTATTTTCTTTACGACCCTGTCCGGCTGCGGTTTCACGACGTCGATGGACAACAGACCGTTCGCAAGTTCCGCGCCCAGCACCTGACAGCCCTCGGCCAACAGGAAAGAACGCTGAAATTGCCGTGCGGCGATCCCGCGATGAATGTACTCGCGGGACTTATCCTCACGCTGACGTCCCCTTATCCACAACTGACTTTCCTCCTGCGTCACCTCAATATCTTCGCGAGCGAAGCCCGCGACGGCCAAGGTGATGCGGATTCGGTCCGGCTGGCCCGAGGCGGCGGTAAGCCGCTCGATATTGTAAGGGGGATACCCGTCCGTTCCCGCCTTCGCCGCCCTTTCGAGCGCCCGCTCCATCTCGTCGAAACCGAGCAGGAAAGGCGAACCCATCGTCGTTAAACGCACCATTTCGAAGCCCCTGTGCAGGCGCTTCGCCGGAAAAGTCTCGCGCAAGCGCGACAGCCCCCCGGCGGATCGCGACGCGCCCCGTTAGGCGACGCGTCAGACCATGATATGTGCGGAAACTCGCGCGCTTCAAGGGCGACCTCGTTTTCGCTTCTCAGGCTGCGCGGCAAGTCTTAACGTTTTCTTAATGGAATCGCCGACTGTGAGCCTCGGGGTTAAGCGACAATGTCCGGCTTGCGGCGCGCGGTTCTACGACCTCGGCCGCCCCCCGGTTTGCCCGCGCTGCAAGGCTAAAGTCGGGTTGCCCGGAGCTGCGGCGTCCGCGCCGCCGACCCCCGACCCCAAGCC
>Ga0209698_10002926_pt1 | contig 19059 bp, 13 predicted proteins | sample LitLauG_LLR_2012_FD_187203 | JGI IMG/M metagenome (GOLD analysis project Ga0209698, IMG submission 187203) | Freshwater sediment microbial communities from Pennsylvania, USA - Little Laurel Run_MetaG_LLR_2012 (SPAdes) (version 2) | ecosystem: Environmental > Aquatic > Freshwater > Creek >...
CGATGGCGTTGTCTACAAAGGCTCCATCCAGCGGGTGGAAATTGTCGTAGGCGGCCTTCGCGCGATCGTTTTTCAGGTCGCGCCAGTCGAGGTGATGGTTGTAAACAAAGGCGCGGTAAAACACCACGCCTCCGTGCGGCTTGAGCGCACGGGCAATCACGTTGGCCGCGTCGGCTTGGGTGCGGCCATAAGCGGATGGCCCCGCCCGCCCCTCCGAGTCGGCCTTGACGACGAAACCGCCGAAGTCCGGGATCTGCCGGTAAATCTCATCGGCCTTCTTGCGCCACCACTCGCCCACGCGCGAATCCAGCGGGTCGAAGGTATCCAGGTCACCCAGCACCTTGGGACTGCTCAGGTCGACCGAGACGGATAGCTGCACGCCCCACGGACGAAACGCATCTGCGATGCGCTTGAGTTGCAGAAGGAATGCACCCTCGAGCACGTGGGGATCGGCATTGACGTTGTTGACCGTGCAGCCGTTGATTCCGACCGACGCGAGCAGACGAGCGTATTGGCCGGCGCGGGTCAGGTCGGCGCGCACTTTGCCGCCGCTGAAGAAGATCGATGGGCCGCCGTAGCCGCGCTCGATCCGGCCGTCGAGATTGTCCCACTGATTCACCCAGCGGATGGGCGCGGATGGCTGTTGCCGTTCATCCAGTTCCGCAATGCGCTCCCCGCGCGCGATCCGGCTTAGCAGGTCGAATACGCCGTACAGAACGCCACGGTCGGTGGCACCGATGATGAGAAGACAGCGATGTCCTTTGAGTCGTGCGGTCTTCAGCCAGTAAGCGTCGCCGCCTAGAACCGATGCCCGATGCAGTCCCGAGTCTAGCTTCTGCAAGTCGGCAAAAGTACCGAGGACGATGGCGCTCTCGGCCGGCGTTCCGCTGCCGGAGCGGAGAGTTCGGCCCAGCATCTGTCCGGCTCCCCGAAGCAATTCCTGCTGGGCGGTTTTGATGACTGGGGAATCGCCGAGCAGGGCCACCAGCGGCGGCATCTGCGCGTACTGCTTTGCCGTCCCGGCATCCAGCGCTGCGTAGCGCAACCAGGCCTGAGAGTCTAAGTCCGCCGCAAGAGATATCGACGGCAAGGCCATCGCTATGGTGAGGGCCATAGCACTCGGGAAGTGACGCAACAGCGGGATGAGTCTCATAAACCGGCAGACGATTTATAGCATGATGATTGGGCAGGGCTTTGCTCTTCGGGAAAGTGACCGCAAAGGCCCGCCGGACCGGCATTACGCACCGATTCGTCCGGCTTGTCCTTGCCACGTTATACTCTTCTGTCTGCCGACCTGCCGTCGGAACGGCAAAGAACTCTCGAGAATCAGGAGATCGCCCATGCAGAGCCGCATCACCGGCACCACCATGCCGGTCCTCGAATTCCTCCTCGAACCCAACGACGCCATCATCTCCGAAGCCGGCGAATTGTCCTGGATGGGCGCCTCCATCCAGATGACGACGCATACGCAGTTCGGCGGAGGCGGCGGCCTTTTTGGCGTCCTCAAGCGGGTCGCGGGTGGTGGCTCCCTGTTCATGACCGAATATCGTGCGGTGGGCGTTGTCGGCGAGTTGGCCTTTGCCACCAAGCTTCCCGGCCACATTGTGCCTGTCGAAGTCGCGCCCGGGCACGAATACATGATTCATCGGCAGGGCTTTCTGTGTGCCACGTCGCAGATTCAGATCGGCGTCGGCTTCCAGCAATCGCTCGGCGCGGGCATTTTTGGCGGCGACGGCTTCCTGCTGCAGCGGGTCAGCGGCCAGGGCATCGCCTGGCTCGAACTCTCCGGCGAACTGGTCACCCGCGATCTGAAACCGGGAGAGAATCTGCGCGTCCATCCCGGCCATGTCGGCGCGTTCGAGTCCACAGTTTCTTTCCAGATCACCACCGTGCCCGGCATCAAAAACATGATCTTCGGGGGCGATGGGATTTTTCTGGCATCCCTGACGGGGCCCGGCCGAGTCTGGCTCCAAACCCTGCCCATCTCCAAGCTGGCTCATGCCATTGAGCGATATATTCCCCGGGAAGCAGCACGGCGCACCGTGGAAGGCGGCGTGGTCGGAGGAATTGTCGGCTCGATTCTCGACGGGATGAAGTAGGCCCGGGCGTGGTGGCGTCGGGGGGAAGGCGGATCCTTCGCCATCTTGGCGCGCCAATCCTCGCGCGCAATCTTCGCGGCTGAAGTCTTCCGTTCGGCTTTGTATCAGGGCATGCCTTCAGGCATGCCGATGCTGTGACGGATAACAAGGCGGCTCTAAGCCGCCTTTATTCGATTCCGATACGCGGCATCGCTGAAGCGATGCCCTGATACGAATCCCGTTATCCCAAGGAAACAATCCCTCGCTATTGAAGTCGCCTGCCCCGACCGCTTGTTTCAGGTAAACTATCCACCGACTCCTTCGTGAGCCGACTCCCCCATGATCAACAGCAAGCGCATCGCCGTCGTCATGCCCGCCTACAACGCGGAGAAGACTCTCGAAGCAACCGTGGCGGAACTTCCCGAACTGGTCGACCTGCGCATCCTGGTCGACGACCACAGTAACGACCAGACGGTGCAACTGGCGCGCCGGCTGGGACTGCTCGTCTTCCAACACGATCGCAACTACGGCTACGGACGCAACCAGCAGACCTGCTACCGCGAAGCCCTGGCTGCCGGCGCCGACGTCGTGATCATGCTGCACCCGGACTATCAATACACGCCGCTGCTGGTAACGGCCATGGCCAGCATGGTCGCCTACGATGTATATGACGTGGTGCTGGGGTCGCGCATCATTGGCGGGCGCGCGCTTCTCGGCGGAATGCCGGTTTACAAGTACATTTCCAACCGGCTGTTAACCGCCGCCGAGAACGTCTTTCTCGGCGTGAAGCTTTCCGAATATCACACCGGCTATCGCGCCTTCAGCCGAAAGGTGCTGACGACGCTGCCGCTGCTGGAGAACTCCGACGACTTCGTCTTCGACAACCAGATGCTGGCCCAGTGTGTGCACTTCGGCTTCCGCATCGGGGAGGTTTCCTGCCCGACCAAGTACTTCGAAGAAGCCTCGTCGATCAACTTCCGACGCAGCGTGAAATACGGCTTCGGCGTGCTGGGCACGACATTGCAATTCGCGCTGCAGAGGATGGGACTAATCAATCTGCCACGATTCAGCCCCAAAGGCCGCAAACTGCAAGGCGACGCCCACAGCGCCTACTACATTCCCCGCGCAGAAAGCGCTTGACGACGCACGTACCGCAGAAAAAATCTCTGCAATCACGGAATCCGACAAACCCGGACGGCCGCATTCTGATATGCACAATCCAGCCCAGCCAGGCCCGGCTGCTGCAGGATCACCCAACTTACCCCAAACTTAGCCTTGAGCTGCTGCAGGCTCTCTAAACTCTGATCCTTCCAAGGGCTTTGCGCCTGCACCTCAGCCCACCACGCTTCGGCAAGTGGCGGGAACATGCTCACCACGCCGTTGTCCTTGATGGCATCGGCTAACCGGCTTCGCTGCGCCAGACAACGGAATCCGATCTCGTCTTCGCCGTCGATATGCATATAGTTCGGATCGAGCGCGAAGACGGCGTGCTCGTCTGTATTTTCCCGAGCCCATACGAAGGCCTGAGCCCAGGGATTTCTGGGAGCTGCCCCTGGCCATTCCACGGCTGCGCTCGCCGGAAATAACGCGCGCTGCGCGGCGAACATACCGATGCCGAGCGGCACGAATAAGACCAGCCAGCGCCACACACGATCCTTCAGCACAAAATCGCCCAGCAATCCGCCGATAATCAGAAACATGACCACGTACATTAGGTGCAGACTGCGCAGCGGCTGCAAACGCGCCATGCTTTCGAATCGGGCGGGCAGATCAAGGATCAATCCCACGACGATGTAGATAACGTCGTAAACCATGAACGCACGACACAGTCGCTGCACGTTCGTCCATCCCTGGGTGCGCGCGATCTTGCCAAACCACCAGAACAAGGCGATGGGTGCGACCAGTCCCAGAATTTCGTACCACTCCCAATTCTGGATGTAGTGGTTGGCGTGCAGCCTTGCGGCCTCGTGATAGGCCGCGGATGATCTGGGGTTCAGCGGGAGCAAGAGCAGCAGGCACCCGGCGGCCGCGGGCATCAGATCTGACAGGGTACTGAGTCCCAGTCGCTTCATGACCACCAGCAGCGCGCAGAAGGAAAAAGGAAAGACCCACATCAGCGGATGAACGCTGGCGGCGAAGATCAGCCAGAGCAAGGCTCGCACATACTTCCCTTCCAGGGTCCGGGCCACCGCGAAGACGGCCGCAAAAGCAGCCAGGTTCCGCGGATTCAGGTACTGATCGTCAATGTACAGCGCGGTGCCGGCAATGGGGATCGTCAGCAATCCGGCAACTAAGGCTACGGCCGCCCATCGCGCCCGCGCCGTCGGAAAGCAGAGGGCCGCCAGTTCCCAGCAAGCCAGAAGCAACAGAAAAATTGCTGCCTCGTGCCACACCAACAGCGCGACCGGCAGCGACACGTGCGTGACGCGCACGGAAAACGCCACCAGGTTCGGGAACAGCGTCATGCTGGCGTGGGACTGGAAAAACTCCTGCCCAACCGGAAAGAGCCGCGGGTTCAGGATTCGCTCGATGCCGGGAAGGTATATCTCGGCGTCCTCGGCGTAGGGATGATACCCGTGCACCAGCAGCGCTCCCGCCGTGAGCATCAGCAGGAAGAAGACATCGGAGAATTTGCGTTGGTCCTGGGCGATCGGATTGTGCTCCCTTCGGACTTCCTAGGGTACAACGAACGAGGCTTCGCGAAGCAGCGCCACCGTTGGCCGCAGCCCGTACCGCAGGTGTAGCATCTAACTGACAATGTCTGCGCTCAGCACCCGATCCCTGCGACGGCCCACGATGGCGCTCGGCGAAATCATGAGTTTCGCCTACGACACCTTTTGCAGCAACAAGGTCCGCTTCGCCCTGACCGCCTTGGGCATGGTCATTGGCACGGCGTCCCTGATTCTGGTTGCAACCATCGGTTTGACGGGGCGTCAATATGCGCTGAACCAGATCCAATCCATCGGCACCAACGAGATATGGGCGGAATACCAGGGCGGAGTGCAGCGGATCGGCAGCAGCACGCCCGATCCGCTCACGGTGGAAGATCTGCAGGCGGTCCGCCAGCAGGTCTCAGGCGTCGAGGCGGCAAGCGAGGTTGCGCAACTCAACGACCGCGTGGCGGTGGGTAACGGCAAAGAGCGCGACCTCGTCATTCTGGGGGTATCCCCCGAGTACGTCCGAGTGCGCAACCTGGTCTTACCTTCGGGGAGATTCTTCGACCCGGAGGACTCACTTTCCCACAACAAAGTAGGTCTGATCATCGACCGCATGGCCATTCAACTGTTTGGCTCGACGCAGGAAGCCGTAGGCCATGTCATCAAGATCAGCGGCCTTCCCTTCACCATCATCGGTACGTTTCGCGAGCGTGTGGAGACCTTCGGGGAAACGGAAATCACCGAAAACACGATGCTCATTCCGTACTCGGTGAGCCGATACTTCATGGAGAGTCCGAGCATCAAGCTGCTTTATTTTTCCATGGCGGATTCGGCGATGGTGCCCGCCGCCACCACGGAAATCAAGCGCGTGCTGCAGTCGCGCCACCGGGCGGAATCGGTTTACAACGTCGACAATCTGACGGCTGTTCTGGCCATGATGGATCGCATCGCTACCGGTCTGACGTGGGTGCTGTTTCTGGTATCGATGGTGACGCTGATTGTGAGCGGCATCGGCATCATGAACATCATGCTGGCGACGGTAACGTCGCGCATCCGCGAGATCGGCATCCGCAAGGCAATCGGCGCCACCAACCGCGAGATTCGCATCCAGTTCCTGGCGGAGGCTGTCCTGATTTCGTTCATTGGGGGAGTGGTCGGCATCATTGTCGGCCTTGCCATCCCTTACTCGGCGCGCTTTCTGACCGATTACCGCATTCCGATCTCGGGGCTTTCGGCGATCATCGCGATCGTGGTGTCGTCGGTGGTGGGAATTCTGTTCGGGACGGTTCCGGCGACCCGCGCCGCCCAGCTTGACCCGGTCGAGAGCCTGCGGTACGAGTGAGAGGAAGGCAGAAGTAAGAAGGCAGAAGGCAAACGACCTGCGGGGATCGATTGCTCAAGCCTGCCGTCTGACACCTGCCTTCTGACTTACTTCAACATTCTGACTTCTAACTTCAAAAAGATTTCCTTACTGGGCCAGCCGTTCGCTTACATCTTCGCGCAGCTTGCGGTAGACCGGTTCGTCGTGCAGCAAGACGATGTCCGGTTCTCCAATCAGCATCCCGGCCTCGTGGCGGTCGAACGCCATCTGGTAATAGGCAAGTGCCTCTTTACGTTTTCCCAGTCCGGCGCAAGCGACGGAAAGATCATAGGCGGAGCCGGAACCGCGGTTAAACCAATCCTTAAGCACAGGCAGTTCGTGTTCCCACCTCCCTTTCAGCCCGCCTTCTGCGAGGCCTACCGCACCCGCATCGACGATCGCCAGGTCCGCCTGGTCGTGGCGCAGTTCCGCCCCGCGCCGCCACTCGTGGAAGGCAGTGGGATACTCCTCCTGCTCCCAGGCAATCTGCCCGAGGTAGTTGTGCGTGGAAGAGAGGCCCGGCTCGGAGGTCTCTAATTGCTTCAGCAAGGCGAGGCCTTCGTTGTTGCGCCCGGCCCTCCAGAGCAGATAGCCCTTGTCGGCGAGGATCGCGGTGGAGGAAGGCTCCAGGCGCTGCGCCTGCTCGATCTGATTCAGCGCCTCGGCGTGCCGACCTAGCGCCAGCAGATATGTGGCATACCAATGATGGGCGCGCACGAAGTCAGGCTTGAGCTCTAACGCCCGCTTGAACTCGCGTTCGGCAGTGGCCCCCTGCCACGACCACCAGAAGGTGACGAAGGCCAGCGAGTTGTGGGCCTCGGCAGAGGTGTCATCCAGTTCGACGGCGCGTTGCGCCGCGGCGAGTGCCCGCGGATACGCTTCAGTCGGGGGCATGGTCCCGAACTCGCGGAGCAGGTTGTAGCAATCCGCCAGGCCGACGTAGGCCGCGGCATCGCTGGGATCCTTCACGATGGCTTGGGTGAAGTAGTCGACGGCCTTGTTGAGATCTTCCGGCGTGCGGCGATTCCAGTAGTAGCGGCCCTTGAGATACAGCTCCTGCGCCTCCGCGTTCGGCGGATGACCGCCCGCCGCAGCCTTGAAGCTGAGCCCTCGATGTCCGAAAGACACAATCACCACCAAGACGCCAATCAGGATCACCGGCGAAACCCAGGCCGCGATCCGCACCGCGGAAAACGACGGCCTGGCTGAGGCGACGGGCACGGCCGCAGAAGGGGCCGGTGGCGCATCCGACCCATCGGAAGCCGAATCGTCCGCATCCAGTTCTGGAGACCGGCCTTTCAGCCATCCCGCCAATTCGTTGCTGTAGGCGAAGACACCTCCGCGACCGCTGCCGGGCACACGACGGACGGGAAGCCCCCGTTCGGTCTCCCAGCGCTTGACGGTGCGCTCGGCGCGTCCGAGAAAGGCGGCAATTTCCTTCCACGAATCCAGACGCTTGTCTGAAAGGGGGTCGCGATGGGCTGCCATAAGGGGTAATGGCACGTCATGGCCTGAGGCGGCGTGACGTGTCTCTTGCCTGAGGGAGGCGAGGCGCACATAGTATATCGCGATTTGTGCTCTCCGTACCCCACTTTCGGGGTTCCCCTGAACGGAAAGCACGGGGACCTACTCGCCGATTCAATTGTTCGACATACGTGGATTTTGGGGAGAATTTTCAATGCCCGCCAGACTCGTTCCGACGCACCGGGTTGTCTTCGTCATGCTGGTCCTGATTGCTCTTGGGACAGTGGCCGCCGGGCAGGAGAGCATCCTGTTCAGTTTCAACGGCACCAACGGCTCCAACCCGAACGCCGGCCTGATTGCTGACGCCAAGGGCAACCTGTACGGCACAACGCTGTCTGGAGGCTCCGTCGGAGCCCCGTTTGGTACCTACGGGGTGGTTTTCGAGCTCAGTCTGGGTACGGGCGGAGTGTGGGCGGAGAAGGTGCTCTACAACTTCGGCAGCGTGTCGGGCGACGGGACTTCCCCTCTGGGTGGGCTCGTTTTCGACAAGGCGGGAAATCTGTACGGCATGACGAGTTCGGGCGGAGCCAACAGCCTGGGCACCATCTACGAACTCTCGCCCGCAGCGGGCGGAACCTGGACCGAAAAAATTATCCACAGCTTCAAGGGCGCGCCCACCGACGGGTCCAATCCCCGGCGCGGAAGTCTGATCTTCGACTCCAAAGGCAATCTCTACGGAACGGCGGCGCAAGGCGGTGCGAATGGAACTTCGCCCGGCGACGGTGTGGTGTTTGAGCTGTCCCCGGCGACCGGCGGGACTTGGACCGAAAAAGTTCTCTACAACTTCGGGATCAACTCCACCGATGGAACGTATCCCACGAACACCCTGGTGTTTGACGGAGGCGGAAACCTCTACGGCACAACCGAAACCGGCGGCGCCTACAACTGCGGAGCCAACAACTGCGGCACTGCCTTCGAGCTGTCGCCTGGGACGGGCGGAACCTGGACCGAGAAAGTGTTGCACAGCTTCAATCTGAATTCGACCGACGGGGCACATCCCATCGGCGGAATCGTCCTCGACTCCCAAGGCAACATCTTCGGAACAACGTATCAGGGTGGCGCTTTCGGAGGCGGGCTGGGTGCGGTCTATGAGCTGTCCCCGACGCCGTCGGGCGTGTGGGTCGAACAGATTCTGCACAGCTTCACGGGAGGCTTGACCAACGGAGATGGTGACTATCCCGTCGGCGGGTTGGTGTTTGACGCGGCCGGCAATTTGTATGGCACAACCAGCGGCGGAGGCGTGCCCGCGGTCGGAACAGTCTTCTCGCTGACCCGTTCGGCGTCCGGCTGGACCGAGAAAGTGATCTACACGTTCTCCAACAACCTGACCGATGGAACCGCTCCTTACGACAACGTCATTTTCGACGCAGCCGGCAACCTCTACGGGACGGCAAGCGGCGGCGGCGCAAACAGCTTCGGGCAGGATGGGGTCGTTTTCAAGCTGGCTAGCATCGTGACGGCAGCGCCGACGTTTTCGCCGGCAGGGGGTGCCTACAGCACTGCGCAGACGGTGAAGATCACTGACGTCACGCCGGGCGCATCGGTCTACTACATGATTGACGGATCGTCCACTTCGACCCGGTACACGGGGCCGGTCACAGTGTCCGCCTCAGAGACCATCACGGCCGTCGCAGTGGGCGGCAGCCTGCCGATCTCGCAGCCGGCCATGGCGAACTACCAGATCGGAACCACCGCCGGAACGCCGGAATTCTCGCCCGCGCCCGGAACCTACACGCTGCCGCAGTCGGTCACCATCATCGACGAGGCGCCGGGCGCGATCCTCTACTACACGACGAATGGGACCACGCCGACCACATCCTCGACGAAATACACGGGACCCATCAGCGTAACTGTGACAGAAACGATCAAAGCCATCGCCGTGGCGAAGGGCTATACCAATAGCGCGGTGGGATCGGCGACCTACACGATCACGCCGCTTGTTCCGCCGACGGAGAAGCTGCTTTACAGCTTCGGAGCCACGGCCACCGACGGGGGCGTGCCGATGGCCGGCCTGATCGCCGACAAGGCGGGCAATCTCTACGGTACGACCAAATACGGCGGCACCCATTCGATCACCTATGCCGGAGTCACCAGTCCGGCGGGCACGGTGTTCGAGCTGTCGCCGGCGACCGGCGGCGGTTGGACCAAGAAAACCCTTTACAACTTCGGCGCGACCACCACGGACGGAGCGCATCCGCTCGGAAGTCTGGTCTTCGATACCAAAGGCAATCTCTACGGCACCACCTTTCAGGGCGGGCAGTGGGGATTAGGGACGGTGTTCGAGCTGTCCCCCGGAACCGGCGGGACATGGACGGAAAAGGTCCTGCACAGCTTCGGCGGCACGTTAACCGATGGCGAAGTCCCAGAGGCGGGTCTGGTGATCGACGCGGCCGGCAATCTGTACGGCACCACCGAAGCTGGTGGGGCGTATGACACCGTCTTCGCTGGCGCTTCGAATGGCTACGGCACGGTATTCGAGATGTCTCTGGGAACGGGTAGCACGTGGACGGAGAAAGTCTTGTACAGCTTCAGCTACCTCAGCCAGACCGACGGCTACTATCCGACAGCTCCGCTGGTCTTCGACAGCAAGGGCAATCTGTTCGGGACCACCAGCGACGGCGGCTCCGCTCAGGATCTCGAAGGCGGAGGAACCGTGTTCGAAATGACGCCCACCGGCGGCGGCTGGAAGGAGAGTGTGGTCTACAACTTCGGCGGCGGGTCCACGACCGGGTATCAGCCGCTTGGCGGCGTGGTGGTCGATGCCGCCGGCAATGTTTACGGCACGCTGTTCTCCGGCGGCAATGGTTTCGACCTGGACGGCACACTCTTCGAGCTGTCTCCGGTCGGCGGAGGCTGGCAGCAGACGATCCTGCACAGCTTCGGGGCGTATGAGACCGACGGGATTAATCCTGCCGCCGGCCTGGCATTGGATGCCAAAGGAAATCTCTACGGCACAACTTTCCGCGGCGGCGCGAATGGTTACGGCGCAGTCTTCGAGATGTCGCCGCAAACCGGCGGCGGCTGGCTGGAGAGCGTCATCCACAGCTTCAACCTCACGGCCAGCGACGGAGCGAATCCCTACGCGAGCCTGTATGTGGACTCCTCCGGCAATGTCTACGGCACTACAGCATTCGGCGGAGCACATGGTCCAGCCAACAGCGGATACGTCGGCGGGACAGTGTTCGAAATCCAGACAGCGGTGGCCAAAGCCGCGACAAAGACAGCTCTGACTGCCACGGTAAATCCGTCCGCCTATGGACAGTCGGTGACCTTTACGGCGACGGTGTCTTCGTCGAGCGGGACTCCAACCGGGTCGGTGACATTCAAGGACGGGACGACCACGCTCGCGACCGTGGCGCTGAGCGCCGGCGTGGCGAAATACACGACCGCAACACTCGCCGTCGGCACCCATTCGATTACCGCGGTCTATGGCGGCAGTACGACGTTCAGCACCAGCACGTCCGCCGCCGTAAGCCAGGTCGTCAACAAGGCGACCACTACGACCGCGCTGGCGTCGTCTTTGAATCCGTCGACCCACGGGCAATCGGTGACGTTCACGGCGACGGTCAAGCCGCAGTACACCGGCACTCCCGCGGGGACGGTTACGTTCAAGGATGGAACGACGACGCTGGGAACCATCACTCTCAGCGCCGGCGTGGCCAAGTACACCACTACTGCCCTGGCCACCGGAAAACACAGCATCAGCGCAACTTACAACGGCGGCGCGAGCTTCACGGCTAGTTCCGCGACGCTGACCCAGACGGTCAACTGAAGGGCGCTGGAGCCAAGCCCTGGACCCGACTGGAAATAGCCGGGGCGGCTTTCGGAGTGGGGATACAAACTCGCACTCGGGATCAAAGGAGAACTGCATGCGCAGGAGACTCTTGAGTTTAGTGACGAAGGCCATGTTCGTCGGGGGGCTGATTCTGGCCGTCCTGTGCGGAACTGGGGTTGCGCAGGCGCCGGCCACAGTGACCTACACTGACCTGCACGATTTCAATACCAGCGGCGGGGCCCCGGCGAACTTTGCGGATCAGGGGGTTATGCCCCAAGGCCGTGACGGCGACATTTATGGCACGTCGATCGACGGCGGAAGCTCGTTTCCCACCGGGACAGTATTCAAGATCAGCCCCACCGGAACGCTAACGGTTCTGGCCAGCCTAAATGTGCTCTACGGCGAGTATCCGATCTGCGGTTTGACCACCGGCACGGATGGCAACTTTTACGGGGCCGCCGCAGACGGTACGACGAACAGCGCTGGGAGCATCTTCCAGGTCACTTCTGCCGGAGCTCTGAAGCTGCTCTACGCCTTCAAGAACGGCACCGATGGCAGCGGGCCGACCTGCGCCCCGACGCAGGGCAACGACGGCAACTACTACGGAGTCACCACCGGATTATTCAAAGGCACGCTGGGCACCAGCACTTTCTACAAGATCACCCCCACGGGAACGTTCACCCTGCTGCATACCTTCGCCTCGGCGGAAGGGAACAATTGCAGTGGTATCACGCTGGGCAGCGATGGCAATTTTTATGGCGCTTGTAAACTCGGTGGCGCCAACAGCCTTGGAACTCTCTTCAAGATTTCCACCGCGGGCACCGTCACGGTTCTGCACAGCCTGAAGGCAGCTGATGGCCAAAATGAGCAGGGCGGCTTTCTGGTGCAGGCCAACGACGGCAATTTTTACGGCGAAGGTTACAACGGAGGAACCGACAACTACGGTGTGATCTTTCAGCTCACGCCCAGCGGCGGCTACAAAGTGCTCCACACCTTCACCGGAGGCACAGACGGCAGCTACCCGTCGGCGGACCTGATGGTGGGACCCGACGGCAATCTCTACGGTACGGCCGCCGGTGGCGGCAGCACGGCGTGTTCGCTGGGCTGCGGCGTCATCTTCAAGATCACGACGGCCGGAGTATTCACGGTGCTCTACGACTTCGACGGCACACACGGCTACTACCCGGAAAGCAACCTAACGCTGCACACCGACGGCCTGCTTTACGGTGACGCAGCGGCTGGCGGCGCCAACGGGCAGGGAGTGTTCTTCAGCTTCAACGTCGGGTTCTCTCCCTTTGTTTCGCTCGTGACCACCTCCGGCAAAGTCGGGGTGACGGTCGGAATTCTTGGGCAGGGATTCAGTTCGTCGTCGGTGGTGAAGTTCAACGGCTTAGCGGCAACGAAGGTCACGCCGACCGGGACGACGTTCCTCACGGCGACGGTTCCGGCAGGCGCGACCGACGGCAAAGTGACCGTGACTACGGGCACTGCCACGCTGACGAGCAACAAGACCTTCATCGTGCACAACACGTGGAGCGCAGGGAAGGCTATCCCAACCGCGGTCTTTGGCGCCGCCTCTGGTTTCATCGGCGGGAAGATTTACGTGGCGAGCGGAAGTACGACCCAGAGCGGCGCTCCGGTCAGCAACAACCAGGTTTACAACCCGAGCTCCAACGCGTGGACGACAGCCGCGGCCATCCCGACACCGGTCCTCGCACCGGCCAGCGCCGTGGTGAACGGCATGCTGTACGTGATTGGCGGCTACGAAGGATCCAGTCAGACTCCGTCCAACCTGGTGCAGATCTACAATCCGACGACCAACAAGTGGACCACGGGCGCGGCGATGCCGACGGCCCGCGGAAGCATCGCGGCGACCGTGGATGGCAACGCCATCTATGTCATTGGTGGGAATGGGTCCACCCTCCGCCTCGCCAACGTGGAAAAGTACGTTCCATCCAGCAACACCTGGACCGAAGGGGCGCCGTTACTCAAAGGAAAGTCGGAACCTGCGGTCGGGCTGGTCGGATCCACCATCGTGGCGGCAAGCGGCTACATCAGTTCGGGAGATACTGGCGACAACGAGGGCTACAGCGTCTCAACCAACAAGTGGAGTGCGTTGACCGCGGATCCGGCGCCACGGAATGCAAGCTGCTATGGATCTCTCTCGGGACAGCTCTATGTGGCGGGAGGCCTGAACAACGCCAATCCGCAGGCAGTTACCAAAACCAACGAATCGTTCAGCGTGACCACGAACAAATGGACGACCCAGGCCGCCATGCCGACGGCGGCTTTGTGGCAGGCGTCGGCTGTGGCCAACGGTCAGCTGTACTGCATTGGCGGTCAGGGCAGCTTCCAGGGAGCCGTGATTGGCAACGTGCAGATCTACCAACCGTAGGACGATGTCGGGTTCCTGCTCTTGCCGTAACGAGGGACGGCGGGAGCGGGTCAAATCTGGCTTTCGGCGGCAACGCCGAGGGGCCAGAAGACCACAAAGCCGGGCTGGTTGGCCCGGCTTTTTCCTATTGTGGGAACTGGCTCGGATCGGTCTTGTTTCGATCGCCAAGCTCAATGTCAACGAGATCGCAACCGGGAACCTCAATCGGGCCTTTTGGCCCACACGCGGCGTTCGAACACCCAATGCCGAACGTCGCATTTCCCTAGTCGGCGCCGCATGGTTTCACCAGACCACGCGTGCCGGAACTGTTACATCACCATCGCGAGGTTCTCTAGTTCATGCTGCAGGACCGGCAGGGCGCAACCCGCCATCTCCACTCGACCCGCCGCGTCCAAAGCTGCCTTCGGGGAAACCCCGTAGCCGCGGCCCATCAGAAACACCTGCAGGAGCTCTGCCGCTTCGTAGGAATCGATCATCCCGCCTTGGAGAAGATCGCTCCGCAGTGCCGCCAACTCCGTCAGGGTGAATCTGTCTTTGTCGTTCCCCATTTTGTCTTTCATCACCGCATTGCTCATGGCCGTCATCACCTCCGACTCCGACCTTCACTACTCTTGCCGTATTAGACTCATCGGCAGCTGTAGAAGTTGCATGCAATTCAACTGCCGCAATCGAGCCTAACTTTTGGGTACGAACCCCAATGCCTTCTGGATTTACTAACCCTTGGAGATATCGGAAGTTGCGGGTCGCACCTTGCGGATATTCCAAGCCCCGAAATGCCTTTGGTACCTGTCGGTAACGCCGAAAATGACACAATGTGTCGTTTCCGGAACACTCATCCAAATAGTGGCAGCGGATCGCTGCGCGTTTCACTCGCAGCGCTGGGGTTGGCAGGGAATAGGATGGGCGACATTCCGGAAACTGTCTATGGCTCGATCGTGGCGTGGTCGATCAGCATGTCGGGGATGTCATCCTGGACGGCGTAGACCCGGTGGCATTGCGTGCACTTCAACGTTTCTGGGTTCTGACGGTATTCGAGCGGTTGCTTGCAGGCGGGGCAAACCAGAATTGCGAGGAGATCCGGGGGAATCATGGCGAGCATTGTACGACAAACAAAAAGCTCCACCACAGAGGTCACTGGGGTTACACACAGGACTTCTCTCGCAGCGATGTACCCCTCTGCGTTCATTGCGTCCTCTGCGGTGTAAGATTTGAAAGATGACAGCGACCATTCTGGATGGAACCAAGATAGCGCAGGACATTCGCGCCGAAGTAGCCGCGGAAGTCCGGGCGCTCGCGGCCGCCGGCTTGCGCCCCGGTCTGGCGGTCGTGCTGGTCGGACATAACCCTGCGTCGGAGATCTACGTACGGGGCAAGGTCAAAGCCTGCCAGGAGGTCGGCGTTTATGGCGAGCAACTCACGCCTCCGGAATCGGTCACGACCGCCGACCTGCTCAACCAGATCGACGACTTGAACCGCCGCGATGAAATTGACGGCATCCTGGTGCAGTTGCCTCTCCCGCCCCAGGTGGATGCCAAGAGAGTTCTGCTCGCGGTGGATCCGGCCAAAGATGTCGACGGGTTCCATCCCATGAATGTTGGCTTCCTTTCCACCCAGCGACCCGGGTTGGTGCCGTGTACTCCGGCCGGCGTGATCGAGATTCTCAAACGCAGCGACATTCCGATCGCCGGGCGCGAAGCCGTCGTGGTGGGCCGCAGCGACATCGTCGGCAAGCCCGCGGCCATGTTGCTGACCAACGCCAACGCGACCGTTACGATCTGCCATTCGAAGACGCACGATCTGCCAGGCGTCTGCCGGCGGGCGGACATCCTGGTAGCAGCCATCGGACGCGCGGGAATGATCACGCGCGATTTCGTGAAGCCCGGCGCCACAGTGATTGATGTCGGCATGAATACGGTGACCGATCCTGCCGAATTCCAGAGGTTCTTCGCCGGCAATGCCCAGCGGGAAGCAACGTTCCGCAAGAAAGGATCTACCCTGATCGGCGACGTGCACCCCGAAGTGGCCGAAGTAGCCGGTGCGCTCACCCCGGTACCGGGCGGGGTCGGCCCGCTGACCATCGCCATGCTGATGTTCAACACTGTGAAAGCAGCGCAGATGCGTCGGGGAAGCCGCGTCCGGGAATTGACTCGGACTTAGTATTCACCACGGAGACACAGAGGGTCACAGAGAAGAACAAAAGGCGGTCTCCGTGTCCCGGTGACTCAGTGGTGAAGAAGATCTTCGGATCATCATGCTGAAAGTCGGCCTTACAGGGGGCATCGCCTCCGGAAAATCCGTCGTGGGAGAAATGTTCGTATCGCTGGGTGCCTACCTGGTGCAGGCGGACCACATCGCTCACTCCCTCATGCAACCGGGCGAAGCCGTCTACAACGAAGTGGTACGGCATTTCGGGCGGGAGATTCTCAATCCTGACGGATCCATCAATCGTTCCAAACTGGCGGAGGCGGCTTTCGGTCCCGCAAGCGCCCAGCAGGACCGCACCTCGCGAGTGGTGGAACTGAATCGCATCGTCCACCCCGCCGTAATTCGCAGCCAGGAAGAGTGGATGAGCGCGATCGGCGCCGAGCATCCTGACGGGGTGGCCATCGTCGAGGCGGCCCTGCTGCTCGAGGCGGATGCCGGCAAGCGCTTCGACCGCCTCGTGGTCGTGACCTGCAACGAGGAGCAGCGCGTGGCTCGTTTTGCCGCCCGGCAGAAGATCAGCCCGGAAAAGGCCCGCGCCGAAGTCGAACGGCGAATGGCGGCGCAACTGCCTGACCAGGAAAAGGTTAAAGCCGCCGACTACGTGATCGACAACTCCGGGCCGCTGGAGCACACCCGCGCCCAGGTCGCCTCGGTCTGGGACAAGCTACGGGCACAATCGGCCAAACCTTGACCCCGCCGACCGCGGTAAAATCGAGGCAGGGATCTTTCCCCTTTCCAACTACGTACCTCTAATCGGGTGGTTTCGAGTCTATGAAAATCATGCGTCCTGTTCTGTTGGCGGTCGCGCTCGCGGCCGCTTTCTTCTACTTCACGACGTGGCGATCGAACTCGCAGGCTGGATTCCACCCCACCGACTGGCTAAGCCGCCCCGCGCAGGTCGAGATCACGGAAGCTGCCCCGGCCGAGAGCCTGGACGGGGAAGAGCAGAACAACATCTCGGTCTACAAGAAGAATATTCCCTCGGTGGTCAACATCACGTCCCGCGCGATGGCGTTCGACTTCTTCTACGGTCTGGTGCCGCAGGAAGGCCAGGGATCCGGCTTTGTGATCGACAAAGAAGGTCACATCCTGACCAACTACCACGTCATCGCCGATGCGCGGCAGGTGGAAGTCACGATGCACAACCGGAAGAAGTTCAAAGCGACCGTGGTGGGCACGGACCCGACGCACGATCTGGCCATCATCCAGATCAAGGCTCCGGACCTGGTTCCGGCGGTATTGGGCGATTCCCGCAACCTGCAGGTGGGGCAGAAGGTGTACGCCATCGGGAATCCTTTCGGGCTTGCAGGGACCATGACGCGCGGTATCGTGAGTTCGATCCGCCCGGTGCGCGAACCCAATGGCGCCATGATCGACGAGGCCATCCAGACCGACGCTGCCATCAATCCGGGCAACTCCGGAGGGCCGCTGATGAACTGGCACGGTGAGGTCATCGGCATCAACACCATGATTCTGTCGAACGTGCAGCAGAACTCGGGCATCGGTTTCGCCATCCCGATCAACGCGGCGAAGGCCGTGCTGAACGACCTGGTCACGCTCGGACGCGTGCGGCGGCCGGCGCTGGGCGTGAGTACCATTCCCATTGGCCCGGAATTGGCTGATGAGATAGGGTTGCCGGTCGATTTTGGATTGCTGATTGTCCAGGTCACGCCCGGAGGCTCAGCCGAACTGGCGGGGCTGCACGGGGGCACCGAGCGCGCCTATCTGGGAAACACTCCGATCATGCTGGGTGGCGATCTGATCATCGCTATCGACGACCAGAAGGTGCAGGACCAGGACGACCTGGCGCAGATGATGAACAACCATCGCGCCGGGGATACGGTGAAGGTGACCGTCTATCGCGGCAAAAAGAAGATGGACATCAGCGTATCGCTGGCCGAGGCCCGGCAGCAGGTGTAGCAAGGCAGGCCGAGGGTTAATGTAGGGACAGCCGCCCCCGGCTGTCCAGTCGAGCGAAGCTCGACCCGCTGCCAAACTTGCCCTTGCATAGCGGCCAACTCAGGGTTACTCTTTTCATCTGCTTATGACCGCCGTCCTTTAATTCCGCTTGCCGCTGTTTTGAGCTGGATGCGCTTGAGTCTCCATGCGCACACAGTTCTGTGTCGTGCTGCACTTCCAACGAATCAGAAAGGACTTCTGACATGCAATTCGTGGATAAGGCATTCGCTCGCCGTCTCGAGTCGTGCGAGGAGATGCCGCAGGTGGAGTATGGGCGGATCTTCCAGAAAACGCGGCCGGAGATTGGGGCCGCGGTAGAGGAAATCTGCGGTGGGCACATGGTGTTTGCCGGCCTGGGGTTGCCAATCGGGCGGGCGACCGGTGCGGGGCTGGAGAATCCGCTCACCGCGGCGGATGTGGATCGCATCGAGTCGTTCTACCGGGCACACAAAGCTCCGTCGCAGGTGGATCTCTGCCCGATGCATGGCCCGGAAGTGTTCGAGATGTTCAAGGAGCGCGGCTACGCTATCGCCGAATTGAACAACGTGCTGTTCCGGAAGCTGGAGGCGCATGAGAAGTTCCCTCCGCCTCCGGCAGGGTGCGAGATTCGGCCGTCCCGCCTGGAAGAGGCCGAGACCACGGGAGCGATCGTCGAGAGCGCATTCTTCCCCGACGGCACGCCGGAGGCCTATCGCGGGCTGATCACGCCCCTCTACCAGATGAAAGGGGGGCTGGCGTTCGTGGCCACATGCGAGGGCAAAGCGGTCGCATGCGGCGCCGGCCTCATCATTCCGCGGCACCGGGTCTTTGCCTTGTGCGGGGCGGGCACGCGGACCGAGTATCGCGGGCGTGGTCTGCAAACCGCGTTGCTGCGGGCGCGCATGGCGACCGCGGTCGAGGCCGGTTGCGAGTATGCGGTTGTGGTCACGCAGGGGGGGACAATCTCGCAGCGCAACGCGGAACGACTGGGCTTCCGCGTCGCTTACAGCAAGGTGACCGTAATCAAGTCTTTTGCTGCATAAGCACTGGGCGGCGGACGAAAGCGTTCGCCGCTCTGCGCTTTCTCCGGTGATCGTTGCAGGTTGTGCGTGAGCGCTGCCATAGTA
>Ga0209698_10002927_pt1 | contig 19059 bp, 13 predicted proteins | sample LitLauG_LLR_2012_FD_187203 | JGI IMG/M metagenome (GOLD analysis project Ga0209698, IMG submission 187203) | Freshwater sediment microbial communities from Pennsylvania, USA - Little Laurel Run_MetaG_LLR_2012 (SPAdes) (version 2) | ecosystem: Environmental > Aquatic > Freshwater > Creek >...
CTACTTTCCTGAATGTGACGACGCGCGGGTGGATGATCGGCATCTCGCTGGTCGGCATTATTTATGGCGCGCTCGTTTCGCTCATGCAGAAGGACATGAAGAAGCTGGTGGCGTATTCGTCGGTCAGCCACCTGGGCTTCTGCACGCTGGGCATTTTCGCGCTCAACCCAGCGGGACTGAGCGGGTCGGTGTTGCAGCAGATCAACCACGGCATCTCGACGGGCGCCCTCTTCTTGATCGTCGGCATTCTGTATGAGCGGCGGCACACGCGCGAGATCGCGGAGTATGGCGGCATTTCGAACGTGATGCCGGTGTACGCGACCATCACCATGATCATGTTCCTGTCGTCGATGGGACTGCCGTTGCTGAATGGCTTCGTCGGCGAGTTCACGATCCTGCAAGGCACGTTCACCGAGAACTGGAAGTGGGCGGCGTGGGCGGCGCCGGGTGTGGTGCTGGCGGCGGCTTACTTATTGTGGCTTTACCAGCGCGTTTTCTTCGGCACGGTTACGAATCCGAAGAACGAGAAGCTGCATGACCTGACGCCGCGCGAGATTTTGACCTTTGTTCCGCTGATCATCGCCGCATTCTGGATCGGCCTCTATCCGAAGCCCTTCTTCCAGATCCTGGAGCAACCGGTGAACCAGATTGTAAGAACGGTCCGGGGTCCGGACTATCCAATTCCGGGATACCAGAATCCGGTGGTGAACGCGCAAACTGTGCCCACTGCTCCGGTGCAACCGGCTGCTGGAGTCGCGCCACCTACGCGCGTCGGCAAGCCAGCGCGCGCGGCTGCTTCTGCAAAACCGAAAGGAAGCTTCTAGTGCTCGGCCTCTCGCCTGTCGAATACCGGCTGATGCTGCCCATGGTGGAACTGGGTATTTTTGCGCTCGGCATTCTGATGATCGACCTGATGATTCCGCGCGAGTGGAAATGGGTGAATGCCGTCGGGGCCTTTGTGGGCGTTCTTGTTTCTGCGCTATGCGTTTGGCAGATTCAGACATTTCTTCCGCGCGGCGGGATTGGATTTTCTCATTCGCTGCTGGTCGACCGCTTTGCCATCTACTTTTGGTACTTATTTCTCGCCGGTGCGGGGATTGCCATCCTGATGTCGGTGCGCTATCTGGATGTTGAAAACGAACATCACGGCGAATACTACGCGCTGCTGCTGCTCTCCGTGATCGGCATGATGTGCATGGCCGCAGGCATCGACATCGTACTCATCTTCATCGGCCTGGAACTGATGGCGATATCGACTTACGTATTGGTCGGCTTTCTGCGGCGCGACCGGCGCTCGAACGAAGCGGCCCTGAAGTATCTGCTGCTGGGCGCATTTTCGTCCGGCATTTTTGCCTACGGGCTCTCGCTGTTTTATGGACTGTCGGGCAGCACCAACCTAGCGATAATCGGGAACAAGATCGCAGCTCGCAACCCGCACGACCCGGTGGTGATTATCGCGATGCTCACGACCATGGTCGGTCTGCTGTTCAAGATCGCGGCGATTCCGTTTCACCAGTGGGCGCCTGACGCTTACGAAGGCGCGCCTACCAGCATCACAGGTTTCATGTCGGTGGCGGTCAAAGCGGCAGCATGGGCGATGCTGCTCAGAATTTTGGCATTTCCGGCACTGGTTTACGGCCAGTTGACCTTTGGTTTGTTTCCACTGCGGTCTATCTACACGCCGGTAATTGTTTTCGTCTCAATCGCCACCATGACGGGCGCGAACTTTGCCGCGCTCACGCAGACGAACACTAAGCGGCTGCTGGCCTACTCTTCGATCGCACATGTTGGATACATGTTGCTGGCGTTCGTGGCGATGGGCACGTCCGCGCCCAACGAACCTGGTTTCATCGATGGCTTCAAAGGCATCCTCATTTACCTGCTGGTGTACACGTTCATGAACCTGGGCGCGTTCGCGGTGATCACCTCGCTGCGCAACCGTAACGTCATTGGCGATGAACTTGACGACATCGCCGGGCTCTACTCGCGCGCGCCGGTTGAAGCCGTGCTGATGTTGCTCTTCCTGCTTTCGCTCGCCGGCATCCCGCCCGCCGCCGGATTCCTGGGCAAGTACTACATCTTCCTCAGCCTGATCGAAAGCCAGCATTACTGGCTCGCCGCTGCCGCCGTGTTCTACGCGCTGTTCGGCCTTTATTACTATTTGAAGATTGCGAACGCGATGTTCATGCGCGAGTCGATGGAGACTGAGCGGTTGCCGCTCAGCCTGGGCATGCGCGCCGCGCTCGGAGTCACCGCGCTCGCGACCCTCGCGATCGGAGTCTATCCCGAGCCCTTTATCCGCAGCGTGAACTGGTCGCTGGGAATCGCGCAGGCCCCACATGTAGCGGCGATGCTGAAGTAGATTGGAGACACTCTCGTCTTCGCGGGTTCTTCCTATGCTGCCAACACGCGGACAAGAGTGTCCGCGCTACACAACCCCGATGCCCTAACCATTCTCGGCAACCTTTTTTGTTTCGTAGGAGTCCCATAGGTAAGATATTCTTGCCAACGAGAAGGCTTACTATGAGGCTATCCCCCGCTTCGTTCCTGCTTCTCTTGTCTTTTTGTCTACCCCCGCTCGCAGGAGCGCAGACCGCTTCCATCACCGGCACGGTTACCGACAGCACGACAGCGGTCTTGCCGCAAGCGAAAGTGACTGCGCGCAATCTTGCCACCAACGCCTCGCGGAGCACGACCACCGACGGATCGGGGAGCTACCGGATCACAACCCTGGTTCCCGGGTTTTATGACGTGCTCGTCGATCATGCGGGCTTCAAGATGGTCGAGTATACCCGCGTGGAACTGACGGTCGGCCAGGTCCTGAACCTGAGCCCGGCGCTGGTTCCGAGCGCCACCCCCGAAACCGTAACCGTGCACGGCGAGCAAGTCGCGCCCGTGGATCTGGACGATGCCCAGATCGGCAACCTGGTCAAGAGCCAGCAGATCGAAGATCTGCCCATGATCTTGCGCGATCCGTACCAGTTGATATTGCTGTCCCCCGGTGCGATCCAGGGCAATTCGATTCTGCAGGGCCTGTCGGTGAATGGCTCGCGCGAGCGCAACAATAATTTCCTGCTCGATGGTACCGACAACAACGACGCTGAGATTCCCGGGCTGGCCATCCCTCATCCGGGGCTGACCTCCCTCAATCCGGACGCGGTCCAAGAATTTCGTGTCATTACCAGTAATTTTCTTCCAGAGTTTGGCCGGAACACGGGCGCCGTGATCGACATCGTCAGCAAGCGTGGCACCAACGACTTCCACTCCGATGTCTACTGGTTCGGGCGCTTCGACGCGCTGGGAGCGCGCGACTACTTCAATCACCAGAAAGAGTCGACAGGGCAAGTTGCGCCCAAGGACGCATACTCGCAGCACACCTTCGGAGTCTCCGCCGGAGGCCCGCTGCTGCGGGACAAAACGTTCTGGTTTGCCAACTACGATGGCGAACGCTTTGACACAACCCTCACTAATTCCAGCGTCGTGCCCTCGGCGGCTTTCAAGACCGGAGTCTTCAACTTCGCTGGCACCAATGGTCCCGTACCCATCGATATCAGCCAGCCCACGTCTGCCAGCAACCTTTTCGGCCTGCCGCAGGATCAAACGATGCACAATCTGCTGGCGACGTATCCGAACCCCAACGGACCCAACGTAGATGGCGCGCGCGGCTGGCTTTACTATCCAAGCCCCACGCACACCACCGGCGACAACTTCAATGTTCGCGTGGATCACAACTTCTCGACCAGCGAAATTCTCGCGGTTCGATACACCTTCAACCGCTACGACGACCCGAACTTCGATCACACCGACTTTCTTCCTGGGCTGGGGGGAACGGGGACCTCGCAGCGCAGGCAGAACGCATCGCTCCAGTTCACCACGGTGATCGATCCCAGGCTCGTCAACAACTTTCGTCTCGGCGCCAACCGCATTAACTTCCCGCTGACCTGCGAGGGCCTGAACGGTCTGAACCAGTTTGGACCCACGGACACGTTTGGGCGCGGGATTGACATACCCATGCCCGGAGTCAGCGGTTTCGGATGTCTCTTGATCGTCGATCGCGACGGCTCGAAGCGCTTCAGCGGAACCTACACGATCGGGGACGACGTGACCTGGGCGCGGGGCCGCCACACCTTCAAGTTTGGCGTGGAGACGCGGGATGCGTACTCCAACAGCACGAATAACTATATTTCGCGGCCCACAGTCGATTTCAATAATTTCGCGAACTTCGGCATCCCTGCCCTGGTTCCAACCGGAGACCCAAAGATCGACGCCAACCAAACGTTGCAGGATATGGCTTGGGCGTGGTTTGGCTTCGCCGGCTCCTTAACGCAGGCGCAATTTTTCAACAAGGCGCTCAACCGTACCGCCGACGATCTGCGGGGGTACCGCCAGAAGGATTTTGACGCCTTTGCGCAGGACACGTTTAAACTCCTGCCCAACCTCACCTTGAACTATGGATTGCGCTACCAATTCAACGGTGTTCCCTACGAAGTGAACAATTTACTCTCCACGCTGTTCGCTGATCCCGGGGGTGCGGCGCCGTTCACGTTTACGATTGCGGGCCAGCACGACCACGGCCTGCCTCCTCTGTACAACAACGACTGGCACGATTTCGAGCCGCGGGTGGGAATCGCATGGGACCCATTCCGGGACGGGCATACTTCCGTCCGCGTCGGCTACGGTATTTTTCACGATCGGCTTTTCGGCCAATTGCTCGGGCTGGTGCGCGGCAACCCGCCATTCCAGCAGATTTCCTTTCAGCCATTCTTCAGCCAGGTACAACTCGGCCTCCCGCTTTCGTTCATTCAGCCGCCGCCGCCGCAATCGACTTCGTCCGTTGTGAACCAGGGAGCTGGCGACCTGCCGTTCATTATCGATCCGCACCTGCGCATGCCGTACAGCCAGAGCTGGAATTTCGGAGTCCAGCGTGATTTGCCGGGCAGCATGCTGATGGAATTGAACTACGTGGGATCGAAGGGAACGCGTCTGCTTCGCCTGGTGGATGGCAACCCTCCGCGACCAGCCCTGCTGGCGCCGCTCGAGGCTTTCTGTGCAAGCCAGTCGACTCCGCAGCTGGTCGATCAGTGCAACCAGACCTTGCAATTCAATAATCTCTGGATCGGCCTGGAATCCGGGAGTCCGGCCTATGTTGCGGTGGGCAGCGATGCGGTCAACAACAACGCGTTTCTGCACGCGGAAGTTTTCAACAACGCGGCTTCGTCGGTTTATCACGCTTTGCAAGCCAACCTCACCAAGCGGATGTCGCGCGGCCTCACGTTCCAGGCGGCCTATACGTGGGCGCATGCCATCGACAACTCCTCCGACCCGCTGACGCCCGCCATCGGCAACCAGGGATTCCCGCGCGATTCCTTGAATCTGGCTGCAGAACGCGGCAATTCCGACTTCGACGTGCGTCAACGGCTGGTGATCAATTACTCCTGGATGTTGCCCTTCGGTCGCGGCCATGACCACCTGGCCGAGGGGATGGCAGCTACCATTTTCGGAGGCTGGGAGGTGGCTGGGATCACGACTTTTTCAGGTGGCCTTCCGTACGATGTTTTTACCGCGCTCGACACTGCCCATACCGGCCAGCAGCAACGCGCGGACCACAATCCCGCTGGTACACCTGTTGCCGTCAGTAATCCCCGCACGCAGACGGGCCCGAACCCGGGCTTTTTCTCGGATCCCGCGTGGGGCAGCGCGGGTAACGTTGGGCGCAATCGTTTTTACGGTCCGGGCGTGAACAGCTGGGACATGGTGCTGCAAAAGAGCGTGAGTCTTTCGGAACGTTTCAAGCTCGAGTTCCGCACCGAGAGTTACAACCTCTTCAATCGCGTCCAGTTTGGCCAGCCCGACAATCTCATCTCCGACACACAGTCCTTCGGCCAGTCGAACACGCAGGTGAGGCGGCCCGATCTCACGACCGGAGCGCGGCAGATCCAGTTTGGGGTGAAGTTGAGTTTCTGAGCCATTGCTTACTTCCGGTTGCCAGGCGAGCGGCCAGTCGCTTGGGTTAGAATCCCGGCATGCCCATGCCGGACAAGGGTTCCGAGAAAAAAGATCCGCTCGTCTCGCTGGCTCGCTACTCCGAAATCGGGTTCATCATTCCCGCAGCGGTCCTACTAGGGTTCTTTCTCGGCAAGCTTCTGGACTACTGGCTGCACACCAAGTGGCTGTACCTGGTGGGCTTGCTGTTTGGGGCAGTGGTGGGATTCGCGCAGATGATTCGCATGGCGCTGGGCGCGTCCAAAGATGAATGATCAGGGGAGTCCAGAAACATCTGCGTCCGACCTCCGCCTGGAGGCGTTGTATGTCCGCGCGATTCCGCGCATGTTGCGCATCATGCTAGGTGCGAGTGTCGTCCTGCTGGTGCCCGCTTTTCGGTTCTACGGCTGGGCAGGCGTGGTTGGGTTTGCGGCGGGGGCGGCGGTTTCCTATATCAATTTTCTGGCGCTGGCGCGCGGTGTGGAGGGACTGGCCGAGCGCATCGTGAATCAGCAGAGTCCCGAAAAAGGGCGGAAGATCGTGCTGCGATTCCTCCTGCGCTACGGATTGGTGGCTGTGGTTGCCTATGCTATATTCAAAGGTTCTGCCTGGGCCTTCCGTGGTTTCCTGTGGGGTTTGTGCCTACCGGTCGCGGCCATGATGATCGAGGCGGGCTTCGAGACGTACGCGGCGTTTCGGCGGGATTGATCGTCGACGCGAGTTTTCCTAATGGCTATGGCAGAAGGCAGAGTGCCTTCTGGACGGCCGGGGCGCCGGCGCTGCTGTCTTAGATTGTCGGTGGTTTTGATCGTATTGTATGGAGCAACTCACTTTTACTACGTTTTTGAACCGCCTGTTTGGCGCGCAGGTATTGGCGCTGCTGCAAGCGCTGCACATTCATCCTAAGCATCCCGCTGCGCCCATCACGAACGCTGTTGCAATGGAAATACTGGTGGTGCTGTTGCTGATGATTTTTTTTATTGCCGTGCGCACGCAGCTTTCGGTGGAGCGGCCCGGCGCCTTGCAGCACACCATGGAAGGCATCTATGGGTTCGTCAATAACCTGGCGGGCGAGACAATCCCGTACCATCCGGAAAGGTTCGCCCCGTATCTGACTACGCTGGGGATGTTCATCCTGACCTGTAATCTGATTGGGTTGGTGCCGGGCTTGGAATCACCTACGGCGGTGCCGGTGGTGCCGCTGGGGTGTGCGCTGTTCACGTGGTTCTACTATCACTATTACGGCGTGCGAGAGAATGGACCGATCGGATATTTAAAACACTTTATCGGGCCGCAAGAGGGCATGCCGCTCGCGGTCCGGTTGTTGTTGCCGATCCTGTTGTTTCCGATTGAGATTTTTAGTCACACAGCCCGCGTGTTGTCACTAACCGTGCGTCTTTTCGCCAACATGTTCGCGGGTGAGATGGTGACCCTGGTATTTTTCTCGCTGGTGCCGGTGGGGATCCCGATTGTGTTCGAGGGCTTGCACATCGGCGTGTCGTTTATTCAGACGTATATTTTTGTGCTGCTCACCTGCGTGTATCTGGGTGAGGCGACGGCGCATGAGCACTAAACAAAGTTCTCAGTTCTCGGTTCGCAGTTCTCAGTAATATCCCGGCCCGTTCTGAGAACTGAGAACCGGGAACTGAGAACTAGCTTTCAGCGTGAGGGCGTTGGCTCACTCGAGTACAGCGTCAACCACCTACTGGGGCAAATTCATAAAGGAGAAACCAAATGCGGAAAATTGCGATGTTGTTGTTTGTGATGATGATGGCTTCGGTGCTGGCGGTGCCGGCGTTCGCGCAGACCGGCGGAGGTGCAGCAAGTTCGACCAACTGGGTGGCCATTACTTCCGGATTCGCGATCGCCATCGCTGCCGGGTTGGCGGCGCAGGGTCAGGGGCGTGCCGCATCGGCGGCCTGCGAAGCGCTCGGGCGCAATCCGGCTGCGCGTGCTGGCATTCAGGTGGCGTTGATTCTCGGTCTGGCGTTCATCGAGTCGTTGGTGTTGTTCACGCTCGTGATTATTTTCGTGAAAGTGGCGTAGGCCGTTCGACAATCACAGAAACCCACTCATCGCAAATTGCGCGATGAGTGGGGCACCCGCTTTCGTTGGGAATCTTATTTCCTGAGATTTGCTGAGACCTGTTCTACCCTTTGCGTTCGCCGTCCCAGGTGTCGGAACGATTGGCGGGGGCCTTTTCAAGGGCTTCCATCAGGACGCGGCGCAGGCGGTGGCGGCTGTCGAGGTCCATGCTGACAAACTCGAAGCCGATTTCGTTGACGCGGGCGCGGCGCAACAGGATCTGTCCTCGGATTTTCTTCACGCCCAGTGAGATCTCAACGTTGGCCTCGGAACCCACGCGCAGGTTGTCGGTGCGCGTTCCCATTCCGCCTCCCAGACTCATTTCGCGCATCACAATATTCGATTTTCCCCAGGAACTGGAAAGCGTGGCGTTCAGGGTGCGCGGAAGAACGATGCGATCGTAGCGGCGTTGCCGGACCCATGGGCACGCCGGAGCCGGATCGAGCGGAGCGATCGCCAGTTCGGCGGATTCCAAGCCGCTGTCGCCCAATGCTTGCGCGCCGTAGCGCGGATCGATTTTTGATAGCGCCTGCGCGGCTGCAATCCGCAGCTCGCGGTGCTGGCTGTATCCCCACATCTTCTTGTCTTCCATGATGGCGCGAAGGACGGGAACCGCCTCGGTCTCGCGCAAGCGGCCCAGGGTTTCGACCGCCTTCAGTTGCACGAACGGTGGACGGGAGCGCGTTTCGCCCGAGGCGGCCAGTGCGATCAGACTGGAACTGGCGCTGCGGTCCAGGCTCATGCCAATCTCGTCGATGGTTTCAGGCAAGATCAGGGGATCGAGCAATTCGAGCAATTCCAGCAGCGTGCGTCCGCGGTCCGGAGCTGCGCCATAGGCGATCTGGCGTACGATCACATCCTGATAGAAGCGGTTAAACTCCGACATGCGCGAGGGCAGCAGTTCGAGCAGGGTGGTGACGGCTAGACGGCTGAGCAGGCCCACGGCGGAGGCGGCCTGCCGCGGTTGGCCGACGCGGAGTAATTCGCGCAAATCGGCGATGCCGGGCTGTCCCAGTTCCGCGACCAACTCCACGATACGATCGCACTCGACCCGCTTCTGGGAGCGGAAGAACCGGTCGGCCAGGTGTTCGACCGCGTTCTTGGGAAGCTGTTGCAGCACGTTGACGAGTTCCTCGGGGGCTTCGGTGGCGTTGATCGCCTCCTCGATCATTTCGGGGAGACGGTTCTCGATGCCCATGCGGGAGCGCAGGTCCTGAACCAGGACGGGCCTTTCGTGAGCGATCTGGTCGAGCGAGCAACAGACTTCCGCAATCGCCTTATACTTCTTGCGGGAGCAGGCTTCCTGACCAAATCGCGTGAAGGCGGCGCTGAGTACGCTCTGAATCTCCGGGTCGTTTTCCTTGCCCAGCTTCTCACTCATCAGAGCAATGGCGGCGGGCATGACCTCATCAGTCGCGCTGGCGTACAGGTCCGCGATTTGGGAGAGGCCGATGGCGGTCTTACGACGGGGGTCCGGTTCCTTCGCCTCGAGGCAACCGCAGTAGTTCGTTAGGATTTTAGCGGCCAGTTCGTGGTCGCCGCGCTCCAAAAGCACTTCAACGAACTGGCGGATGTTGCGGGGCGGCACGCAGGCGGCTTCCCCGGAGAGCAGAACGCTCTTCTTGCCGGCTTCGGGAACCTCAGCCCAGAACATGCGGTCGAGGATGTCGGCGTGGGATTCGACGAGAATGCCGGCTTTGCCCATCTTGTCTTCCTGGACGCGAAGGATCTGGCGCAGGGTGTCCATTTGCCGGCTCATGTGCTCCATCATCTGGTGCACGGCGTTGACCTTGACTTCGCCCTTCTGATAACGGTCGAGGGCGAATTTGATCGCCATGTGCTCGGCCGCCTTCATGAGCAGCGGAGTGTCGCTGCCTTCCTCGTGCGAAACCTGCGACGCCAGCGACTCGAGCAGGCCAGCCAGGTTGACTTTGGCGCCTTCCGGGGCCTTGCTGAGTTCAACTTTGAGGTTTTCTGGGGAAGCGTTGGGATCCTGCATGGCCTGGCCAAAATGCGTGAGCAGGCGAATGGTCTGGATGACTTCCTCTTCTTGTAGCGGAACGACGCCGCCCTTCCAGGCTGCACCGCTGCCGTTGCCACGGCCCGTTCCTGTGCTGCCGCCACCGCCGGTCCCGCTCCCACCACCACCGGGGACGGGAACCGTGGGGACAGCGCCCAGCGGAGCCCCGCCGGGTTCGCCGGAACCTCCGGAATTCGCTCCTTGGGCGGCGGCAATCAACTGCAGCAGTTTCTGTGGATCATTCAGCCACTGCTTGAACTCCGGCCCCAGCGACTGCGCCGCGATCTGGGCCGCGATGGAGATTTCTCCCGTGGCCGGATCGGCTGCGACAAACTTCACTTCGTTGATGCGGATGGAAGAATTTTTGCTGTCGCCGAGAGCTTCCTTGATCTGCTTGGCGAAGTCCTGCGCCTTGGAGGCGCCCATGGCGAAAGCGCGCACCAGGCGGGTGAAGTCGTCGAGCGTAACCTTGTTCGAAAAGTGAATGCTGGCCAGTCCGGCCGCCGTCAGCAATTGCGCGAAGCTGCGCTCGGCTTGGCCGGCGCTGAGCGGGATACCGTCGAGCAGAAGTTTGTTGTCGGAGACGCCGAGCAGGAAACCATTATCTCCGCCGAGAGCTTGTTGCAACTCCGACCAGGTCGTCTGGAATTGGCCTTCGGTCCGCTTGTGATTCACTCCATACAGCCGCGTGTATTTCACCAGAATGTTGAGGCTGTGGATGAAAGCCCGCGCAGACGCGCTGCGGCCAGCTTCATTTTTGGCGGCGGTCGAGATGGCAGGCCTCCTCGGTCTTAGGGAGTTCGTTGTTAAGCCTAAGCCGGAAAGTGACCAGATGCACGATTACGGAGGTAATTGGACTAGCTGCGGCGGGCTGCGCGGATTGTTCCGAAAGGAGGTGTCCAAACGGGTGGAGCGGCGGCGGCGCGATACACTGTGAGACGCGTGTACGCCGCGTGGCCACGAACCTCATGCAAATCCGCGTGCTTTTCTTTGGTGCACTAAAAGAACTGGTGGGACGGTCGAGTGAGACCATTGAGTTGCCGGAAGGGGCGAGGGTGGAGGCCGTACTCCGGCATTACGCGATGCAGGATCCTCGATTCGAGGCGCTGCTGCCGTCACTCGCGCTTTCTGTGAACCAGGAATATTCGAGGGCAGACGTGGTTTTGCTGCCGGGCGACGAAGTGGCGCTATTGCCTCCGGTGAGCGGCGGTGCGCCGGAATCCGGGTTAGCGCGAGATGAAGTGTGCATTGTGCGCGAGCCGATTGCTGCGCAGGCGATTATCAAGAGGCTTAAGCTGCCGGAGGATGGCGCGGCGGTGATCTTTGACGGCGTGGTGAGGAACAACACGCGCGGGCGGCGGACCCTATATCTCGACTATGAGGCCTATGAAGCGATGGCCCTGAAGGAGATGGAAGCGCTGGCGAAAGAGGCGCGGTTGCGCTTTGGCGTGCGCCAGGTGGCGCTGGTACATCGGCTTGGCCGGCTGGAGATTGGCGAAACCAGTGTGCTAATCGTGGTCGCGTCGGCTCATCGGGGTGCCGCGTTTGAGGCTTGCCGGTGGATCATCGACACGCTGAAGAAGACGGTCCCGATCTGGAAGAAGGAGTACTTCGAGGACGGCGCGGTGTGGGCGGACGGAGAGCCGTTTCCGGAAGAAATTCGCCGTCCGGCAGGCACGGCGGGGGAACAGCCCGCATCCAAATGAAAGTCCCGCATATGAGCTTAAAGCTGCGAGCCACGAGCTTCGAGCAACCCGATGCCTGGCCGTCGCGGCTCGTAGACCGTCGCTCGATGCTCAAAGCTCGTATCGTGAAGTTAACTTTTCTGGCCTGGAGCGTTTTCGGTTTCGCCTTGGCGGCAGCTGGGCAGGAACCGCAAACCACACTCAAGGTAGACGTCAAACTCGTCAACGTCTTCGTCACGGTCACCGACAGCCACGGCGGTCCGGTGGGCGGCCTGAAGAAAGAAAATTTTCTGCTCAAGGAAGACGGCAAGGAGCAGAGGATTGCCATCTTTGACCGCGAATCCGAACTGCCCCTTTCGATTGTTCTAGCGGTGGATACGAGTTTGAGCACGCGGAAAGACCTGCCGCTCGAGCTCGCGTCGGCGCGTAAATTCGCGCATACGATTCTGCGTCCGCAGGATGGTATGTCGCTCTACAAGTTCAGTGAAGAGGTCAGCGAGGTAGTGCCCTTCACTTCGGACCTGAAGCGGATTGATGCGGGCATCGATCGCATTCGCAACGGTGCGGCCACGGCGTTGTATGACGCCGTGTTCCTGGGGTCGCGCGCCCTGGGCAAGCGGCAGGGAAGAAAAGTGATGGTGGTGATCACCGATGGCGGAGACACGGTCAGCCAGGTCGATTACAAACAGGCGCTGCGGGCGGCCGAGGAGGCGGAAGCGATCATCTACAGCATCATTATCGTGCCCATCGAAGCGAGTGCGGGGCGGGACACGGGCGGCGAACATGCTTTGATTCAGATTTCCGCCGATACCGGCGGCAAGTATTACTACGCCACCTCCCTGGCGCAACTGGACGAAGCCTTCCGCAAGATCAGCGACGAACTGCGCACGCAGTATTTGCTGGCCTACTATCCCTCGGAGCGGTATTCGGATTCCGAGTTCCGGAGGATCCAGGTGGACTTGGCGAGCGCGCCGGCCGGGACGGGCTACCAGGCGCGGTGCCGGGCAGGATACTACACGGCGAAGGGCGACTGGTAGGGAGCGGTCGGCATTCAGCACTCAGCATTCAGCACTCAGACGCGTGCGAGGACCCGCTTTGGCTGAGTGCTGAATGCTGATTGCTGAAAAACCCATACATCGCCCCGGGGAACTGGCCGCATCTAGTAAACTGTTCTATTCCATTGCGGTTGAAAATCAAGACCTTAGATGCGGGACCACTGCCGGTTCCCACTTGCGGTTCTGCTCCCAGGAGATGCGCATTGTTCAATTGGTCGGGTATGCAACGACGCTGGCATGGCCATTTTGTGTTTACGGGCCTGTGTCTTCTTCTTTTTCTCGCTTGCCTCTGTCTGGTTCTTGCGGGTCCGGCGAGAGCGCAGGAGACACCGGCTCCGGGTACCGGGACGATTCAGGGCACGGTTCGGGATTCCGATGGCAATCCGATCGAAGGAGCTCGCGTTGCGTTCCACTCCAAGGACACGGAGACCAACGGTCAGACGCGCACCGCGAAGGATGGTACGTATAGTTCCGAGCCGCTGCCGGCGGGCGTGTACACGGTGCGGGCAGATGCGCAGGATTATCTGGTGGCGGAGACTTCGGTCACGGTGCCAGCGAGCGCGGCAGCTACGGCCGATTTCAAACTGGATGAGATCAATCCGGGTCCGGCACGCCTCGAGAGCCACATCGTCGGCGATGCGGTCAACACGCTGCCCATCAACGGACGCAATTATCTGAGCGCGGCTCGCATTGAGCCCGGCACGCAGGTGGTGGATGGCGCGGCGCTCGATCCGGGGAAGATGGGGTTCCAGGTGATCTCGATCAATGGCCTCTGGGGACGCACGACCCACTACGACGTCGACCAGGTGGAATCGATGGATGAGACAAGGGGTGCGTCGACTCTAAACCTGCCGTCGGAGGCGGTGAGCGAACTGACGATTTCGCGCGCTACACCCGAAGTCTATCAGTCGCTGAACGCGGCGGGCGCCGTCAATATCACGACGCGCTCAGGCACCGACGAATGGCACAGCAATCTGTTTGGAAATTTCCGCGACCGAAGCGCGGGGATAGCCGGATTCCCGTCGGGCAGTTCGCATTACAGCCGGCAGCATTATGGGTTTGGCGCGGGCGGGGCGCTGATTAAGGACAAAGCGTTCCTGTTCCTGAGCGGCGAGCGGGTGAAGCAGGATGGCCAACTGCCGTTTTATCAGGGGTTCCCATACAACGGCATCAACCTGCGGGACGCGTCCGATCGCGACAACATGCTGACCGGGCGCCTGGACTACAACCTCTCGGAGAACGCGAAGTGGTTCGCGCGTGTGAGCTACGACAACGCGAAGCAGTTTGGGCCGACCGATAGCTGGTCAAAGTTTCAGGACCAGGTGAATGTTCCGGCAGCCGTGTTTGGGCTGGACTGGAACCGGGGGCGGTTCGCTCATAGCGGGCGGTTTGGATATCAGAAGCTGGTGAACGCGATCAATCCGGCGTATGGGCGGGATTCTGTCCTCGTGCCAGGCTACCCCACGATTCATGAGCAGATTGGATCGTTTGCGCTCGGGCCGAGCAATCTGGGTCCAAGGCAGACCATTCAGCGCGACCTGTTCGGGCGTTACGACGGCAGCACGAACTATCACAGTGTTCACACCCTGCGCTTTGGCGGGGCGATTCACCGCATCACGCAAGGCGACTTTTATTCGCCGGGGCTGACGGGGCCGTCGGTGACGAGTTCGAACGGCATTGACGTAATCAGTGCGATCAACAACAATCCCAACCTGCTGCCAGGCGGTGCGGCCAATCCGCTGAACTATCCGGTGGGGACGTTCACCATTTACAACGGGCTGGGAAACTTCAGCGAGAAGTCAGCGTTTAACCGCTCGACGGGTGGGCATCTCGATACGCGGCTCGAAGGATATGTGGCGGACACGTTCCAGGTGTTTCCGAACCTGAATGTGACGATCGGGGTGAACTACGTTCGGGACAGCGGGCGGACCAACGGCGACCTTTCGGCGGCTCCCTGCTCGGCCATCAATACGACGATCGTGACTTCGCCGCCGTGTACGGGAAGCGCCCTGATTCTCGATCAATTCGGTTTGGTGCCGACGAGTGGAGGCGGGGTGGCTCAATCGCTGGGGCAAAGCGTCCCCACGCCAAACTACAACTTCGCGCCGCAGGCGGGCATCGCGTGGGATCCGGGACACAATGGCCGAACGGTGGTGCGGGCCAGCGGCGGGATGTTCTTTGACAATTTTCTCTTGCAGAACTCCTATCAGGACCGGATTAACCGCTTGTCGAACGGACAGTATGCGCGCAGCTTGACGCTGTGTCCGACGGGGTCGGTGCTATTTCCGGATGGCTCGATTGTGAGTTCCAGCTCCAAGAGCGGCGTTCTCGATATCGCTTCTCAAATTTGCGGCCAACCGCTCGGTGCCTCCTTGACGCCAATAGGCGGCGGGGCACCGGTGATCGTAGCCACTGCGATTCAGGATCTGCAAAACGCATTCCTAGCCAGCCAATCCGCCGTGACAAGCGGCCCTAACGTCTATTCGCTGGCCAACAGCGTGGCAAATTTTGGAGGAATGCTCTCCCCGACGTACAAGACACCGCGCGTGGTTCACATGAGTCTCGGGCTGCAACGCGCGATGGGCGAACACAGTTCCTTCTCGATTGATTATGTGCGCGAGATCGGGACGCAGCTTCCGCTGGGCATCGATACGAATCATGTGGGCGACACGCGCTATCTGGCCGACGGCAGCGACCCGATTCCTGGGAACAACACATACGCCGCCGAACTCGCTGCCATCAATGCGACGCTGGCCGCGAACCCGGCGTCGGCAGGATGTACGCCGGCGAGTTCGGCAGGCAGCAGTTCGCAGGGGGCGGTGAACTGTTATTTACAAAACGTGCCCGGAGCGAGCATCGTGGATTTCGCGCGCCACGGCTTGGATTCCTCAAACGCGTTCTGCGGACCGTTCCCGTGTTCGGTCCTTGGGAAAGGTCCAGCGTCTTTCGGCGGCATCAATCCGGCGGTGGGCTCGAATGTGATGTTCTTTCCGATCGGCAAGTCGAAGTACCAGGGTGTGAATGTGGGTCTCAAGACGTCGGGCGAGAATCTGGTGCGCGGGGTCCAGCACTGGGATCTAGCGTTTTCCTATACCTACTCGGCCTATGAGAGCAATATCGCCTCGCCGAACGGAAGCGGGAGTGACTATTCGGTGATGCCGGTGGCGTTGGACTACGTTCGTCCGCACGTAGGGCACTTCGGCTCCTCGGGGCTGGACCGGCGCAGCTTGTTTGCCTTTACTCCGTCAGCGGAATTTCGTCACGGCCCGCGGCTGACGATGATTGTACAGATGGCCTCGCCTCTTCCGCTCAGTCTTTATCTTCCGCAGCAGGACGGGGGTGGGGTGGCGGGGGAAATCTTCCGCACCGATGTGACCGGCGATGGTACGGTCGGCGATCTCTTGCCAGGAAAAATGAAGATTGGAAGCTTAGGAAGATATACGACCGGTAACGTGACCAGCGCAATCAAGTACTACAACTCGAACTTCGCAGGACAATTAACGCCGGCTGGAAACGCTCTGGTGCACGCGCAGCTGTTCAATTCGGCTCAACTGAGCACGCTGGGCGCTGTCATGCCGCTGATTTGCGTCCCACCTTCTGCGACCCTTCAGACGTGCCAGCTAAATGTTGGAGCAACGCCGACTTGGCTGAAGACAGTCGATCTGCATCTGAGTTGGCCCTTCCATGTTGGGGACCGATTCCGGATCGAGCCGAACGTCTCCGCGTTCAACATTCTGAATCTTGCGAATTTCGGCGGCGCAGGCCGGCAATTGAGCGGCATCCTTGACGGCGCTCCGGGCACGTCGATCAACAACGCAACGGCGGCGGGCAACTGTGGATTATCGGCCGCGCTCTGCAGCTCGCGGCTGGACCGCATTACGGCAGGGTCGGGCACGTTCGGAACGGGTGCTCCGCGGCAGGTGGAATTTGGAGTGAGGGTTACGTTCTGACGGTGGACGAAGAGCGGTGTAAAAACAAGGCCCACGCACGGATGTGGGCCTTGTCAAGTGTGAACGACCGCTAACCAGGAGCCGGATGATTAAGGCGTGCAACCACCGGAGTACGCGCAGTCACTGGTATAAAACCAGAGGCTTTCAAGCCCCTGGGGTCCAGTGCTGCCGGCTTGCACATATTCGATGGGGATACCAGTGTCGGACAGCATGGTGATGTTGAAGTTGGACGGGACTTGGGAGCCGGCATAGACAGCCTTGGTGGCGCTGGCTCCGAAGTCGAAGTTGAAGAAATCGTAGACGGTATTGGCCAGTGGCAGCGGATTGCCGACGCCATCGCAGCACGGGCGCTCCACGATCCATTCCACACTGCTGCCGACCAATCCAGGTCCGGTGAGATATGGCAGGGTGTACGTGCCGTAAGTCTGCGTGGTGATATCTTCGACAAACACTTCCTGCGTGCTGGTGCCGGGGAAACCATAAGTTACAACATACATGTCGTCACCCGGATTGACATAGAACACTCCAATGATCGAGTAACTCGGGTACCATTCCACCCACGCTTCATAGAACGTATTACCGAAGCAGTCGGCTGCAGATAAGCTGCCACCTTGCACGACATCGCCGTTGGAGAAGCCGTCGATGCCGTTCCAGCTGACTTCGTAGAACGGACCCGTGATTCCATTTGCGCAGGCGCCAAACGGAGGCTGAGCAACCGGCACGTTGAAGACCGATAGCACGACATCGAACGAGGTCTTGGCGTTCCACGTTCTATTCTTGTTGGTGGCGGCGATGCCGCTCCAGTTGGAGGACGTCGTTGAAGTCGGTTGCGCAGAAATACCCGCCGCCGATGACTTGGCCTCCTTCAGGTTTGTGCTGGAGAAGGATTTTACGTCCAACTTGGCAGGTGCGCGGTGCTTGGCGGCTTGCATAGCCCGTTCCCAGTTCTGGTATCCCTTCAAGTCGGTCGCTTTATCCGGCCGCTGCGGCAAGCCGTAAGACGAGAGTTCCCGGTTGCTTGCGGTGAGGGGATCGAAGCCCTTGGGCGGACCCGCAAAGATATGAATGCCACTAACGTTGGTGGCTTCTTTCGCTGCTGAGTCGAAGATTGCCTGTAAGTCTGAGCTGTTTTGGGCTGTGGCCAAAGTCGTGAAACTCACCGCCAATACTGCAATGATTACGAGAGCGCGTGCTCCGTTCGAGATCTGCTGTTTCTGTGCCTGCATAAGAAATTCTCCTGTCCTTTGAAGTATGAGTTGTCGTGAGGCACACGGACTCGCGCTCGCCCCGACGCTGTGTCGAGAAGACACAAGGATCCGCGCTTCTCACGATGACGTTATGGTTCTTGGCTTGTTATTACTTCGGGCCAGGGAAGAACTTCGGACCCTTCCGTTAATTCATTTCGCACTAAGGAAGTACGTACGGGGAAACTGTTGGATTACTACATCCCGGGCCAGGAAAGAACTGCGTGGGCCCTAAGACTTCTCGCATGATGTGGCAGGTTTGATTTCTTGTCAAGAGAACAATGGCTTCAAGCGCAAAATAAATATCGCACGCGGCATGAAACGAAATCGCTGTTCCTGCCACGTTTGCGAGGAGAAACTCTTTAAAAGCGGGCCTGGAGGGAAAGTAAACTGGCGCGCCCGGAGAGATTCGAACTCCCGACCTACAGCTCCGGAGGCTGCCGCTCTATCCAGCTGAGCTACGGGCGCGCGGTAGGAACTCACTCAGTGTACATCGCGAGCGCCGCATGCCTCAATGGCGCGACCCGAGATGTGGCCAGCCGCGTCTCTGCAGGGGTATCAGCAGCCGCCGACTTTCCAGAAGTGTTCTTCCTGATAATCAAGGTGCAGCAGGCGGTTGCGGGGGTCGTGGCGCTTGCCACAGTTGGGGCAGGGAATGAAACTGCGGAGGTGCATTCCCTGGCGATCGTAATCTTCGGAAACGGCAAAACTGGCGCCGCAACTGCACGGGATCAGAAACATGCGGAACTTCTGCGGCTGCTCCTCGTGCTTCTTTCCGGGGGGTTTCTGGACAGCGGCCTTCAACATCAGCTCTCTTCTACAACGGCCAACGAACTTTTCTTCCGTCGATTTGATTGTAGAACTTTCTTGCGCAGGCGCAACGTCTTGGGTGTGACCTCGACGAATTCGTCGTCGGCGATGAACTCGATGGCCTGCTCGAGGTTGAGATTGCGGTACGGCACCAGGCGGATGGCCTCATCGGCGGTGGAGGCGCGCATGTTGGTGAGCTTCTTTTCGCGGACGGCATTCACATCAAGG
>Ga0209698_10002928_pt1 | contig 19054 bp, 12 predicted proteins | sample LitLauG_LLR_2012_FD_187203 | JGI IMG/M metagenome (GOLD analysis project Ga0209698, IMG submission 187203) | Freshwater sediment microbial communities from Pennsylvania, USA - Little Laurel Run_MetaG_LLR_2012 (SPAdes) (version 2) | ecosystem: Environmental > Aquatic > Freshwater > Creek >...
CACCATAAGAACAAAGTATGGAGTGTCCTCCTTATCGGTCAGGATCGCGAGCGTGAGCGCGAGCGCAATGTTCAAAGCGACGGAGGCCCATGTCAAAGCTGCGACAGTTGCGGCTTTCAGAGGTGTCGTGAGTCGGCTGATCCATAGCCATTCGGCCGTTTTCAGGCTGATCCCGATCGCCACGGCAGTCATCAACACCGGCGTCGGTCGTCCCCAGAAACCGGCGAAATACCAGTGCAGCAAAAACAGCACAATGAGAATCAGAAGGTTGAGAAAGATGAAAATGGATTCCTGCCCCCGAAAGGAAGCGAGGTCCGACGTAAACAGCGACTGAGATGAAGATCGTCTCTTGAGCACTCCCCGCACCCCCGCCCCCGAAGGGCCAAACTCACCCAGTTTCAACGTTTATCGCAGATGACGCGAAGAAGGAAGAAATTCAGATCACACACGGGCGTGATCACAATCACCGTAGGAGCCTCGTTGCTCGAACTGGGCAGGCCTCCAGTCGGGCAAGCGTACAAAAAACTTTCGTGCGACAGTCCAGAAATCTGTACTACTGCCACCCGCCGATCGCTCCGCAAAGAGTACTTGTCATTGTAAAGTACCGTGCGATCTGTTTCCCTGTGCGATCAAATCGATATGCCCCGGGGGTGTACTACTGGTAACTAGTGCTCCGAATGGCGGACCACTAGACTGCAGTTGTTGGTACTTGCTCCCGGCAGGAATCAGATCGCATGGCGATCTCATGCGGGCCCCGAAATGCAGTGAACGGACAAGGTTGATCGATCCTGAATCCTGAGGCACAACTAGTACAGACACACTGGCGGCATGCGCTTCGGTTTGCGGCGGTCGCATTCTTTCTGCTGCTGGGGCTGTTTTGGCTGCCCGTCGCCTCGGCGCAGATCTCACCCGGGCCGCTCTCGAAACCGCACCAGTCTCTAAATGGTTCCACCAACTGCACCAGTTGTCACAAGTTTGGCGGCCAGGCCGCGCTGAAATGCCTGGAGTGCCACACCGAGATCGCTACCCGCATCTCGGCTCACAAGGGACTGCACGCAACCTACAACATTCCTCCAGGATCGAGTCAGGAGTGCGCCCGCTGCCACTCCGAGCACAATGGGGTGGATTTCCCTCTCGTCAAATGGGACACCAAGACCTTTAACCACAAGGAAACGGGATACGTTCTCGAAGGCAAACACGCGGGACTGGCGTGCAACAAGTGCCACATGCCGTCGCACATTTCGCCGCAGGATCGCGCCGCGATCAAGGAAAAGGACCTCAACCGCACTTATTTAGGGATGTCGACCTCCTGCACGACCTGCCACGAAGACCAGCACAAAGGACATCTTGGTCCGAATTGTCAGTCGTGTCACAACTTCGTCGACTGGAAGCAGATTAATATCGGTCAATTCGATCACTCGAAGACGCGCTATCCCCTGACCGGGCTGCATGAAAAAGTGCAGTGCGCCAAGTGCCACACCAACGGACCGGACGGCAAGCCGCAATACGCTGGCATCCCCTTCAACCAGTGTTCCGATTGCCACAAAGACCCGCACCACGGCAGTTTCCCGCAAGCGTGCTCGTCTTGCCACAACACAAGCGGCTGGAAGAGGATCTCGTTGCAGTCGGTCAACGAAAAGTTTGATCACTCAAAAACCAAGTTTCCCCTGCAGGGCAAACACGTCACCGTCGACTGCGCACAGTGTCACGCGAACGGCGATTTCAAGAAGCCGCTGCAGTTCCAGAAATGCATGGACTGCCACAAAGACGCACACAACGGCCAGTTTGCCAAGCGCGCCGATGCGGGTGAATGCGGTTCGTGCCACACCGTAGAAGGCTGGAAGCCGTCAAAGTTTACAGTCAAGGATCACGGCTCGACTCAGTACCCGCTACAGGGTGGCCACGCTCGCCTGGAATGCGCGCAGTGTCACATCCCAAAAGGGAAGGACACGCTTTACAGGGTCAAGTTCGACAAATGCACGGAATGCCATGTTGACCGTCACGGAGGCCAGTTCACTGCGGCCCCGTACTTCAATGCTTGTGACCGCTGCCACAATCTCGAAGGCTACAAGCCTTCCACGTTTACCTTGGCGAAGCACAAAGAAACGCATTTCGTGCTGACGGGAGGCCATGTGGCGGTGCCGTGCGCCGACTGCCACAAGGAATCCGCCGAGTTCCAGCCCAAGCCGACCGCCATTTATCACTGGAAGAATCTGAACTGCATCAGTTGTCATGCCGATCCCCACAAGGGACAATTCACCGAACGCATGCAGCAGGCGCGGGCGGATGGCACTCCGGCGGGATGCGAGGCCTGCCACACCACGAAGTCGTGGAAGGAACTCTCCGGTTTCGACCACTCCAAGACCAAGTTTGCGCTGCTCGGCGCCCACCGGGCGACGCCGTGCATCGATTGCCATAAGCCGCCGAATCTCGAGACCAAGCTGATCAACGTCGATTTCAAGGCCGCGCCGACCCAGTGCGAGGACTGCCACGAAGATGCGCATGGCAAGCAGTTCGCCAAGGCTGACGTGACCCGTTGCGCGGAGTGTCACAACAGCATGAAGTGGAAGCCGGCGTTGTTCGACCACGAGACCCGAACCCAGTTCCCGCTGCGAGGCGCCCATCAGAACGTGCGTTGCGGGGAATGCCACAAGCTTACGAAAGTAATCGCGGCTAAGACGGTGCTTTTCTATAAGCCAACCCCGAAAGATTGTGCGGCTTGTCACGGCGCGACAAATCCGGTTCCGAAAGCGAAAAAATCTGGCCTCTGATCGCGACCACCGTACCTGGCCACCTGGTCCCCTCAGTTTCGCGAAGTTGTACAACCTCTGGTGCCACTTCCAAAGGGCATTTTGGGGTATATCTCAAAGCGGTAGTCGCCACTTCCACTCGTTCGAAAGCCTGATTTTTGTACGCTGTTTAGCTTTTTGAACTCCTGATTTCTCAAGAAAAAAGTACTGCCTGAGCGGCAGAACTTACATTTGACTCTGAGTAATAGTTCATTAGGACCAAGTGCTAGAGATGCACCAAATTACATTACTACTAGGTCCTTGCGTAACTATCGTCGTGGGATGGCTTTGGCTACCCTAGTTGGACGGCGAATTGCATTGCTCAGCGTCAATCTTCAAATTGACGTGCCGATGATCGCATAGGGAAAGTGGGGGCGCATCATGTTGGCTCTGGGGAGCATGTTCAATATGCTGGCTGTGCTGCTGCTTGCGTTTCCTGTCCCATCAGGAAGCGGACAGGCGCAAGTGTCGGGTACGCACAGTCCACACGGCAACCTCAATGTTCCCTGTCAGAACTGTCACACGCCCAATGCCTGGAAACCCATCCGGGCCGTCCCGGAGTTCGATCACAACCAGACCCGCTATCCACTGCGCGGCATGCACACATCAGTGACTTGTACCCAGTGCCACGTTAAGCCGGTCTTTACGAATGTTGGTCACCGCTGCCAGGACTGCCACGCCGATATTCACAAACGCCAACTGGGTGCGAATTGCGAGCAGTGTCACACGGTACGGGGATGGCAGGTTGCGATCAAAGACGTGGAACAACACAACAATCGCTTCCCCTTAACCGGCGCTCACGCCGCGGTGGATTGCGAGGCCTGCCACAAGGGTGCCGCGAACAGCAAGTTCCAGATCATGTCCACAGCGTGCTACTCGTGCCATCAGGCCGACTATAACGGCGCGACGAATCCGAACCACGTCACCGCGAAATTTGCGATCACCTGCGATACCTGCCACACCACAGACAACTGGCTGAACGCGAAGTTTGATCACAGCACGACCGGATTCCCGCTGACCGGTGGCCACGCCGTTCCGCCACGGCAGTGCGTCGATTGCCACGTCAACAATAACTACAATCTCACTAGTACCGCCTGCTACTCCTGCCACCAGCAGGACTTCCTGCACGCGACGAGTCCACTTCCGCACGCGGGGTTCCCGACCACGTGCGAACAGTGTCACGATACGGTGCAATGGACCGACGGAAAGTTCGATCATTCCACGACTGGATTCGTTTTGACCGGAATGCACACGGTCCCGCCTCGCCAGTGCGCCGATTGCCACGTGAACGGCAACTACGCTCTGAGCAACACGGCTTGCGTTTCGTGCCACCTGAAGGATTTCCAGGGCACCAACAATCCGAGCCACGTATCGTTGGGCTTCGCGCAGACTTGCGAAACCTGCCACACGACGTCGGGATGGTCGCCAGCTACATTCGATCACACCACTGTGAACTTTCCGTTGACCGGGTCTCACACCGTGCCGCCCCGGGCCTGCACTGATTGCCACGTCAACAGCAACTACAACCTGAGCACGAACACGTGTGTCTCGTGCCACCTGAAGGACTTCCAGAACACGAACAACCCGAACCACGTCACAGGTGGATTCGCTCAAACTTGCGAAACCTGTCACACCACGACTGCGTGGTCGCCCGCAACCTTCGACCACTCGAAAACGGGATTCCCGTTGACGAATTCGCATACGGTGCCGCCGCGCCAGTGTACCGATTGCCACGTCAATAACAACTACAACATCACAAACACGACGTGCATCAGTTGCCACCAGACTGATTACAACAACGCGACCACGCCCGTCCCGCATGCGGGTTTTCCGACCACCTGCGAGCAGTGCCACGACACGGCGCAGTGGACGGACGGGAAGTTCGATCACTCCACGACCGGATTCGTCTTGACCGGCATGCACACAGTACCGCCGCGTCAGTGTGCCGATTGCCACGTGAACGGCAACTACAGCCTGAACAGCACGGCCTGCGTGAGTTGCCACCTGACGGATTTCCAGAACACCACCAATCCGAATCACGTGCAGCAGGGTTTTGCGCAAACCTGCGAAACTTGCCATAACACGTCGGCATGGCAACCCGCTTCGTTCGATCACTCGAAATCGGGATTCCCGCTTACCGGATCCCACACGGTTCCGCCGCGGCAGTGCGCGGATTGCCACGTCAACAACAACTACAACATCACGAACACGACCTGCATTAGTTGCCACCAAACCGATTTCAACAACGCAACCACGCCAGTGCCACACAGTGGCTTCCCGACGACCTGCGAACAGTGCCATGACACGGTGCAGTGGACCGACGGCAAATTCGACCATTCGACGACGGGGTTTACGCTGACCGGCATGCACACCGTGCCGCCGCGTGCGTGCACGGATTGCCACGTCAACAATAACTACAGCCTGAACAGCACCGCCTGCGTGACCTGTCACCTGAAGGATTACCAGGGCACGACCAACCCGAATCACGTGTCGGCGAACTTCCCGCAGACTTGTGACACCTGCCACGACACCGTGAACTGGATGGATGCAACTTTCAACCACACCAGTACCGGCTTCCCGCTGACCGGCATGCACACCGTGCCGCCGCGTGCGTGCACGGATTGCCACGTCAACAATAACTACAGCCTGAACAGCACTGCGTGCGTGAACTGCCACCTCAAGGATTACCAGGGCACGACCAACCCGAATCACGTGTCGGCGAACTTCCCGCAGACCTGCGAGACTTGCCATGACACGGTCACTTGGACGGATTCTACGTTTAATCACACTACTACCGGCTTCGCGCTGACAGGTCTTCATACGGTGCCGCCGCGGCAGTGTACGGATTGCCACGTCAACAACAATTACAGCCTGAACAGCACCGCGTGCGTGACCTGCCACCTTGCGGATTACCAGGGCACGACGAACCCGAACCACGTGTCGGCGAACTTCCCGCAGACTTGCGATACCTGCCACGACACAACGAACTGGATGGATGCGACCTTCAACCACACAACCACTGGCTTCGCGCTGACCGGGCTTCACACGGTGCCACCGCGGCAGTGCACGGATTGTCACGTCAACAATAACTACAGCCTGAATACTGGCGCGTGCGTAAGCTGCCACTTGAAGGATTACCAGGGCACGACCAATCCGAACCACGTCACCGCGAATTTCCCGCAGACGTGCGATTCCTGCCACAGCACCTCAACGTGGCTGAACGCGACCTTCGATCACAGCAGCACCGGCTTCCCGCTGACCGGCAGCCATACGGTTCCGCCTCGCGCGTGCACGGATTGCCACGTCAACAACAACTACAACATCACGAATACGGCCTGCGTCAGCTGCCACCAGACCGACTACAACAATGCGACTACTCCGGTGGCCCACGTGGCAGCAGGGTTCCCGACCACGTGCGAAACCTGCCATGACACCGTGCAGTGGACCGATGGCAAGTTCGATCACTCCACCACCGGCTTTACTCTGACCAATTCTCACCTGGTACCTCCGCGCATGTGCACGGATTGCCACGTCAACAACAACTACAGCCTGACCAGCACGCTCTGTTACTCGTGCCACCAGAAGGATTACGCCGGCACGAACAACCCGAACCATACAACGGCGGGCTTCCCGACCACGTGTGAACTGTGTCATGACACGATTGTCTGGACCGACTCCACCTTCAACCACAACAACACGGCATTCCCGCTGACCGGTTCACATACGGTTCCACCGCGGCAGTGTACGGATTGCCATGTGAACGGTAATTACACCACGCTGCCGACAGCGTGCTACGGCTGCCACCAGACCGATTACCAGAACACGACGAATCCGGGACACGCGGCGCAGCCGCAGTTCTTCCCGACCACGTGCCAGACCTGCCACAACACTACGGCATGGACCGGCGCTACGTTTAATCACACGCAGTACACGCAGTTCTCAATCAATCACGGCAATGCGAACGGCGTTTGCTCGACTTGCCATACCAATTCCAACGACTACTCGGTATTCCAGTGCACGGGATGCCATGGCGGAAACAACGCCGCCAACTTCCATCACGAGAATGTGCCTGGGTACGTCTACAACAGCGTGAATTGCTACCAGTGCCACGCGAGCGGCGGCGGCGGTTAGAAGCTTGTTTGGTTTCTAACGTGCTGACAAGAGCGCAGAGGAAACGGCAACGGGCCAGATTAGAAGGCCAACTGGGGCAGCCGGCGAGTGATAACTCAGAATGAAGTCAGTCCAGAAACATTTAGTGACCCTGATGCTCTTGTTGTCTTGTGCCGCGGCGCAAACCGCGACCAAAGCGACGGTGCAGAGTCTGCGTACGGCGCGAGAGGGGAGCGACCTGCGCGTCGAGATCCTCCTCAACGCCCCCGTCATTCCCACGGTGGATACGGCACAGAATCCTGATCGGATCCTGCTCGATTTTCCCGATACTACCTGTTACGACAATACAAAGAATCTCTCGGTTAATGTGAATGGCGTTCGCCGCGTGCGTACTGGCCAACATAGCACCGCTCCGCTGGTGACGAGGGTCGTAGTCGACCTTGATGAAGCTCATCCCTACACGATGAAAACCGAAGGGAACCGGATCATTCTTACTGTGGGTGCCGCAGAAACGGCGCGGCACCGAAGTTCCCAGGGTGCGCCGGTGGCAGCGACTTCAGGAAATCTGATTGGAGTTTTCCGCAAGCACGACTCTAGACCTGCACCGGCGATTGAGGAAGACAATACTGCCAGTACACCGCTTACTCCTCCGCCTTCGACAACGGGTCCAGCGTTTGAGCCTCCATCGGGCAGTTCTACGGCGTCGCTTCCAGCTCCGCCTCCATCGGTAGCGCGTCCGGAACAGAGTGCACCTGCGACTGCGACTCAGAATCCTGCAACCCAGCCTTCGTTCGACCAGAACCCGGCCGCCGTTTCCAGGACTGAACCGCCGGCGCCAAACCCGCCGCAGCCGGCAGCGCCGGTGGCAACGCCTCCGGTAGTGCAAACTCCCGCCCCCGTAGTCGCAAAAGACCAAGAACCTGCACCGCCCCCCAAAGTTGAGTCGGTGCCAGTTGCTCCGGCGCAGCCGCCCGCAAAAACAGAAGAAGGGCCTGTAATTGTCGCAAAGACTGAAGAGCCTGCTCCGGTGGCGACCGCCAAGGCGGAGCAGCCAGCACAGCCAATCACCGAAGAACCAGCGCCTGTTGCGGCTGAAGCGGCTCCAGCGCCTACAACTGCCGCGGCTCAGCCCAGAACGCTGATTGCTCGCAGCGACGATCCCAGCTTGCGCACTGTATTCAAAGTCAAATACGTCGCGGAAGGTGTCGCCTACCTCGATGGCGGTAGTCAGCAGGGATTGAAAGAGGGCATGAAGCTCGAGATCGAAGACAGCAACCTGCCTGCGAAGCAGGGCGATAGCGCGAACGCGGAAGATCCGCGGGTAATTGCCGAGCTTGAAGTCAGCGCCGTTGCGGATACTTCTGCGGTGACCGATATCCACACACCAAAGCGTCCGGTTAAGGTGGGCGACCTTGCTTATCTTTCCAATGGCGACGCAGACGCTCTTGTGCAGCAGCGTGCGTTGAGCGCGACCCGGCAATATCCCGCTGTGATCTCGTTCACCGAGGGCGATACGCTGGATGAAGAAGCGCTCGCGGTGGTCCCACGTCCGCCCATGCCTTCCGTGAATCGTGCGCGCGGCCGTATCGGGTTCGACACGATCGAGACCATCAGTCATGGCACGACGTCCGTCACCAGCACGGATGTCGGCATCGCGTTTCGCGGAGACATTACTCGAATTGGCGGCACGTACTGGAATTTGAGCGGTTACTGGCGCGGTCGTCTCACCAAGGAATCCGCCGCGAGCCAGCAGACCCTTCAAAGCCTGATTAACCGTACCTATCACCTGAACATGACGTACGACAACCCGAACTCCGCGCTGGTTGCAGGGTTTGGGCGTCTCTACCTGCCCTGGGCGCCCAGCCTCGATACCATCGATGGCGGATATTTCGGAACACGGCTTGGTCATGGATCCACTGTGGGCCTATTTGGAGGATCCACGCCCGATCCGTCGTCCTGGGACTACGCCGCCAACCGCGCGATCGGCGGCCTGTTCCTGAACTTCGAAGGCGGAGGATACGAAGGATTCCATTACAGCAGCACGGCGGGCGCGGGCGTCAGCATGGTGAATTGGGCGATTGACCGGCCGTTCGTCTTCTTTGAGGACTCGCTCTCGTACAAGCGCACGATAGCGTTCTACGAGTCTGCTCAACTCGACAGCCCAAAAGGGAATCCGGCCACTCCTTCGCCCGGTCCCGGTCTCGGCCGGAACTTTCTCACGTTCCGCGTGAACCCCGTGGAGCGCGTCGAACTGAATTTCAACTACAATTACTTCCGCGATCTTCCGACCTTCGATCCAACTCTGGTGGGCACCGGTTTGCTCGACAAGTTCCTTTTCCAGGGATTCAGCGCAGGTGGTCGGGTTGAGCTCGTTAAACAGATCTGGGTCTCTACGACTCTCGGTCGCAGCAGCCGTACGGGAGACGCGCACGCCTCGTTGAACGAGATGTACGGCCTCACTTTTGGACGCCTGCCGTTCCTCAAGATTCGTGCCGATGCCCACTACGCCCGATTCAATAGTTCCTTCGGAACCGGGAATTACGAGTCACTGACCTTCTCGCGCCAGATGAACGACCGGTTGCGTCTGGAACTTCTGCTCGGACAGCAAAAATTCGCCTCGCCGCTGACCAACGACAACCGCGCCCGCTTCCTGACCGGGACCATCGAAACCACCCTGGGCCCGCACTACTACTTGCAAAGCAGTTTCACCACGAATCGTGGAGACTTGAGCTACGACCAGATGATGTTCTCCGCGGGCTACCGTTTCGATTCAAAAAGGAAGGGCCAATGAAAAACCTCAGATCCCTTGCTCGGCAATTTGCACTCTGGGGTGTCCTGCTCGCGGTGCTCGCGGCACTTTCTTTTGCGAGCGACCCTCCGGCACCGGCGCCCGACGCACAACGGCTCAATGACTTGCTCACCCGGACCGCAGATCAAACCTCCGGTTTCCTGGATCAGTTCTCGGATGTAAAGTGTACCGAGCTTGTGCGGCAGGAGAAGCTCGGCAAGGACGATAAGGTCGAACTCAAAGAAGAATCCACCTTCGACTACCTGGTGATTCTCACCAACACCGCCGGTGAACTGAACCTGTCCGAGTCGCGCATTCCGGTGCATGAGCCGAAGCGCGATAAGAAGAATACGCCCATGCTTCTGAGCAACGGCTTTGCCACCTTATTTCTGGTCTTTCACCCGTACTACTCGGAGGCGTTCAAGTTCACCCTCGACGGGGAAGAGGTCATTGGCGGTCACGTGCTTCAGAAGATCAGCTTCCAGCACGTACCGGGGATGAAATCCCCGGCAGCCCTCGCTCTGCGAGGGCGTGAGTATCCGCTCGAACTGGGCGGTACGGCGTGGATCGATCCGCAAACCGGGTCCATCGCCAAAATCCAGGCAGGGATCGCCGATACCCTGCAAGATGTGGGCCTCAAAGCCTTGAGTTCCGAGATTGAGTTTGCCCCGATGCCATTCCCGGACAGCAAACAGGTTTACTGGTTCCCAACCACAGCCCGCGTGGAAGTCGAAACTCCAAGGCAGCACTGGCGTAACTTGCATCAATTTACTTCTTACAAGAAATTCTCAGTAAGTACAGAGGAGCAGGTCATTAAGAAATGAGCGCGAATGCCACCGCAACTGCCCGCATTGCCGACAGGGCGCAGACCGTCCCCGATTCTGATCGGGGTCATCGGATTCGTCTGTACTCCCTGTACGTGCTTGCCATAGCCACCAACCTCGCCATCTTTATTTATGGTTTCGATTACTACAAGCTGTCGTCGATTGATCGCCCGTTTTCACCCAAGCACCACCTGCTTCGCCCCAGCGGGCCGATCGGGCTTTATCTCGGATTCATGGGAGTCGCTCTATTTATCGGAATCTTCATCTATCCGATTCGTAAGCATTGGGCTTGGCTGGGGCAGATCGGGAAGACTCGGCACTGGCTCGATATCCACGTCCTCATGGGGCTTACCGCACCCTTCATCATCGCCTTCCACTCGACGCTCAAGTTCCGCGGTATTGCTGGCATGGCGTTCTGGATCATGTTCGCGGTCTCGGCCAGCGGCGTCGTCGGCCGTTATCTATACGCTCAAATTCCGCGCAAAGTCTCAACGGCGGAATTATCGATGAAGGAGTTGCAGGAGCTGCAGGCGCAGCTCTCGCAGCAATTGGCCGCGCAACACCTGCTGCCGGAAGCTGATCTCCGGGCTCTGTTGCGAATGCCGAACGAGACCTTCGTCAAGAAAATGCCGACCGTTGTGGCTCTTGTCTACATGATGATCCTCGACGTCGTTCGCGTATTCCGGGTTGCCCGCCTGCGTCGACACGCGGTTGGAACAATCCAGACCCTGTTCGGATTTATGCCTACGGGCAATCGCGAGCTGGAAAAAGCCATCCACGCTGCAGCGGAAGAAGCCGCGCTCTCGAAGAGAGTCTTGTTCCTCTCCCGGTCCCAGAAGGTGTTCCACCTCTGGCACGTCGTGCACAAGCCGTTCAGCTACGCATTTGCAGTTCTGGCTGTGCTGCACATTGTTTTGCAATTCGCGCTGGGTTACTTCTGAAGATCGCCTGAGCGGGGGAATTCCAAGGATTTTTCTCGGAGTGCAATGGATACTCTTCTTACATACGGCATTGGCGGGACGATTTGCTTCATTTTTCTGTTCTTTTATCTCAGGAGTCTGAAGAAACGGGACGCCAAGGCTAAGGAAGCGGCTGAGAAGGGAAAGCTGTTTTCCGAAGGCCCCAAAGCGCAGCACCCGCATATCGACAATAACTACTGCATCGGCTGCGGCACCTGCACCAGCGTCTGTCCTGAGGGCGACGTGCTCGCGATGATCGGCGGCAAAGCCGTCATCGTAAACGGACACAAGTGCATCGGTCACGGCCTGTGCGCGGATGTGTGCCCGGTCGGTGCCATCACTATGGTGATGGCCAGCCCCAGCATGGCCGCCGATATGCCTTACTTGACACCCGAGTACGAGACGTCCGTAAAGAACATGTTCATCATAGGTGAACTCGGCGGTCTGGCTCTCATTAAGAACGCTGTGAATCAGGGACGCGATTGCGTCGACACCATCACCGCCCGTTTCAAGGGTAACCCTTCGTCCCGGCCGATCCAAGGCGTATTCGACGTTCTCATTGTCGGCGCCGGACCGGCGGGCATCAGCGCCTCGCTCCGCGCCATCGAGAACAAACTCAACTACATAACGATTGAACGCGACGAAATCGGCGGCACGGTCGCAAAATATCCCCGCCAGAAGTTGGTCATGACCAGCCCGGTGGAGTTTCCCATGTACGGGCCGTTCAAGAAACTTCAACTCTCGAAGGAAAACCTGCTGGCCTTCTGGGACATGGTTCTGAATCGCTCCGACTTTAACGTTTCCACAGGAGAAAAAGTCGACGACATTCAGAAGGGTGAAGACGGAGTTTTCACCGTTATCACCGGCACGAATCAGTACCGAGCCAAGGCCATTATTCTTGCTCTAGGCAAGGCCGGCGAACCGCGCAAGTTAGGCGTAAAGGGTGAGGACTTGCCCAAAGTGATGTATCGCCTCATCGAGGCGGATCACTATATCAACAAAAAGATTCTCGTGATCGGCGGCGGCGACAGCGCCGTCGAAGCTGCCATGGGATTAGCCAGCCAGCAAGGCAACAAAGTTACGCTGTCTTATCGCAGCGAGCGCTTCAGCCGCATTAAAGAGCGCAATGCCAAGCGCATTGAAGATTGCACGAAGTCGGGTAAGATTCAGGTGCTGTTCAACTCGAATCCTGTCGAGTTTAAGGAACAGTCGGTAATCCTTGAGGTTCAAGGCACCCAGCAGGAGATTCCCAACGACTTTGTCTGGATCTTTGCTGGCGGAACGCCGCCCACCGCGTTCCTCAAGAAAGTCGGCATCGGCTTTGGCTCGAAGGATGTGACCCTGGAAGTCAGCAAGGAAGCCAAGAAGGCCGACGTGGAACGCAAACAACTTGCGACCGCCGCTGCTCAATAGTTCTCCCGATAGAAGGACTTATTGCTGGGCTGTTCCCTTGACGATGAGGAACAGCGGCATTTCCTCACCCGACGACAGCTTCGCGGCCGACGAAAAAATCCAGTGATCCTGATCGTCTTTCTTCACCGCCGGTGGCCCCGCTTTATCCGGAGGCGCCAGGCTCAGCGGGCTGGGATGCTTTGTGCCAGAAGCCTTCGCGCTCATCGATACGAGATCCTGGAACTTGAAGCTAGCATTCGGATCGATGTCCGAGGAGGCAGGAATCAATAGAAGGAAATCCGGATTCGGGGCTGCTCCCAGATGATTCCCATCATCTGGCATCAGTTCGTAGCGCAGCGTGTAGAACCCGGCGGGAACCCGGTGCCCGCGAAAATCCGCAGCGTTCTCAGGGAAATGAATCACACCGACCATTACCGATTCCGAAAACTGAGGGTAAGCAGCGGCCTCGGGCCCTTTCTTGGCCGCGGCGGGAATGCTCTTGCGCAGCCACAATTCGCATTCCGGTTTCGGACCGTCCAGAGTGAGGCGATAACCTTTGTCGTCGAGACTCTGCCGCACCGCATCCGGGACAGAGCTGTCGGTAAGCGCGCTGATCGTCTCAACCTTCCCGCTCTGTGCAGCAGCGAGCAGCGAAAAACTTACAAGCAACGCCAGGCTTACGAATCTCGCTCGTCTCGTCCGCAATCGGTCGCTTCTCCCTTATCGCGCGAATGTACCAACGAACGCGCTGCGCTTTCCATGGTAGTCCCAGGACACTCCGAGTCCGGGTCCGCTGTAGACATCGCTCAAGGCGACCGCGGGCATGGAGTGAGCCGTCTCCGTGAGCGGAGGATAAAACGTAACCTCGTTGCCGCAGAGATGGTCGTGGTCGCCGATGGAGCGGGTCTGCACCGTGGCAAACTTGCCCGCTCGCAGCATCGCCGCACCGTGGTGCTCGCTGTTGACTACTAATTCCATCTCCGTCGGAATCACCTGGGCCACATTCTTCAGCAACTCGCCGCCCATGTGCTGGGCGAAATGCACCAATGCCACCTGCTGCTGTTCCGACGCCTGGTCGTCGACCAACAACACAGCCTTCGCCGGATACGGGCTCTCGTAAGGATCTCCCAGCGTCCCGTTCGCGCGAACCGCAGCCGCTATGGTCAATCCCTGCACGGGAACGCCGTCCCAGCTTCCGCTCTGGACGTGCCACGCCAAGATTGCCTCATTGCCGACGAGATTGACCTCGCCATTCGCGAAGCACTGTCCCGTGTACACATCGGCGCTGCGGGTCTCGACATAGTCGCCGCGAATTGCCTGCGCGGCCATCGACATGGAAAACAGAGCCACCAATCCAGCAAGAATCGTCAGTTTCTGAAATCGCATAATGAACCCCTTCACCTACTCATTTGAGATGCAGCGTCTCACGAAAAGACGCGCAAAACCCCAGTCTAGCCGCACTTTCCCGTCCCGTGACAGGCGCGGCCTTTCGAATTGCAATTGCCCGGTTCCGCCAATTCTCCATCTGGACCGATGCAGGTCTGCGTGTGCATGCACCAGAACAGGCCATCGTTGCAGGCGGGTACGGTCGGATCCGGCTCCGCCAGAATAAACTGGCCTTTCCAGCGCAACGCCGAACACAGCTTCGGATCATTCGTATTGAAGCGCTCCGCCTCCGGCCTCATGCGGCACCTCCTGAAGCATTCATAATTGCTCGCGTGAGGGCGACTTTCGCGAGCCTCACCTTGTACGCGTTATGGCTGAGCGGGGAGGCCTTGGCCAATGCCGCGTCAGCCGCCTTCTGAGCTGTTTCCTTGGTGACAGGCTGCCCGGCGAGCGCCTGCTCCGCCTCCGGAGATGGCCATGGCACCGGCGCAACATATCCGAGAACAACCCGCGCCGAGCCCACGTTCGCGCCCTGCATCTTCAGCGCAACGGCCGCCACCGCCAGCGGCCAGTCAAACGCTTCCTTCTGCCGGATCTCGTAGTGGGCCGCCTTCACTCCCGCCGGCGGAGGCAGGACAATCTCAGTGACGATCTCGTTCGGCCGCAGATCGTGTTCGCGTTCCCCCTCGATTTTCGGAGTGACAAAGAACTTCTCCAGCGAAAGCTCCCGCTTCCCCTTGGATCCTTCCAGCCGAATCTTCGCTCCGTAGGCAATCAGAATCGGAACAATTGTCGAAGGGCTGATGAACTTCGCCGGACCGTCATTACCCAGAATCGCGTGATACCGATTCTCTCCAACGGTCACCAGGTCCTTGCCAGCCTCGCTTTTCGGCAGAAGGCCCAACCCGTTGCGGAAGTACCAGCAGCGCGGCCGCTGACACAGATTCCCGCCGATCGTCGCCATATTCCGAATCTGCGGGCTGGCCGCCTCGATCACCGCCTCCGCCAATGCCGGATAGTTCTTTCTTACGGCATCGTCATCAGCCAAATCGCCAAGCGTTGTCAGCGCGCCGATCCGCAGACCTTGTGCATTTGACGAAACACCGCGCAGATCACCAATGTCCTTGAGATTGACCAGCCTCTTGGGTGCGACGACGTCATCTTTCATCAACGCGAGCAGATCGGTTCCTCCGGCGAGGATTTCCGTATTCCCCCAACTGGCGCCGAGAAGGCCGATCGCCTGGTTCCTGCTATTCGGACTCACATATTCGAAGGGTCGCATCACGCACCTGCCTTCTGTTCGAGAGCAGCCAGAACGCGATCCGGCGTTAAGGGAAGGAACGGCACCCTCACGCCAATCGCATTCGCCACGGCATTGGAGATGGCCGCACCCGGCGAAATCACCGGAGGTTCACCCAGCCCAATGACGCCGCGCTCGTCGTAGCCTTTGCCGGTCATCATGTGCACCACCAGTTCCGGGATATCGCTCAATCCGGCTAACCGGTAGAACTGCATATCCGCGTTCAGCATGCGCCCGCTGGTCGGATCCATCACCTTTTCTTCGTACAGCGAGTAGCTGATGCCCATGATCAGGGCGCCGTAACACTGGGTCTCGGCCGTCTTCAGATCGATGACCAAGCCGCAGTCCTGCGCTGCAACCATCTTCTTGACCTTCACGATGCCGGTATCGGCATCGACTTCCACTTCCGCCATCTGCACGCCGCCAACCCCGCTGTTGGTGAGATCGGGGGGCTTGCTGCGGTCCGGATTCTTTCCGCGCACCGTAATCGGCATTGCGCCGATCTTCGAGCAGGCTTCTTTCCAGCTCAGCGACTTCGAAGAATCACCCTTCACGCCGACCTTGCCATTGACGCACTCCAGTTGATCGGGCTGCGCGTTGAGCGCCGGAGCCACTTTGGCGAATAACGCATCCCGCGCATCCACAGCCGCGCGACGCGTGGATGAACTCACTCCACCAATCGTCGTCGATCCGCCCGATCCACCTGACGGTGGGTACGTCGTGTCTCCGATCAGCAGTTGAATTGCATCGAGAGGCACTCCGAGCGTGTCGGCCGCAACCACCAGGATGCAGGTCCTCGTGCCGGTACCCAGATCCTGCGAGCCCATCTTCAACTCAACCGAACCATCCGGATGAATGGTTAAGTCGCAATCACTGTTGTGTCCACGCCCGCCCCAGGTATGGAACGACACGCCCACCCCACGTACGACTCCGTTCGACGCCGGTTGCGGCCGAGGATGCCACTTCTGCTTCCACCCCATCAGATCCGCCGCAATCGCAAGCTCCTCCCGATACGTGTTCTCCCGCGCCTTTGTCAGGTTGAGATTCTTTCCGAAGAAATCCACCGGATCCATGTTGAGCTTGGCTGCCAGGTCATCCAGCGCACACATAGTCAGCACTGCGGCCTGCGGATGATTTGGCGCTCGCCACGCCCGCGCCGGCCCAATATTGTTGCGGATCGCCGTGTGCTGCTGCCGCTGATTCGGAATGCTGAACACGTACGGAATTGGCGGCATTCCTCCGCCGCCCGGCCCGCCTGTGCCCCACGAATCCGACTGCCATGCGGTCAGAGTGCCATCTTTCTTCGCAGCAACTTTGACTCGCGCAAATGCCGACGGACGCGCTCCGGCCATCTCCAGCTCCGCATCCCGCTCCAGCATGATGCGTACCGGCTTCCCGCCTGCCTTCTTGGAAATCTCCGCCGTGAAAATTCCCCACCGATCAGGCGAGAACTTGCTCCCGAATCCTCCACCAATGTTGTCCTGATGCACGCGAATGTTAGTGGCGGGAATTTTCAGTGGTTCGGCCATCTGTCCCGGAATGCCCGACACGTTCTGGGTCGAGATGTGGGTGAACACGTGTTCTTGGTCCGTCCACTCCGAAATCGATCCGTGACTTTCCAGGCAACAGTGCGTGATGACCGGAATTCCGTACAGGCCCTCGGAGACAACCTCAGCCTCGGAGAAGGCCTTGTCGGGATCTCCGACCGTCTGTGCTGCCGCTTTCTGATAATTCGACGGTGGCCGGTTTCCCGCCTCGGGATGAACGGTTGCGGTCCGCAATGCTGCCAGAACCTCATCCGGCGCCCCGTCCTCTTTCGCCTCCTTTAATGCGTCTTCGCTCGGCTTCTCGGTGATGCCGTACTTGCCGATCGCCTCCACCATCTGCCGCGCAGGTACCTGGTTGTCGAGCATGTCGCCAATCGCGTCCATGCTCAACGGGCCCTGCTCTTCGGCCGCGCCCTTCGGGGGTTCGGCATCGCTCACCAGATGAGGCAGTTGCTGATATTTCACTTTGATCGCGCGGACGGCATCTTCCGCCGTTGTCTCATCCACCGCCGCCACGGCGACGATGTCATCTCCCGCCCAGTGGATGTTTGCACCAGGTCCCTGAACGATGTGGACCGCTTTCACCCCCGGCATCTTCTCCGCCGCGCTCGTGTCGATGCTGACAACCTTCGCATGCGCATAGGGAGAGCGCAGCACCTTGCCGTAGAGCATCCCCGGCCGGTGCACGTCGTACGTGTACTTCGCCCGTCCGGAGACTTTCGCCGGAGCATCCACGCGAGTCACGCGCGTTCCGATGAGCTTCCTATGTTCGGCATCAGGCCATGCGTAATCCGGCATAGATCAGGCTCCTTTCTGCGCAACCTGCGCGATCGCTTTGCGGATTCCCTCATACGTTCCGCAGCGGCATAGATTTCCGCTGAGGCCATGTCGTATGTCTTCGGCCGTGGGTTGAGGATGCTTGTCGAGAAATGCTTTGCAGGAAACGATGAACCCTGGCGTGCAGAAGCCACATTGCGAAGCATCGTGATCGATAAACGCCTGCTGCACGGGATGGAGATTGCCATTCTGCATCAGCGATTCGACCGTAGTGATCGGCTTCTTCTGCGCCTCGATCGCGAGGACCGAGCACGCATAGACTGTCTTGTTATCCATCAATACCGTGCACGACCCACATTCCGCTCGATCGCACACCCGCTTGGCGCCAGTTAGTTCGAACTGATCACGGAGAGCATCAAGTAGCGTCACACGTGGCTCAAGGTTCGCCTTGTAACTTTTGCCATTGATGGTGAACTCCATCGCGACCATGCCTGGTCCGTGTACAGGTACCTGTTCGCCGGATGCCAAAACGGTCTTCGGACCGGCAACCAGCGGGACCGCTACCGAAATGCCGGAAATTCTTAGAAAGTCACGCCGGGAAACTTTGGAACTATCAGAACCATCTTCTGCTTGAGGTTTGAGAACCTCATCATCGTCGCGCATCGCGTAACCTCCACCGGGTGAGGAGACTGGTTTTCAACAAGTGAAAATGGAATGCCTACGAAGCGGATGCGGACAGTATAGCGAATTAACACGGCAATTTACGCAACACCCGCCCATTTTTGAAAATTGCCACGAAACAGGCGATTCACGTCTCGCTGGATGTCTTCGCGTACAACGGCCCGTCCGTCCCGAATGAGAAGCCGGTACGAGTCGCTGAGCACCTTCGCCATCGTGGACCGCGTATTCCGCCATTTGTAAATAAGCTGTTCCAGGACTCGCGCGTCGGAGTGTTGCGGTATGAAACTCGTCCCCAGCATCTCAATGCGTTCACGCGTGACCTCCTCCACAATCGACGGAGTGTTGAGGAACCACCAGCACCCGAAAGGCATAAGGTTGTTGAACTTGCGGGCGAGAACGCAAAGTTCGTGCTGGTTCTCGCGTGAGAGCACCGTGACCAGAAATCGATTGTCCGGATAAGTGCGGCAGAGATTCTCGATCGCACGAAGATCGGCGCGGCCA
>Ga0209698_10002929_pt1 | contig 19053 bp, 16 predicted proteins | sample LitLauG_LLR_2012_FD_187203 | JGI IMG/M metagenome (GOLD analysis project Ga0209698, IMG submission 187203) | Freshwater sediment microbial communities from Pennsylvania, USA - Little Laurel Run_MetaG_LLR_2012 (SPAdes) (version 2) | ecosystem: Environmental > Aquatic > Freshwater > Creek >...
CGCGCTCTCGCCTCCGCACAAGGCGCTCGGCATCACCTCCGGCCCCGAAGGCGACCTCTGGTTCGCCGGCGGCGGCGGCAAGGCGACCATCGGCCGCATCGTGCCGTCGACCGGGGCGATCACCGAATTCAAAGTGCCGACGGAACTGAGCGCACCGACCGGGATCACCGTCGGGCCGGAAGAAGACCTCTGGTTCACGGAGAACGGGGGTGCCGGCGCGATCGGGCGTTTCGACCCGACGACGAAAGTCTTTCACGAGTACACCGCCGGGCTCACCGAATACGGCAGCCCGACAGGCATCACCACCGGCCCGGAAGGAGCGATCTGGTTCACGGAGGCCACCGACCCGGGCAGGATCGGGCGCATAGACCCGGAAACCACGGCGATCGAAGAGTTCTCCTCCGTGCCCGCGATCAACACCCCGCAGCAGATCGTGGCCGGGAGCGACGGCAACCTCTACTTCACCGAGTCCGGCGGCAGCGGCGCGGTCGCGCGGATCACGCCGACCGGTACGGTCACCGAGTACACCGAAGGGCTCAGCCCGAAATCGGAACCGTGGGGCATCACCGCGGGTCCGCGCGGCGAGATCTGGTTCACCGAGCTAGCCGGTGCGAGGGTCGGCATGCTGATGATCACCCCGCAGTCTCCGATGGTCTCCGTCGGCGCCGCGAGCGCGCTCACGGCGCACGGCGCGACGCTGAACGGGACGGTGAGACCGGAAGGCGAACCCACGACATACCACTTCGAATGGGGCGCGAGCACCGCCTACGGCAGCCAGCTCCCCAACCCCGACGCGAGCGTCGGCTCCGACACGACGACGCACGCGGTGTCCCTCGCGCTGACGGGCCTGCAGCCGGGGAGGACCTACCACTTCAGGGTCGTTGCTAGCAACGCCACCGGTAGCACCATCAGCCCCGACGCCACGTTCACCACCGCCGCGGCAGCCGAATCGGGGCCGGCCGGCCTCGGCGCGGGCGAATTGCTGAGCGCCGGCCTCGGATCCTCCTCGCCGTTCACCGGTGGCGGTGGAGCGCCGGCGGCTGCGCCGGTGATCGGGCGGCTCGCGGGGGCACAGCCGGAATCGGGCACGATTCTCGTGAAGGCCCCGGCGGCGCACGCGTTCGTCGCGCTTCACGGGGACGAGGCGGTCCCGACCGGCTCGGTCATCGATGCCTCGCACGGCGTGCTGCGGCTCGTGACCGCGCTCGGGCACGGAAGGAAGCAGGCAGCGACGTTGTGGGGCGGTGTCTTCGAAGTGCGCCAGAGCAGGACGGGCGGCGGGATGACGCGCCTGATCCTGAAGGGCGCGCTGCCGGTATGCGCCCATCGCTCTCTCTCGCACGCCCGCGCGCACGCGAGCTCGAAGCGGCGAGCAGCCAAGACGCGACAGCTGTGGGTGAAGGACAACCACGGCCGCTACCGCTCTGAAGGTGCGTACAGCGCGACGACGGTGTTGGGGACCGAATGGGAGACCGAAGACACGTGCGCGGGGACGGTCACTCGCGTCGTGAAGGGCAAGGTCAGGGTGCGCGACCTGCACACCCACCGGGCCGTCCTCGTGAGCGCCGGCCACAGCTACCTCGCGCGGCCCTGACGCCGAGGCGCACGCGCGCGATGGGCGGGGAGACGAACTCGGCGGGGCCCGCGCAAGGCCGCATGCCCCACCGCCGAGCGATGCTGAGCGTCGCGGGCCTCGCGGCGCTCGCGGGCTGTGCCGCGTACCTCTTCGGCGCGTGGCCGGGGCTTGAGAGCGCGAGCGTCGATCTGCGTTTCTCGCTGCGCGCGCCGTCGCGTCCCTCGGATGTGGTGGTCGTCGCGGTCGATGACAAGACGCTGAACACGCTTCAGCTGCGCTGGCCGTTCCCCCGCTCGGTCGATGCGCGCGCCGTGGAAGCGCTACATGCGGACCATGCCCGCGCGATCGTCTACGACGTCCAGTTCACGCAGCCCACGGCGCCCCGCGAGGACCTCGCTCTGTATGGGGCGATCGCGCGCGCGAGGGGCGTCGTGCTCGCGACGACCGAAATCGGCCCGCACGGCACGAGCGACATCCTCGGCGGGGACGCGAACCTCGCGGCCGCGCATGCCCGCGCCGCCGCGTCGAGCCTGCGCCCGAACTCCAGCGACGTCATCCAGCGCTACCCCTACTCGATCCGCGGCCTGAAGACGCTCGCGGTCGCAGCCGCCGAACAGGCCACCGGCCGGGAGCTTCCTCGCGGGGACTTCCAGCACGGCTCGGCGTGGATCGACTACCGCGGCGGAGTCGGCACGGTGCCGAGCGTGTCCTTCTCGGATCTCATCCAGGGCAGGGTCAGGGCGGCGCAGGTCGCTGGAAAGGTCGTGGTGATCGGAGCGACGAGCCCGGTGCTGCAGGACATCCACGCGGCGTCGACGACCTCGGGCGCGGGGATGCCGGGCCCGGAGATACAGGCCAACGCGATCTGGACCGCGCTGCACCGCAACCCGCTGCGCGAAGCGCCCGGCTGGCTCGCGCTGCTTGCGATCGTGCTCGCCGGCGTCGTGACGCCGGTGTGCTGCCTGAGGCTCCGCCCGGGCCGAGCATTCGCCTGCGGCCTGGCGCTCGCGGGCGTCTACGCGCTTCTCACACAGGCTGCGTTCGAGGCCAACCTGATCCTGGTCGCGACATACCCGCTGTTCGCGGCTGCGCTCGGGACACTCGGGGCGCTGATCGTGGGCTATGCGATCGAGAGCTGGGAGCGCCAGCTCTCAGAGCGCTACCGCGCGACGCTCGAGGCCACCGTCCGCGAACGCACCGCCGCGCTGAGCGCGAGCACCGCAGAGCTCACAAGGAGCACCGCGGAACTGAGGAGGAGCACCGCGGAGCTCACGAAGAGCACCGCCGAGCTGAGCCAGACCCAGCTCGAGGCGATCCACCGCCTCGCCCAGGCCGCCGAGCTCAAGGACGAGGACACCGGCCTGCACATCGAGCGGATCGGGCACATCTGCGAACTGCTCGCCCTGCAGACCGGCATGCCCGCAGAGGACGCGGAGCGCCTGCGCATCGCAAGCGCGCTTCACGACGTCGGCAAGATCGGGATCCCCGACCGCATCCTGCTGAAGCCCGGCAAGCTCGACCCGGGGGAGTGGGAGGTGATGAAGACCCACACCACCACCGGGGCCGCGCTCCTCGCGGACTCACCCTCGGCCCTCTTCCAGCTCGCGGAGACGATCGCGCGCACCCACCACGAGCGCTGGGACGGCAGCGGCTACCCACACGGACTGAAGGGCACTGAGATCCCTCTCGCGGGACGGATCTGCGCGATCTGTGACGTCTTCGACGCTCTCTCGTCCCGGCGCCCCTACAAGGAGCCTTGGCCGTTCGACCGCGTGATCGAAGAGATCGAGCGCGCGCGCGCGAGCCACTTCGACCCGGAGCTGGTGGACGCCTTCCTCACGCTGCTCCCCGACCTCGAACGCGCGCACGTTCAGGCCGCGACCCAGACGGCATCCCATTACGCGCAGCACGCACTCACACCCCAGAGCACGACGCCGCCGGGCCGCTCCAGGGCGCCCTCTATCGCCTGCTGAGCCCACGCGCTCGATGCGGCAGCTACACTCGCGCTCCAACTCGAGGGGACGGGGGTGTCCATGCCATTCGCAGAGGTAAACGGCCAGCGCATCCGATTCGACGACAGCGGTGGCGAGGGGCCCGCGGTGATCCTCTCGCACGGCTTCCTGATGGACCGCGAGATGTTCGCGGCGCAGGTTTCCGCGCTCGCCCCGGAGTTCCGCGTGATCACGTGGGACGAGCGCGGCTTCGGCGAGACCGAGTTCGACGGCGAGCCTTTCAGCTACTGGGACTCGGCGTCTGACTGCCTCGGGTTGCTCACGCACCTCGGGATCGAGCGGGCGGTGCTCGGCGGCATGTCCCAGGGTGGCTTCCTGTCGCTGCGCGCGGCGCTGCTCGCGCCCGAGCGGGTGCGCGCGCTGGTGCTGATAGACACGCAGGCGGGCGTGGAGGATCCCGAGCGCATGCCGGCCTACCGGCAGATGCAGGAGACGTGGCTGCAGGTGGGGCCGGTGGACGAGCTCGCGGAGACGATCGCGAATCTGATCATCGGCGAGCCGGAGCTCAACAAGGTGTGGATCGCGAAGTGGAGGCAGCTGCCGCGCGAGGCCCTGAAGGCGCCGGGCGACTGCCTGTTCGAGCGCGATGACATCTCGGGGCGCCTGGGCGAGATCTCCTGTCCGGCGATCGTCTTTCACGGCACGGCCGACATGTCGATCGAGATGGAGCGCGGCGAGGCGCTCTGCAGGGGGCTCTCGGGGTGCACCGGCGTGGTGCGTATCGAGGGCGCGCCGCACGCGGCGAACCTGACGCACCCCGACGCGGTCAACGGGCCGCTGCTCGACTTCCTGCGCGCCCTCTGAGCCGCGACGACGCGAGGCAGCTGACATGAGGGCGGTGCGCTTCGGCGAGACCGTGCTGCTGCCCTGACTTGCGCGTAACGGACTGACGCCCGCTCGGACCTGGGAGGATGCGCTGATGGATCGCTCGCCCCTGGTGACGCTGCCGCCCGAGCTCACGCAGCCGCGCGCTCGCTCGGAGGCGCGCTTCATCATGGGCGTGGACGGGGGCGCGACGAAGACCCTCGCGGCGGTACTCGACATCGCAGACAGGCGCGTCCACCTGGGACACGGAGGTCCGAGCAACGAGGATGCGGTGGGGGCGCAGGCGGCGGTGCAGGCGCTCCTGGGGGCTGCGGATGACGCGCTGCGCGAGGCGGGCGTCGAGGAACGCGAGCTCGCGGCGGCGGTGCTCGCGATAGCCGGCACGGACACCGACTCGGTGATCGCCAACGTGCACGCTGCGGGCAACGAGTCCTGGATCGTGGTCAACGACGTGGTGGGCGCGTGGGCGACGGCGACGGGCGCGGCGCAGGGCGTCGCGGTGATCTCGGGCACCGGCTCGAACGTGTTCGGCGTGGGCCCTGCGGGGTCCTGGCGCGCGGGCGGCTGGGGCCATGTGCTGGGCGATGAGGGCTCGGGCTACTGGCTCGGCGTGGAGTCGATCAAGGCGGCTCTGTGCGACCGCGAGGCGTCGGGTCCGGCGACGGCGCTGAGCGACGCGCTCGTGAGTTTCTTCGGCGCTCACCGCGTCGAGGAGGTGGCGAGCCGCGTGTACTCGCAACCGCTGAGCAAGGGCGAGATAGCCGCGTTCGCGGTGGAGACCGCGCGGATCGCGGCGGCGGGCGACGCGGTGGCCTGCGAGCTGTACGTGCGCGGCGCACGCGAGCTCGGACGGCAGGTCGCGGCGGTGATCGCAGAGACGGGCCTCGCGGAGGGGCGGTTCCCGGTGGGGTTGATAGGTAGCGTGTTCCGCGCGGGCGCTGTGTTCGTGGACCCGCTGTCCGCGGTGATCCACGAGGTCGCGCCGCACGCGAGCGTCGCGCCGGTCGAGATGGCTCCGGTGGGGGGGAGCCTGCTGCTCGCGGCACGGGCTTGCGGTGCGGGCGAGGATGTCCAGGCGGCGGAGCTGTCGGCGCTGCTCGACGGCGCGATGTCCGCGGCCGCACCCCCCGCGCAGGGGTAGGAGCGGCCGTCACTCGCGCGGGCGCTCGCTCTGCGCGCGCGCGAGGCGCGTCTCGATCGCGGGCCGGTGCGCGATCGCATCCGCGCCGGCGCCCTCGATGCGCAGTGCTGCGGCCGCGGAGGCGAAGCGCGCGGCGTCGCGCGGTCCTGAGCCCTCGCGGGCCGCGACGAAGAATGCGGCGGCGAACACGTCGCCTGCGCCGAGGTCGTCGCACACGTTGCGCACGGGCTCGGGGCGCAGCGCGATCTCGCCGCCGTCGCCGAGCAGGAGCGTGGTGCCGGCGGCGCCCGCGGTGACCGCCACGACGGCTCCGCCGCGCAGAGCGCGCGCGATCAGGTGCGCGCAGCTTGCGCGCTCGCGGTCGTTGAGCACGATCGCGTCGCAGCGCTCGACGGCTGACACCTGCGCGGGCGAGGGGGCGACGAGCTCGATCAAGCCGCGCGGCTCGCTCCAGCTGCGCGCGAGGCCCTGCGGGGTGAGGCCCACGAAGGCGGCCTCACCGCTCCACCGTGCGGGACTCTCGCGGGCGACGGGCGCGAGATGCAGGATCTCGCTCGCGGGAAGCGGCTGTGGCGCGATCTCACCGGCCCACGCGAGCACCCGCTGCGTGCGCGCGTCGCCCGATCCGGAGGTCAGCAGCGTGGTGGTGCGGGCCGCGGGCTGCACCTCGAGCTCGAGCTCGCCGGCGAACGGCTCGATCAGCTCCTCGATCTCGGCGCGCACGCCGCGCGTGAGGATGCGCGCGCGCAACCCGAGGCGCGAGGCCTGCAGCGCGCTGTAGAACGCGGTGCCCCCGGGCTGCCGGGAGCCGTCGTGCAGGACGTCGACGGTCACGTGCCCGATTGCGGTGTAGTCGGCTCGCAAGAGTTGGAAGTCTCGCGCGCGGCGGGCGCGCGGCGCGTCGCGGGCCTTTCGTGCCGCGCTGCGGTGTCGGTGCGGCGCGCCGTCGCGGAGCACCAAAACGAACACGGCTCCGGACTGTTGTTCATGCTTGACGCGATGATCTCGATCACCGATTGCACGCCGGCGCGCGGCCGGCTGACCGCCGTGGCGATGCTCGCGGTGCTTGCGTGCGCGTGCACTCCCGGGGCCGCGCACGCGGCCCCGCGCTTCAGCGGCTCCTCGTCCACGCGCTCGCGGGATGTCCACGCGAGTGGCGCGGCGGTGCGCTCGGTGAGGCATCCGACGACGAGCGGGAAGAGTAGGAGGAAGAAGAAGCCGGCCCTGCACGGCAACCCGGCGCGCGCGCTGCTCGCGTTCGAAGCGATGCAGCGGGCCTTCTACATCGCGGGCTCGGGCCTCTACGCAGGCGAACCGTTCTCCTACCTGTGGCCGTTCTCGCAGGCGCTCGCGGCGACGGTGAGCCTTGCGTACGTGCCCAATCTGGGCGTGTCGCTGAACAAGGTCCTGCACGAACTGCTGACGGGCCTGAACGCCTACCTCGACACGGACAACTCGAGCGCGCCGGAAGGCATCTACACGAGCACGCTGCCCGCGTTCGACGGGACGGTCGCGCCGCCGGCGGGGCCGGGAGGCGCGAAGTATTACGACGACAACGACTGGGTCGGGATCGAGCTGGTGCGCCTCTACCAGCTGACGCACAGCGCTGCGCTGCTGGGCAGCGCGGAGGGGATCATGGCGTTCGAGATGGCGGGCTGGCAGGAAGGCCCCGAACTCGCGTGCCCGGGCGGGATCCCGTTCTCCAACTCGGCGGAAGGCAACGAACGCAACACGGTCACCACGGCTCCGGCGAGCGAGCTGGCGACGCTGCTGTACCGCATCACCCACGACGCGCAGTACCTGTCCTTCGCGCAGCGCGCGTATTCGTGGGTGAGGGGCTGCCTTCTCAGCCCGGGCGGCCTGTACGCCGACCACATGGACCGCCACGGCATCGTCGCACCGGCGCTGTGGAGCTACAACCAGGGCTCGATGATCGGGGCGGGCGCGCTGCTCTACCAGGCGACGGGCGAAGCGGCGGACCTGTACGAGGCGCGCCAGACCGCGAAGGCGGCGCTCGAATACTTCACGCCCGCGCGGCTCGCATCCGAAGACCCGTTCTTCGTGTCGGTGTACTTTCGCAACCTGCTCTACCTCGACTCCGTCACGCACGACCCGCCCGGGCCGAAGATCGCGCAGGCATACGTGAACTACGCCTGGGAACACCTGCGCCTGGCGGACAACGTTTTCACATCGGCCTCACCAGCGAGCGCGGAACTGCTCGACCAGTCGGCGATCGTTCAGCTCTACGCCCTGCTGAGCATCCCGCCGAGCGCCTACTTCTGAGGGGCGTGCGAGGAGAGCGTGCGGCTGTCGCGCAGCCGCAGGGGGCGGGCGCGGCGAGCACCGCGGCGGGCAGCGGATAGGCTAGGCCCGGTGAGCGACGCGGCAAACCTGACGACGGCGGCGGGCCTGCAGGCGCTGCGGGCCGAACTGGATGCGCTCGAAGGCGAGGGCAGGCGCGAGATCGCGAGCCGCATCAAGACCGCGCGCGAGTGGGGCGACCTGAAGGAGAACAGCGAGTACCACGACGCCAAGAACGACCAGGCGCACCTCGAGACGAAGATCGCGCGGCTACGCGAGAAGATCGCGGGCGCGGTCGTGGTCGAGGAGGAGGCCGCGGGCGCCGGCGTCGTGAGCTTCGGATCGACGGTGCTGATACGCGACGCGGAGGGCGGCGAGCAGAGTTGGCGGATCGTCAGCTCGCACGACGCTGCGCCGAAGGAGGGTCGCCTGTCGGCGGAATCGCCGCTCGCGGTAGCGCTGCTGGGGCGCGCGCCGGGCGAGCACATACTCGTGTCGCTCCCCAAAGGCACCCGCGAGCTGACGATCGTGAGCGTCAGCTAAGGGTCTCGCGCCCCGCCGCGCTCACCCGCGCCATGAAGCGCTTGGGGCTCGGTGCGTAGATGAGCTCGCCTTCGCGCAGAGCGCGCCTGCGCAACGCGTGCCGGCGCCGCGCGATCGCCTTCAGCAGTCGCTTGCGCGCGCGTCGGGCGAGCTTTACGCGCGCGAGTCCGTGCTTCGCCGGCCGGCGCACCGCGGCGGCGAGCACTGCGAGGTCGTGGTCCTCCCCGAGCACTTCGCCGAGCTCGTCGGCGCGCCGTGCGAGCTCGCGGAAGAGGCGTGCGTCCTTGCGCTCGGCTCGCCGCTTGCGCCTTGAGTCCGTGCTGTCGGCGCGCAGCGGGACGCCGGCGAGCGAGGGCATGGGCGCGGAGCGCGGGCGCTCGCCGCGGCGCAGCATTTCAGCGGCATAGCGCAGGTCCTTCACGCGTTTGCGCCATTCGTGCATCGCGAGTGTGCGCTCGCCCCTGTCGGAGGCGGCGCGGCGGAAGCGCACGCGCCCCTGTGCGTAGAGTCGCCGCAGGCCCGGCTCGGCGAGCTCCAGGCCGGCGCCGGCGGGCAGCTGCCAGGCGAGCACCCGCAGCCTGCAGCTGTGCAGCTCGCCGAGCACGAGCGCGAGCGTCGCGGCGTCGCCGAGCGTGCGCTCGTGCATGCGCGCGTGCTCTGCTGCGAGCTGTGCGCGCAGCCTGCGCACGCCCTTGCTGCGTGCAAGCTTGCGCGGGTGGCGCGCGATCAGCGCGTCGAGCGTGGCGAGCATAACCTCCGCGTCGCGTGCGCCGCCGAGGTGACGCGCTGCGCTGCGCAGCGAGGCCGCCTCGCGTGCGAACGCGTCCTTGCCGACGGACGGCTCGAGCAGCCTGAACATCGCGCGAAGGCGCTTGAGCGCCTTGCGCGTCTCGTGCACCGCTTTCTCACGGGGCGTCCCCGCGGCGCCGCCGCCGAGCTGCTCGATCGCGAGGTCGAGCTGCTCGAGCGCCATCCGCTTGAAGCCCTCGTGCAGCGGCTCGCCGCCGAGCAGGTCGAGCTCGCGCGGGGGGGGCCGTCGCGCGATCAGGCGCTCGCGTCCCGCCCTCGCGAGCGCCACCCCGACGCCGAGCGCGAGCGTCGCAGCGAGCGTCGCCCCGAGGGGCGCGACAATGGCGCGATGGCCAGGCTTCCACAGGCGCCGTGGTGGACGGTTCGCCCGGCGGCCAACCGTAAGCCTGCGACGTATCGTTGTCCGATCTGTGGTCAGCATCTACCCGCTCTCAGCGAGCATATGCTGATCGCGCCCGAGGGCGACACCCGCCGCAGGCGCCACGCGCACTCTGCGTGCGTGATGAGGGCGCGCGTGCGCGGCGAGCTGCTGTTGAGGGAGGACTGGCTTGCGCGTCAGCCGCGGCGCGCGTCGCTGTTGCGGCGGCTGTTGCGGCGCGGCTGAATGCTCGCCCGCGCGCCGTGCGCGCGGCCCGCGAAGCGCGGCTCGGGTCGGGCTCGCCCTGCGCTCGCCGCGGCGTGCGTGCCGAGACTCTAGCCGCCCCAGACCTTCGCGTGCTCGGGCTCCACCCGCACGATGACCCGCTGTTCGCCCGGCTGGCGGAACGGATACTCGTCTTTGTCGAGGTACTTCTTGGCGAGCGAGTCGATGTGCGCATCGGCGCCGTCGTGGGTGCGCTCCGCGACGCGGCCGCGGATCTCGAGGTACTCGTACGGGTTCTCCATGTTCTGAATGGTCAGCGTGACGCGCGGGTCGCGTTCGACGTTGCGCAGCCAGCTGCGGCCCTCGGCGGTGTTGAGCACGGGCCGGCCCTGCTCGACGTCGACCCACACGGGCACCCCGTGCACGCTCCCGTCGCTGCGCAGCGTCGCCACCTGGCAGAAGTTCCTCCCCTTCAGCAGCTCCTCCGCGCGGCCCTCGATCCTCATGCTCATCCCGGCCCCTTTCCCGTTGACTGAAGCGTTCGCGATGCAGCCTTCAAGATAGGGCAGTCTCAGCGCCGCTCGCCGCCGCTGCTCGAGCTCGCGGGCGGGATCTGCCCGATCGGTTGCAGATGGCCGTTGTCGAGCTGGAAGTGCACGAGCGCTTGGCCGCCGGAGGGGGCGCTGAGCGGATCGCCGCTGCGGTAGAGCGGATACGCGAGCGTGACTTCGGCGCCGCTCTGCGAGACGAGCCGCACGGTGGCGCTCGCTTGCTTGGTGTCGGTGCCGATAAAGCGCCCGTCGAGGAAGAAGAACGCCTTCTCGCCGTAGCCGTTTGCGGTCGTCGCGCCCGCGTGGGGGAGCGTTCCCACGAGCACGGTGAGGGTCTGCTTGGAGCGGTACTGGGTGGGGTCGACCGGCGTGTAGCCCATCGCGCGCACGGTTGCCACCGCGGCGCTCACGCCGCTTGCCTTCGGTTCGCGCTGCGCGAATTCGGGCTCTGCAGCGGTGCGCGTGGTGCTGGGCGCGGCGACCCCGCCGTCGGCGCTCTGTTGCGCGGCCGTGCCGCCCGTGGTGGACGTCGCGGCGGTGCCGGTGCTCCGCGGGGCGCTCCGCGTCGTGCTCGGGTGCGCGCCGGCGGCGGGCGAGGTGACGGCCGGTGCGGTCACCGTCTCGGTGGCCGAGCCGCCGCAGCCGGCGAGCACCGCGCATGCGCCGGCGAGCATCGCGAGCAGGGCGCCTGCAGCAGGGCGGGGGTGCTTCATGCCTCCGAGCGTACCTCGTCGCGAACCGCGCGGCCCCCGGGCGTCGAGCGGTGCGGACGCCCAGGTCCTGCTCGCGCCCGGATGTGAGCGCGTCGAGACTTGACATAGTGATTAGTCACTGCTAATAATGATCGGAAGCAAGTCCCGACGCGAGAGAGACACCCCCGACCCGAAGGAGGTCCGCTGATGAGTCGCACACGCAGGAACAACTGGACGCTTGGCATCGTGTCGACGGCGCTGTTCATGGTCGTCCTGGACAACCTCGTGGTGAACGTGGCGCTGCCCACGATCCACCGCGACCTGGGCGCGTCGATCGGCGCGCTGGAGTGGACGGTGAACGCGTACGTCCTCTCCTACGCGGTGCTGCTGATGACCGGCGCCGCGCTGGGCGATCGCTGGGGACGCCGGCGCATGTTCCTGGTGGGGATGGCCGTGTTCACGGTCGCCTCGGCGATGGCGGCGCTCGCGCCGAGCACGGCTCTGCTGGTCGCGGCGCGCGCGGTGCAGGGCGCGGGGGCGGCGCTGGTGACGCCGTTGACGCTCACGCTGCTCGCGGAGGCGTTCCCCCCTGAGCGCCGCGGCGTGGCGATCGGCGTGTGGTCGGGGGTGAGCGGCGTCGCGGTCGCGCTCGGCCCGTTGGTGGGCGGCGCGGTGGTGCAGGCGGTCTCCTGGCACTGGATCTTCTGGATCAACGTGCCGATCGGCCTGCTTCTGCTACCGCTCGCGGCGCGCGTGCTCACGGAGAGCCATGGCCCCTACGGCACGCTTGACATGCGCGGCCTGCTGCTCGGCTCGGGCGGCGCGTTCGGCGTCGTGTTCGGGCTGGTGCGCGCGCAGTCGCTGGGTTGGACGGCCACGAGCGTGATCACGAGCCTGCTGGGAGGCGCGCTGCTGCTGTGCGCGTTCGTGGTGTGGGAGCTGCGCGCGCGCGAGCCGATGCTGCCGATGGGCTTCTTCGCGCGGCGCGCGTTCGCGGTGACCAACGTCGCGACGCTCGCGATGTACTTCGGGATGTTCGGCTCGATCTTCTTCCTCGCGCAGTACATGCAGGACGTGCTGCACAACAGCCCGCTGCAGGCTGGACTGAAGCTGCTCGTGTGGACGGGCGCGACGATGCTCGTGGCACCGCTGGCCGGGGTATTCTCGGAGCGGATCGGCAGCCGCCCGTTCCTGGTGGCGGGGCTCTCGCTGCAGGCGGGCGCGCTGGCGTGGATGGCGCTACTCGTCTCCAGCAACCTGCACTATTCGCACATGATCATCCCGTTCGTCATGGCCGGCGCCGGTATGGCGCTCACCTTCGCCCCGTCCGCGAATGCGGTCCTCGCCTCGGTCAGCGCGCAGCAGGCGGGACAGGCATCGGGCGCGACCAACGCGATCCGCGAGGTGGGCGGCGTGCTCGGCGTGGCGGTGCTCGCGTCGGTGTTCGAGGGATCAGGCGGCTACACGACGGCGCACGCGTTCATCGCGGGACTGCGCCCCGCGCTGTGGGTGGCGGTGGCCGTGCTCGGTCTCGCTGCACTGGTCGTGCTCGCGCTTCCCTTCAGCACGCGCGCCCCCGCGTCCGAACCGGGCGACGCGCTCGAGAGCCTCGACGCTTCCCGCGCCCTCGACGTGGCGGACGGCGCCGGTGCGCGCGGCCCGCGTCGCGGCGTCCTCGCGCGGCCGCTGCTGGAGGGTCGCGCGCGGTGAGCGGCGCGCCGCCGGCGGGCGCCCGGGCACGGGCGCGCGGCCCCGCGATCGAGCAGGGCCGGCGCCGCGTGCCGGCGGCGGAGCGGCGCGAGGAGCTGATCGAGGCGGCGGTGCACGAGTTCGCTCACGGGGGTTTGCACGGGACGCCGGTCGAGCGCATCGCGCGGCGCGTGGGCGTCGCGCAGCCGTACGTCTTCAGCCTGTTCGCCAACAAGCGCGAGCTGTTCCTCGCCGCGGTGATGCGCAGCTTCGAGCGCGTCGCGGAGACCTTTCGCGACGCTGCCGCGGCCTACGAGGAGGGGCGCGCGCCCGCGGACTGCGCGGATGCGCTGGAGGCGATGGGCCGCGGGTACAAGGAGATGCTTCGCAACGAGCGCGACCACCTGATGCTCCAGCACCAGTCCTACGCGGCGTGCAGCGACGAGCTCATCAGGGCGCGTGTGCGCCACGGCTACGCGGAGCTGGTCGAGCTCGCGCGCGAGCTGTCGGGTGCGCCGCCCGAGCGCATCGACGACTTCTTCCGGCACGGGATGACGCTCAACGTGACCGCGGCTCTCGGCGTGGAGGATCTCTCGGTGGGTTGCGAGTGGGTGGCGCAGGAGCTGCTCGACGCCGGCGCGGCGGGCTAGACGCCGCGCGCGCGCCCGTGCGAGCTCGGGGCTACCATCAGCACACAGTGTCAGCGCCCCTGGGACAGATGCCCGCCGGCGAAGCCGGCAAGAAGGACAAGGCCAAGCCGCGCAGCAGGCGCGAGCTGGCGCGCAGCGTGGGACTGCTCGTGCTGACGGCGCTGATCATCGCTTTCGCCGTCGCGAACCTGGAATCGGTCAAGGTCGACTGGATCGTCGGATCGGGGCACGCTCCGCTGATCATCGTGATCGTGATCTCGCTGGTCGTCGGCGTCGTGCTGATGCACTTCGTCGACCGCGTCGCGCGCTGGCGGCGCTAGCGTCCCAGGCGTGTGCGCGCTCCTCGACCCCGGGCTCCTCGGCGCAGGCCGTGGCTGAGCCCGCACGCGCCCCCGCCGTGAGGTTGCGTCAGGCGGTGCTCGTCGCGCGCGAGCTCGAGCCCGCGGCCGCACAGCTGCGCGCCGCGCTCGGGCTCGGCGAGCCCTTCCGCGACCCCGGCGTCGCCGAGTTCGGCCTCGCCAACGTGGTGTTCGCGATCGGGGACTGCTTCCTGGAGGTCGTCTCCCCGGTGCGCGACGGCACCGCCGCGGGGCGGTTCCTGCAGCGCAGCGGCGGCGACGGCGGCTACATGGTGATCTTCGACGTGGTCGATCTCGAGGGTGCGCGCGAGCGCGCTGCGCGGCGCGGCGTGCGCGTGATCTGGCAGGTCGATCTGCCGGACATCTCCGGCACGCACCTGCATCCGCGCGATATCGGCGGCGCGATCGTCTCGATCGACCGCTCGCGCCCATACGGCAGTTGGCGCTGGGGCGGCCCGGACTGGACCGAGAGGGTCGGCAGGCCGGCCCCGGGGGCGCTGACCGGCGTGACGCTAGCGGTGGCCGAGCCGATGCGCGTCGCAGAGCTGTGGGGTGAGATGCTGGGTGTGCGCGCGCTGCCCGACGGCGAGCACGCGCTGCTCGAGCTAGACAACGCGCGGGTGCGCTTCGAGCGGGTCGAGCCGGGGCGCACGGAGCGCCTCAGCGAGATAGCGCTCGATCCTGCGCAGGACGCGGGCGCGAGCGCGGGGGACACAGAGCTGCTGGGGGTGCGTCTGGTGCGCCGCGCCGCACCCGTCGCCGATGGCAGCGCCCGGCGGGAGGGCGTGGCGCGGAGCGCTGCCGAATGAGCGAGGAGCTGCTGCGGCGCCTGGATGCCTTCGAAGCGCTGCAGGGACACTCACACGCCCGCTCCGCACGCCTGCGCTACGTGCTCATCGACGTCTTCACGGAGCGGCCGCTCGAGGGCAACCAGCTCGCGATCTTCACCGACGCTCGCGCGCTCGGTGCGGCGGACATGCAGCGCATCGCGCGTGAGCTGAAGCTCTCGGAGAGCGTCTTCGCGCTGCCCGCCGAGGACGACGCAGATCTCCGCATCCGCATCTTCACGCCGGCCGCGGAGCTGCCCTTCGCGGGCCACCCCGTGCTCGGCAGCGCGATCTTCCTCGGCAGGGCGCTCGCGCGCGAGCAGGTGAGCCTGCAGACGGGCGCGGGTGCGGTGTCGGTGCGCGTCGAGCAGCACGGGCCGCGGCGGGGCTCGGGCTGGATGAGCCAGCCGCTTCCCCGCCGGATGCACTTCGAGGCGGCTGAGCAGCTGCAGCGAGCGCTCGGCGTGGAGCGCTACGGCCTGCCCGTGGAGCTCTACGAGAACGGGCCGCGGCATGTGTTCGTCGAGCTCGAGAGCGATGAGGCGCTCGCGGCGCTCGACCCCGACCTGCGCGCGCTGGCAGCGCTGGGCGAGTTCGGCTGCAGCTGCTTCGCGGGCTCGGGGGAGCGCTTTAGGGCGCGCGTGTTCGCGCCCGCGCTCGGCGTCGCGGAGGATCCCGCGACGGGCTCCGCGGCGGGTCCGCTGGCGGTGCACCTCGCACGCCATGGCCGGATCGCGTTCGGCCGGCAGATCGAGATCTCCCAGGGCGCCGAGATCGCCAGGCCCTCGCTGCTGTACGCGGTCGCTCACGGCGACGCGCAGCGCATCGAGCGCGTGGAGGTGGGTGGCTCCGCGGTGATCCTCGCGGCGGGGGTGCTCGAGCTCTAGCTTCCAGTCGGCAGCCGGAAGCCGGCAGCGGCCAGCGGGCAGCCGCGCGCGCGGCATTTCTGGCAGGCTGCGCTGCCGTGCGAGACGCCGTCATCTGCGAGCCCCTGCGAACCGCCGTCGGCGGCTTTGGGGGCATGTACCGCGACGTGCCCGTGAGCGTGCTCGCGGCGACCGTGCTCGAGGAACTGCTGAGGCGCGCCGCGCTGGCACCCGACGCGGTCGACGATGTGATCCTCGGGCAGGCCTACCCCAACGGCGAGGCGCCCGCGATCGGGCGCGTGGCCGCGCTCGATGCGGGATTGGGGGTGGAGGTTCCCGGACTGCAGGTGGACCGCCGCTGCGGCGCCGGCTTGCAGGCGATCATGCTCGGATGCATGGAGGTCCAGACGGGCGTCGCCGACCTCGTGATTGCGGGCGGCGCGGAGAGCATGAGCCAGGCCGAGCACTACGCGACGGGTGTGCGCTGGGGGACCAGGAGCGGCAGCGTCGCGCTGGAGGATCGCCTCGCGCGCCCGCGCGTGACCGCCGGCGGCGTCAAGCACCCGGTGCCCGGCGGGATGATCGAAACCGCTGAGAACCTGCGCGCGCGCTACGGCATCGCGCGCTCCGAGCAGGACGAGTTCGCGCTGCGCTCGCACGAGCGCGCGACGGCCGCGCAGGCGGACGGCACGTTCGCGCAGGAGATCGTCCCCGTGATGCTCGAGCGGCGCGGCGGGCGCGAGCTGATCGACAGCGACGAGCACCCGCGCCCCGACACCACGCTCGAGCGCCTCGCGGCGCTGCCGGCGATCATGGCGCGCAGCGACCCGCAGGCGACCGTCACCGCGGGCAACTCCAGCGGCCAGAACGACGGCGCGGCGATGTGCATCATCACCCACGCCGAGCGGGCGAGCGAGCTCGGGCTGGCGCCGCTCGCGCGACTGGTGAGCTGGTCGGTCGTGGGCGTGGCGCCTGAGCTGATGGGCATCGGGCCGGTGCCCGCCGCGCAGCGCGCGCTCGAGCGCGCCGGGCTTAGGATGAAGGACATCGACCTGATCGAGCTGAACGAGGCGTTCGCCGCGCAGGCGCTCGCGGTGCTGCGCGAGTGGCAGCTGCCCGACGGCCTCGAGCGCGTCAACGTGCACGGCTCGGGCATCTCGCTGGGCCACCCGATCGGCGCGACCGGCGCGCGGATCCTCACGACGCTGCTGCGCGAGCTGCGCCGCCGCGGCGCTCGCTACGGGCTAGAGACGATGTGCATCGGCGGCGGGCAGGGCATGGCGGCGATCTTCGAGAGCTTCTCCTAGGCGCGTGGCCGAGCGCGATCTCGACGTCGTCGTGCTGGGCGCCACCGGCGTCACGGGGCGCCAGGTCGCGCGCTACCTGGCCGAGCGTGCGCAGGGGGGAGGGCTGCGCTGGGCGCCGGCCGCTCGCGACACCGCCAAGCTCGAGCGCGTGCTCGACGAGCTCGGCGTACGGGCGCCCGAGCTGATCGCGGCCGACGTCGGCGATCCGGCGACGCTCGCGACGATGGCCTCGCGCACGCGCGTCGTGCTCGACCTGGTGGGGCCCTACACGCGCTTCGGCCGTCCCGTGGTGGAGGCCTGCCTGGCGGCCGGCACGCACTACGTCGACCTCACCGGCGAGCTGCCCTTCGTGCGCGAGATGATCGACGCCTTCCACGAGCAGGCGGTCGCGCGGGGCGTGAAGATCGTGCAGGTTTGCGGCTTCGAGGCGCTGCCCGCGGACCTGCTGGTGGCGCTCGCGGTCGAGCGCGCGAGGGAGCTCTTCGACGAAGGCCTCGCCGAGGTGGACCTGCAGGTCAGCATGACCGCGCCGCCGGGGATGCCGCGAGCGACCGACATGGTCTCAGGAGGCACCTTCCAGAGCCTCGCCGAGGTCGCCGCTGCGAAGGATTCGGCGCTGATCACCGACCCCGCGATGCTGATCGCCGATGCCGAGCTCGCCGAGCGGGTCCGGCGGATCAGTCCGATCGGGCTCTCCCCGAGGCGCGGCGAGCACGGCGCGGTGATCGCACCGATGGCCCCGGCGGCGTTCATCAATCCCGCGGTCATCCACCGCAGCGCCGCGCTGATCGCGGCCGCGGAGGGTCGCGCGCAGGAGCCCTTCCGCTACCGCGAGGGCATCACGCTCGCCGGCGGCGCGCTCACGCAGCCCGCCCGCTGGGCGCTCGCGGGCACGATGTCGGGCACGCAAGTGGTGATCGGCGCGCTCGCGCACGCGCGTCCCGCCCTGCGCACGCGCGTGGCCGGCCTGCTGGGCCGCTTTGGCCCCGCCTCCGGCTTCGGGCCCAGCGGTGAGCGCATGGAGCACTGGCGCTGGAGCGTGAGCGTGCTGGCGCGAACGCACGCCGGCAGGCAGGTGCGTGCGCACCTCGACGCCGACGGGCACCCCGGCTACCTGGCCACGGCACGGCTGCTCGGCGAGGCGGGCATCCTGCTCGCGCAGGACGATGCGACGCCCGCGCGCGGCGGCTGCCTGACGCCCGCCGGCGCGCTCGGCACGTCCTGCGTGGCGAGCTTCGAGCACGCGCGGCTGCGCTTCTCGCTGGATACCTGAGCGCGAGCCGTGGGAGACAGGCTCTTGCTGAGTGGCGGGTACGTCGTCTCGATGGAGGAGAGCATCGGCGAGCTGCCGCGCGGCGACGTGCTGATCGAGGACGGCGTCATCGTGCGCGTCGCGGCAGAGGTCGAGGTGGGCGACTGCGAGCGGGTGGACGTGACCGGCCACGTGGTGATGCCCGGCTTCGTGGACACCCACCGGCACACCTGGCAGACGCCCTTCCGCGGCGTGTGCGCGGACTGGACGCTCGAGGAGTACTTCCGCGGCATGCGCATGGCGATCTCGCCCGCGTGCGCCGCGCACGACGTCTACGCGGGCAACTACCTCGGCGCGCTCGAGGCGCTCGAAGCGGGCGTCACAACGATCCTCGACTTCTCCCACTGCAACAACTCGCCTGAGCATGCCGACGCGGCGCTGCAGGGTCTGCGCGACGCCGGCATCCGCGCGATGTTCGCCTACGGCTACTACCCCGCGCCGAGCCCCGAGCCGGCCTTCACCGAGCACGCGCAGCGGCTGCGCGATGCACGGCGCATCCGCGAGCGCGAGCTCTCAAGCGACGATGCGCTCGTCACGATGGGGCTCGCGCTCACCGAGCTGGGCCTGCTGCCCTTCGAGCAGACCATCGCCGAGGCGCGCTCGGCGCGCGAGCTAGCGGTCCCCAGCGTGCTGCACACGGGCTGCAACTGGGGCTCGCTGGTGACCGAGGGGCTGCCCGAGCTCGATCATCACGGCCTGCTCTTCGAGGAGCAGGTGCACGTGCACTGCAATACCCTCGACGAGCGCAATCTGCGCCGTCTCGCCGAGCATGGCTGCAAGGTGTCCTCCAGCCCCGAGACGGAGATCCAGATGGGCATGGGTCACCCCGTGATCTCTCGCGCGCTCGCGTGCGGCATGCGCCCCAGCCTCTCCTGCGACGTGATGTCATCCAACAGCGGCGACATGTTCACGCAGATGCGGATCGGCCTGCAGTTCGAGCGCTGCATGCGCAACGACACCTTCCACGCGCGCAACGTGATGCCCGACACCCTCGAGCTGACCGTGCGCG
>Ga0209698_10002930_pt1 | contig 19045 bp, 20 predicted proteins | sample LitLauG_LLR_2012_FD_187203 | JGI IMG/M metagenome (GOLD analysis project Ga0209698, IMG submission 187203) | Freshwater sediment microbial communities from Pennsylvania, USA - Little Laurel Run_MetaG_LLR_2012 (SPAdes) (version 2) | ecosystem: Environmental > Aquatic > Freshwater > Creek >...
ACCAAGGCCTGCGAGCCAAGGAGATCGCCGGGGTCATGCGCGCCGACATCGTCGACCACCTCGACCCCGCCGTGCTCGTCGTGTCCGCCCCCAAAGGCAACCGGGAACGAACCGTGCCCCTCCACCCCGAAACCGTCCGCGCCCTCAAGGACCACGGCATGCCCGGATCAGGGCCCCTCTTCGCCGGCCCCGACGGCAAGGCCGTCCCGCCGTGGTGGATCTCCCAGCACGTCAACGGCTACCTGCACTCCATCGGCTCGGACGCCACCTGCCACAAGCTGCGCCACTGGTTCGCCACCCGCATCTACGGCAACACCCTGGATCTTCGCCTCACCCAAGAGCTGCTCGGGCACTCGTCCCCGACCACCACCGCCATCTACGCCGCGTACCACCAGGCCGGCGCCGCGGCCGCCGTCTCGTCTCTCAGCGTCGCACCCGTCTGATAGGACCGCCCTCGGATGCCAGCCCGACGGTCGAGCAACGCAGCCAGCCGATCACCGTGGTCTTCCATACCGGTCGGCCATGATCCGGTGTACGTGCAGAGCGGGCGCGGTCAGGCCCAGAGCTCGGCGACGTCGATCCCGAGATCTCTCCGTGTCTGCTCGCCTAAGGCCCTCCGCGCCTCAGCAAGAGCCTTGGTGGCCAAGCGAGACGCCTCGAGCTGATCGGGCGTCCACTTGAGGCCGAGCGCCCACGTCCCAACCTTGCCACGTGCCGTGCCCTTTACTGTGGTTGCGCTAATGAGGTCACCCGCCGCGCTCACGACGAGGTTGGCGCAGCGAATGGCGTCTTGTGACCCGACGGCCCAGATCTCCGTCCAAGCGGCGTACAACGGCACGTTGTCGGTCTGAATGCGGGCGTCGAGTTCCAGGACGTCGAGCGGCTTGCGCAGTCCCAGGAAGACGGCGACGCCTTCGAAGGGTCCGGATCCCGTCTGCATCAGGAGCCGGAAGGTGTCTGCGGTGTGGGCGAGGCGTCCCGATACCGCCAGCAGTGAGGTGTAGGCCGCTCGTCGACGATCTGCGAGCTCGGCCGTCCTCTGATGGTGCCTACGCCTCGCCTCGATCCCGAAGGTGCCGAGGATCGTGAGCATCGAAGCTCCAAGAGCGGCGATTACCGGCGCCCAGATCGCCCCATGGTCCATCGGTCAACGTTAGAGCCCGGAAGCTCAAGCCGGAGCCAACAAGGCAGCGTGGACTAGTCCGCTACCCTGGTCGAACGTGAGGCCTGAAGCGATGGCCGCTGCCAACTGCATGGCCCAGGTTCTCGGCGCAACGGTGCAGCAGGAATCCAGCGGCCGGCACGACGCCGATCTGGTCCTTCCCGCCGGGGCGCATGACGGCTATCCGAGCCTGACGGGAAAGGACTGCCTTGGTGCGCTGGCGCAAGAAGACCCTGGACGAGATGACCGGCCGATTGGCCCAGCTCGGGCTGAGCCAGTGCTCGGTCTGTGGCACCGGCACCCGGAGCATCCTGCGATTCCCCGTCGTACTGTCGATCGGCGGCGTCTACCACGAGGACCAGCAGCGCGCTGAGCCGGATATGAACCTCCTCTTCATGGTTCAGGTCACCTGCTCAATCTGCGGGCACGCCATGCTCTTCGACAGCGGGATGTTCTCCGGCGAGGGCGAGCAAGCGATGGTCCGCGGCATGACCGAGGAGGAGGAGGCCGCATTGGAGGCCGAGTCCGGCACCTGACCGTGGTCACATCGCGGTCACAGATCCTGAGGGACGCTTGCTAACGCCGTCGCTAACAAGCGGCACCGAACGGTGCCCAACGCGGCCCAACGAAGCGCCATACGGCCCGCGGATAAGCCCAGGTAGACCCACTTACGCCCATCGGGACCCAACGTCGGCCAAGGTGGCTGGGTTGACTGGGGGTCAAGAGGTCGGAGGTTCAAATCCTCTCAGCCCGACCACGAAAACCCAGGTCAGACCGCGATGAGGCCCGCTTTGGCGGGGCTCATTCGTGGGGGATGAAATAGGGGCTGTGTCGCCTCGCGGAACGCCGAAGCCTCTTGGTGCCGTCGGGTTGAGCCCGAAGGTCAGACTGGTGTCGGGGGCCTGCAGGCATTCTGGATTGTTGCTTCGAGCACGAGTGTCAGAGTCTTCTGATCGCCACGAGGTCCCCGGGCGGCACGTCCACGACGATCAGGGGAGGCATGAGGTGGAGGTGATCATCGACCGGGTCGCCGGCCTGGATGTCCACAAGGACGCGGTGATGGCGGCGGTCCGGGTGCCTGAGGAAAGGGGCGGTCGAACGCAGACCGTCAAGGAGTTCCGGACGTTCACGGGCGAGTTGTTGCGGTTGCGGGACTGGTTGGTCGAGTCGGGTGTGACCCTGGTGGTGATGGAGGCCACCGGGGTCTATTGGAAGCCACCCTGGCATGTCCTGGAGGGAACGTCGGGCCTGGAGCTGATGTTGGTGAACGCCCATCACGTCAAGAACCTCCCGGGCCGCAAGACCGACGTGTCCGACGCGGCGTGGCTGGCGCAGCTAGCGGAGTGCGGCCTGTTGCGGGGCAGCTTCGTGCCGCCGCCGGTGATCGCCCAGCTGCGGGACCTGACCCGCGATCGAAAGAAGCTGATCGAGGACCGGGCCAAAGAAACCCAGCGGGTGCAGAAGGTGCTCGAGGACGCCGGGATCAAGCTCGACTCGGTCGTCACCGACGTGTTGGGCAAGGCCAGCCGGCGCATGCTCGATGCGCTCGTGGCCGGCGAGCGTGATCCTGAGGTGCTCGCCGACCTGGCGCTGACCCGGATGCGACCGAGGATTCCCGAGCTGCGCCACGCGCTGCTGGGACGATTCGACGATCACCACGCCCTGATGATCCGCACGCACCTGAACCACGTCGATCATCTGGGCGTATCGATCAACGCCCTCGACGCCGAGGTGGACCGGGTGATCGCCCCTTTCGCTGACCAGGTGCGCCGGCTGATGACCATCCCCGGCGTCGGCAAGCGCACCGCCGAGGTGGTGATCGCCGAGATGGGTGTCGACATGACCCGCTTCCCTTCCGCCGCGCATCTGGCGTCGTGGGCCGGGTTGTGCCCGGGCAACCACGAGTCGGCCGGCAAACGGCGAGGCGGTCGGGCCCGCAAAGGCAACGCCGCCCTGCGGGTCGCCCTGTGCGAGGCCGCGTGGGCAGGGGTCCGCAAGAACGACAGCTATCCCGGCGCCCAGTTCCGCCGGTTCCAGCGCCGCTTCGGACCCAAGGCCGAGGGCAAGGCCATCTTCGCCTGCGCCCACACCCTCGTCGTGATGATCCGGAACATCCTCGCCGAAGACGACGCCGTGTTCGAAGACCTCGGCGCCGACTGGTTCGAGCGTCGGACCGACAGCGCCGCCCACACCCGCCGGCTCGTCCGCCAGCTCGAGAAGCTCGGCCACCGCGTCACCCTCCAACCGGCGGCCTGAAGCTCCGCCAGTCCACCCCTGATGTCGGGGCTACCGCCCCGACCCGCTAGCGCGCGCCCACATCTGTGGTGCTCAGGGCCTATTTCGTGTCAGAGCTCCTGCAGCCCTGATCCGAAAGGCAGTCGTCATCGCCTCACCGCGCACCCAAGCATCTGCCGAGGCCGTCACCGCAGTCCAGTCGCAAGTTTACTTGGCCCATCCGGACGCCTTCTGAGCCCATGGTGAGGACATCGCCAACTGTTGGGGCAAGGTTCTCCTCACCCACCATGGCCACACTGGTCGTGACCTGGAGGCGCTGGCCCGCAGGACCATGGCGGAGCATCAGGTCTTGCCGACCCAGGTCCTTGAGCGCCTGACGGCGAAGCCAATTCGCTCCTAGTCGACGACCCCCGAGAGGAGGCTGGGCACCGAACGACACGCCCGAACGACGGCACTGCCGACCATCCGGCAGCGCCTGATCGGCGCCTCCGCGTGGCGCGGTCTGTGGGGGTCGGGTCATCCCAGGCCGCAGGCGACGTGCAGCACCCTGCCCCAGTGTCGTCGGAGTCGGCCGTTCGGTCTTTGGGCGAGGCGGCGCCAGACAAGATCTCTCCGTAGAGCCGATCGCGCTGGCAGTCGTCCATGGCGATGTGCCCGGAGAATGTGTTGAGGAGGCCGATGTAGCAGTCGGCGTCGTAGAAGGTCTCCCTGTCGAGGTGCGCGATCTCGCTGATTCGTCCCTGGCGGAAGGCCAGCGCTCGCCCCACAATGGAGAGGTGACCGACGCGCAGGGAACCAAAGGTCCGCGGCTTTCGGCCGTCCGTCGCGGCTGGGATTTGAACGTTCCCTGGTGGGCGAGCCGCCTCCTCGCCGTTGTGGTCGGGGCCACGCTGCCGCTCGCCGCGGCAGCCGTTATGGTAGGGGTTCGAACGCAGGTGCCGAACGCCAGCGTGGCGCTCGGGCTAGCCGTCGTGGTCTGTGCTGAAGCGGCGGTCACGACGCGTGTGGCTGCGACTGTCGCAGCGCTTGTCGCCTCGCTCAGCTTCGATGTGTTGTTCACCCGGCCCTACGGTTCCGTCACCATCGCAAGCGCCCAAGACCTGGAGACCACCGGGCTCTTGTTGGTCATCGTTCTGGTGGTTGGCCAGGTCGCCGCCCGCAACCGCCAACACCGCCTGCGCGCCGCAGAGGCCAGCTACAACCTGGGTCGTGTTCACGCCGTGGCCGAGATGGTGGCCGCCGGAGCGGCCGCCGGCCAGGTCGTCTTGGCGGTGCAGAACGAGTTGACTGAGCTCCTCCGACTGCGCTCCTGTCGATTCGACCCGTCGTTCTCGGCGACGCCCGGCCCGTTCATCGAGCGCAATGGCAGCGTTAGCTGGGGCGCGTTGCGATGGGGCTTTACCACGCTCGGGCTGCCGGCCAAAGAGGTCAGCCTTATCGTCGAGCACCAAGGCCTGCCGCTCGGCCGCTTCGTGCTCGTCGCCCCGCCCGGCATGAGGGTCACCGAGGACGAACTGGTGACAGCGGTCGCGCTCAGTGATCAGGCTGGCGCCGCCATCGCCGCCCAAGGTGTCCCGTCGGCCTAATCTGCGTGGCTTGCCGCAAGAGCGGGTGGCTTGGAAGGGTGTTGGCGTCGGGAGCACGGTGCGGCTGACATAGGAGCGCTCGTCGATCAGATCGAAGCCCAGTGCCGGCGCCCGGTCCAGCGCCTTTTGGGCGTGGGCGCGGATCTCCGTCTCGTCATCGACAGCCCGACGATCTTGTGTCCCGGACCCTCCGCCAGCAGCTCGACCACGTACAGCACCCCGGCCGTGCGCAGGACGCGGTGCGCCTCGCGGCGGGCGACGACCATGGCGGCGCGAGGCACGCGGTGCAGCGCGCGGGAGAGCACCACCACCTCGGCCCACGCGTCGGGCCTCGGCAGGTCCTGGCCAACCCCCTCGAAGTAGGCGTCGGGGTGCTGCGGATCCGCGTCGAGTGCGCCGCATGACCTCGCCACACTCCACCCCGACCACGTCGGCGCCCTGGCCGCGCATCCAGCGGATCGGGGCCCCGGCGCCGCAGTCGACATCGATGACGCGCCGCCCCCGGAGCTCCACCAGCTTGGCCCGCATGTTCTCGCGTGTCCGCAGGTCCGAGGCTGCTGCGCTCATCGTCCGTGTTCGCGCGGGCAGGGGCGAGTCGCGAAGTCGAGCCGCACCGACTCACACCTCCTCGCCGGCGACGTTCGCCCCCTCTGGCACGAAGCGGATGCCGGAGCCCGGCTCGGTGATGAAGTAGCGGGGTCGGGAGGGATCGGGTTCGAGCTTGCGCCGGACCGCGACCATCAGGACCCGGACGTAGTTGGTCTTGGTGTCGGTGAGGCCCCAGACGTGTTCGAGGAGGTAGCGCTGGGTGATCAGCCGGCCGGGGTTCCTGGCCAGGATCTCCACGACCTGCCATTCGGTGGCGGTGAGCCGGACGTCCCGGCCCTGTCTGCGGATGCGCTTGGCGGACAGGTCGATGGTGAAGTCGGCGGTCGTCACCGTGGCTGCTTCCTCGATCGGCGTCATGACCCGGAGCGCGGCACGCAAGCGGGCCATGAGCTCATCGATGCCAAAGGGCTTGGTGACGTAGTCGTTGGCGCCGGCATCGAGCGCAGCGACCTTTTGGGCTTCGGCGGTGCGCGCTGACAGGATGATGATCGGTACCGCCGTCCAGCCCCGCAGCCCACGGATGACGTCGATCCCGTCGAGGTCGGGCAGGCCCAGGTCCAAGATGACAGCGTCGGGGTGGCGGCGGGCGGCGAGGGCGAGGGCCTGAGTGCCGCTGGTCGCGAGCTGCACGTCGTAGCCGCGGGCGCGCAGGTTGACGTCCATCGTGCGCAGGATGGCGGCTTCATCGTCGACGACCAGCACCTTGGTCATGGCGTCAGTGTGCGTGGCGGCCGGCGGGAGCGCCCGTCCCGGTCTCCGGCGGCGAGGCCGGCTGCGACCGGGCGTCTCCTTGCGGTTCGAAGCGGAGCCCGAGGCCCGGGACGGTGATGAAGTACCGGGGCCGGGCATGGTCCGGTTCGACCTTGCGGCGGATGCCGGCGATCAGGACCCGGAGGTAGTGCGGCTTGCCGAGTGCCCCCGGTCCCCACACCCCTGCGAGCAGCTCGGTCTGGGTGACCAGGTGGCTGGGGCGGCGCACCAGGAGCTCGACGAGGCGCCACTCGGTGGGGGTGAGGCGGATCTCGTCGCCTTCGCGGCAGACCCATCGCCGGTCCGCGAGATCGATGGCGAAGTCGGCGGTCTTCACCGGAGGGTCCTCGGCCTCGGAGTGCCTGCTGCGGCGGAGGGCGGCGCGCAGCCGGGCGAGGAGCTCCTCGACGCCGAACGGCTTGGTGAGGTAGTCGTCGGCGCCGGCGTCGAGGACCGCGACCTTTTCCCACTCCTCACCGGTCGCGCTGACGACCAGGATCGGGATGTCGGTCTGGGCCCGCAGGGCAGAGACGGTGTCGACCGACCCCGAACTGCTCGGGTCGAGGATGAGCGCGTCGGGGTGCTGGCGCCGCAGCCGCGATGCGACACTCGTCGCCACCGCGGTGCTCTCGACGCGGTAGCCGGCGAGGCGCAGGGCGTCCGCCGTGAGGCGGCGGGTGCTCGTGTCGACGTCCGCGACGAGCACGGCGGTCACGGTTCGGACCGCCGCAAGGTGAAGACGAAGGTCGCCCCGCCACCCGGGGTGTCCTCGAACGTCAGCTCGCCGCCGATGGCCTGGGTGAAGCCTCGGGCCACGGCGAGACCGAGGCCCACTCCCGTGGGGGATCCACCGGAGCGGTCACCGAGGCGTTGAAAGGGTTGGAACACCTGATCGCGCTGTGGGAGCGGGATGCCTGGCCCTTCGTCGATGACGCGGATGTCGACGTGGTCCTCGCCGGTGTGGGCCTCGATCCGAACCGCCCGACCTGGTGGCGACCAGGTCACCGCGTTGTCGATCACGTTGGCGAGGGCGCGCTCGAGCAGCCCCGGGTCGGCTGAGACCGGGGGCAGTGTCTCGGCGACGTCGATCACGACGCCCGACCCGGCGGCGCCGACGTCGGCCACGGCACGGTAGAGCACGTCGTCGAGGTTGACGCTCTGGAGGGAGATGGGCACGGCGCCGACCTGGATCCGGCTCATGTCGAGCAGGTTGGACACCAGCTGGGTGAGCCGGTCGGACTCGGCATCGATGGTCTTGGCAAAGCCCGTGGCCTGGTCGTCGTCCCAGGCGACCTCGGCGGACAGCAGGCTCGTCGCTGCCGCCTTGATCGCCGCCAACGGCGTGCGCAGGTCGTGGGAGACCGCGGCGAGCAGGGCACCCCGCAAGCTGTTGGCTTCGGCCAGCTCCACCGCGGTCGCCGCCTCGGCTTCGAGGCGCAGGTGCTCTTGGGCCTGGCGGAGTTGTGCGACGAAGGCGGCGAGCAGGCGGGTGTCGTCGGCGCTGAGGTCGCTGCCGGCCAGGACGAGCACGGCGCCGTCGTCGAGCTCCGCCGAGAAGGGAGCTTCCTGCGGGGTGGCGGGCAGTCCTTCACCCGCGGCGGCGCCCACCGACCAGATCCCGTGCCCGTCGGGGACCAGGATCCCGACACCGTCGAGGTCGAAGGTGCGCCGGAGCTCGCTGACGAGATCGGGGAGGGCGTTGACACCGGCGAGCACCGAGCCACCGGCGAGTCGTGCCAGGGCCTCGGCTTCGGCCCGGGCGCGGGCGACCTGCAGGCCGCGGCGAGCGGGGCGATCGATGAGCCCACTGACGACGGCGGCTGCGGCGAAGAACACGACCACGTCGATGATCTGCGATGGCCGGTTCATTCGCAGCGTGTCATAGGGCGTGGTGAAGAAGAAGTCGCCGACGAGGGTGGCGACGACGGTGGCGGCCGCGGCCGGTGGGACGCCGCCGATGGCGGCGACGCCGACGACGCCGAGCAGCAAGCACAGCAGGGCGCCCGGCAGCTCGAGCGACGACCGCAGGGGGGACAGGGCGGCGCCGAGCGCAGCGATGCCGAACGTGGCGAGCAGCCAGGCGAGCTGCCGGCGCCGGGGTGCCACGGTGGTCAGGCGACGCCGGCTGGGTGACGCTGGCAGCCCACCCGCGGGTGCCGACGGGGCCGAGATGACGTGCACGTCGATGGGGGCCGCGTCTCGCACGACGCGGTTGATGACCGAGCCGTGGACCATCTCGGCCCACCGCGTCCGGCCGCTGGCGCCGAGGAGCAGTTGGGTGGCGTTCTCCGCCCGGGCGAAGTCGACGAGCGCGGTCGAGATGTCGGCACCGGTGACCTCGGCGTAGCGGCCGCCGAGCTCGCCGAGCAGACGGCGCTGGGCGACGAGGCCTTCCGCCGGCGGGTGGACGAAGGGGTCGAGAGGCCGGACGTGGACCCCGACCACCTCGCCGCGCTCGCGGGCGGCCATCCGGGCTGCCCGCCGGAGGAGGTGCTCGCCGCCGGGTGCCCCGGTGAGGGCGACAACGATGCGTTCGCGGGTCTCCCACGGCTCGGTGATCCCGTGGCGCTCCCGGTAGGCGGCCAGCTCATCGTCCACCCTGTCGGCGACCCACAGAAGGGCCAGCTCGCGCAGGGCCGCCAGGTTGCCGACCCGGAAGTAGTGGGCCAGGGCGGCGTCGACCTTCTCGGCGGTGTAGATGTTGCCGTGCGCCATACGTCGGCGGAGCGCATCGGGGTGCATGTCGACGAGCTCGATCTGGTCGGCAGCTCGCACCACCGCGTCGGGGACGGTCTCGCGCTGGACGATCCCGGTGATGCGCTCGACCACGTCGTTGAGGCTGGCCAGGTGCTGGATGTTGACCGTCGAGATCACGTCGATGCCGGCGTCGAGCAGCGCATGGATGTCCTCCCAGCGCTTCTCGTAGCGGCCGCCGGGGACGTTGGTGTGCGCAAGCTCGTCGACCAGCGCCACCGTGGGATGGCGGGCCAGCACGGCGTCGAGGTCCATCTCCTCGAAGGTGGTGTCGCGATACGAGCGGGTGGTCCTGGGCACAACCTCTAGGTTGCGGATCTGGGCGGCGGTGCGGGGCCGGTTGTGGGTCTCGACGAACCCGACCACGACGTCGGTGCCACGGCCCTTGCGGCGCCAACCTTCGTCGAGCATGGCGAAGGTCTTGCCCACCCCGGGCGCCGCTCCCAGATAGATGCGCAGCCTGCCCCGCGCCATGCGAACCTCCGATCCTCAATGCGGCAGGCTATCGAGGGCCAGGTTGAGGTCCAGGACGTTGACGGTCCTCTCACCCACCACGCCGAGCAGCCGGCCGTTGGTGTGCGCCCCGATGATCTTCATGACGGCACCGGGCGACAGGCCCCGGGCCTTGGCCACCCGGGCCGCCTGGAGGTCGGCGTTGGCGACGCTGATGTCGGGATCGAGGCCCGAGAAGCTGGCGGTCACCGCGTCGACGGGGACGATGGCCTTGGCGTCGAGGCCGTTGAGCTGGCGGTATGCGATGGCCCGCTCGGGCACGGTGTTGGCGTCGCAGACATAGCTGCCGTCGCTGTTCTTGGCGTACTGCTGGCCGACGGACGGGGTTGTCACCGGGTTGCCGGTCTTGGCGTCCGTCGGCACGCAGTAGGAGTCGTCGGGTGTGGCGAAGGGGTTGGTGGGCGACGGGTTGCCGTTGGCGTCGACGGTGTTGAGGCCGGGGATGAAGCCGACCAGGCGGGGATCGCCGGGGCCGAGGTTCGACGCACCGCTGGCGTTGGCCGTGTAGCCGGTGCCGGCGTCGGAGGGGCGGGGCTGGAAGTACTGCGGCAGCGGGTTGCCCTTGGCGTCGAGGAATTCCTGGCCGATGAGTGCGGAGCCGACGACCTTGCCGTGGGCGTCCTTGACGAAGCTGCCGTTCGCCCGGTACCGGAACGCCCCTTGGCCGATCGCCCACACGGCGACCGGGTAGAGGATCCCGGTCAGCACGGCGAGGACGACCGTGGCCACGGCGGCGGTGAGGAGTTGGCGTCGCATGGTCAGTGCACCCCCAGGGCTGCGATGACGAGGTCGATGAGCTTGATGCCGATGAAGGGCGCGATCACGCCGCCGACGCCGTACATGAGGATGTTGCGCCTCAGGATGGCTTGCGCTCCGAGGGCCTTGAACCGCACGCCGCGCAGGGCCAGCGGGATGAGCGCCACGATGATGATGGCGTTGAAGATGACGGCAGACAGAATGGCCGAATGCGGGTTGTCGAGCTTCATGATGTTGAGCGTCTTCAGCCTCGGGAACACCCCTTGGAACATGGCGGGGACGATGGCGAAGTACTTGGCCACGTCGTTGGCCACGGAGAAGGTCGTGAGCGACCCCCGGGTGATGAGCAGCTGCTTGCCGATCTCCACGACGTCCATCAGCTTGGTGGGGTCGCTGTCGAGATCGACCATGTTGCCGGCCTCTTTGGCCGCCTGGGTGCCGGTGTTCATGGCCACCCCGACGTCGGCTTGGGCCAGCGCGGGAGCATCGTTGGTGCCGTCGCCGGTCATGGCGACGAGGTTTCCGCCCGCCTGCTCCTTGCGGATCCGGGCCATCTTCTGCTCCGGTGTGGCTTCGGCCATGAACTCGTCCACGCCGGCCTCGGCGGCGATGGCAGCCGCCGTGAGCGGGTTGTCGCCGGTGATCATGATGGTTTTGATGCCCATGGCCCGCATCTCGGCGAACTTGGTCGCGATGCCGGCCTTGACGGTGTCCTTGAGGTGGATGACCCCGAGGATGGTGCGGCCTTCGGCCACGACCAGCGGTGTCCCGCCGGTGGTGGCGATGCTCTCAACGATCGAGGCCAGATCGGCCGGCACCTCACCGCCCTGCTCCTCCACCCAACGCCGGACGGAGTCGCCGGCGCCCTTGCGGATCGAGCGGCCGCGCCACTCGATGCCGCTCATGCGGGTCTGCGCCGTGAAAGGCACCAGTTCGGCGTCGGGCATGTCGACCGGCGTCAGGCCGTAGCGCTGCTCGGCCAGGGTCACGATGGATCGGCCCTCCGGGGTCTCGTCGGCCAGGCTGGACAGCAGGACGACCTCGGCCAAGGTCCCCTCGTCGCCACCCCCGACGGGCAGGAGCTCCGACGCCATGCGGTTGCCGTAGGTGATCGTCCCGGTCTTGTCCAGGAGCAACGTCGACACGTCCCCGGCGGCCTCGACGGCCCGCCCGGACATGGCGAGCACGTTGCGCTGGACGAGGCGGTCCATCCCGGCGATCCCGATGGCCGACAGCAAGGCCCCGATGGTGGTCGGTGCCAGGCACACCAGCAGGCCGACCAGCACGATGATCGACTGGTGGGCGCTCGAGTAGATCGCGAACGGCTGCAGGGTCGTCACCGCCAGCACGAAGGCGATGGTGAGCCCCGCCAGCAGGATGTTGAGGGCGATCTCGTTGGGCGTCTTCTGTCGGTCGGCCCCCTCGACGAGGGCGATCATGCGGTCGATGAAGCTCTCGCCGGGTCGGGTGCTGATCCGCACCACGATCCCATCCGACAGCACTCGGGTCCCGCCAGTGACCGCGGAGCGGTCACCGCCAGACTCCCGGATGACCGGAGCCGACTCGCCGGTGATGGCCGACTCGTCGACCGCTGCAATGCCTTCGATGACGTCGCCGTCGCCCGGGATCAGGTCCCCCGGGTTGCACACCACCTCGTCGCCGATGGCCAGTTCGCTCGAGGCCCTGTCCACGATGGCGCCGTCGCTCTGGCGGACGTGGGCGACGGTCTCGGATCGGGTCCGGCGCAATGTGTCGGCCTGCGCCTTGCCGCGCCCCTCGGCCACCGCCTCGGCGAAGTTGGCGAACAGGACGGTGAACCACAGCCACAGGGCGACGAGGCCTCCGAAGACGCTCGTGGCCGTCGTCGCGCTGCCGATGTCCCGGAGGAACAGCACCGTCGACCACGCCGCGCCGACCAGCACGACGAACATGATCGGGTTGCGCGCCTCGGTCCGCGGGTTGAGCTTCACGAAGGCGTCGCCGATGGCCCGTCGGACGATGGCCGGCTCGAACAGCGACGCCGCCTTGCGCTCGTGACGGTGGGGTTGGTGCTCCGGCGTAGGCGCGGGAGCTTCGGTCAGGGTGGGCATGTCGCTCCTAGAAGTGGCCGACGAGGTGCTCGACGATCGGGCCGAGCGCCACGACAGGGAAGTAGATCAAGCCGACGATGACCACCGTCACCGCCAGCAGGAGGCCGAGGAACAGGGGCGTGTCCGTCCGGAACGTGCCCGCGGTGGCCGGGGCCACCTGCTTGCGCACGACCGAGCCGCCGATGGCGAGCACCGGGATGATCGTGAAGAACCGCCCGACCAGCATCGTGATCCCGAGCGTCGTGTTGTACCACTGCGTGTTGGCACTGATGCCGGCGAAGGAAGAACCGTTGTTGTTGGCCGAGGAGGTGTAGGAGTACACCATCTCGGTCAACCCGTGCGGACCGGAAGACAGGAGCGAGTTCTGCGCCGATTGCAGCACGACGGCTACCGACGAGAACGCCAGGGTCACGACCGGCACCGCCAGGAGGTAAACGACCACCAGCTTCATCTCCTGGGCTTGGATCTTCTTGCCCAGGTACTCCGGCGTGCGCCCCACCATCAAGCCGGCGATGAACACGGCGGTGAGGACGAGGATCAGCTTGCCATAGAGGCCGGAGCCGTCACCGCCGGGGCTCACCTCCCCGAGCATCATGTTGACCAGCGGCAGCGAGCCGCCGAGGGGCGTGTAGCTCTCGTGGGCGGAGCCCTGCGCCCCCGCCGACGTGGCGGTCACGCTCATGGCGCTGAGCGTCGAGCCGCCGACCCCGAAGCGGACCTCCTTGCCCTCCAGGTTGCCGCCCGGGTTGGTCGCAGTCGCGGTCTCGCTGACGCCGGCCACGCTCAGCTTCTTGTTGCCGTTGCCTTCGAGCGGGTAGACGAGCACGGTGGCGAGGACGAAGAGGATGACCATCGACACGAGGACCACCGCGCCTTGCCGCATCGATCCGACCGCCTTGCCGAAGGTGAGTGGCAGGGCGAAGGGGATCATCACCACCAGCCACATGAGCAGCACGTTGCTGATCGGGTTGGGCCCCTCGTAGGGGTGGGCGGTGTTGGCGTTGAAGTACCCGCCGCCGTTGTCGCCCAGCACCTCGATGGGATCCATGGACGCCACCGGCCCGCCCGGGATGGTCTGGGTGGCGATGACGTTGCCCCTGCTGTCCACGCCCTGGGCCGCCACCGTCGTCACCGTGCGCGAGGGATGGAAGTTCTGGATCACGCCCTGGCTCATCAACGCGAGCGCGAACACGAAGCTGATCGGCAGGAGGACGCGGGTCGTCGAGCGGATCATGTCGACCCAGAAGTTGCCGAGCGTGCGCTGGCGGCGCCGGATGATCGCCCGGGTGAAAGCCACCACCACAGCCATGCCGACGGCCGCGGACACGTATTGGTGAAAGACCAGAGCCAGCATCTGGCTCAGATGGCTCATGGTCGACTCCCCCGCGTACGCCTGCCAGTTGGTGTTGGTCAGGAAGCTGACCGCCGTGTTGAAGCTCAACCCGGGCTGGACGGCTGGGAGGTGGTCGGGGTTCAGCGGCAGATGGCCCTGCAGGCGCAACAGGACGTAGGTGAAGAGCAGGCTGACGAGGCTGAAGGCCAGCAGTGACATGGCGTAGCCCCGCCAGCGCTGCTCGCCCTCGGGATCGACCCCGATGGCACGGTAGACGAGCCGCTCGACCGGTAGGAACACCCGGTCCCCGGGCGCCTTGTCCGTGAAGAACACCCGGTACATGTAGATGCCGAGCAGCGGGGTGCTGATGGCGATCAGCACCCCGAACACCACGAACTGGAGCCAACCAGCGCCCGACATCTACAGCTTCTCCGGGGCGATCAGCGCGTAGACCAGATATGCCGTGATGAGCACGGCGATGACGATCCCGACCAGATCGTCACCGCTCATGGCGAGTGCGAGCATCATGCGGCCAGCCTCTCGGGCTCCGCCGCGACATCCTCCGCGCCGACGGCGAGCGCGTCGTCGTCGGAGCCGATGAGCCGGTCGCAGGCGACGACGAACAGGGCCGCCACCACGAAGAAGGCGATCATGATCACCACGAACGTCACGTCGTTCCTCAACGGATCCTCCTCGACCGTGCTGTGAAGATCGGTCTGATCCGGTTGTACCGAACGCCTGCTCCGGCGGGAACGGCTTTAGCGGTTCTCTAGCGCCGTGCGGCGGAATCCAGCGGATTCTTAGCGCGTGTGGCCGATCGCCGGCTGAAAAGCCATGACGGCGGCGTCGAGGACTTCGGTGTCCGCTGCGGAGAGCCACCAACCAGGAGCCGACCCGCCAGCTCCTGGGGTTCGTCAGGCCGCCTTGTGATGGCTGTCATCGGCGAGTCGTTCTTGCTCGAGGACGTACGGCATCGAGATCCGCTGCCTCATGAGCATCAGTCGAGGCGGATTTACCTGATCGCTCGGCTGGCGGAGACCTGACGCCCACAATGCCGTCCCGGCAAAACCGGCCGCAATGATCGGCGACGGTTCCACTGCGACACTCGTAGACCGGTTCTGCGCGCCCTTCGGCGCCGATCCGTAGCGATCGCCGAGTGCCACGTCCCCAGTCCGCTGAGTCGACCCGATTGAACACTGGTCCGCGAAGGTACCCACGGCGCCCGAGGTTGTTCGGTTTGGCCGGATCGGTCAAGGCACTTTCGCGTGCCCGACGACGTCGGCGAGGTCTGCCGGGGTGACCGCGGCGGCTCGAACCCGTCACAGGCGGAGTCGTCCTCTGATGGCCTTCAGGCGGATGCTGATCCCGAGCGCCGCTGGGTCAGCCTCGATCGACGTGAGCACTTCGACGACGAGCGCCTGCTCGGGACGCGTGGGCTGGAGGCTCGAGTGGTTCTGTGTCACCGCCAAACCGGCCGTCGCCACCGTGGTTCGCCTGAGATCAGACAGACCGGGGTGTCCGTCGCGCCGCCCGAGCGCGGTCCACATCGGGCCGCCCGGCGCGCCTGTCTCGATGCGCAGGGCGCATCAGACTACGCGTTCTGACGCCGCGTGCGCGCCCGGGCTCGGCGGGTCCACTGGCCGTCGACGCAACGCCGCTGGCCCCTGCTCCCGGTCGCTCCGCCTCGGGCATGATTGAGCGGTGGCGTCGTCTTCGAGGTCTGCCCGCCAACGGATATTCCGCAAGGTCATCGGGCCCATCGGGCGGGATGACTGCGGGCCTCGGCGCTCGGCGCCGATGACGGCAGGGCGTCGAGCGCCAGCTTGATGTTGGGCGTGGCGGCCGCCCACGCGCCACGCAGCGCGGTGCTGGCCGCCGGCCTGGCCGCCTTGGCGGCCGGCGCGATGGCCATGGCCGCGGGCGAGTACGTGTCGGTCTCCTCCCACGCGCCAGCGAGCACGCCGACTTGGACCGCGAGCGCCGCGAACTGGCATCGGTGCCCCACGCCGAGCTGACCGCGCTGTACGTCGAGCGCGGCGTCGACGTCTCCCTGGCCCGCCAGGTTGCCGCCCAGCTCACCGCCCTCGACGCCCTCGCCCGCGACGAGCTGGGCCTCGCCGATGCGACGATGGCACTTTGGCGAAGCGCCGCAACCGCTCCCGCAGGTCGCGATCGGCATCGGTTCCGGCCGGTTCATGGCGTCCTCGGACCGGCGCCGTCGCTGGTGCCGGACGATCCCCGCACCGGCCATTTATGAACGCAGAACCAAGCGTTCACAATCGGGCGGGTGGCAACACACCCGCTGATCACCATGAGCGTCGTCGGCTACGCCCAGTGCTCGACCACCGAACAGGCCACCGACGGCACGAGCCTAGAAGCCCAGGAGGCCAGGATCCTGGCGTGGGCGGAGGCGACCGGCGCCGATGTGGTCAAGGTGATCGTCGACGCCGGGGTGAGCGGCACCAAGGCCCTCGCCGATCGTGCTGGCGGGGCTCGCATCGTCGCCCTGCTCGACGCCCGCCAGCCCGGTGTGGACGCCGTGGTTGTGTTGCGCACCGACCGGCGTGGCCGCAACGCCGCCGAAACGCTGTCCTCGCTGCGCCGCCTTCGGAACGCCGCGGTGGGGGACTGGTCAACGTGACCGAAGACCTGGACCTGGCCACCCCCGTGGAAGGGTCCGGTGGCGACTCCAACCTCAGCGGCACCGCCGCTGGTGGATGCTCCGGGGTGGTCCCACTACTGGCGAAGGGGTGGTCCCATGCTGCTGGCGAAACTCACCCGACGGTGGTCCCATGCCGCTGGCGGGCGACAGCCCCGGCGCCAGACTGAAACACGGCCTCAAAGGCCAAGGAAGCAACGGCGTCGGCGGGCAGGCCCACCCCATTTTCACCCCTGGGCGACGTCCCCGCAGGGGCCACCATGACTGAAAGGAAAGTGATGGTGATGTAGGTAGAGATCGCCATCACGGACCGTGTTGTGCCAGTGATGGAGGAAGGCCCTCCGGGTTCGCCGTGCAGGCGGAGATCCCAAACCACCGCAGTGTCATGCCGGTCAAGAGCCGGGGTGGGAAGCGACTGCGGACACGGCCCGCTACCAGCGGGTCAGGTATGCGACGAGAAGACGAACGTGTGTGAACCACTGCTGACGCATCGAAACAACCCAACGAAGGCATCGAAACCAGGGAGTGAGGTGGATCCCGGGATGAAGGCGCGGCCAGCGTGGCGCGTCCGGAGCCAGGCGGCGACCTGCGTGTTGGTCTGGCGGTGCCCGGTGTATAGGTGGCGTGAGCTCGTTGCAGGCGCTGGCATGGAACAGGAGAACCTGTCGTCCCGATACCGACACGGCCGTTCACTTGACGGAAGCTCGTCACCCGGCCGGCGAGAGGGAGACCCCTAAGCGGCTAACACCACGAGGGGTAGAGTACCGACACGGGGCACAGGGGCGGGCCGGCTCGTAGTAGCGATGAAGGCCCTGTAATGGGGCTGGAGCCAAGGGGCCGGGCAGACCAAGGTCAGCTGGAGGTCAACCCTGCGGGGGAGGAGCCGACGGTGGGACCCAAGCCGAAGGTGAAGTCGTTTGAGATCCCCAAACGCCTCGTGTTCGAGGCGTGGGAGAAGGTCCGGGCCAACAACGGGGCGCCGGGCGTGGACGCCGTCAGCATCGCCGATTTCTCCGACGACGTGAAGGGCAACCTTTACAAGTTGTGGAACCGGATGTCCTCGGGGAGTTACTTCCCGGGGCCGGTGCGGGCGGTGGAGATACCGAAGGATCATGGAGCGGGGCGTGCGCGTTCTCGGGGTGCCGAACACGGCAGACCGGATCGCGCAGACGGCAGCGGCGATGCTGCTGGAGGAGAGGCTGGAGCCGATCTTCCATCCCGACAGCTACGGCTACCGCCCTGGGCGATCCGCCCATGACGCCCTGGCCGTGACTCGAAAGCGCTGCTGGCGACAGGATTGGACGTTGGACCTTGACGTCCGGGCCTTCTTCGACAGCGTTCCCCATGATCTGATCCTCAAAGCGGTCGCTCTCCACACCGACGAGCGGTGGGTCCTGCTCTACATCGGCCGGTGGCTCACTGCCCCGATGCGGATGCCGGACGGGACCCTCGTGCCACGAGAGAGGGGCACCCCGCAAGGGTCCCCGATCTCTCCGCTGATCGCCAACCTTGTTCATGCACTACGCGTTCGACCGTTGGATGGACCGGGAGTTCCCGGGCTGCCCGTTTGAGCGCTACGCGGATGACATCGTCGCCCACTGCGACGCCGAGGAGCAGGCCCACACCCTGCGGGCCGCCATCGCCGAACGGCTCGGGACCGTCGGTCTCGAACTGCACCCCGACAAGACGAGGATCGTCTACTGCAAGGACGAGAAGCGCCGAGGAACCTACGAGCACACCAGCTTCGACTTCCTCGGCTACACCTTCCGGGGGCACCTGGTCCGTGGCCGAAGGGGGTTCTTCGTGAACTTCCTGCCCGCCATGAGCGCCAAAGGCGCGCAAAGCGAAAGGCCAGCAGATCAGGGCTTGGCATCTCAAACGTCGCAGCGGGACGGACCTGTCCGGCCTCGCTGAGGACATCAACCCTCAGGTGCGAGGCTGGATCAACTACTACGGGGCCTTCTACCGCTCCGAGTTGGGCTTCCTCGAATTGCGCATCGACGAGCATCTCGTCCGATGGGCAATGCACAAGTTCAAACGATTGCGGAACCGGCCCGACAAGGCATGGGCCTGGCTACGAGACGCCCGGAGGCGGGAACCAACCCTCTTCGCCCACTGGCATCTCATCCTCGCACGCACCGCCGGCCGGCCTGTGGGGGCCGGATGACAGGAGACTGTCACGTCCGGTCCTGAGAGAGCGGGAGGGGGAGGCTCCCTCCCGCTACTCACCAACTTCCACGACTACCGGGGCAACCTCACTGCTCACGGCAGTCCCCTACATCGTGGATCGCGCCTTCTTCGATCACACCCGTCGATACCCCGGCCGGCGCAACTGGCCTGACCCAGCCGTATGACGGCGGCCGGTGCCGTCAGCCGGGGCGCCGACGGGGTGTGGGTGCCCGCTACAGCGCGATGGCCGTGAAGATGTCCACGGTCGATATGGAAACCGGGTTCACGCCGTTGAACTGCCCGATGATCTCGGGGGCCTCGGCGTCCGTGGCGAACTGGTCGTTCGCTGCTCCCAGCGCTCTCATCCCGGCGAACTCGGTGACGAGAGCTAAACTCATCGACTGCGAGCCCGACGCCCCGAGTTGCCAC
>Ga0209698_10002931_pt1 | contig 19037 bp, 15 predicted proteins | sample LitLauG_LLR_2012_FD_187203 | JGI IMG/M metagenome (GOLD analysis project Ga0209698, IMG submission 187203) | Freshwater sediment microbial communities from Pennsylvania, USA - Little Laurel Run_MetaG_LLR_2012 (SPAdes) (version 2) | ecosystem: Environmental > Aquatic > Freshwater > Creek >...
TTGACGTGGTAGTTATGTGACCTTGCGCAGCGCAAAAAGCGTCAATTCCGCCTTCTTCTGCCTCAACCCCACATAAATTTCACGGTCACATAATCCGCCGAAGCGGTCCCGGTCTGAAGTCCGACAGACTGGCAAAGGACAAAGGCAACAGCCTCGGCTTCTGTCTCACGAACCTGCTTCGTGGTCAGAGTTCGACGGTCGCCGCGATGCAGCATCTCATGGGCGATCTCGTGCGCAAGCGTGGAGAATTCTTCGGCTGGCTGCATCCCGGAAAGGAGTGTAATCTTCCCGCCGTGGGATAGGCCCTTGGCAGGCGCAATCTTGTCCGAATAGTTCAGCGTAATGCCCTGGGATTCCACGAACTTCACCAGCCGTTCGCGGTGGCCACTGACATCACCTTGCACTTCGGTCAAGGTTGGAAGGTCTTTGCCTTCGGTCTGGTTGATGTCGAAGACATACACCGCCCGGAACCCGTAGAGTTGCGCCTGGGGCTGCTTCGCATCCTCGGTCGCTTCTGTCGCAGTGTCGCCCTTCTTGCGGCCAACCATCGGAGCAAGAATCAGGATGCCTTTTTCTCCGCGTTTCACGAAGCGGCCAAGCGAGTTCCACGTCCTCAAGCCAGCGACGTTAGTAGCATCTGGTTTCTGGCGCGCAATCAGCATGATGTTGCCAAAGCTGTAGTTGTGGAAGCGGGCCATTGCCGATAAGTACTGCGTCAAGACTTCACTCTGCCCTGACTCTAGTGCCTCGACCAGATGGTTGACTGCATCCTTAGTTCGGTTGTTGATCTCTTCTAATTTCATTGTTGTTTCCCTTCTGCCGGTGTCGGCTTGTTTTTTCTTTCACTTGAGCGGCAGCGAGAAAAAACAAGACGACACGGGCGAAGGGACCGAACGGAGCCGGAAGGAGGGTGGCAGGGCGTGAGTGAAAGCGCGGGGAGTGACAAACCGCTCTTGTTTTACGGTTTGGCGCGAAACCGGCGCAGTCCGAACCGCCCGTCCGAGCCGCGGCCAAGCGGCGACCTACCCGGAAGAAGGCGTAGTGGAAGGAAGACGCGCAGCCACCTGAAGTGTTTCCGAATCGTTCAACGCCGAAATATGAAGTTTCCGATGCGAGGACAGGATCGGAGCAGCACGAATTGGCACGACGTTTCCTCGGCCAAACGTCAGGCGGTGAACGAAGGTTGTGCTCGATCTGTCGCTGGCAGAGGGTCTATTGCACCGGCAACTTCAAGCTGAAGTCTTTCTCACTCCCGAGCTCAGTCGGTCACGAACCCGATGAGCCTCAGCGGTCCGCAATCTCCTTGTCAGAATCGACTATCTCCTCCCAGTAGAAAAGGGTCTTCGGGCGCATGTCAGGGTGGTATCATTCGGTTTGATTTTTCGGGCTGCAAGATCTCATCCGTCTGCCGTTCCGATTACGGAGGCATACAATGTGCAAACTCCGCGTCGAAGGTGTTGCCATCGTACTGATACTGTTGGGTTGTGTCTTTGCGTCCTCTCTCTCTGCTAGCGCTCAAGACATATCCACACTCATTCCTAACGCACAATTCGCCCGTGCTGACAGGCCGCCTTCGGCTATATCGCGTGCGCAGGCGGAATCATTTTTGAGAATGTTCGTGGCTTTCGATCAGGGATCGAGAGTCCTGGCGGATTACAAGGAACCTGTACTCACGCGTGGGGCAAAAGGCATTTCGATATTCAGAGACTTGGCGCCGTCGGTTACGCTGGTCGTGACAGGTGACGACAAAAATGTCGAGGGGATCGGAACGGGCGTTGTCGTAGATCGTTCGGGTTATGTGCTTACAAACTGGCATGTGATCGCCGGTCACCAGGACGCTGTTGTTTTTATGAAACCTCCGTCAGGTTCGGGAATTGAGAAAAAATATGGTTACTATGCGCAGGTTGTCTACGTTAATCCAGTTCCGGATCTTGCGCTCTTGAAGCTTGCCGAGGCACCTTCTCAACTGCCTGCGGTCACCGTCGGTGACATTTCTGAGGCGCAAATTGCAGAAGATATTCACATCATCGGACACCCTCATGGACAACTATGGTCCTACAGTACTGGAGTCTTGAGCCAGATCCGATCTGACTACACTTGGAAGTACGACGATGGCAGCCAGCATCGGGCGAAAGTGTTGCAAATGCAAACCGCCATTAATCCTGGTAATTCAGGTGGTCCGGTCGTGGATGACTCAGGCAAACTCATTGGACTTGTCGCAATGTTCGAGGAGGGGCAGAATCTCGACTACGCGATTTCTGCTGATGTAATCAAGACCTTCCTCGTGCAAGCCATGAGTCGTCAGACGAGGGGGATGAAGCAGGATCCTAATCAGCCCGATACGAACCCCACGTATGCGGCACCTGCTGATAATGGCCGCGTCATTTACAAGTCTGAATATCCTGGATTAACCGTGTACTGGATGGTTTCCAACAAAGGAGGTCAACCCTCCAATCTACTGATCAAAGATAAGAAAGGAAACACGGTTGAGGCGGCGCGTGGGACCTCAACGGAAGGTTTTTCAGACTGGAAAGCGACTCTAGTCGACGGCCATGTAATCCGTGGTTCAAGCAGTTTGGATTCGCCAGGGCTGTTCTGGGCAGAGGCTACTCCCCCATCAAAATGAATGGTGCCCAGAAGAAAGGTTGATCATACCCTCCGCGAATGAGCGCCAAACGCGCGTGCATGAGTGCAACATTCTTGGGATCTCCCTTCAGTATTGATCGATACAACTCTTGCATAAACAACACGGTCGAATTGTCAGCGACTTCCCACATGCTAACAACAACGCTCGAAGCGCCGGCGGTTAGGAACGCTCGGCCCAAATTATAGACACCCTCTGATTTGCTGAGCTTTCCGGAGCCCGTATTACAGGCGGAAAGGACTACCATTTCAGACTGGAGCTGCAGATTGAGAACCTGCGACAATTCTAGGAACATGTCGTCTGGATTCCCAGTGAAGGAAAAGAGCAAGGCTGGTTCGCGAAGTCCAGAATCCACCGGCAACAACCCATGAGTTGCGAAATGAAGGAATCGGTAGTTTCGCAAATCCGTATCCAGCAGCCTCTTGCGATTTGCGTCAATCCCAAGCCTGATATCCGCTTTTCCCCCATTGCCTTCGATTAATTCAGCAATTCCGTGCACTTCCGTTGCTGTGCCTGGCAGTCGTTCGAACGAGAGTCCCGCTGATCTCAATGTACTCCCGACATTGGGTTGTGCTTCGGCAACGGTCTTGGAGCCGTTTGGAGACACTTCGGTGGCCGCATCCCATCGTGGATCGCTTTGAGAGGTAATCGGATCTCCAATTCCAAGCATTTCCGATCCCCATGATGCGCTTCCGGACGTGGCAGCTCGCGAAATCATCATGGCTTCTGTTGAGGGGTAATATGTTGTCGGGATTGCAGCCAGTGGGTACACTCCTTCCGCAGCGTTCGGAGACAGCATCTCAAGTGGGACAAGGGCCAAAGCATCGTCCGGAACGTAGATGATGGATTTCGCTTCTCGCAGTGACGCATAGGCAGAACTGGGAAATAGGGCGTTTGTTAAGTCTTGAACAGCGTTGGGGTCAAAGCCTCCAAGTTGGGCCTGTGAAATTCCATTCTTGATCTTCTGAACTTGAGCGCGAATCCAGGCGCGCCCGTTTGAAGAGGAATAAAACCGCGAAATCTTCGAACGATCGTCCCTTCCGTTACTGACGAACCACAAGTAGCTCGCATCCTCCGTAACTCTGCATTCAACCAGCAACTCACCGTTCCGAAGAGGAACGTCCTGGATGTTGAAAGGAAGAGGATAGCGAATCATCGTGTATGAGGGATATTCTGTCCTTAGGGTGGAAACAAAAGCACTCAGCTGCCTGTCCACCTCGGCGAGGTCGGAGCGAATTTGTTCGGCAGGTCTGCTGGTTCTACTTCCTGCAGCTAGTACGTCTCGAAGCTCAGCCGTCAATTTGGATTTTCTGAACTGTAATTCGCTCTCTTTCTCTCGGACGCCTGGCGATAATCTCCGACGAATCGCATCCGAGAATCGTGCCCCCCACACTTTATTGAACACCTGACCTTTATCGGCTTCAGCAGTCCGCAAAGCCAAGGCCGCATAATTAACGTTCGAACTCGGCTGCCCTGTCGACTGCTGGTAAAGCGTGCTAATGAGCTCATCGAAAATGAAACTGTAGTTTTCGGAGATCGCACTGCTCTCTTGCACGTCTGAACCACCTTGCAGTGTGCCAATCATTTGAATGACATCGGAATAGTCGTTAACTGCGGCTTCCAGGTGTGCAACGTTCCTCTCCAGTCGTGCCCTGACGTATAGAAACCGTCCTGACAAATAATAGTCGTGCGCGGCTTGGACCAGCGGCCCCGAGTCTTCAAGATCCTTTTCGGCCGCCTTGTATTCACCCTTACCGGAATGGGCCTCTGCCAGGGTGAGGTGCGCATGAGCAACACAGACATTGTCTTTCACTACCTTGCATTGCGAGAGGAGTAAGGTCGCTGTCTCGATCGCCTCCTTGTACTGTTTGGTTTGAATGTACATTTCAAGAAGCTGCACGCTTACTGATATCGACTCTGATTGGAAAGCCTTCAGAGATGACGCCTCTCTGTACAGAGAGGACGCCTTTTGGAAATCCTTCAACTCTGAACTGCGTTCCGTATAAACTGCCAGCAGTGACGAATAGGCAAATAATTCGCCCTTCTCATCATTCAAGGATTTGAAGTCATTCAAAGCAGAAGTTGCGTGTTGAAGAGCAGGTGCCCATTCCCCAACTAACTGACATATTCCTGCAATGGCTAAATCGGCATATGCTTGGAGTGAAACATTCTTCTCGGCAGTCGCCTTGTCATACGCTGCCGTGAACGCGAGAAGAGCATTGGCGTACTGGCCTGCGGCTTCGTAGGCCTGCCCGACAGCGGAGTATGCATTAAAGCTTGCAGTATTGCTCTTGCTTTGTTCAGCGACATCACGGGCGTTTAGCAGCAAACTGAATGCTTCTTCAGTGCGTCCGCTACCTCGAAGAATGGTTGCTCTTTTCACTAATACTTGCGACTCAGCGTCCAGGATTCCCGCTTTCGAAAATAATGCAGCTGCACGGGCATAGAAAACCTCCGCATCAGCCTCTTGCTGTTTCTCTGCAATCTCGGCCAACCCCCACACGGAGCGAGCGGCCACATCCCATCCGCTGGCTTTCTCGGAAAGCTGGTCAGCCGTGGTAAATGATCTGCGCGCATTCTCATTTTGTCCTTCTGCTTGGTACGCAAATCCGAGATCCAAATGTATCTGAGCTTGCTCCTTGTCATCGTGGAGCCCTCGGGCGAGAACCAACGCTTTATCAAGGTACGTTAGGGCAGCCCGATAATCGGGGCTTGTTTTTATTTCGTGATAAAAGGCCAAAGAGGCATACGCATTCGCTAGGTCTAGATTTCGTCCTGCCTTTTCGAACATCGCGCAGGCGAGACTCATTTCCCGAATAGCGCCGTCAAAGTCTTTTCCCGTAGCCAGAGAATACGCGTAACTGCGGCGCAATTCAGGGGTGTCACCGAGAGTCTTAATCCAATATAGAGTGGCCTCAGCCGCGGACGGATTGTTGGTCAGAAGTCGCACAGAAGAACTGGTGGCCTGTGCGAATTTCATAGCCTCTTCAGTGCCTAGAGACTTAGCCCCTTGCAGGCAGGACGACAGCCTTTGTTCGGCTGCTTCAGCATCTCCTGTTCGCACAATGGCCAGCGCTAACCAACAATTGACAGTCACGCGACCCTGGTCGAGCGATGCTTCAGCGGCAGGATTCGATTCAATGTGGGCATTTGCCAGTAGAGGTTCTGCGTTCAGAAGTACATTTTTTGCGGAGTTGAAATCGTTCGCTACAAACAAGTAGTGTTTGGCCAATGCCAAATAAATCGGAATTCTGGTGCTGGATTCGATGGGGCTTATGAACCCCAGCAACCGGGTGAGATACTCAGTCCCACCTGGCGAGGCCGTGAGTTGTTCGGGAAGTATGGTTATTTTCGATAACGCCAATCCTTTCTCTGCCTGCCACTTCACACGCCATTGCTCGTTCAAGAGTTCCAGAGTATTGAGTGCCAGGGCACTCTCGAGGCAGCTTTGCAATTCGGCTGAGTCACACACTTGGCGTAGATGTCCATATGCTCCAGAGCCTTCAGCCGTAGAGAGGATTGCCGACATTACGGTTCCTTCAGCCTTGTCGTCTTTAAGCTGCAAAGCATATTGAAACGCTTGCTCCATGGCCAACAGAGAGAGCTGTTGATAGTGCAGATTGTCCGCCGCCACTGCATGATCGACCCACATTGCCATCAACGTTTTGGTGAGGGATTCGTCGTGAAGAGGATCAGCAGAGGAACTTGTTGAGAGTCTCTCCGCCCTTTCCAGATTATCAATTTCCTTGGTCCAGTCTTTCTGTTGTTTGTAAAAGAATGACCAGCCCAGATACAGAACAAACTGAAAGCTGTCACTAGCTTTACCTTTCTGCTCTTGTACGAGTTCCAGAGTTTCTGCATAAAGCAGAGGAGCCTTATCGTCCTGTTTAGCAGTTTGCAGAAGTGGAATTTCGGAAGTCAACACTTGTAGAAGTGCTGTTTTGTTGCCAACCGCCCGCAAACTATGGGCTGCCGTCTCGTAATACTGGAAGGCTACCTCGGGCTCGTGCTTGTCTCGATGAATGTCACCTAGTTTCTGGGCGGCCTCGGCAACAAAATACTGATTACCCAGACTTTTAGCTTTGTCGAGCAGCACATTCCAGGTTTCGGCAGCTTTGTCTGGTAAGTGTCCAGCTTGATACGCGAAAGCGAGCATTTCGAGACGACTAAAATCCAGAAGGAGCGATTTGTTTGATTGCACGTCGAGCAACTCTAGGCCACGCTTAAGATCGCCCTGGTAGATGTACGCGGCACCTAGCGTGTTCTTTGCGAGGAACTCTGCATAAGTATTTCCTGTGGCTTGGGCGAGTCCTAGTGCGTCTTGGAGACCCTTGATTGCAGTCGACACATTCTGGTCGGATTCCGCCAGCAGCGAATAAATCCAATAGACACGATGCAAGGCTTCTAAGGAATAGTGGTTTGCCTTGTCGATATCCAGTGCCGCACTGAGCGACGCGCGCGCGTCTTTGATGACACCAGCGGCAAGCCACATGCGCCCGATCTCTCCGAAAGCTCGTGATTGCACGTACAGACTCTTGCCCGTTTGTGCTTTCTGGAGTGCTCGCGTATTCGTCTCTAGAGCTCCCTTGCGGTCACCAGACATCTCCCTGAGAGCGGCCAAGCTAACTAGAATCTGCGCCTCAAGTACAACATTCGAGCGCTCTGCTGCAGCCTCTAAAGATTTGTTGAGCAGGTCTCGGGCAACATCAATCTCGCCTTTGGAAATGGATAGCGCTGAAAGCTGTAAACCAGCAATCGGAAGATCTGACTCTAATCCCTTGGATTGGCAAAGATCCCATGCTTTTTTCGCATCTTGAAGTGCTCCTTCGAGATCTCCCAAGTCCCATTTATCAGCTGCGGTGTCGATAAGACCTTTGATCTCGGGATCGGAAGCTCGCAGCTCTACAGGTATTTCCTGACGAGCAATGCTTTTTGAGTCGCAGTAAGCTGGAAGAGCGAAAGCGAGCACAACGGAGGTGACGAACAGCCTCGAATGGAAGATCCGCGACAGATTAACGAAGAGTGCGAATGTGGAGCGCATCGGCAGTAGCACAGGACATATTCATTCAGCACAGTACTGTAAACTAGAAAGCAGTCCGGAGATCATGAAATTCTGTAGATCGCCTGAGGCTTGTCACTCTCAGCTAGTTTCAGCGAGGCCTATGATTTCTCCGACCGCCTGCCATTGCCTCGGATGGGTCGATAGCCGCTCGCGGAGGCGCGTCCCGCATGCCACTAACAGGAGACAAGTACGGCGATGTCCTCAAGATCGTCCAGATCTGCTTTTACATCATAGCGGGAGTCGTTGCAATTCTGACGTACTTGGCTGCACGGCGGGGTCTCCTGAACACTGTAAATACCGAGTACCAGAAGCGGGTGATGGATCGCCTGCAGAAGCTGTCGGAAGACCTGTACAGCGAGTTTGACCCGTCGTCGGAGACGTACTGGCCAAACGTGCGCGCGGTGCATGAAGCGATCGAAGAGATCAATGATGTATTTGAACGAAACCGAATTGAAATCCTCGCAGAGCGGAAATACTACTATGGCACCCCCGTCACGAAGGATGTCGAGCGGCTGCGCCGACTCCTCAATCCGGTGATTTCAGACCCGTTCATCCCCGATGAGATTCGCAGCGCCGCGGTTGATCTCTTGGATAATCGTATTCAGGTGCTACAGAGCCTTTATATTGAGGAGTTCGAGAAGTACTCGAACAACCTAGCGAAGGGGAAGCATGAACCCATCACCGAACTTGACGACGTGAACAAGATTCACAACAGGATCGTGGAGCAACAACAGTTAAGGGGCTGCGGGATCGGGCAAATCGAGGAAGAGGTTCACGAAATTCGCGCTCTGATACAGGATTACTTCGACTCCTTCAATCCGCATCGGCGCTGGTGGCAAGGCAAACGCGCGCGGCCAAGAACGGAACGAAAGGGCGCGAGCGAGTCGTGAAGAGGAACGCGGTTGTCTGAACGCCTGATTTCGTTCTACGCAAAGTATTGTCGGGCCAAATCAGCATGCACTTCAATTCGTTCTTTGTCGTAGAGAATTGAACCTGGCCGCTTGCGACACCACTCAAAGTACGTTGTGAGGGCAGCTGGAAGCTCATTCCATACCTGCATGTTATTGCCAGTCCTCCAATGCCACCACACGTGGTGGAGGGGCGCGGTTGCAGTTGGTGCGAATGTCCGTGCCGTCTCGTGGACGAACAATCCAAATGGTGGGGCGTTTTTCTCAGCCAAATGTGATTGCACCATCGGCATCCCCAGCAGGATTGCATTTTTGTACTGATTCCTGACCGGACTATTGAAGACATTAGATACATTCGAGGGTACGGCCGCTCCGTGGATCACGGGGCCAAATGCGAGGGCGCCGCGAACAACGAATCGATGCAGGTTTTCCTGCTCCCCAACAAATGTCTCAGCTGTGTCGGTGAAGACGGAGCGGAGGAAGTCGAGGATCGCCTGCTGGCTGGGGGATGATACATAAAGACCGTCCATAACTGGATATAGGGAAACTCCAGCATTCGGCGCCTGCAAAGCTGCAACGTGCAACTTAAACACGAAGTTTGCTGTGATGTTAAGCGATCGAGACATGGCAGATTGCACTCCCATAACGTCAATCCACGAAACATACTCGTTCGCTGCGCTCGGCAATACTCCGGCATTAAATTGAAGGGACATGGGCTGTGCTCCACTCGCCGGCGTGACAGTAAACTAATAATGTCATGTCGTACCGCTGGCTACGGTGCGAATCATAACAGGACGGTACCCCGAACGACGGTGGCGGGAACCCCAGAATCATCCCCCAACGAAAAGGAGAATATGCTTGAACAGCATGATCTGAGGTTTGCGGAGAAGGAAGAGAACTACAATTTTGATCTCGGAGCTGTCGTGTTCTATGGGCAGGACGGAGACACCCGTGTGCGGTGCCTAATCAGCAGAGAAGCTCTTGACGATCATTTCGGCGGGGATGGGAGAGACAAGCTTACTGTATTCCGCGCCAATAGGATGGCCATTGAGGAGAAGGCGCGCCGGAAATATCTCGCCGGCCGCACGGAACCAGATGGGTCTGTTCTCATACGCACAGGCGACCTATCGAGTTAAGACAATCTCTGCCGTCTCCGCGTCGACGGCAGCCCGAGTCGAGCTATTTCGCCGGTTGACGCGATCCGTTCCTGCCACTCGACTCGTACAATATGTCCATGCCAAGGCAATCCGATAACAAGCCCGAGCCGCTGCTTATCGATCGTGGGGCGGCGGCGGAATTACCTTCCGCCGATGAGGTGCGCGAATGGGCCCGCGAGAAGCGTGCATTTATTTCGAGTGTGATGACGGAATTGGCCGAAGAGCGGCAAGCTGCGGCTGCCGGCATTCGGGCCGTAGGCTTGCGTGCCGTCTTGTTCGAGGAATTCGGCGGCCGCGACGCGGACCCGGAGGAAGCGTACCTCGCAGAAGTTGAGGGCTCGGACATTTATGTCGGCATCATGGGCAGACGCTACGGGAAGCCGCTTAAAACGAGATTTTCAGCGACGCACGCGGAGTATCTTCACGCTGAGAAACACGCGCTGCGCATCGCAGTATGGACATCCGCCGCAACGGACCGGGAGGGACATGAGCAATCTTTTCTGGATGAAGTTCGCACCTTTCATGTCGTTCCGACATTTCGCACGGTCGCTGATTTGCAGCGACAGGTGGAGGACAGGATGAGAGCGATCGCCGCTGAAGATCTGGCGCCCTGGTGCAAATTGGGAAACGCAGTGTTCCGTGCCATGGAGGTCGAAGATCGTGGCGAGCTTATAAATGTCACGGCGCGCGTAAAAGACAACACAGTAGCGCAGGCTCTCGAAGCGGCTCGTGGCGATCGGTGGAATCGGGGAACCAAGGCGCAATTCACTTGGTCTGGCCGTAGTAAATATGTGAAGGTCGCTGGGGTTCACGTCACGACCACCACGGCGCGGTCCAAAATGTTTCGCCTGGAGCTTGAAGTCGAGGAGTCTCCGCAGGACGCTTTCCTTGAGGTCAGCGTCAGAGGAATGACTCCGGACGACTTGACCGAGCAGGCTTTGCGAACGGTTCTGTTCGGAGAAAGCAATCTGCTCGACGATCAGCCTATGGGATTTGCAACTGAAATTGATGATCCGCTGAGGCCGCTGCGGGAAAGCCCGGTTTCAGAAGAAATCATTCGACCGCTTTCGGAGTTGCTGCTGACTGACCTTCTAGTCGGCACGGGACGTGCCAGAAGCATTCGCACATTCAGGCTCGGTGTTGCAATTCGGGGGCGGCGTAGCCTGACTTTTGCCTGGGAAACACCGAGTCGCTTTTCCAATGAGCCGGTGACGCTTCGGAGCATCAGCGGAGACGTGCATATATAGGCTCCCCCCTCACGAAACTTCTCTGGTCAAGCCGAGTCCCAATTAAGCAGACTTTTCAACGCCTGTAACGCCGTCTCTGGCGTCGGTGAAGTTCGATTCTGCTTGTACATGAAAACATCGCCCCTTCTCGATAACTGATATTGGTATGTGCCCACAATTTTCGCCTCAAGGTGCTCCGGTAGACCGACAACAGGGATGTCCGTAGGTTTGTCTGTCGCGATACTTACCGATTCAGGCTTGCCGAGTCTGACCTTTTCAACGTCTTCGCGATTCATACTGGTTCTTCTCCGATCAATAAAGCTGTGGTTGCTCCTCTAGAGGGACACAGTGGAAAAGGCTCTCAAGGCCAAGAACAGAAATTTTACAGCGGCACCAGCTCCCCCGGCTTCAGTCATGAAACCCTTCGGCGGTGGCTGAGACAGGGAAAGCTTGACCCATTTTCTTGTTAGAGACTAATCGGGCCTTTGACCCAACGATCCTTCTCCGGGTCGAACTCCCACATCGAGCCGTCAACCGTGAGCGCGACCCAAGTGCCGTTGCGATCCTGGCGGAGACTCGTCCGAATCTCGCTGCCGTTGGAGCCGTCCTTGAAGAAAGTTTGCGCGATCTTATTCCTGAGCGCCGAGCCTAGCATCGCCGGCACGGTACGCGCCTGCATGAACTCACTCTGCCTGAAGAGAACGAATATCTGAGGTGGGTTGGGGTGGTCCGCGGGATCGATGCGAAGTTGAATGGTGAACCTGATGAACTCGGCGTCTTCTACAGCGTCAACCTGCTTAACGCCGGGGAATCCCTGGAGAATCTCGTCTAGCTCCGGGCTTTGCGTTGCGATCATCAAAGTTCCTCCACGTAGCCTCACCCTAACTTGCGGTCAGAGATGATGGTAGTAGTGACCGCAGCGGTGTTGGTGTAGATGCTCGGTGCCCGAACATCAATCAAGTCCGGCGGCTCCGGCTGTGACTGTGGCCCTCGTGGCATGGAAACCTGACCCATGGAGAGCAGGAGGAGGCCACAATAAGCGCACTTTCGCGCCCAGCCCTTGACGCCGAGCCAGATCGCTTCCCACAAGGGAACTCGGTGGTGACAGTGCGGGCAGATCACAGCTACTTACCTTTAAAGATGTGATGTTTGCTGCGGGCCGTCAGATGCAGAAATTTTGATGCCAGATAGCAAGGCCCGCTAGTATCCGTTAACGGCTGAAACCGGGCTTTGAAATTGTTATCGGCAGGAATCCGAGGGTGGAGAAAAGGGAGCCGGGAAAGATGTGCGGGCAAAGCACAACCGCTCATGCTGCGGGGAACTCGTCGATGGTGCTGACCGTTATATGCACATAAGTCCATATTTAAGTGGGTTTTGTGGAGGAGCTACTACTTTAAGCCATCGGCCAGAGCCGAGACCGTAGCAAGTGCTGTCCTAAAATCAGGAGCTTCGCCGTAGACCATATCCCTCAGAAACGCTGCATAGTTGCTGGCAAAGCGATCATCGGTCGCGAGCCCGTCAACCGCCCGCAAAGTTTCAGCAACCGGATCTTCGCGGTATGCGGGAAACTGATGGCCGTAAGCCTCGACATCGGCGCGCATGATCTCCTTGGTCAACGCTATGACCGCGGCCGGATCGTAATGCGGTCTGACTACGTGCAGGTCATATACATGGCGCACGAGGGTTTTGTCGCGTGGGCCGCCAGCGTCGGCAAGTTCGGCGCCCGCGCGCCTAGTCAGCGCTACAAACTTCTCGGCAACCGTCTCGACCAGCGACACACAAGGAATCGATGGCACCTCCGGTGGTTGCTTAAAGGCTTCCGCGAAGAAAGAAGTCACGCTCAGTTCGACGGATGGCAAACGTAGCGGCCAGACGGCCGTCTCGATTTGTATCTCCGGTCGCAACGCTCCTTCGCCGGTCACCAGCGGCGTGTAAGGCAAACGATAGATCGTATACCGGCTCGCGTTACCAGAATCGCGGTGTGCGGGATTCTCCGGGTCAAACAGAAACCCGGCCTGCAACAGGGCGCTGGTGACGTTGTCGCGCAATTGGCGCAACTCCGGGCGTGACCTTGGTTCGTCCGATACGATTTTCAAATCGATGTCTTCCGACATTCTCCGGATGAGACGGTGGGCCCGACTCAAAGCGGTGCCGCCGCTGAACACCAAACGAAACGGCTTCACGCCGGCGGCGTTGATGGCTGCAAGCGCCCTGACGACATACCAATCCTTTTCGACCAGGACTGGACTTGGCAGGTCGAAATGCTTCTGAACTTCGAGCAGATCTTGGAGAGATGGTTTATCGGGCAAGCACCAGCTCCTGATTCCCGTCTCGGAGTCGGCGCGAAAATCTTCCCTTCACCTGTACAACCGGATTGAGCGGAATCTGTGTCGAACGTCCTTCGTTGTAGTCGCGTTCGGCTTCGGAAGGCTCCCATGTCACGCCAAGCTTGGTAAGAGCTTGCCGTGCTGCGCCTAGAAATCCGTTCTGGCTGTAAAGGATTGGAGCGCCGGAAAGACGCGAGACAACTGCGCGGCCATAGACCCCGTAGCCGAGCCGCACGAGGCGTCTTTCACGCACGAGAATGCGCAATGCACGCAGAACCTGATCCTCGCCGCCAAGATCACGGAACTCTCGCGGCAAGAACACGTCTTCGCCGCGCTTCCGGGCAATCCGGGTCTCAACCCTCTCACGCAATGTCTTTGGCCGACGCATATAATCACCTACAAAAACCCGACACTTAGTATATACAAAAACCCGACAGCAATCAAGCGATAAATCATTATCTGTCAAGTGCTTGATAAGGCACGCACATTTTAATTTATGGCTCAGTTTACCCATCGCACCCTTTGGGCGCTACGAAGTGGGACACTACGTATTGCTTTTACTCGAACATAACATGTAAACTAGCTGTATGGCAGACTACATCAAGCCCGTCGATGTTCACGCGCCCAAACGACACTGGTCGCTGATTCAAGTCCTTTTTGACGGGGGAACAAATACGAAAGATAACCCTTCACCCAGCTCGCTGGCGATCGGGCGTTGGGAAAACGAGCCTGTTCTGGCAATGCGCTGGAACGGAAACAAAGAGAATCCGCTTGGCAATCCTCAATCCCGTGGACTCCCAACGTGGTTCGTGGTTCCCCAGCAGCACTGGAAGCAGATTCTCGAAAGTGACCCCTACAAATCCCTCCATGAAGACTTGCTCACGCTTGCACGAAATTTTCTTGAGTTAAAGCGCGTATATTTCTTGTCGCATTGTCCCAACCCTGCCTGCCGGAATTATCAGGGCCTTGTCATGAGTACGTTCCGAACGAATGAAATAGAGAACATTTTGTCGGAGTTGGAGCGTGACGAATTGAAGCTGTATCACATCATCTGTGATGGATCGTGGAAGCCGGGTCCACAAGAAAAAGCAAACCTCGTGGCCGTGCTAAAAGCAGCCTGGAATAATTACCGTTCTAACGAGCTACGACCTCCATCGTCGTCACTAAGCAGTCTTGCAGGCCGACAGTAACGGCATTGATCGCTGGGGTAGGGAGCGGGCCGTCTGGCATGGGAAGTCGAAAGGATTTGGATTCGAGCATGTCCAATCTTACTTACGTAGAGAAGAGTAAATTTGAAAAACTCCTTGGGATGGAGAGCGGGTACGTCTTGGACTTCAGCAATCGAAGTTTTGCTGAGTTCGTCCGCGACAGCACGGGCCGCGATATTTACGACTCGCGTTATGACTACGAGAGCGGGTCCAAGGCGAATCGGTTACGAGCCTTTTGGCAGAAGGAAGACAACAGCGTCGTCGGAAAGCTCATGAGTGCCATGCTCGACTACAGCGACGCAACGGGACCATCGCAAGAGGTATGCCGTCTAATCGTGGCGCGTCTTCTGCAAAAGAGCCCAGATCCTCAGCCGGACACCAGTTCTCAGCAGAAGGAGCAATCGTCGCGGGAGCAACAACGATCTCAATCGCTTAGGCAATTAAAGGAAGATTTTTTTCAACTCGCTGCGGACCGTGACAGGAATAGAGCCGGGCTGGCTCTTGAGAAGCTGTTGAATCGGCTGTTTGAGATATTTGAACTCCGGCCGCGGCAGCCTTTCCGCGTCGTGGGAGAACAGATTGATGGGTCGTTTGAGCTAGAGGGCCAAGTCTACCTGTTGGAATCGAAGTGGGAAAATGATCCCTTACCCGAAGCGGATTTGCTTGTCTTCAGGGGCAAGATCGAGGGCAAGTCTACCTTCACCCGCGGGGTCTTTATTGCACTCAATGACATCAGCATCCCGGCGAGGGACGCCATCACACGAGGGAAGGCGCCTTCATTTTTCGTGATGAACGGACATGACCTCATGATGATTCTGAGCGAAGCAATCAGTCTCACAGAATTCTTGCGAAAGCGTGTCCGTCTACTTGCGGAAGAAGGATGCGTATGCGTTCCTTTTTCAAAACTGGTCTAATTTGCCGGATTCTTAAGTCACCCCGAACGGGGAAGGCTGCTGTCCGTCTGACCGGGTGACAACATTTTGCAGACACCGTCTGCAAGATTGCCTCGCGCGCCTTCCCGGCCGGAAAAAGACACAGTCGCTAGACGTGATCCTGTCTAGTCCAGTGGCTCCGATTGGCGAAGCATCCCCAAGCTGATAAACCTGATCTTCCTCTTCGTTTTCGTTAGCCTCGTCTCGCCCGTGAACGGAATTTTCCTAAGTGTCCCCGGCCTGTGCCGCACTGAGAACTTGCCAAAACTGCTCAGCTTCATCGTGAACCCGTTCGTACCCAAATTGTTGAGCAAAGTGTGCTCGATGCACGAGATCACGGTGTTGACAATGTGCTCTGCTTCTTTCTTGGTGGGCAAATTCAAAGCCTGTTGAACCCTCCCGGCCAACTCGTCTCGGCCCATTCGTAAGCTCTCCCGCATGAAGTTCAACTCCTTTCGAAAGAGGTGTCTCACATGCTGAATACTGCAATTGCCACCAATCAACCCACTTTCCCGATGAATTTTTCCGCTGAAAAGAAGCCGTACAAAACTGACCCGTTCACGTTGATCGATGGCCGCTACGTCGGGCACGACGGATTCGCCGTCCCGAAAGACTTTGACGAGTTCCACCAAAGGTTTCCCCACCATATCCCAAACTGGGTGAAGAGGCACGCCGACAGGCTTGCTCTGAAGGAGGACTTGGAGGACTGGACGCAAGACCTAATAATCCACCTGAAATACCTGCCGCCCACGTCCAAGCACCGGGAGGCTGGCAAGGAGGATATCGTTCAAACATTCGATCCTGCGAAGCACCACGGTGCGAACCAGGCCCGATTCTTGAATTACATCAACTTGTGCCTCGCGAACAAGTTCAGAACCATTCACTCCAAACGCAGAAAGGAAGCGATGTGCCACACGGGTAACTTGTCGCTGACCGGGCAAGTGGACGCAAAGAACTGTGGTGAGGCAGATGACGAGTATTGCCATACCCATTCGGAATACCTTCGCCGGGCTGCCGACATTTCCGAGAAGCGGGCACGGGATGGAGCCTTCGTTAGAGAGTTCGTTGATTTCGTGAGGCGGGAAGACCCTAGCGTTCTGCCCGCGATAGAGTCGATCCTGGCCACTGGCACGCCGGACGATGCGGCTGAGTTTCTTGGGATCACAGATGCTCGGTTCTCCCGGCTGCGGACCCGCATGCGACAGTTGGGCAAGTGCTTCATGACAGGGGACGACCACATCCCGAAGCAGAGGAGGCCCTACAAAAAGCGTGTGAAGGCAATGGCGAAGCCAAGCCTCGACGCGGCCTGATCCAACAGAAAAGCCCTGAGCACCGGATCGACGACGGTTCGGTGCTTCGGTGTTTCGTGGGCGTTAGAGGAAGTACATGCCTGCTCACTAACACGTTACCCGCAACACTGACATTGCCTGATCCTTATCAGGGGGTGTTGCGTCTCAACGGGCGGGCGCCTCTCCGGGGAGGCGAAACCTTTAAAATTTTCCACTTAGGCAGAAAGATGCTTCTTAGGCTGGGCTCGCCTCGATCGGGAGCGGCGACTGAGGCGGAGACCCCTCCTTCGGGCTTGCAGCGTTACTGACAAGCAAAAGCCGCTGAACGAAGCGACGGCTGGCGTCGACAAACCGGTCAAGCCCGTCTGGGAGGAACAGCTGTGGGGAGCCCGCACGGCAGGGAGGTTCTAAAGACGCCGCCACAATCGGGCCGCTGCCTTGAACGTTCGAAATGTACTGGACGCCGAAAACACCTGATCGGCTAAAGTCGGCGTAAGTTCGAAGGTCGAACAGATCTTCTCCGTTCCAGTCGAATTCGAGGCTCGCGATCTGGTCAAGTACCTCCCCGTTCGGCTTCTGATCCTTCCATGCCTGGACCAACTGAGTCCAGGTGGGCGGCTCTGGCACGGAGACCTTAAGCTGGCGTGCGGCTAACAGAATGGACAGTTTAATTGCGGCCTCCAGCTCCCAGAAGTAGTACCGAGCCAAGCGGATAATCCTATTGGAATTAATTGGCTCCGTCCCGTCCCGAGCCTTCGCTAGGCACTCGCGAAGCTCTGCCAAGCAATCCTGAGCGCCCGCTCCCGCGTGGTCGATCGCTCCGGATAGACTCTCCGTCGCTCCAAGGTAGCCCGTGGGTTTCAGGCGTTCGGGGTCGACACGGGCGAATCTCGCATCGCCCTTCGACGTCACGTAAACGCGTCGGTATCCCAGGGCTAGCGTGTTGCCGCTCCTGAAGAGCTCAATAGCGGGAAACGGGCCAGTTTTGTACAGATCGATCTCGATCTTCATCGCTGGCCACAAAAGCGCTGCCGTCGCCAGTTGTACACCGCTCCATCCCGACGAGTTTACTCCGATTACGTTCCAATCTTTGTCGAAGCAAGGTCCGCCGCTCATTCCATGCTCAATCTCGCCATCAAGCTCGATATGCGCGAGTGGCTTGTACCATTTCGGCTCGTCGGTCCTGACCTCCACCTTGCGAACACGGCATTTGCATTCCGCTGGGAAGATGTTCAGTATTCCGTCGCGGAGCTCTGAGTTGGGAAAGCCAAACACTCGAACCTCGTCGCCCACGGCTGGAGGATCGAGGTTAAGACGAGCGTAAGCAGGTTTTACCTGGCCTGGTCCGTCGCCCCACCAGCTTGGGCGGACGAATCGAAGAAACGCGATGTCGGACAAAACTGATCCATAAATGAAGTCAACTGCCCATATGAAAACCTTACTGTCGTAGGACTGGACCGCCGTCAACGAGAGGGCCCGATCGGATCGTTTATACCCGTCGCGTCTTTCACGGTAAGCCACACAGTCGTCGATAATGTGGCTGGCCGTCGTCGCTAAGCCCGGGGCAACCGCCGTCGCACTACCGACGCACCGTGAAACGCCCTTATACTCATCCACAAGCGCCAGGGTGACTGGCTTCCCCGGATAGTTGGCTGTCACTCCGTGCAGCCTGAATTGCGTGCCCAACTCCACTCCCGCCAAGACATCCTCCTCACATCCAGCGCCCGAATCTCCAGCCGGCGCGCAATGTGCTGGCTACCATCCCCGCGTTTGCAGCATCTGCGCTTCATCCAGCCGAGAGAGCCAGGCCCTCCATTGCCCCTGTCGAATCTTCGGTGACTCCAAGTAGTACCTTCGGGTCGTCGAAATGCGTCGCAGCTTTGACGATCGCTCGGGCGTTCAGTTTCTTTCTCAGCCATTCTAGCTCAGCTCGACGCCTGTACTGCGTATTCACGCACCAGCTGCCACACCACACCGCCCGCCCCGTTAACGCTTTCCCGCCCCACCCTGCCGTTTGCCGATGCGCAAACTCGGCTCGAACTGCCGAGGTGATGCACGGTCCAAGGCAAGTAAGAGAAATGCGTGATTTCCAAACCCGGCGGCGAATGGATTGGCGGGGCAACCATCCCAAAAACGAGGGACTAAAGAGGGACTACGGTGTGTTTCTTGCAACAACTTACAGGTGCTTAGGTGTCATCCGTGCGCTTGTAAGTTGTTTTGTATCAATTTCCCTTTGAACTCATAACCCAAAGGTCGGTGGTTCAAATCCACCCCCCGCAACCAA
>Ga0209698_10002932_pt1 | contig 19034 bp, 14 predicted proteins | sample LitLauG_LLR_2012_FD_187203 | JGI IMG/M metagenome (GOLD analysis project Ga0209698, IMG submission 187203) | Freshwater sediment microbial communities from Pennsylvania, USA - Little Laurel Run_MetaG_LLR_2012 (SPAdes) (version 2) | ecosystem: Environmental > Aquatic > Freshwater > Creek >...
CCTCCCAGACTCACCTCGCGGTTGTCTGAGTGACTACGCTTGAGCCCCGGACGCCGCACCAACCGGAAAAACTTCAGAACGTGTCAAAGAACGATTATGGTTTTATCACTTCTATTTTTAACGTCAATGAAATTTATGTGTCTGTAATTGCTTATTTATCAATCGAGTGCACGCCATGCACAGCTGGGTGACGCGAAAATTGTGCAGTGGCTTGCCGGCTCTTGCGGGCCTGCCGCCACTGGGCGCGGTTTTTCTGGACTTCCCGCCTACGAGCCTGTGGTCACGGCGGAAGGATCACATTTGCCTGTGACTGTGCAAATCGACGAATCACCCGCATGAATCCTGTTCTTCCACCGTACTCGGCCAGCAGTTCTCACCCAGATACTTTTGTTGGCAACCTGCTTTCCCTACAATTCCAGATGTGAAAAGGAGTATGCGATGACGGTGTATAGCCCTCCTCCCGGCGGCCGAGTTCTCGATCTGCGCGGCGGCTCTTTGTTTCGTCTTTTGGGTTTCGCTTTCCTCGGCCTCGTGACGTTGATCTTTCTGTTTTCCGCGGTGACCCGAGTGGACTCGGGAGCGGTAGGCGTCCTGACGCTGTTTGGCCGGGTCACGGGAGAGGCTTTGCCTGAAGGCATCCATCTGATCAACCCGCTAAAGACGAACCACGAACTCTCCATCCGCACCCAGGAGATCAAGGAAACGGCCAGCGTGCCCTCTAGCGAAGGGCTGGTGATGAACCTCGACACTTCGCTGATCTACCACCTCAACCCCGATAAGGCTGCGGAGGTGTATCAGAAGATCGGGCCCAATTATCTTGTTGTCCTGGTCGAGCCGAACCTGCGAGCGGCCATTCGTGAAGCCACCGCCTCACACACGGCAAATGCCCTCTATACCGGCGAGCGCGAGATGGTGGCCAAGCAGATCTTCGATCAGCTTTCCAATCTTCTGGGCCAACGCGGCTTCATTGTGGAAAGCGTCCTGCTCCGCGATATTCAGCTACCGACGACGCTGAAGGCCTCCATCGAATCGAAGCAGCAGGCCGAGCAGGAAGCGCTGGCTATGAGCTTCCGGTTGCAGAAAGAAAAGCAGGAAGCGGAGCGGAAACGGATCGAAGCCGCCGGCATCCGCGACTTTCAGCAAATCGTGGCCCAAGGCATCAGCCCACAGTTATTGCAATGGAAAGGCATCGAGGCCACGGAGATGCTAGCCAAGAGCCCGAATGCTAAGGTTGTGGTGATTGGCAGCGGGAAGAATGGACTGCCGCTGATTTTGGGTCAATAGATGGTTGCAGCGTCTTGCCCTGGGAGCGGACGAATGCGTCCGCCACTACGTGATTTCCTATGACTCCAAACTTGTTTACTCGCGCCGAATCCGCCGCTGCGTTCGTGCATTCCCAGAGCGATTTGCGCCCGCAGATCGGGCTCGTTCTAGGCTCGGGCCTGGGATCGTTTGCCGACGACCTCACCGATGCCACCCGCATTCCCTATGCCCACATTCCGGCATTTCCGCGTTCTACGGCGGTTGGCCATGCCGGACAACTTGTGATTGGCAAGTCGGGCGATATTCCCGTGGCCGTGATGCAGGGACGAGTGCATCTCTATGAGGGCTATTCGGCGGAGGAGGTAGCCTTCCCTACCCGAGTGCTTGCGCGAGCCGGCATACGCGCTTTGATTCTGACCAATGCCGCAGGCGGCATTAACGTCGAGTATGGGCAGGGCGCGTTGGTTATCCTGCGGGACCACATCAATCTGCAGGGAGAGAATCCGCTGACGGGAGCGAATGATGAGCGCTTTGGGCCGCGCTTCCCCGACATGACCTATACCTATATCAAGCGCTATCGCGAGATTGCTTTGGAGGAAGCTCGGCGGCTTTCGATCCCTCCGCGCGAAGGGGTTTATGCGGCTTTGGCCGGACCTAGTTATGAGACTCCCGCAGAGATTCGATACCTGCGCGCCATTGGCGCCGATCTGGTGGGGATGTCAACCGTCCCGGAGGCGATCGTGGCGCGGCACATGGGGATGAATGTGCTGGCCATCTCTTGCGTAACTAATATGGCCGCGGGAATTCTCGATCAGGCGCTCGACCACAAAGAAGTGCTGGAAGTGGGGCGCCGGGTGATGGGTCAGTTCATTGCGCTGCTGCGGGCGGTGCTGCCCCGGATTGCAGGGGAGCTGCAGACGGCGGGATAAGGTTTTCTTCACTCGACGCAAAGACGCGGCCAGCGGCGTCTCTACAAAGGATTTTTGCGGGGGATGAACAGTTTTTGTGGGGGATCGATCCGGTAAACTGCCGCGAAGCTGGCCTGGTTGACGGCGAAGCTGGCCCGTCCTCGGGAATCGATAAACAGGAGCGGCTGTTTGAGGGGGACATCGCTGAAGGTGTTGACGAAGGGCATCTCGAGTTCGCGTCCGGCGATGGTGACTTTTACTCTGTCGCCGCGCCGATAGCCGAGTTTCAGAAAATCCTCGGCGCTGATGTTCGTGACCAGGTTACCGTAGGGACCATCGAGGGCGATGACCTCTCCGGTCAGGCCCTTGTCGTCCACGCTGGCGGCCTTCAGATCGAGGCGGACCAATTGTTGAACTGGAGGGCCGACCTGGGTCCAGTCGTCGCCGCGCGCGATGTGTGCGCCCACGGGAGAAAAAATATCGCGGCCATGGAAGGTGGAGGAAATCTTCGCGCCGACCATCCAATCGGGGTTGGTGATCTGGCGAATGCTTTCGATGCCGTCGCGATCCTCGACCAGCGTCATCAGACCGTTGTCCGGGAGCACGAAGAATTGCCCACGTTTGGTTTTCGCCACCACCGCCTTGCGCGAACTGCCCACGCCGGGGTCGACCACCGCGACGAATACCGTTCCCGCCGGGAAGTAGGGCGAGGCGCCGAACAGGAACAGCGCGCCGTCTCGAATGGAATACGCATTGACCTGATGTGTGAGATCGACGATGCGCAGGTTGGGGGCGATGCCGTACATGACGCCTTTGCAGAGGGCGACCGAATCGTCGATCACGCCGAAATCGGTCATGAAGACTACGGTTGGCGGTTGCGTGATCGAGGGCTGCGCCAGGAGGGGGCTCGCGGCGAGAAATAGAACGATGAGCCGCAGAGAGAACATTCGCGCCGTTTTTTTCACCGGGGACAGTGTTATGGGCATAGAGACGAATTCTCCGAAAAGACTTCTTAGTTTACTAGAGCCGGTTTCATGAGTGGTGAACGAGAAAGCCGCTGCTCGCCCCGAAAACCTATCGGTGAGAATGCGGGCGTAGAAAAAGAAGATACGATGCACCCTCCTCCCGCCGCCCGGCGTCTATAATCTTGGCGGCACTAAATCCATCCTTGAGAGAGGCAGCGATGTCCAGCGTGATTCCTGAAAAATACGTCGATCTTTTCCATAAACGCGCTTTTGCCAGTCTGGGGACACTGATGCCGGACGGACGGCCACAGGTCACTCCGGTCTGGTGCGACTTTGATGGCCAGCACGTGATTTTCAACTCGGCCAAGGGACGTCAGAAGGACCGCAATGTGCGCCGGGATCCGCGGGTTGCGCTGGCTGTTGTGGATCCTGACAATCCCTATCGCTATCTCGAGATCCGCGGCACGGTGGTGGAGATTACCGAAGAGGGCGCCGACCAAAGCATCGACAAGTTGGCTAAGAAATACCTGGGGGTCGACAAGTATCCGTATGCGAAACCGGGCGAGGTTCGCGTGCTTTACAAAATACGGCCGGAGCACACGACGGTGATGGGGTAGCGCGAGCGCGGAATGTCCCGCCCCTGAAAGGGGCGTCTGATTTCGAACAACTCGGGCATCGCTGCGAAGCGATGCCCTGATTCGAACCCTGAGGTTTCCGTCTTTCGCGAATTGCCACCGAAGGCCGCGGGCGGGGGCGCGCGCCACACACACCAAACCTATTTTCTCCGATAACCTTTCTTCTTTGGACGAGTCCAACTGCTCATGGAACTTCGTAGCGCCGGTTTCCGTACCTAGGAAACAAGAGTCGAAGGATTTCCTTGTCGTGGTCCGGTCTCCTGGAGGAGGGGTTTATGGAAGTTGATAAGAACAGCGGCGATGGCTGGCTGGCGATGGGCGCCCAAGCCAGCAGCATCTCGGCGCAGCAGGTGGTGAAGGCAGCGCACGATGAACTCCTCCAGTTGATGCGGCAGCGGGCCGAGATCATGAAGCGTATTGGCACGGTGAAGCAGACGATTGCCGGATTGGCGAATCTGTTTGGCGATCAGGTGCTGGGCGACGACCTGCTGGAACTGATCGACCGCAAGCCCAATGGGCGGCAACCCGGCTTTACCAAGGCGTGCCGGAGGGTGCTGATGGAAGTGCGGCATCCGCTGGGAGCCCGCGAGGTGTGCGCGGAACTGGAACGATCCGCCCCGGCAATCCTGGCGCGGCATAAGGACCCGCTGGCCTCGGTGACTACCGTTTTGAATCGTCTGGTGGATTATGGAGAGGCGCGGAGTCTGAGCAACGATCGCGGGCGGCGCGTGTGGGAGTGGATCAGCGAGAGTGATCCGCGGGCGGAGGGGATGGCTTCGCGGCGCACTGCCTGAAAAGGAAGGCTGCGAGATCGCTGGCAAACTTCAGATCCCTCGCTCCGCTCGGGATGACAATTTTTATTTCTTAAGTCTTTATTATTATTATTTCTTACGCCGGCAGCAGCCTTCCTTTTTCCAGATGGCGGGTTACGTGGGCGTACTGGGCCGCATGGGGATCGTGAGTCACCATCACGATCGTCTTGTTGAAGCTTTCATTCAGCCGCTTCAAAATCTCCAAAATTTCCGTTGCGGAGTTGCTGTCGAGGTCTCCGGTCGGCTCGTCGGCGAGGATCAGTGTGGGATCGCTGACGATGGCGCGGGCAATCGCTACGCGCTGTTCCTGTCCACCGGAGAGCTGTTTCGGCAGGTGATGGACACGATCTTCGAGTCCGACGAGTTTTAACGCGGTCATTACGTGGTCGCGGCGTTGCTGCGGCGTCATCCTGGTTAGCAGCAGGGGCAACTCCACATTTTCAAAGGCGGTCAGCACCGGGATCAGATTGAAGGTCTGGAAAACATAGCCGACGTGAGTGTTGCGCCACTTGGCGGACTGCCCGTCGGTCAAGCGAAAGACATTCTCGCCCATCACCAGCAGGTCACCGGAAGTGGGCCGGTCAATGGCGGCGATCATGTTCAGCAGGGTTGTCTTGCCCGATCCGGAAGGCCCCATTAGCGCCAGAAACTCGCCACCGGCTATGTCGATGGAGACATTGTCGAGCGCGGTCACCTGGAAAGCGTCGCGCTTGAAGATCTTGTTTACGCCACGGGCCTGGACGACTTTACTGGCCATGGCCGCCTGCGTTGGTGTTTGTGTCGTCATTGCGTTCATGATTGTCCTTTGATGCGAATCTTTTGCCCGTCCTGCAAATCCGCGGGCCCTGCCGTGATTACGTTTTCGCCGCCTACGAGCGAGTCCACCAGATAGCCTCCCGAACGCTGGCCCTGAACGCGGACATTGCGGCGGAGAGCCTTGCCGTTGAAGGCGAGCAGCACGAATTTCTTCCCGTCTTTATCGCGCAGGGCGGCGGTGGGAATAAAAACATAGGCCTGTTTCGCGGTTGTGTTCTTGTCGTCGTTCGCTTTCGCTTTGAACTGCACGGTGGCATTCATTTCCGGTCGCAGGTAGGAATCGGGTTGCAGAATCTGGACTTTAACCTGGACCGTCGCTTTCTGACGATTCGCTTCCGGCGACATTTCGGCGATCTCGCCTTTGTAGGAGCGATCTTTGAAGGCATCGAGCGTGACAGTGCCTTCCTGCTTGGGAGAGAGTTTGGCGAAGTCGTCCTGCGCGATATCGAGTTCGACCTGAATGTCATTCAGATCCGCCAGGGCGACTACCGAACCGCGCGGGCCGCCTTCGGCGCCGCTGGCGAATTGAGCGGTGACCAGTTCGCCTTTTTCGGCGGTGCGCTCCAGAATGGTGCCGGTGACGGGCGCGCGAATCACGGTGGCATCGAGCTGAGATTTGGCGTAGGCCATCTGGCCTTCGGCCTGCAGGAGGTCGCCTTTGGCGCGCGCAATTTCTTCAGCACGCGGACCAAGCTGCATCAGCTTCGAAGCCCGCTCCAGCGAATTCATTCTTTGCTGGGAGGCTTCGTACTTGGCGATCGCGTCGTCCAGACTTTGCCTGGAGGCTACTCCTTGCGCGAACAAATCGCGTGCGCGGTCCAGATTGAGCTTGTCATTCACCGCGGTCGCGCGGGCCTCCGACAGATTGTGATCCGACTGCTCGATCTCCTCCGGACGCGACCCGTTCTGCTGCTCGAGCAGCCGTGCTTTGGCGCTCTCCACCGCGCCTCGGGCTTGCTCGTACTGGGCGCGGAATTCCTCGTCTTCCAGGCGCACCAGAACTTGTCCTTCGTTTACTTTGTCACCTTTTTCCACGCCGATCCAGGCCACGCGGCCGGTGACTTTGGAATTCACGCTGATCTTGTGATGCGCGACTACGTAGCCGCTGGCTGATAGCACGGTGCTGCCGGCGACGTCGCTGCTTTCGGCCGTGGCGTGGGCTACTTCCACTTCCGCGGTCTGCGAGGCGAGGGCGCGGTAGGCCAGGGCCGCGATGCCCAGCAGGACCACCAGGGCGATTCCGCCCAGGATGAAGCGGCGCGACCATGCGGGCGGTTCTCCGCCGCCGTCACGCAGAGAACGATCGATGCGGAGGCTGCGCAGGTCGTCGTGTTTCGTGTCCAACGGCCCCAGGTCGGTAGGCATTCGTGAGGGATGCTCCCAGTTTTTATTGCGATGCAAAATCCATGGCACTAACAATTGTACGTAGTATGTGCTGAATCTGGCGCACTGCGGAAACGGTGTTTTCCACGCGGCCAGTCTTACCTCAGCGGCTGAAGCCGACCATGAACGCTAACCATTTATCGCAGCGGTGAACCGCTGCGCCACCCAAAAGCCGTTCTACGCCCGCAGCGAGGTCAGAATATCCTGCCGTGCGGCGTGCCAGGCGGGGGCGAAGCCTCCGAGCAGGCCCATGATCATCGCGAACGCGACTGCCACCAGCGCGATTTCCCAGGTCAGGTGCAGGCTGAAAACGGTTTCGCTGAAGGTGAGCGAGTTGCCAATGCCGGTGCTCATGCCATTAAAGGGCAAGATCAAAAGAATGCCGACGAACGCTCCCAGCAGGGAGAGCAGCAACGCTTCAATCACGAACGAGGTGAGAATGCTGGGGCGGGAGAATCCTATGATTCTCAGGGTTGCGATCTCGCGGGAACGATAGGCCACGGCCGCATACATTGTGTTCATGGCGGCGAAACTCGACCCGATGGCCATGATGATAGCGACAAACTCGCCGATGTACTTGATGGCGCCGCCAGAACTGGTTTGCTTTTCGTAATACTCGGTTTCGAGGGTGCCTTCCAACTTCAGGCGCTGATCGTCGCTGACGCGTTGCTTCAGGGCGTCGGCCGCGACAGGATCGGTGGCGCGAAGATAGGCGGAAGCGAATGCTCCCTGGCGGTCGAAGTCGGCGGCGATCTGGTTGACGTCGCCCCAGATTTCCGAATCATAGGCGGTGCCCCCCGAGTTGAAGACGCCTACGACCTTCCACTGGCCTTTGGCAAAGTCGAGTGTGTCGCCGACGTTCGCGCCGGAAAAGCGGTCGTGGATGGAATGGCCGACGACCACTTCGCGCTGCCCGGGAGTGAACCAGCGGCCTTCGACCAGCTTGGCGCTGGGACGCAGCGTGAGGCCGGCGGGCATCATTCCTCGGACCGACACGTTGACCTCGCCGGTGCCATCCTTGCGGGGCAAAACGACGACCACCACCCATTCGCCGGAGGCCACGGGCTCTCCCTGGCTGTCTTTGACGATGCCGGGGAGTGTTTTCAAGGTTGGGAAAAGACTGGCGTCGAAGCCTCCCGAGAGCTCCGCGGTGGAGCCTTTGCGCATGACGAGCACGTTGATAGGATCGCCGCTGGTCATGAAGGCCTTTTGCAGGCCAGCAAGCAGCGCCATCAAAAAAACAGCGGTGGTCACGGTGAGGGCAATGCCCAGGGCCGTCATGATGGTGAGGCCCTTGCGCAGCTTCAGATTGCGGATGTTATAGCTGATCGGAATCGCCATGGTGTTCTTTCATTTAACGGCCTTTGGTGAAACTCCAGCGCCCAAAGGCGCATTCAGGATTCGGCTTTGACGGCATGCCTAACGGCATACCCTGATACAGATCATACTTTCTCCACTAGCCTCTTAGCCGATGTAGCGCAAGCCCTCCACTATGTCTAACTTCGCGGCGTGGTAGGCCGGCAGGATCGCGCTCAGCAATCCCACCATGCCGGCTACGACGATGGCGACCAGCAAAGTGGCGGGCGTAACTTTCAACCCAGAAAGAAACAGAACCATGCCGGGCGCGCGCCGCAGGCCTGAAACCAGTCCGAGCGCCAGCAGGCAGCCCACCAGAACGGCTTCGCCAATGTAGAGCCGCAAGATCGACTGCCGGGTGAAACCTAAAGTCTTCAGGACCGCTACTTCGCGCGTACGCTCGCGGATGGACATGGCCATTGTGTTGGCGGAGACGAGCAGCGTCGCAAACACCACCGCGAAGCAGATGCTCAGGATAAATGCTTTCACGTTCCCGATGCTGTTGATGAAGCTCAACTGGAAGGCTTTTTCACTTTCGGTTTTGGTGGGCTCGGGAGAATTGCGAAACATGTTGTCCACAGCGGAAGCGACGGCGGAGACGCTCTGCGGAGAATCCGTGAGGATGTCGAAGGTGCCCGCTTTTCCCTTGGCAAACGAGACGGCTTCTTTCACGTAGGTCTGATAGAAGTAAAGGGATTGCGTGGGAATGGGCGCGGTGTAGAGTCCGCGCAGGGTCAGCTCGAGATCGACCGGATAGATGGTGCCCTGGAGCACGATGCGATCGCCCAGCTTCCAGCCAAATTTCGCGGCGAGTGCGCTGTCGGCAATGGCACCGGCGCGATCGCGCTGCCAAGCCTGAAGCCGCTCAGGGGGCAGGTTGAAGTCGGTGAAGACCTTGAGCAGTTCCTCGGGGTCGGTGCCGAACTGGGCGAAGAAATTCTCGGGCTTGGCGTCCTTGTAAATGCCTCCAAACCAGTCGTTGGGCACCACGGCGACCACCCCGGGAACGGCCCGGATCTTCTCCCGGTAGAAAGACGGCATGGATTCGGTCAGGGAGACACGGTGGCGGGTGATCAGGCGCTGGGCCGACTCGGCGCTGCCTTTATCGATGTAGAAGGTATGCCAGATGGTCATCAGCGTCAGGAGCAGCAGCGAGAACGTGATGCTGAGGACGGTCAGGAAGCTCCGCCGCTTGTTGCGAAACGCGCTCTTGGTGACGAAGCGGGTTAAAGTCATGCAACTCCGGCAAGCCTATGAGCTTGATTATGAGAATTCCCCGAGAGGGAAAAACACACCCATCTGCGCTGAACTTGAGGATAAAGCAGCGGTCACGGAATGGACAACCGGGGTCGATTGTTCTTTCGTAAATTTTTGGTGAATATGCTGTTTGGGCGACGAAGCCTGGGCTCGACGTCTCCATGTTTTCGCCACGCTTCTCAGTACTTTCGTAACTCTCAATTCTGCAGTCGATGGCGGTATTCTAGGTTCGATTCTCCCCCCTGTTCCTGAGCAATTCCATATTGAAGGGTGTAGTGCGGCTTGGCACCGCGAGGCGATTGTAATGGCGTTGATGTTCGGCCGGTTCGATATTCAGAGTGAGCTTTCGAGGTCAGGCACCGCCTTGATTTATAAGGCTATGGACACCAAGACTGACCAGATGGTGGCGCTCAAGACGCAGAGTCTGGGGCCGTTGGGCGATCGCGCGGACCAGTTTGTGGACACGCTGATCGATGAAGGCGAAAGCGTCCGCGAACTGGCCAACCAGAACATTGTGGTTCTTTATGGCGCGGGGGAAATCGACGGGCAGTTCTGCGCGGCCATGGAATACATACAGGGCAACAGCATTGCCACCATGCTGGCGCGCAGAGAAGGCTTCTCCATCTGGGACCTGTTGGATATTACACGCCAAGTTGGGGCGGGGCTGGAGCACGCTGCCTCGAAGGGCGTGACCCACTGTTCGCTGGAACCGGCGAAGATCATGGTGCAGTGGGATGGGATGGTCAAAATCCTCGGGTATGGCATCTCCAACATGAGTCTGATCGGGGCGGAATCGAGCCAAGGCCTGGGACGGCTGATGCCTTATTGCTCTCCCGAGCAGATTCGCGGCGAAGTGATCGACCTGCGTTCGAACATTTTTACCTTAGGGACGATCCTCTACGAAATGGTGGCGGGCCGGAAGGCGTTTGATGCCGTCGAACCAGTGGCACTGGTTGGCCAGATCGAGAACGGAATGCCGCCCAGCCCGGCTACGGTGAATGGCAAGATTCATCCGGGCGTGAGCGCGCTGATTATCAAGGCGCTGGCGAAGGATCCGGCAGAGCGTTATCAGAGCGCGCGCGAACTAGTGGATGAATTGGAGAAGTGCAAGGACAACAGCGCGAAAGCCGCTCCGGCTATTCCAAACGCAGCGCCGCCTCCGAACACCGCCGCAGGCCGCGCCGCTCGCGCGGCGGCAGCCAGCAAGTTTGTCTCGGCAGCGCCGAGCGAGGCGGTTAAGCCTTCGGTCCGATCAGGGCCACCAGTTTCGTCCAAACCGATTGCGCTCAAAGCATCTTCTTCGGTCGAAAGCAGGACGGCTGCGGCAGGCGCGGGTGGGTCTGGCTCCCCACGGCTATCCAAGATTTACTCGGCGATTCAATCAGTTGAGAATTCTCAGGCGACCCATCAAGAATCCAGCGCGACCGCTAATTCGAACTCGGGGGCGCGACTCATCAGCGACTTTGAAATGGCCGGTTTGGAGTCGTCGGCTGCTCGTGGCCCGGCTCTGTCGGCGGCGGGAGTAGGGCAGGCAGCCGACCGGCCGTCGCTGCGCGTGCCCGTCGATCCGTTGATGTCCAGATCGGTGATGCCCAAATCACCGATGTCGGAATCACTGATGTCGGGGCCGGTAATGTCGGAGCCGGTGATCTCCGATGTTTTGATGACCGATCCTTTGATGTCTGGGAACGGGGCGGGTGCGTCGGGCAAGAGTTTTTCCGATCTGGCGGAGATGCCTCCGCTCCGGGAAGCCGCTTTCACGCCGCCGTCCTTTGCCGAAGACGCTGAGCCGGCGCATTCTGTGGTCCAGGTATATCCGAAGAAAAAAGAAGAGAAACCCCGACTGCAGCCGCGGGAAGTCGCCGGAAGAGCAATCAAGGAAATCTCCAGCATTCCTCCGCGCCTGCTGCTCTTCTCTATCTTGGGGGCGGTCGGTCTAATCCTGGTGGTGGCGATTGCAGTCTTCTTTCATGTTCGTTCGGAGGATGACGGCGCAACGGCGGCCCCACAGCCGACGAAAGCGGCAAGCCCAAGCTCCGGGCAGCCAGTGGTTCAGGCTTCAACGGCGCGCATCGAGAAGCCGGTTCCACTTCCGGAGGAGACTGAAACGCGGCTTACCGTGCACCCAGTAGAAAAGCGCGGCTCGAATAAGCGGCTGGCGCCTGCTCCGGCTACCGTGGCGACGGTCGCCCCAGGCGATGCGCTCATCGATTCCAGCCCACAGGGGGCGCAGTTTCAGGTGGATGGAAAAAACGATCCATCGTGGGTTACGCCGTTTACGCTGACGGGCCTAAGTCCCGGCAAGCACATTATCTCCGCTAGCAAGTCTGGGTACTCGTCGGAGATACGGTCGGTGGATGTGGCCGCGGGCGGCAGGGCATCGCTGTTGCTTCATTTGTCGGCGATGAATGCGTTAGTCGTGGTGAACAGCACGCCGCCAGGAGCCAGCGTGGTTATCGACGGGAGGCCAACCGGGCGAGTGACCCCGGCGCAATTCGCCGTCGAAAAAGGAAGCCACAGCGTTCTGTTGCGCAAGGATGGATACCTCGACGAGACGGTCACGGCCGACCTCGGCCCCGCGCAGAATTTTCAGTACGCGCCGCTGCTCAAAACTCTAGGCAATACCGAAGACATGCGGACTGTGGGCAAGTTCAATGGTCTGTTTGGACGCGGCGCGGACAACGCGGCGGGCAAAGGGTCCATCATGATCCGTACCCTGCCGAAAGGCGCTCAGGTGGCCATTAACCAGCGGGTGCTGGATAAGGCATCGCCAGTCGGGGTCGTTGTAGGAGCGGGAAACTACGTTGTGGACATCACATTGACTGGGTTCAAGCCCATCCACAAGGTGGTCACCGTTGACCGAGGCGACCGGACCGCAATCAACGAAACCCTGGAACCACAGTAATCCCGATCCGGCGAGGCTGGCTACCAGAACTGAATCTGAGATGGCCGGCTCCCCATCTATCACTTAGAGACGTGATGAGTATCACAGCGCGCGGTTCGGGCGCGATGCAAGATGGACTCAGGCAGAGGAAGTGTCATTGTGTCTTTGCAGCGCACGCAGGTGCGGTTGAGTCCCGATCTATTGCAGGCACTTCACGGAGTTAAACCGCTACAACAGTTTCCCAAAGGCTCCACCCTGATTCGGCAGTCTTGCGCGGCCAAGGGTATTTACCTGATAAAGAGCGGCGAGGTCCGCGTGTTGTTGCCCACTGGCCAGAACCAGAGACAATTGCTGGAAGTCGTCGGTCCAGGAACCATGCTTGGGCTGAGCGAAAACATGACGGGGGAGAACTACCGGGTCACCGTGGAAGCGGGCGACCAAACGACGGCGGTCTTTATTCCGCGGGCGGAGTTCCTCAGCTTGCTGCGCGAGCACTGCGACTTCTGCATGCAGGTAGTGCGGCTGCTGAGCGAAGACCTGGACGGACTCTACGAAAAATTCCGCAGCATCTGCGCGCATCCGGGGCGCCCCCGAAACCGGCTTCTGGAGGAACAACTGCAGTAGGCAGGGTTTTCGGGGCCTGGGTCTCAGGTCTCAAGAAATCCACGTAGATCAGACCTGACGCCTGGTTCTAATTTGCCTTGAAGTTTACGGTGATCTGGGTCTCGATCTCGACGGGCTGGCCATCGAGGTAGTAGGGCTTATATCTCCACTGGCGGACAGCTTCGAGGGCGGCGCGAGAGAGAACGGGATCTCCGCTGAGCACTTTCAGATTGGTGACGTTGCCCTCCCTTGTGATGGTGGCTGCGATCTGCACAGCACCCTGGGAGTGGATTGAGAGCGCGGCCGGAGGGTATTTTGGCTGCACCCGTTTGATCAGAAGGCCCTGCGTCACACCTTGAGAAATTTTTGGGGTTGCCAGGGAGGGTTTGGGGAGACCTGACGATGCCGACGACATGAGGCCGCTCAAGGCGCTATCGTTCGACGTAATCAGAGCGGGCGCAACGGCGAGCGGGTTGTCCTGCGATGAAACTTGTGTCTTGGTTTCTGTAGGGTTCGATTTTACAAAGAGCGGGGTTGCGCTGGGCTTCTTTGTTTCTGATCCGGGAGCAAGCGCAATTCGAATCTCCGGGCGAGTGCCAACGCCGGGCGACGGCGGCGTGTCGCGTGCTGTCGCAGTGGCTGTTTTGGGAGCCAAAGTCTGCGTGGGTGAACTTGCACGGTTGGGTGGGCCCGGCGAGGGCGCCACTTGCGGAGAAGACATGGGCTCCAAAACTGGAGCTGGAGTGGAAGCGGGCGGTGCGGAGTCCTGGGGCGCACTCACCGGCTGCGGGGCCGGGGTGACGGCGGTGGACTTGCTCAGCTTTCCATAACCAAAGTAGCCGACCCCGATCAGGGCGAGAACAATCACGGCAGCGATCAGGATTCTCTTGTTGCCCCCCGATTCGGCGGAGTCTTCCCCGTGTTCCTGATGCCCCAATGTGGCAAAGAGGGGACTATCGGCGGCGCTCACAGAACTTAGCTTGGGAGCGGCGTCATGCGATCGAATGCCGGGTTCAAATTCAACCTTCTTATTGTCCTTAGCTGGAACAGACGTCACTTTTTTTGCCGGAGCCGGCGCCGCTCCCGATCCCGGAAATGTGAAAGCGGAGGCGGTATTCTGGGCGGGCAGAGGCGCAGAAGCCGTTTTTGCCGTTTCGTTCCTGGCCATGACAGTCGTGCTTCCGTCGTTCCGGATTATGTCTGGAGAAATTGGCGGCGCCGCTGGCCGGAGAGGTTCGTCGGCCATCGTAATACGGATTGGGGCGGCGGGCGGCGGAACGGATGGCTGGATGGCAACGTTTGACGCCGCGGCCATGTCCGGGAATCCGGCTGGAGAGGCGTCAGGAATGGCCGCCCGCAGCGGAGTTTCCGATTCGGGAAACACGGAAGGGCCTGCTGGCGGCGCCGTCGCGATCTCGGCTGGCCTGCCCCACGGGGACAAGCCGGTGGGCGAAGAACTGGCGGCAGGTGGTGGCGCCGCGCTGGCCGGCATGGTGGGACCTGCCACGGTGGGGACGCTGTTGACGGCAGCATCGGAGTTCTTCCGCAGGAGACCACGAGCGACTCGAAGCGTTCCTTTGGCCTGTTCGATATTGATCGGCTTGGTGAGCACCAGGTTGGCGCCGATCCGGTACGCCTTGGCTACCCCCGCCTGGCCTTCGACTAAAGCGATGGTCAGCGAGCCTTGATTGAAACTGGAGTTTCTTGCGCTCTTGAAGAGCAAGGAAGCGTTCTGTTCGTTCTCGCAATCCACGACGACGGCGTCGTAATGTTGCGCCATCAACCTCTTCACCGCGTCAAACGGTTCGGGTGCGGGCTCAATCGCGAAGTCCAATTCGGCGAAAACCTGGGTCACGACGCGAGCCAGTTTTTCATCGGGAGAGGAAAGTAAAGCTTGGTATCCCATGATGAGGCCATCCTAGGTAATGGATTGGGTACCAGCAAGTTACGTGGGTAATTGGACTAAAGGACGCTGATCGGATGGTCGTTGGCCGTTAGTCGTTGGTCGCTAGTCGTTAGTCGCTAGTCGTTGGTTGTTCGCACCTTACCGGCCGAAGAGCCACCTGGCGATCAATCAACGACTAGCGACTAACCAGGTTCCCTGTCAGGGCCGCTGGAAGTCGATAATCACGACGGTCTGGAAGGGCTGAGCTTTTCCGTCGCGGATGTAGGGCCGATAGCGCCACTGCTTGACGGCATTCATGGCGGCAGTGGCGAGGGTGGCGTTACCTTCCACCAGCCTCACACCCTCAACTTTGCCGGTCTCATCGACGACTTCCTTCAGAACCACGGTTCCTTCCGCTTCTCCTATGCGCGCATCGACAGGGAATTTCGGCGCAACGCTTTGCGCCAGGCGTTTTTCCGCACCCTTGGAAGAAAGAATGATGGCGCTGCTTTCTCCCGGGAGCTGGTTGGCGGACAGAGTGGCGGCGGTGTCGATTTCGATGGTGCTGGGCTGGTTGACCTCAGGCTTGGCGACAGCGGGTGCGGACGCGTTGGTGGCGGCGGAGAGTGGCAGAGTGACGGCCGGGCTTGGGCCCGCAGGCTGGCCTGAAGTAGATGTAGCGGTGGGGACCCGCGATCCCGATACCACCGGCAGTTTTGTTGCGGGAGTCGCGGCCTTCATGGGTTTTGCGGGACTGTTGTCCAGAGCCGGCGGCAGCGCAATCCCGAGCAGGACCATGATGCGATCCACCTGGGGTTGGGCGATGGCTCGGAAGCCGGGCTGATACATCCAGGCGGCATAGAGAGCGCCGACGGCCAAGGCGAGTATGAGCGATGTGGCCAGCAAACGCTTTTGTCTCGAATTTTGCTGGTCAGAGGGAACGGCCGGGGCGATGGTTTCGGCGGTCGGCTGCCTCGGCGTTCCTTTGGCCGACTGCGAGAGTTCCGGTTTCGCTTCGGAAGTTCGCCGCACGGACGCTTGTGGGGAATTTGCCGGGCTTTCAACCGGACTGTTTGCCGAATTATTTGCCGGGCTCTTGGCCGAAGCTGCGGAAGCCGGAGACAACTCTGAGGAACGGGAGGTCGCAAAGAATGCGGATGGCCGCGTCAGTTTTGGACTAGCCGGTTTGATGTCTACGTCGTTTTCAACCACTTCGGAGCGCATCTCTGCCGAAGGCGGCGGCGCTGTCGCCGTCAGCGTCGCGGAGCCAGCGCTGGCAGCTGAGGTTGGAACGGAGCTTGGAGTGGGTTCGGCAAAGCTGGTCATTTGTGCGGACATCAGCGCCGACAGTGGCGAAGACACTTGCGAAGAGAGGGCTGCCGCGGCTGTCGCCTGTTCTCGTTCTTCACTCTGAACCGTGCTTGCCGCCTCGGCGCTGTTGGGCGGCACGGGAACGCTGGCGTTTGCGGGGCCATCCTTTCGCACACGGCTGACCGCGGCGCGGATGGTGCTTCGAGCTTGTTCTTGCGAGACCGGCTTAGTCAGAATCAGTTCCGCGCCCAGGCGAAAAGCAGTAGGAAGACCGGCGCGGCCATCGACAATGGCGATGGGGACAGGGTTGGCGCCACTGTTTCCGCGGCGGCAAACGTCAAAGATCAGTTTGGCCGCCGGCAGATTTTCGCAATCGACCAACACCAGATCGAAGCTGTGTGAATTGAGTTTTTGGGCGGCGGAAGCTCCGTCCAGGGGACGCTCGCAGGTCACTGACATTTCGTCTAAAACGCCAGTGATTGCGTTGACGGCCTGGTTATCCGGCGACAGCAGCAGAGCATGAGGCATGGCTCTCTCATGCTAGAAAGCGGCGTCAAAGGCCGCAAGTTACGGCGGTAAGCGCTGCCTGTTGCTTCAGGGAAGTGGCTGATTTTCTCGTAGGGCCGACTCGGGCCCAGGATAGACAATCGAGCCGCGGAAGGTCGACTTATCGGCAGGCGCGAAATCGGGGAAAGGCAGCTGGTGCTGGTCCCGCCATTGTTGAACGTGTTGTTCGGCTGCTGCTGTTTTCTCCTTGTCGAGGCCGGAATCGCGCGAGAAATATAGTGTCTGCGACGGGAAGGCAAGTCGGCTGCCCGATTTCTCCACGAGATCCATAATGCGCAACAATATATCTTCGCGGATGGCGTTGAATTCGTTGGCGTCTCGGGTAAGCACGTAGCTGAAAATCTCAAGGCGCAAGGCGCTGGTGTCGAAATTGGCGAAGCGGATGTATGCGCTGCCGCTTTCGACTTTCGGGTGCTGGTACAACATGCGACGGATTTCAGCCAGAAGATAGCGCAGTTGGTCCGCTGTGGTCTCGTAGCGGATCGCGAGCGCCGGATTGAACAGGATTTTGTCACGCCGGGTGAAATTCTCGATGCTCATCGTGGCCAGCGCGCCGTTGGGTATGTAAAGCTCGGTGCGGGCGTCGGTGCGAACGCGGGTGGAGCGCAGGCTGATGTCTTCCACGGTTCCCGAGCGATCGCCGAAGCGGCAGTAGTCGCCCACGCGGATGACTTCGTCGGCCAGAACGGAAATTCCGCCGAAGAGATTTTCCAGGGTCTTCTGGGCGGCCAATGCGATGGCCAGGCCGCCGATACCGAGGCCGGCGAGCACAGTGGTCAGGTTGAAACCGAGAATACCGAGCGTGGCGAGGGTGGCAACAATTACGAGTAACGCTTTGACTACCCGCTCGCCCAAGACCATGAGCGTTCCCGTCCCGGTGCGTCCCGCGCTGACGGCATGGGTGCGCAGGCGCTGCATGGTGAGGCCGCTCGCGCGCAGCAGAAACCAGAAGAAACCGATGCTGATGAGGACCCAGATGGTGCGGAAGTAATACAGACGGGGCAGCAACGGCAGGCCAAGGTACGCGGCAATCACACGGTGAGCAAACGCGCTGAAGGTGACCAGCAGCGGCGTGGATATGCCTCGGTAAGCGTGCAGGTTGGGGCGGTTTCTGAACTTAATCCACAGGCGGCGCGGAATGGCCAGCAGCAGAACCACCGCCCAGCCAATGGCGAAGGCCACTGGAATGGCGGCGAGGAGCGCCAGCCATTGCCAGAGGGGCATCCCGAGAAATGCGTTTTTGACGAGGCCTTGCGGGAGTCTGGTTTCGACCTGGTGGGCCTCGAGGTTGTCATACAACTCCGGGACCTTGCTGAGCGTTTCGGAAGAGAAGAGCCAGATTTTCCCGGAGCTTGGATCGGTGACGCGGACGAGAACCACGGGAACATCCGGATCGCCGTTGGAAAAAACACCTATGGCTTGCTGATCGGGGGCGTATCCGGGATTGCCTTCGGGATTAGTGCTGAGACGCCGCAGACTGCCGACGAACGCGCGGTCCATCAGAAACTTCAGCTTCTCGGCCAAATCCGGGCCCTGCGATTGGCGGCGCGCGGCACTCATTTGCAGATAATCGGCGGCGCTCCTGTAGTCTCCGGCCTGGGCGGTTTGCAGAAATCCGAGCACGGTCCCCGAAGGCGTCTCGCGTCCCAGGGGATCGGACGCGGAAGTGGGCCCCTGGGGCTGGGCTGCCTTCTGTAGCAGGCTGGTCACGGACTGGGCCGTGAGGCCTTGGAGGCAGAAGGAAACGACGAGGACCAACAGCGCCAGTTTTTTCATCGCGGTTCCAGTGTGGGTAAAGGGCTGCGAGCTGCGAGCAGACCAGGTTGGCCGCAGCTCGTGGCTCGCAGCTTACTTACGCCGCTACCTCTTGGGACGATAGATGTCGGTGGCCTGTCCGTAGAAGACTTCCGCGGATTCCATCATCGTCTCCGACAGGGTTGGGTGCGGATGGATGGTCATGCCGACATCGGCTGCCAGCGCGCACATTTCGATGGCGAGCACGCCTTCAGCGATCAGTTCGCCCGCGCCCGCGCCGACGATGCCCACACCGAGCACGCGCTCTGTCTTCGGATCGATGAGCAGCTTGGTGAGGCCTTCGGGGCGGTCGAGTGTAACGGCTCGTCCGGAAGCGGCCCACGGGAACTTGGCGATGGTGATCTCGCGTCCTTGTTCTTTGGCCTGCGTTTCGGTCAGGCCTGCCCATGCGATTTCAGGATCGGTGAACACGACCGCGGGGATCGCATTCGGCTCGAAAGCGACTTTGTGGCCGGCGATGGCTTCCACGGCGGTTCGGCCTTCGTGCATGGCTTTGTGGGCCAGCATGGGCTCGCCGGCTACGTCGCCGATGGCGTAGATGGTGGGATCGGCGGTCTGGCGCTGCTCGTTGATT
>Ga0209698_10002934_pt1 | contig 19033 bp, 17 predicted proteins | sample LitLauG_LLR_2012_FD_187203 | JGI IMG/M metagenome (GOLD analysis project Ga0209698, IMG submission 187203) | Freshwater sediment microbial communities from Pennsylvania, USA - Little Laurel Run_MetaG_LLR_2012 (SPAdes) (version 2) | ecosystem: Environmental > Aquatic > Freshwater > Creek >...
GTGTGGAGGAGTCGCCAGCGGTCGCGCGGTTCGAGGTTGGCTTCGGATCTGCACCGAGTCCGTCTGAAATTTCCAGTGCACTGGAGAGTCTTTCCGTAGGGTGCAGCCTCTGCGGAGAGGAAATAAAAATGCTGCAAGACCCGGCCATCGCGCGGCGCTTCCTGGCATTACGGGAACGAAGCGCCGAATTGGTGGCCTGAAAGAAATAAATAAAATACAAATGAAAACCATCGAAACACTCGACATCTCGGCCACGGACGTGACCGGTCAGAACGAGGTCAGGGTAAACTCGCTGGACCGCGAGATGACCGTTGGCGAACTGCTCGAAGCCCTGGTGCCCCGCATGCGGCTGCCGCAGCACGGCAACGGCGGCCGGCCGCTCGCGTACCATGCGCGCCTCGAACGCGAAGGCCGCCATCTCCACGCCACGGAGGTCGTCGGGGACGCGCTGCAATCCAGCGATCGGATCATGCTCCAGCCGACCATCGAGGCCGGCGGACACTAATTCGAGCCCCATGAAAACCCGTCATTCGCACCGGCTGATGCTGGGCCTGTTCAAGCGCGACGGTACTGCGCTGGGACAGGTTCCGGTGGCGGCCGACTGGGAGCCGGCCGTGGAGGCGGCGCGTTTGTGCGCGCACCGGCAGCTCGGTCTGGCCGCCATCGGTGCGGATGCCATCGTTGAATTCCGGCCGGTATGGCAGACGAAACTGGGCGAGCCGTATTTAAGCGCCGTGGACGCGGTGCTGGCGGTGCCGCAAGCGGGCGAAGTTTCCTGCCGCGTGCCCACGGCGTATTTCAAATCCCTCGCCACCGCCGCCAGCGTGCCGCTGGTGAGCGACGGCCGGCTGCAAGCCGGTGAAAGCTTTGAATACATGGTCATGGCGTTTCCAGACGAATCGCCCGCACCACCGGCGCCCCAGGCGCGGTTCGCCCTTGAGGAAGTGCCGGTGCCCCTCACGCTTAAACCCTCCGCGCTGGCAGGTTTTCTTTCGCGCTCCACCGCGTGCGGTGAAAACGAAACGCAGGACATTCACGTGTTTATTCCGCAAGCAATTCTCGCGGAGGCGGACTTGCTGACCCGGCAGTCACCGGCCATTGAAGTGGCCTCGGTGCTGATCGGCCATTTGCACCGCGACGCCACCGAGGGCGAGATTTTCCTGGAAGTCACGGCGCAAATTCCCGCGCGCAACTCGCAAGGCACCTCGTTGAAGGTAACCCTGGGCCCGGAAACGTATGAAGCCGTGCAGAGCGCGATCGCGTTGCGCGGCCGCGGCGAGCAATGGCTCGGCTGGTTTCACTCGCATCCGGCATCGGCCTGGTGCAATCCGCAATGTTCGCCCGAAGCACGTGCCCAATGCCCGTTGCAACGCGTATTTTTTTCCGCAGATGACTGCGACGTTCACCGCACGCTTTTTCCAAAGGCCCATAGCATCGCGTTGCTGTTTACGAACACCGACGCCGGACTGTTGCATGCCCTTTTTTCCTGGCGCAACGGCCTCATTGTTCAGCGCGGCTTTCATGTTTTAGACGGCGATCAAACACCCCAGCCCGCCGCCCCGATTGCGGCGGCAACGATTGGAGATAATGAAAATGAAAAACCCTGTTCCCACTGAAATCAACGAAGTATTTCGCAAGCTGTTTGCAAACGGCGATCTGAACCTTGACGAGACGACGGCCAGCGTCGTTCAAATTCGCGATATTTTTGCCGAGCAGGGCACGCACCTGGACCGGCTCATGATCGAACAAATCATCGGCCATCGGCGCGGCCTGCGAGAGGCCCAAGAACAAATCAACCGCTGCCAGCAACTTCTGGAGCACCTCACCACCCCACCATTACACCAGGCAATTTTTCAAAAGAAACTGGCCGGGGGAGATACCGCCAAGGCGATTGTGCAGATCGGCAACCAGCGGCGGGCGGTGGTGGTCGCTGAAGGCGTGGATCTGGACAAGCTCTCGCGCGGCGCCGAAGTTTACATGAACGAGGAGCAGAACCTGGTCGTGCTGACCGCTTCGGACGTGCCGCCGAGTTGCGGTGAAACGGCCACTTTCGAGCGCAAGCTGCCCGACGGCCGGCTGGTATTGCGCTGGCATGATGATCTGCTGGTGGTCGAAGCTGCTGCCGCGCTGGACCAGGCTGTCTTCAAGCCGGGAGACGGCGTGCGCTTTGACCGCAACTGCTGGATGGCGTTTGAGAAGATTGAACCCGAGACCGCCCGCCGTTATTTGCTGGAGGACGTGCCGGAACTTCCGCTGTCAGCGGTCGGCGGCCAGTCGACGCACCTGGACAATCTGCTCTCCGTTTTGACGATGATTCTCGTCCAACCGGCCCGCGCGGCGGCCTACGGGTTGACCGGCCGGAACTCCATTTTGATCTGCGGACCTCCGGGCTGTGGCAAGACGTTGATGGCGCGCGCCGCGGTCAGCGAGGTGGCGCGGATCACCGGCAAGCGGTGCCGCTTCGCCGTCGTAAAACCGGCCGAGTGGGAATCTCCTTACGTCGGCGAAACGCAGGCCAACATCCGGCAATTTTTCCAGATGCTGCGGGAGGCCAGTGCGGACGGCATCGCCGTGGTGTTCATGGACGAAATTGAGTCCATTGGCCGCATTCGTGGCGGCGCGGTGTCGCAGCATTCTGATAAGTTTCTGGCAGCGCTGCTGGCGGAGCTCGATGGTTTTGTTGACCGCAAAAATGTCGCGATCATTTGCGCCACGAACCGCAAGGACCTCCTTGACTCCGCCCTTTATGAACGGTTGAGTGACCTGGAAATTCAGGTGGGCCGCCCCGACCTGCGCGCGGCCCGGGCCATTTTCCAAATTCACCTTTGCGAGAGCATGCCGTTTTTTCCGAATGGCGAGCTCGCAAAAAACACGCGCGAGGAATTGATCGAGCTGGCGGTATCAAAATTCTACAGCCCGAACGCGGACAATGAACTCTGCCGACTGAAGTTCCGTGACGGCCGGCAGCGCACCATCGTCGCGCGGGAACTGGCGAGCGGACGGCTGTTTGAAAGCGTCTGCCGCACCGCGCGGCGCACGGCGTTTCTGCGCGAAGTCCGCGGTGAGGCCCCGGGTGTTCGGGAGGCGGACATGGAAGATGCCGTGGGTCAGACACTCAAACGGATGCGCACCACGCTGACGATCCATAACGCGCACGCCTATTTGAGCGATCTGCCGCAGGATGTGGATGTCGTGGCCGTGGAACCGGTCGTACGCAAGGTGAAACAGCCGCAGCAATATCTCAATCCGGTCAACTGAACTGACAACCATGAAACCCTTCAGTTCATCGCGTCGCGCCGGCTGCATCCCAAAACTTTGCGGGGCGGATTTCGAGCTGGGCAATCTGGTGCTGGGCGTTGAATTGCCGACCGGCACCGGCGCACTGGCGGCACACCTGCTGTTGCGCGAAATTGCCGGGTTGCCGCTGTCGCGCAAGACGCCCGTCCTCTGCTATTGTCCCGCCTGTTCCGCCCGGCGCGATGCGCTGGCCAACGGTTACAGCAATTCGCCGCATCTCGGCGAGGAATGCGCCCAAGCCAAGTCAAACCAGAACACGCCGGCCTGGTTCAATCCGCAGGATTGGGGCCGGAAGTTTTTGAGCGCGAACGGCGGCTGCGCCTACATTGATCTCGATCATTTGGAATTGTGCGTCCCGGAAGTTTTGAGCGCGCGCGATCACGTGGCCGCCACGCATGCGATGCTGCGGCTCGCGGGCGCGGCGCTGCAAACAGCGAACGCGCGGCTGCCGGACGGCGTGAAAATTGTGGCGCTGGCGAACAACTCCGACGGCTTGGGACACTCGTACGGCAGTCATCTGAATTTCTTGATGACGCGCCAGGCATGGAGTGACCTGTTCGAACGCCGCCTGCACAACCTCCTTTTTCTCGCGGCGTATCAGGCGTCGAGCATCGTCTTCACCGGCCAGGGCAAGGTCGGGGCGGAAAACAACCGGCCGGCGGCGGCGTTTCAAATCTCTCAGCGCGCGGATTTTTTTGAAATCGTCCAGGGAATGCAAACCACGTTCAACCGTCCGCTGGTGAACAGCCGCGACGAATCGCTCTGCGGCCCGTGGCGCTGGTTGCAGGCACAATCGCCGCAGGCCGACTTCGCGCGGCTGCACGTCATTTTTTACGACCAGACGCTTTGTCACACCGCGAGCATTCTCAAAGTCGGGGTGATGCAAATCATCCTCGCGATGATTGAGGCCGGTTGCGTGTGCGCGGAACTGATTCTGGAAGATGCGGTGGAAGCAGTGTGGCGCTGGAGCCACGATCCCTCGCTCCAAACCCGCGCCGCGCTGGCTTCCGGCCGGCTGCTCACCGCCGTCGAACTGCAGTTGGAATTCTTTGAAACGGCCCGCCGCTTCGTTGCCGCGGGCGGATGCGACGGCCTCGTGCCGGAAGCGGAAATGATTCTGGAACTCTGGGGGGATACGCTGCAGAAACTTGCCGCGCGCGATTTTGCCGCGCTGTCCCGCCGGCTGGACTGGGTTTTGAAACGGCAGATTCTGGAGCGCGTCCTCGCCCAGCGTCCCGAATTGGATTGGAATTCGCCGCAGCTCAAACATCTGGATTTCATGTATGCCAGCCTGGAAGGCGGTCTTTACTGGGCCTGCGAACGCCAGGGCGCGGTGGATCAAATCGTCAGCGACGAACAGATTGAAAATTTGCGTGCCGCCCCACCGGAGAACACCCGGGCATGGACGCGCGCGCAATTGCTGCAACTCGCCCGACCGGAACAGGTCGAGCGGATGGATTGGGACAGCCTCACGTTTTCGCTGCCCCGCGAGGCATCTTCGTGGCCGCATGAAGTCACCGTCAATCTGGCGAATCCGCTCAAATTTACCAAGGCGGAATGCGCCTGCGTTATTGAACGCTCGGCCAATCTGGCCGAAGCGCTGGAATTGCTCGGTGCGTCCGCCGACTCCGCCCCGGTTAAAACTTTGCAAACGACCAACTGAACCAACCATAAAAAATTATGAACGAACGCGAACGCTCTCATTCTGAAATTCCTCACCCCGAAGCCGCCGCTGGCGGACCCGGCGGAGCCAATCTGGATGCCCTGCGCGCCGCCGGCTCGGCCATGCTCGCGGCGGCGGACGACGCCATCACCCGCGTGTTGTCCGGCGACAGCCAGGCTTTCAATCAGGCCGTCCGTCAGGAAGGCGGCCAATAGTCTCCAAAGGAGCATTGTCATGACCAACCGACTTTTCGGCATGGAAACCGAATACGGGTTTGCCATCCGCAACGCGGACGGCAAACGCGGCCGCAGCAACGACTGGACCGACCGCTTTTTCAATCTCGCCACCCGTTGCCTGCCGAATCTGCCGGCGGCCGGGTGCGGCGGAATTTTTCTCGCGAACGGGGCGCGCTTCTACATGGACTGCGGTCATCCGGAAATGACCACGCCGGAATGTGCAAATCCGTGGGACGTGGTGCGCTACATGCACGCGGGGGAGCGCGCCTTGCTCCAGGTGGTCGGCGAATTGAAACGCAGCGAGCAGTTCAAGGGTGAAGTGATGATTTTCAAGACGAATGTGGACCACAGCGGTTCGGGAACCACGTGGGGCTGCCACACTTCGTTTCTGCATCGCACCAACCCCAAGCTGCTGCCGGCGCAAATCATCCCGCATTTGGTGAGCCGGATCATTTACTCTGGCGCGGGCGGGGTCGAAGCGGGTTACAACGGGCTGCGCTTCACGCTTTCACCGCGCGTCGCCTTTCTGGAAAAGGAAATATCCGATGCCAGCACAAATACGCGCGGCATCTTTCATACCAAGGACGAGACGCTTTGCGCTGATGGATTTCACCGGCTGCATCTCATCTGCGGCGAGAGCCTGTGTTCCGAAACCGCCTTGTGGCTGAACATGGGGGCGACGGCGTTGGTCGTAGCCATGATTGAGATGGGTCTGCAGCCCGGCGAGGCGGTCGAACTGGCAAATCCGCTCGCCGCCATGCGAAAATTTGCTTCCGATCCGACCTGCACCGCGACGGCGGCCGCGAAGCACGGACAGAATCTCACCGCACTCCAGATTCAGGCTCATTATCTCGCGCTGGCCGAAGCGCATCTCCACGACCCGCTAATGCCGCCGTGGGCGGACCACGTGTGCGCGCAATGGCGGGTGCTGCTGGATCAGATTGAAAAGGGCGCGCCCGGTTCGGTCGCCACCAAGTTGGATTGGGGGATCAAATATTGCCTGTTCACCGAACGACTCACGAAGCGCGGGTTGAATTGGGCGGAACCGGAACGGAATTATGTTCCGCCGGTTTTCCAGGAAGCCGCCGCGAGTGAAAATCCGTTCAAATGCCTGCGGCCGGAGTTCCAAAACGCCTATCAGGAGTTGTGCGAGATCGACACCCGCTTCGGTCTGCTCGGCGAAAATGGCATCTTTGCCGCCCTGAACCGGTCGGGGGTCCTGTCGCACCAGTTTCCCGGCGTCGATAACATCGAACACGCACTGGCCCATCCGCCCGCGCTCGGACGCGCCCGCTGGCGTGGCGAATACGTCCAACGTCATGCCGCGCAAAACCAGCGCTTCACTGCAAACTGGTCCGGTGTATTCGACATTGAAGGGCGAAAGATGCTGGATCTGTCGGAACCATTTCCCGAGGCGCCGCGGTGGAAAGCCCTGCCCCGGGGCATGCCTGCGGTTTCCATGGCTTTGCACCAAGAACTGCGTCAGCGGTTCAGCCAGCTGAGGATGTTGCAGGATAGCGGTCAATACGAGGCGGCATTCCAGGCTTTGCAGGAGATGCGCCTGCATGAAGACTTTTTCGAACCGCCCGATCGCTGTGAATTCCTGCGGCTGCTCGCCTGGGTGCAAGGCCGCCGCGGTTTCCTGGATGGCATTCCTGCCCTCGAAGAACTGGTTCAGTTGCGCCCGATGTCGTTCTCGTTGGCCAACGATTTCGTCTGCACTTACCGCTATCAAGGCTTGATACCACCACCAGCCATTGAGCCGTGGATTGAAAAGGGCAGGCAATTCATGGAGCAGCCTGCCGCATCCCATCAAGGCACTTCCGTGCCGTTTTTGGATCACTGGGGCTACACCCGGCTGCGTAACGGTCAGGCCGGGGAGGCGCGCTGGCTGTTGCAACGAGCCTGCCTCCCCGAAAGCCTCCACGCGGCCAATGATGGGGCGGCCGGTCGCGCATTGGCCGATTACGCCGATGCCTGCCGGGCGCTGGGCTTGCGCGAAGAGGCCGCGCAGTCACTGGAGAAAGCGGGTCAGCTCCAGCTTGAAAACCAGGCCGGAGGGGATTACGCCGATTTCACGCTGACTGGCCGGGCAAAGCTGGAATCCCATCCCGCCCGCGCGCTGGCGTTGCTCGCCGAGGCAAAAGAAATTCAGGTCGACAATGGCAACTTGATGGGCGAGACGCGAACGCTGCTGCTCGAAGCGCGTTTGCTCCGCAACGCCCGGGTGACGACCGCCTACAAATCCAGGCTGCATGAATTACGAGAGCAACGTCCCGCGTTGTCGCAATGCCGGTTGCTCGCAAAAATTCTCGACCATTGGAAGGCGTGGACGGGTGGCAATCCAGATCCTGAAGGCGGCTCCGATGCTTTCTGGTGGTTGTGAGCCCAACTCGGTTTGATTGGGAAGGTTGCCGGGCCCAATGGAGCAGCCAGGCTGCAGTGCCGATGGCTTGATTGAGTTTGGCCAATTAAAGCATTCATTTTGTCTAGGCGCACCATGAGACCACTTCGAAACAATCTGCAATGGCGCGTGCTACAAAGGCTTGAAGCTGGTCTGCCTCCCAGCCGCTGGCAGCAATTCATGCTGCATTGGCAAACGATGGCGCGGCAGCTTCGGCGTAAAAGATTTTCAACGCTTTGGTTTCATGGCAAAGGCATCGCGCGGCTCATCTGGAAATCGTTCACGGTTTGCCGATTGTTCGGGGTGCCGGTGCAATTCCACATCACCTGGTTCATTTATCCCGCCGGTTTCCTGGTGTGGCTGCTGTTCGACTTTGAGCGTCCCTGGAAAATGTATTTTGCCCTGTTGCTGTTGCTGGTCATTTGTGTTTCGCTGCTGGTTCACGAGTTTGCGCACGTTCTCACGGCGCGAAGATTTGGGATTGGTTCACTCCGCGTGGTCATGATTCCGCCGGGTGCGTTCGCGGAACTGGAAACTGCATTGCGTTCCCCCAGTGAATTTTGGATTGCCCTGGCCGGCCCGTTGTCCAGCCTCATCTTGGCAGGAATTTTCTGGTTGGGATTCCGAGCGTTCGTTTCCTGGGGCAGCACCTGGGAGTATCCCTGCCTGTATCATTCGATGCGCGCCCTTCAATTTGGCTTCAACATAAACCTGTGGATGGCGGTCTTCAATCTGCTGCCGTGTTTCCCAATGGACGGCGGACGAATCCTGCGCGCGGCACTGGCGGTGGGCATTGGCCGTTTTTTTCCACAATATTCCGTGCAGAAGTTTGTAACCGCCACACTGGTGGCCGTGCGTTTTGTATCGTGGCCCGTGGCTTTGGGCGTGATGGGCTATGCGTTTTTCCAATGGGAAGATTATTGGCTATATCTGATTCTCTTTCCGTTCCTGTTGTTCGTGGCCGAAATCGAATATTGGGATTTGCGCACAAATGACAACTCAAAGGACATGGATACCACAAATTGAATTTCCTTTACGCAGGCCAAATAATGTTGAGCGAGATGGGCGGCTGGTTCATCCATTCAGGAAATGGGTCGAGGGCGGATGATTTGGTTCGGTCATTCAGCGCGGCGACGAGGGCGGTGAGGAATTCAGCGTTGTGCTCGCCGAGTTTGGTTTTCAAAAACTCGATGAAGTAGGCGATGTCCCACGGGACGGCCACGTCGCTGGCCACGGGAAGTTCCGGGCCGGTGAGGAGGGTTTTGAGCTGGCCGAGGAAGGGCGGGTCCGGTTGCGATTCGAGCGGGGCGATGAGGTGGCGGAGGAAGGCGATACGCGGCGTGGTGTTGGGGTGATTGAATATTTGCTAGCAGAGCTTCGAGAGTTGATTGAAACTAACCGCTTTCATCCAATGAACCGGAAACTGGAACGAATCGAATACAGCTTTGACAGCAACGGAAGGGAGCGTGTCGCTTGAACACCCTGAAACCGTCGAAAACCCAAAGTGGCGTATGCATCCAGACGGTCCGGCCACATTACGGCAAAGATGAAAGGTGGCATCTTGATTTTCATCCAAGACGTTCCTTCAAAAGCACCAAGCACGTGGTGCTCTCGCCTGAAGAATCGTGGCTTAATCTTCAATATCCCAAGTTCTTTAGCGACTGTGATCAGGCTGATATCCAGGTCGTAGTTCACTGTACCTGCAACTTCCTGCCGATCGCGTCAGTGATTTCTCACAGGGTGGTTTTGCAGAAGACGAGGAATATGCGTTCCTCGGTTTTTCATCCGGGAAGTTACCTCAACCAGCATGGACTCCAATGCGAAGCGGAGAAAGCGGCGTTCGGAATTCGGCAGTGGGACATGGGAATTCACGCTGATCCAATGGCGCAGTCGCTGCTTCCGCCATCCGCCGAAGAGATGGAAGCACTCATCGCGTTTTTTGCCACCAAAGCGATCGCCGTTGAAGTCGAGGCGTTCCCATGGTTTGAACGGCATCGCGGAGACCTGCCGAAAGAGATTGCCTGCGTTGAACTCAAGTGCCGCTGGAGCCGTGGACTGATGGCGCGTTTCGCCTGGGACAATTACCCAACCGTGATCGGCGCTGACGAGGTGTTCCAATATGGGCTGCTCGAACGTTTTGGTTGCGATGTGTTTTTCCTCAGCGTGCAGCTCCTGGTGGGAATTTTCAACCGATGGTCATTTATCGCTTTGCATGGGGCATCTTCGGTTTTCAGTACGCTTCTTCCCGTCAATCTTCTTTTCGTAATTAATCCGGAAGACCTGCCGGCCGATTTGAAAAAAATGCGCAGTTGTATTAACCAACACAATTATGGAGCTCCGACAGTCGGCGCAAAAGACCTGCGAGCCGGGTTCGAAGTCCGGGTGGGCTTCATCTGCCGGATGGGAAACCGTCTCGCTGGGCGCCGCCAACGTCGCAACAATTTTCGTCTGGGGCTCGCTCTCGGCCAAAACTGACGCAAGAATCAACGCCGCCTAAATCCGTGGCCAAATCACCAGAAGACCTAATTCGGGCTTTCTATGCCAGAGTGGAGCGCCGCGCAATGCGGCCTCCACTTCTTCTTTCTCTTCCTGTCACTTTGACAAATTCCTCGGGAGGCTTGGGTGATTCGGTCATTCTCACTGATTTTATTTACCGCACAAAAGGAACCCGGCCAGTCTGGAGTCATTCACCTGCTTTCCATGAACTGCGAAAATTTCTGCCTTACCCTTATCCTTATGCGCGTTCGACTCCATTTCAGATCAATGCCCCCCTTGCAATTGATGAATATGAATCAGGCAACGGGCATTTTATTCAGCGCCTTCAGCGTATTTTTGGTCTTGCTGTAGATCCTTTGCCGAAAGGCTATTTGGACTTCTCGGCGAAAAAGGAAAAGCACATAACGCTGCACTTTAGTCCCGGCAGTCATGCGAATCTGCAACGGCGCACCATTCATCCTCGCGCGCGAATGTTGTACCCTCATACGAAAGCCGTCCTGGAGAAATTTATAGCCGAGTCAGACTATAATTTCTATATTCTAGGCAACTCGCCAAACATAGCCGGTGCAGAAAATGTTCCCGATCCATCTATTGCTCAGATGGTCAACCTGATCGCGTCCGCTTCATACCACATTGGAATCATGTCCGGCCCGCTGCACATCGCCGCAGCGCTGAATGTTCCCACAATAGCGGTCGTCAACTTTCCTGCCGCAGACAAAATTTACCTGCCAACCATGAAGCCTATTGGCCAAGTCGAGGAAGAGTGGTTCTACCCACAAAATATTCACTTGCACCAGGAACCATCCACAAATTGTCTGGTTCCGCAGATCAATCTAAAAACACTTCACATGGCAGTCGAAGGTAGGATTTATCCGTTCTGGCGGAAAGAGTACTTGAATCTGATTTTCACTTGAGTATCGGCTGGAAACAATAAATACTCCGGCTTGCTTCATCGTTGATGAATAGGCCCTAATACTCAGAGCTTTATGACCAAGACACTTCTGGCCACAGATACGCGCGGAATCGGGGACCGGCTCGCCACGGCCATTGTGCTTTCGGCCTTCCATCGTCGCGTGCCACACATTGTCTACCTTACCCTTGACCGCGATTTCGGAAATATCTGGACGCTTCTAAAGCCTTTTTGTTCCGAAGTGCGTCCCTGCGATGACGAACAAATGCCGCTTGATTCAGCTGGCAACCGCATTACGCTTCCCTATAATTGGCGCTGGAATGCGGATGACTTGACTTGGGATTCTACCTTTTACGGATCGCGCATAGACTCTATTGCGGCGCTGACCCAAATCAAGCCGGGGGAAATCCGGCGGGATCCTTTTGACTTTATTCCGAATAACTGGGAACTATCCGGCAAGAGATTTATTGTTCTGCATCCCTATGCCTCGATCACCGCAAAGTCGATGCCTGAGCAAGACATTCAAGCGATCAAGGACTACTGCACAGAACGACGCATTCCCTTGTACGTTTTACCGCTGCCGCAAACAAGTTTATTTGATGCCATGAAATACATCAACGATGCGGCCCTTGTGATTGCGGTGGACTCTTGTATCTCGCACTTCGCGTATTGGCTGCGGCAAACCGCGCCCACAATTGTTTGCTATTACGGTAAGTCAACAGACTTCGTCTTTGGCGGGCTCCCTGAGCCTCTACCGACATGTTTCTTCGGCACTGAACTTGGTAAAATCAAAGCTGTTCTCGATCGTCTATGAGCAAACTCCTTAAATCTAGATGATTATGTTCCGAAAGACTTTTGCGAACGAGTTTCCGCAGCTGAGAGACGAGATCATCTTGCTTGGCAGTGCGGTCGGGCCATCGTTGGTGAATTCGGTGGATGCGCTTAAAAAGCACCCTCTTGAAACATCGAAGACAACAATTGAGACGGAGAAACGCGTTCCGCCGAAATCTCCTGCCACGGAAAATCTGGCGGGCGTTACCCCCGTCGTGAGGCCGCCTTCAACGCGCTGCGTCTTCCTCCCCGAAGGCGCGCGCTTCGAGGACTTCAGCGACTACCAGGTTAATTATCTAAACTATCGCAGCGGCTGGCTGATTCCGAACACCGAGGTTTGGGTCGGAAACGAGCTGCGCATGCGCATCAACTCGCTCGGCTGCAAGGGCGTCGAGATCGAGCCCACGCGCGGCGTCATTGCGTTCTTCGGCGACAGTACGACTTTTGGCACCAACTTGGACGCATGGTGCTTCCACGTCGGTGTCCCCGGCTACCAGGCACTCAACGCCGGCATCGAAGGCCACGACCTCGTGCGCATCTGTGCGCGCTACCGTCAATTGCGAGAGCGGGTCGTCTTCGACGCCGTAGTGGTTGGTGGCTCCTGGCACAATCTCGTCTACAACGATTACAGCGAGCGTTTCTGGTCTGGCGCGTTCGAACTGCTGCGCAGCGGCGATCACCTCACCGCGTTGTGCACACTGCCGACCGCGTATAACGAAGCGTGCTGTGCGCGCGGCCTCGACGACCTGATCGGTGGACGCGCTGGAGGCAAGCGCTTCTCCGCGTGGAAATCCTGGCCCACGACGCCCGAGAAGACGCGCGAGGCCTTCGAAGCTGTGCTGCGCTACAACGACTTCGTCCGCGGCTACTGTGCGCGCACCGGCGCCGTGCTCATCGACCTCTTCGAGGTGTGGCGCCCTACGGCCTACGACGACGTCGCGTACGAGTTCACTGACCCGGTACACGCGCGTCCGGATCTCTACCCGCGCCTCGGCCGCCGCGCATACGAGGCGCTCGTCTCCGCGTTGCTTTCGCGCGCCCCGGCGCCGCTGAGTGCCGCGAGCTTCGACGTGCCCGCGGACCCAGCGGTGCCGCACGCGGGCGACGAAACGCTGAGCAAGAACGTCTACCCGCTCTGGTGAACTCGATAAAACGAATCCTCGGGGTCTCTTGCTTCTATCACGACGCCGCGGTCGCCTCGCTCGACGATGGTCACATCACGTTCGCGATCCACGAGGAGCGACTCAGTCGTCGCAAACACGATGCGGCGCTGCCTCGGCTCGCGATTGCGCGCGCGCTCACGCACAATGGCTGGCGCGCGCAGGACGTCGATCGCGTCGTCTTCTACGAGGACCCTGAAATCAAGCTCGCGCGTCTGCGCGAACAGGTTGAGCGCTTCCGCCCGGAGAGCCGCTATCTCGAGGAGCACGGCATCCCTCATTATCTGCAGCACAAATATCCGGTCGCGCAGATGCTGCGCCGCGAGTTCGATTTTCGCAACGTGGCGTACGGGCAGCATCATCGATCTCATGCGGCTGCGGCGTTCTATACTTCGCCCTTCGAGCATTCGCTCGTGCTCACGGTCGACGGCGTCGGCGAGTCCGAGAGCGCCGCGGTGTTCCTCGGCGAAGGCAACTCGCTACAGCGCGTTATGTCGGTCGACTTCCCGGATTCACTCGGCCTCTTCTACTCGGTCTTCACGCAGTACCTCGGCTTCGAGGTGAACGAGGGCGAGTACAAGGTGATGGGCCTCGCGCCTTATGGCGAGCCACGTTTCCTGGACAAGCTCCTCGGCGAGGTTCTGACGCTGAAGGACGACGGCTCGTACGCGCTCAATCTCGACTACTTCAACTTCTGCGACCCCGAGCGGCATTACCGCGATCGCCTGATCGCTCACCTCGGCGTGCCGCCGCGCCAGCCCGGCGAGGCGATGACCGACGCGCACCGCGATCTCGCGGCGAGTGTACAGCGCGCGCTCGAGGAGGGCGTGTGCAACCTGCTGCGCTGGGTGCTGCGCCGCTTCCCGACGCAGAACGTCTGCCTCGCGGGCGGGGTCGCGCTGAACTGCACCGCGAACGCGCGGCTGATTCGCGAGTTTGGCATCAACCTGCACATCCACGCCGCGGCTGGTGATGCCGGCGGTGCCCTTGGCGCGGCGCTCTACGAGGCGGCGGCGCACGCACCCGCGGGCACGCTGCTGCGCCCCGCATTCACGCCCTACCTCGGCGTGGAGTTCTCGGACGGGCAGATCGAGGACACGCTGCGTGTAAGCAACGTGCCTTATCGACGCGAGCCCGCGGTGGCCGCCGTGATAGCGCGTCGCCTGGCGGAGGGCGAGGTCGTGGCCATCCTGCACGGCCGCGACGAATGGGGCCCGCGCGCGCTCGGCGCCCGCAGCATCCTCGCCGACCCGCGCCGCGCCGAGATGAAGGACCACCTCAACGCGAAGATAAAGTTCCGCGAGGAGTTCCGCCCGTTCGCGCCGGTAGTCCTCGAGGAGCACTACGGCGAGTATTTCGAGACGCTCGGCATGCGCTGTAGTCCGCACATGCTATACACAAACACGGCGGTGCAGCCGGAGCGGATGGCGGCGGTGGTTCATGTGGACAAGTCGAGCCGCGTGCAGACCGTAAACGCCGCGCAGAACGCGTATCTGTATGAGATCATCCGCGAGTTTCACGCGCGGACGGGCGTGCCGGTGATCGTCAACACGTCCTTCAATCTGAAGGGCGATCCCATCGTGAGCAACCCGGCAGATGCACTAAAGACGTTCTACGCGTCTGGGATCGATTGTCTGGCGATGGAGGACTTCATGGTGACGAAGTAGCGCGGCTAGGTTGGGGTCACCGCACGAACGCCTCCATGCGGTGTAGTGGGATGTCGGCGTTCGAGGTCTCCAGGTCAGTATCCTATCAACATGCCCCCTCAGCCCGGCCCTTGACTAACGGTTAAACTACAACTGAGCGATGGCACTTTTTTCAGAATGTTTTCCTCCTTGTCCAAGAAGATCATGAATGCCTTGAGGGGTTGGTCGCCGGACGTGATGATGAGGACGCCATTCTGCATAAAACTGATAGGATTTGCCTTCTGGATTCTGGACGCTCCGGGGTTCATTTAACGGCTTCACAGTGTTGTAACAATCTCCGCAAACACCGCATCGACCGAAAGAGTCTCCAGGCAGATCGGGCACGCACACATGATGCCTGTGTGACGTGAAAAATGAAGGCACCCATTGCATTTGACATCGGATGTGAGGCCGACGGCTGTTTCGCTCACCAGAATTAAGTCCGGTCGGGTTGCGCCAAAAATAACGAAAGTCCGTCGGCCAAAGCACTGAGCTAGAAATGCAGGTCCTGAGTCGTTTCCAACGAACACGTCGCAGTGTTCGACAAGCGAGAGCATCCGCCGGAAGGACCGCCCGGGTTCTAGCAAATGAAAGGGAAACCCCATTCTGTTCGCAAGCCGGTCCGCGAGCTCGACGAATCGATTTTTAGGCCATTCGCGCATCGATCGCCTCCAGTCACTGGTGAACGGCGCTATTAAGCCATATTTCTCCCGGATGATACGTTTCTCCCCGCCGCGAATTCGCGGAATTCGGGATTCGAGCTTCATATCCGCGCAGCGGGCATAGCCATCCAGGTGATTAACACCAGGGAAACCTTCATAGCTCAATTCAATAACCCGCTCAAATTGCCCTTCCGATATCTCCAGGCGTTTGTCATAGGGCAAAATTTCATCATAAGCTTCGATCAGCCTGCCCACTGCAGGAAAGTCTGTGTAGAGCGTGACATGATCAAACTCCTGTCGCAAGACCCGCACCACGGGCTCGGTCAGCAGAACGTCTCCCATGTGACCTTTTCGAAGGATACCCAGTTTCCGTCGGCTTTTTGGAGGGTAATCTTCCTGCCGACACCGCTGTAGTTTTGTCGCCCCCATGTCACTGTCCCTCCCGTTGACCCCCATGGCGCGGGTTGATGCGGATGCCAACGCGGGTTGATTCGAGGGCTTGGCATTCAGCGGCGCACATAGGGTTTGCTTCAGGCTGAGGCCATGCAGATTGCGCAGCGCCGATAACTCGCATCTCAATACCCATACCTTTTTCCGATACCCGTTGTCTTCAACCATTCATGTTGATGGGCGCAAATGGTATTGTTTACGTAATATCCCTTGAGAGCGCCTGCTCGAATGCCAACGTCATGCACGAACATGTCTATTCCCCGAAATTGCGCACTAAAAATAAGTTTGGATATTTTTGAAATACCCGAACTCGAGAAAACGATCGCATCCGTTCCATAGAAAGAGCCACCAAACGAGCCGGGATATTCAGCAACCTCGATTGCTGCACCGGTATTCAACGGCTGTCTGCAGCAGTGGAGTTTTAAGAGATCCCACCCTCGGGGTGCTTGATCGATCGCTGTCCATAGCTTATCGTAAAATGCGGGTAATAAAACTGCGTCATCTTCAAGAAACATAAGGCTGCTCCTATTATTGGCGCGCGCATCATCGAGAATCATGCAAAAAGCAGATATCAACGCCCTTCTCGTGCGGAGATCTTCGTCGCCTAGATCAGTAAGTTGTATGCGTTTCACTTTTGCGTGTTTTTCGCAAAACAACTCCAGCGCATTTGTCCTAGCATCAATGGCTGGGTAAATCTCAAAATTACCGTTCTCTAGATGAGGAACTATATTGCAATAGACATTGCTTCTACGCTCGTTCGAAGATAGCAATGTCAAAATGTATGCGTATGGATGTTCTCTTTTCATTGTCGGCTGCTTGAAAAGCAAACGAAATGTGATCGGCCTTTTCCAGATGTATAGTTAATACACTCAATTGTGCGTATTCAAATTAAATCAGCAACTTCCACTTTCAATGGCAATGCGTCAAAACGAATTGCTCCTGAAAAAAACATTCGATTGATTATTTCACCGGGCTTGTCTCCTTCTTCAGCGCGTGCGCAACGGAAGACCCCGTTACGAAACAAGCGGATGTATTTCTGATAAAACTCCACGTTGTCAGCGATCTCAAACGCAGGAGCATTTGGTGTTGCGTGATCCAAGTAGTGTCCTGGGTTTGGCTGGAAAATCCGAGGGCCAGCAGTTTTGCTGCTGGCGGTTTGACCGTCCATACTTTTGATGTCCCGAATTGTGGTCGTCAAACTGGCAGGATTGTCGCTATCAACGGACTCAAACACTTTTTTGTATGCTGGAACTGACCGCAGCTTCTTTTTGAACCAAGTTGCCAGAATCAACGCATGGTAGATTTGACGCAATGCTGCAAAGTGCTCGCTTCCGTTAACCTCTTTTCGGATGTGCGGAATAATCATTTCCTTGAATGTTTGAACCGTGAAATCCGTTGACGTTCCATCTCCCTTGTCTTTCTGCTCATCTGCGTGATGTTTCAACGCCACCAAATCGCACTCGCAAAGCGTGTCGAGATCCGTTTCGACAATAAGCGCAAAACGCTCATCTCTCTTGACGTCAAACCGTTTAACCACATCGTCTTCCGACTCTCCAATCTGCTCGTAAACCACCGCCTTCTTGGGGACGACCCACACTTTTTGAAACGAATTCATCCGCAGGTTGCTCGTGCCGTAATGCTGCCGCGCCCGCGCGAAAACTTCATTCCAATACGCTCTCCCAATCGGGTTATCTGGGTGCATAAACGATGCCGTCAATTGTTTCAGCACAACATCCTGCGACAGCAAGTCACGACCAAATTGCGTTCCAGCCAAGGGCTTCGGCAACATTCGGTCGGCTTCGTAAGCGGAAAGATTCACCCACATATTTTCCTCTTTCACGGTCAAAGCCGCTGTGAAGTAAGCAATCTGCTTCGCATATTCGCCATTCGCGGCTATTTCCGCGTAGGATTGATCGCCTGCATCAACGATGAAGTGAAGGCTTGTTGGGTCATTGTCGTTTGCTTTGACGCCTTTGAGCACACACGGAGAAACCTTGCGACCGAGCCGTAACAACAGGTCACCAGTTTCAATGACTGTCGCCGCCGAGTTCGATATTGGCTCGGAAGTTCCCTGAACGGTTGCTCCGTAACCGATGTAAAACGAAATCACTTCAACACCCAGAACCAGTGACAGCGTTCCTTTGTTCTTCTCCTCTTCAATGGCGACAAATGCCTCGGACGTGCCGCTGAAAATGAGAATGGTTTCAGAGACGAATTGTTCTCCGTCCGCGACTTGGGATTTTGCGGTGGCTTGGAGTGTGATGGAGAAATCTTTCGTGAAATCTTTGAGCCGTTCGACAATCTTTTCCGTGACCGTCCGGTCAGCCAGTTTTCCCTGGTCACGAACCTTCAGTATCCAATGCCCGTGCATTCCACCTTGTGATGAGTCAGGCCGACGTGGGTAGTTAAATTCCAACAGCAACACCCGCAATTCCTCGGCGACATGGGCAAACCCCGAATCCGGCCATTCACTTATCGGACGTCCGGTCTTGGGCAGCGGCTCAAGCTTCGCGAATTCTTTGGTCATCCAAACGCACGGCTTCAAGATGATCGGGACAACCGTGGCTTCTCCTTTGCTGTGCCGTTCCATTGCTCGCGCCACTTCCACATCGCGGCAATAGGTTGAGGCGAGAAAATGAGGACTCACGAGGAATAAAATTACGTCGGCGGAATTGAGGTTGTCGCTGATGGCGCGTCCCCAGTCGTCACCCGCGCGAATTTTTCTATCGTGCCAGTCAGAAATGAACCCTTCGCGTTTCAACAGCGTCAAATGCGCGTCCAACTCGTCACGAAGCGATTCGTCCTTGTGCGAGTATGAGTAAAACAGTTTTCGTGGTTTTGGCTTCGTTGGCGTCGCTTCAAGCTGGATTAGCATAATCAGCTCACTTGGTTTATGGTTATTTAGAGATTACTCATTTCAAACGAACTTGCACAAGTCCGATTGTTGGCATAAAACCGTTGTCCGTCCGGCTGGTAGCTCTCGACGAGCGCGAGAGCGTCGTCCGGCGGCAGTTCGTCAATGGCCAGGAACGAGCGGTCGCGATGCGCGCCGTGCAGTTCGTTTTCGCCCAGCCGCGTGGTGGCGAGGACGTGCAACCAGTCGCCGCCGTTGAGCCGGGCGACCGGCGCGGGGTCGAGCAGGCCGGGGCGGTCCACGTTGTCGAGGAGGAGCAGGCAACGGTGCGGTTCGCGGGCGTCGGCGAGTTTCTTCAGCTCGCGACGGGTGCGCTCGAACTGGA
>Ga0209698_10002935_pt1 | contig 19031 bp, 7 predicted proteins | sample LitLauG_LLR_2012_FD_187203 | JGI IMG/M metagenome (GOLD analysis project Ga0209698, IMG submission 187203) | Freshwater sediment microbial communities from Pennsylvania, USA - Little Laurel Run_MetaG_LLR_2012 (SPAdes) (version 2) | ecosystem: Environmental > Aquatic > Freshwater > Creek >...
GTGCAGATCAGAATAGTTGAAGGATGAGAAGCTTAGACCGACGCCGAAAGCGTAGAGAGGCTGTTCGGTGAAGTAGCGATACGTTCTGCTGGTCATGCTGTAGTTGCCAAACGGTGGCAGCTGAGCGACGGACTTATAAAAGGTTACCGGCAACCTGCCGGCGGGATTGTAATCGCCGGAAAGGACATCGGCGACGGCGGTGCCACCTTCTTCGCCGGGGTACCAGGTTTCGAGAATCGCGGCGGCATGATCCTGAGCCCAATTTACGGCCAGCGCGCTGCCGTTTGTGAGGATGACGATCAGGGGCTTTCCGGTGGCGGCCACAGACTCCAGAAGTTCCTGCTGGGGCCGCGGTAGATTAATGTCCAGGCGATCACCGCCGAAAAATCCCGGATCACTGGAATCGCTCTCTTCACCTTCGAGCTGCGGAGTAAGACCGACAACAGCGATTACCACATCGGCCTTCCGTGTGGCCGCGACGGCGTCTTGTGAAAGATTCGGGGGCAACCAGAGGAGGCGGGCGGTGGATTCCCACCAGGTATGGAAGTACTCCATGCGAATCGGGTACGCGCGGCCAGCCTGCAGGTGAACGAGGTTGGTCATAGTGCGGGTTCCATGGGGTTGCGAATCGTCCATGAATTTTTTTCCATCGAGGTTAAGGCGATAACCACCGTCGGTGCTGCCGCCCAGGCGGTAGTCGCCATCCACGGGAGGAACGAGCTCGCCCGTCCAGCGAATGGAATAGTTTCCCGCGGGCAGTCCCGGCGCGGGGGAAACGTTGTTTCCTTGGAAATCCACGTTGGCATCGACACGCTTTAAGACCGGAGGGCCGGAGAAAGTGGTGTTGGCGAAATACTCCGCGTTCAAGCCAGCCTGCGAATTCGGGCCGCCGGTGCGAAGAACCGCGGAGGGAACGACGACCGCGCTTGTTTCCGTGACCGGAGCGCCTACGGCAGTGATGATCTTTGCATTGTGGAAACGCTTTCGAATGCCTTCGAGAATAGTCGTGTAGCTGGAGGGCGTGCCATTGTAGTTTCCCAAGAGGACTTCCAAAGAATCGGCATTGGGACCGATGACGGCGATGGTCTTCACCGAAGATTTCAGAGGCAGGGTGTTTCGGTCATTCTTCAAGAGGACGATTGATTTGCGCGCGGCTTCGAGAGCCAGCTGGCGATGCGCAGGAGTGTTGTTGTCGGCGAGGGATAGCTTTGACCAGGGCACGCGGTCCGGCGGGTCAAACAAGCCGAGCCTAAACCTAGCTTCGAAAAGGCGCTTCACGGCGCGATCAATGTCATCGGAGGAAAGCATGCGGTTGTGAACCGCGGAGGGGAGCGCACTGAATTCCGGGCCGCAGCTCAAATCCGTTCCAGCCTTGACTGACAGCGCGGCGGCCTGTTCGAGAGTGAGAACGAAACCGTGAGCCTGGTGGAGATCGCTGATGGCCCAGCAGTCCGAAACGACATAGCCTTTGAAGCCCCATTTGTTGCGGAGGGTGTCGAAGAGAAGATGATTTGCACAAGCGGGCTCGCCGAGGACGGAGTTGTAGGCGCACATGACGGAATCGGCCTTGCCTTCCATGATAGTGGCGCGAAAGGCGGGAGTGTAGGTATCGGCGAGATCATGGAGGGACACCGGCACGTCAAAGCGATGCCGCAGCACTTCCGGACCGCTGTGAACGGCAAAGTGCTTGGAAGTGGAAACAGTTTTCAGATAGTTCGGGTCGTCGCCCTGCAGGCCGGTAACGAAGGCGACGCCGATCCGGCTGGTAAGAAAAGGATCTTCGCCATAGGTTTCCTGGCCACGTCCCCAGCGCGGGTCGCGAAAGATATTGATGTTGGGAGACCAGAAGGTCAGGCCGTAATAGCGGCCAGTGTTTCCGTGCTGAATGGCATCGTTGTATTTGGCGCGAGCTTCGGTGGAGATTACATCAGCGACGCGGTGGACCAAATCGGTGTCCCAGGTCGCGGCGAGCCCGATGGCTTGTGGGAAGACAGTGGCGATCCCGGAGCGGGCGACGCCGTGCAGACCTTCGTTCCACCAGTTGTATGCCGGGATGCCGAGGTGGGGAATGGCGGGGGCGACGTCCTGCATCTGGGAGACTTTTTCCTCCAGGGTCATGCGCGAGACAAGGTCGTTGACCCGTTGTTCGAGAGGGAGGCCGGTGTTCTCGAATGTCGGGCGGGCGGATGCTTTTGCCGCAGACGCGTCCGAGGCGGTTTGCGCCGATAGGTGAGGAGTTGCGAGCGCGGTGAGAAACAAGATTGCAGATAGCTTATATAGTCGGTTGAACATGGCGGAGATTTTCTCTCAACCCGGCAAGGGAGTCCATCTCCAGCTTGATTGGCCTCGTGGTGTGGCGGAGCAAACACAATGTGTAATGAAGTACACGAGTTGCACGGAAGCGGCGGCGAGAGAAATTCAATCCATTTCAATAAAAAAGATTGGTACTTCATCTGCTTGTTATTCGCACGGGCTTAATCAGGTTATAGTTCGTTTTGCTTGAAGGAAATTATGGGCCTGACACGGAAAGCTACAGTACGGCTGGTGGCGGCGTGTAGCGTGGCGGTTATGGCGCTCGCGGCTGCAGCGGTTGGCTGGAGAGCTTCCCGTGCGTTGCGGCTCTCGACGGAAGAAGTCCGGTCCGAACGGCAAATCCGCTTCTTGGTGCGGCCGTTTGAACTCCCCAAAGATGTGAATTTTGAAGCGGTCAAGGCGCCCGCGGTATTCCTCCAGGCGGCGCGTTTTCAGGAACATTTGTATATCGTCAGTCCCGCGGGTCTCTTCGAGTACGATGCGAACGGCAGTCCCCTGCGGCAATTTGCGGTGGGGCGCGAGCTACCTTCCTCTCCACTGGTTGCGGCGGCCTCGGCGGTGCTGGCCGATTCACGTGAGGCGATCCTCGTGATCGCAACCGCCCAAGATGGGCTACTGGAGTTCAACGGCCGGAGTTTCCGGCAGATTTACCCGGAGGATGCCGAGGCACGAGCCATTACTGCAATCCTTCCGGTCGCCGCGGGCCATCTCCTGATTGGAACGAAGAAACGCGGTGTGCTGCTTTATGACGGAAAGCAGATTACGGCCTTGCACCCGACGTTGAGTGGGCTGTATGTGCAAGCGCTGGCGGGGAACGAATCGGATTTGTGGGTTGGCACGCTGGATCGGGGCGTCTTGCACTGGCATGCGGGCGCGACGGAGACGTTTGGCGAAGAGCAAGGGCTGCCGGATCGGCAGGTGCAGGCCATTACCACATCCGAGGACAAGACGTACGTGGGGACCGTCCTCGGTGTGGCGGAGTTCGACCGGGGAAGATTCTCGCGCACACTTGCCCCAGGTGTTTTGGTTACTTCACTTCTTCTAGGCCGGGACAACCTCATCGTTGGGACGGAAGACCAAGGTGTCGTCTCCATGCCGCTCGCGGGGCGGCGACCGAATGCGACTTCGGGAGGCTCTTCCGAACTGTCGGAGGTTCAGCAGTTGTTCGAGTCCGGAGACGCGGTCTACGTCTTGACCCGCAAGGCACTGTTTAAGATGACCGCGCGGGGGTTCAGCTGGCAGGAGGTGCTGCAGCCGGGCCCGGCCGTGCTCAGTGACCGGAATGTTTCGGCGTTGGCCGCCGACAGCAGCGGGCGCATCTGGGTTGGATACTTCGACCGAGGGCTTGACCTTCTGGAGCCGGAGACCGGCCGGACCACGCACGTCGAAAACGAACATGTATTTTGCGTGAACCGGATCTGGCCGGACACGAAGACAGGAACCGTGGCCGTGGCGACCGCCAACGGCTTGGTACGCTTCGGAGCCTCCGGCAATCAGGAGCAGGTACTAACGCGGAGCGACGGGCTGATCGCCGACCACGTGACGGACGTGGTGGCCTATCGCGATGGGCTGGCGCTGGCGACTCCCGCGGGGCTGACATTTCTCGATGGTTCGGGCGCGCACAGCATGTATGCGTTTCATGGGCTGGTGAACAACCACGTCTACGCGTTGGGAGTTTCCGGCGACGAGTTGATGGCCGGCACTCTCGGCGGGCTGTCGGTCATCGGCGGCGGCAATGTTCGAGTGAATTACACGGCCGGCGCTTCGGGCCTGAAACACAACTGGATTACAGCGGTTGTTCCCGTGGGAGACGAATGGATGATCGGGACCTATGGGGCGGGGATACTCCTGCTGGACGGCGCAGGACGCTTCCGCAGTTTTGAGAAAGCGACCGCAGAGATGGTTGTGAATCCGAACGCGATGCTGGTCACGCCAAAGCACGTTTTTGCCGGCACGCTCGGAAATGGTTTGTATGTCTTTGACAGGGAGACATTGCGCTGGACTTCGGTCAACGAGGGGTTGCCGTCGTTGAATGTGACGGCTCTGGCGCAGGACAAGGCCTACATCTACGTGGGAACGGACAACGGGCTGGTTCGAATTCAGGAACAGAAGCTGCATCCATGAACAAGGCACTCCGCGCTTTTCTATTGTTCTTCACTTTGCCTTCGATGGTATTTGCCGATGGCGGAGTGCTGATCCCGCGCGACAAGGCGCAACCGGATCCAGCGATCCTGTCTCTCGAAGAAATGGAAATCACCATCCGCATTGACAATGGGGACGCGCGCGTTTACGTCCGGCAGGTTTTTGCGAATCATACGCCGCACATCGAAGAGGGAAATTACGTTTTCGCGCTGCCTACGCGCGCGACGGTGTCTGATTTTGCCGTGTGGGACGGACCGACGCGTATCCCGGCGGTTATTCTGGAGCGCAAACGGGCCGAAGAGATTTACAACCAGTTGAAACAGCAGTCGATTGATCCCGGGTTGTTGCAGATGGGCGAGCGGGGCGCGGAAGAGGCCAAGCGCAGCGCGGTTTTCAGCGCACGGATTGTGCCCATTCCTGCTTACGGAACCAAACGGCTGGAATTCGAATACCACGAGGCCATCCCGGTCGAGAATCTCAAATCGTACTTCGCGATCCCACTTCGGCCGGATGCGTATCAAGCGCAGGCGGCGCGGCATTTGTGGATCAATTTTGAGCTGCGGTCGGCACACGCGATTGCAAATTTTCAAGCGTCCGCCAAAACGTTTCCTTTGACGCTGGATGAAAATACGCCCCAGGTGGTGAGGGGGCACTTCGAGGGACAGAACGTCAACCTCACCGAAGATTTTGTGACCACATACGAAATGAACCGGGCTGCAAGCGACACGCTGCAAGTGCTGACGCACCGGAATCCCATCAGTGGCCAGCCTTCGCCAACGGAAACGGCTCCGATTCGGAGTACCAATGAGCCGGGTTTCTTCGCGGCGGAAGCTTTACTGGGAACGGGGAAGAGTACGAGCGCGATGCCGGGCAATGCGGGGTCGAATGCCGGGCCTCCGAAGTCGTTAATCATCCTGTTCGACACATCGTTGTCCATGCAATGGGAAAAACTGGAACGCAGCTATCAGGCGCTGGAAACTCTGTTGCGCACGTTGCAGCCGGCGGACAGCTTCAACCTTATTTTATTTAATAGCCAAACGCAGGCCTTGCAGGCTGCTCCGGGTATGGCCGATAGTGGCGGGATTCAGCGCGCATTGGATTTTGTGCGGGGCAGCCGGCTGCGCGGCGGGACGGACTTGCAACGAGCGCTGGACGCCGGGTTGCAACAGTGTACCGGAGCGATGACAGGGAATCCGTATCTGGTGCTGCTCAGCGACGGCGGAGCCACGCGCGGAACGATCCAGAACGGCAAGCTGGCCGCGTGGTACGAGGCGGCTTGGAAGCGCTTGCCGGAAGCGCAGCGCCCGAAGACGTACATTTTTGGAGTGGGCGATGACGCCAACCTGCCACTGCTGCGCATGCTGGCGCGGGAGGATGGCTTGCTCGAGCAAGTTCTCTCGACGGAACCGATGGAGTTCAAGTTGAACTCGTTCCTTTCCAAGATTGGACGAAGCCCCGTGGGGCAGTTGCGGCTGGAAGTTTCGCCGGGGAGCGCTGTCGATACGGTTTATCCGTTGCAGGATTCGGCGTTCGCGGGATCACTGTCGGCGTGGGTCGGGCGTTATCAAAAACCGCAGCAGGAAGTAGCCTTCACGGTTCGGGGAGTGCGGGATGGAACACCGCTCGAAATGACCAGCAAGGCTGGGCTGCCGAAAGAATCTGCGGAGCATCCGCAATTGCCGAGGCTTTGGGCGCGGGCGCGCGTGGATGCGCTGCTCGAAAAGATTCAACGTGAAGGGGAAGACCAAGCGAGCATCGATGAGATTATCCGGCTGGCGCGGAAGTACAAATTTGTCACGCCGTACACATCGTTCCTGGCGGTGCCGCGGGCGCTGTTGCGGCCAAGAGTCATTCGCCCGGGCGATCCAGTGCTGCGGGTGAAGACGGACGATTCGATTGTTTCGGTTGTGGCGCTTTTTCCGTTCGGACTGGTGCAAAAACTCCGCTACCTTTCGGTTGAAGATACCTGGCAGACGCGATTCTTTGCACCCAGCGACATGCAGGACGGCACATACACGGTGCGGCTCGTCTTGCGTGACCGGCAGGGGCACACGTATCGCGAAGCGAAATCTTTCGTGATTGCCAGCAAGCCTCCCGTGGTGCAAATCAAGCTGGAGCGGAAACGGTACCGGCGGGGACAGATTATGGAGCTGAAAGTGTCTGCTTCACAGAGCACGCGAACCTTAGTGGCCCGGTTGGAAGGCGCGGCGCCTGTGGGGCTCAAGTGGGATGCTCGAGCGGGGGCGAACACCGGTCAACTTTTAATTCCTGAACAGGCGATTCCGGGGACGTATAAACTTACGGTTACGGCCGAAGACATTGCCCACAACATGGGATCGCAGGGGGTGGACATTGAAATCGTTCCGTAAATCTGCGCCCCAGTGGTTGTGCGCGGTCGGTGTAGTTGCCTTTTCCGTTTTTGCCGCAGGCTGGATGGTGACGGCCAGCGGAGCGCTGCCTTCATGGATTCGAAATACGGAGGCGCGCAGCGAAATCGAAGCGGCGTTCTTCCGGCTGATGTCGTTTCCCGGCGGGGAGGTGCTATTCCGTCGGCCGCCGCGCGAAACGCGTCCGGCGCTTGGTGAGTTGATCAAGAAACAGCCCAAGGACGCGGAACTCTACTCCTTGCGGGCGCTCGAAGATGAGCAGCAGCTGGATTTCGTTGCGGCGGAGGCGGATTGGAAACTTTATGCCGAGAATTCTACGAACAAAGGAACGGCGCAAATGGCGCTGGCGGATTTTTATCACCGGCGACTGAAACCGACAGACGAAATCAAGACGCTTTCCATCGTTGCCACGGCACCTGCCGATGCTTCCGAAAAGTTCACACCGGTTGTGGAGCAGCGCTCCTGGCGGGCTTTCGAACGCATCTTTGGGATTATCCGGGCGCAGGCGCTGCCGAAAGATGTTTCCATCGCGGAGTATCGAGCGTGGCTGGGGCGTTACCCGCTGGAAGGCGGACTCTACGCGCGATTCCTGGAGTACCTGATTTCGCAAAAAGAGCATGAAGCGGCGAACCAGCTCATTGCGGATTACCACAAACAGTTTCCGGGCGATGAAATTTTCCAGGTAAAAGCGAAAGCGCTGCTCGAGTACCACCAGGGATCCCTGCAGCAAGGGCTGGCGGTTTATGAAAAAAGCTTCCAGCCGTTGTGGGCTCCGGAACTGGTAAAAAGTTATTTTGATTTACTGGCGCAGACGCACAGTCTGCGCAAATTCCTGGATGAGGCGCGAGCGGCACTCAACGCGAATCCGGAAGATCTGAGTGCCACCGCGCGCATTTTTTACTATTACCAGCAGCAAGGAAAACTGGACGCGGCGCAGCAAGCCATTACTACGCTCCGGCTGCACAAGGATGCGGCCAAGTCCGCGTGGAGCGCGCAAGAACTGTACGTTTGCGCGCGGTTGCTGGAAGAGATCCACGCTTATCCGGAATCCGCGCGCTACTATTTTGCGCTCTACAACAGCAAAGGCATGAATGACGCGCAGGAACGCGCCATCAGCGGGCTCGCGGACCTGTTGCTGACTGCGCCGGAGACGCCCATCCGGATCGGAAGCGGCGAACTTTCCATGTACAAAGACATTGCAACGATGGATCAGGGGCCAGGGTACCTGAACGGAATCCTTTCGCTCATTTTGAATACGACGGGCCCGGCTTATGAGTACCCGCAGGAAGAACAGCGAGCCGTATCTTATTTTCACCGCTCGCGCGCGGCGGAGCTATTGGCCCTGCTCGATGCGAAATTTGCGGACTCCCCTCATCGCGCGGAACTGCACGCCAAACTGCTGGATTTTTACGCCAGCAGCGGGGAAAGCGAGGCGGTGTTGAAGGGCGGGAAAGAATTCCTTGCGGCTTTTCCGAATGTGCCGCAGCGAATCACGGTGGCGCTGTTGATGGCAGACGCCGACGCGCGGACCCTCAGGACGCAAGATGAGTTTGCCATTTACGATTCCATCCTTCAGGAACTTGCCGCGCAGGCGGAGAAAATGCCGCTCGGCGCGCGGGTCTCCGGTACGGAGGTAGGTTGGTCGGATGTTGACGAACGGAGAGCTGAAGAGAATGCGGATAACTCCGAGGAAGGGGCGGCGAGGGGGGCGCGAGGGCAACAACCCGAAGTGAACGCGGCATTCCAGGTGAATGCGGCTGCGGCTACTTCCGAACAGGCCGGCGCACGTTCGCCCGAGTATGCGCGGGTGCTGGAACGCTACCTAGCGCGACTGGTGGAATTGAAACAAATCCCGGCGGCTCTCGGAGTTTTGCGACGCGAAATCGAACACAATCCGAACGACCCGGGGCTCTATGAACGGCTCGCGGTTTTCCTGGATCAGAACCAACTCGGTACCGAACTGGAAGAAGTGTACCGGCGGGCGATGGCGAAGTTTCCTGATCGCTCGTGGTATCACAAACTCGCGCGTTATTACTTGCGCCGCCGCCGGGAGGGTGATTTCGAAAGACTCACGCAGGATGCGGTTAAGGAGTTTAAGGGCACGGAGCTTGAAGGTTATTTCCAGTCGGTTGTCTACGGCTCGCCACAGCTCTATTTGCGGTTAAATCAATATGCGAACGCGCGGTTTCCACACAATCCCGTTTTCGTGCACAACCTGCTGAGGGCCTATCGCGGCCCTGTAACTTATGACATGGCCGCGTGGGAGGCGCTGCTGCGTAAACATTGGTTTGAGGAGGCCGACCTGCGCAATCAGTTTTTCGAGTTTCTCACCAGCTCAGGGAAGCTTGGATATGAACTGGGCGCGGTAGAGCAAAATGCGCCGGCGGGAGGGAAAGGCTCGTGGGAAGAATTTGTCCGCAACAATCCGGCCACGGGGAATTTTCTGGCGCAAGCGGATCTCTGGCGCTCTCATTTTGAAGAAAGCGCGCTTGTGTTGAAGGCGCTGGCGGAGGAATATCCGGCGGAAGTGGAACTCGACCGCACGGCGTCTTCGGTTTACCGGTCGCTAGCTTATTTTGATGCGACGAAGACGGACGTAGCGGTGAAAATTGAATCCAACCTCCTGGCCGCGAATCCCGGGAGCACAGAGATTCTTGCGCGTATTGGAGACATTTATTCTGATCGGGAACTGTTTGCGCAGGCGGCGCCTTACTGGGAGCGCATTCCCAAGGTCGCGCCAGGGGAATCGGGCGGTTACCTGGAAGCGGCGACGATTTATTGGGATTACTTTGATTTTGAGAATGCGCAACGGCTGCTTGAGGGAGGCCGAAAGAAACTCGGAGACGATACGCTTTATGGCTATGAAGCCGGAGCTATTTTCGAGAACAAGAGGGAATATGCGCGGGCCATCCATGAGTACGCGCGAGTGGCGGTGGCAGGGGGCGGTGAATCTCCGGCCGTAAACCGTCTTTTGGTTCTGGCGGGAAGACCCAGATACAGGGATCTAGTGGACCGCGAGACGGAAAAGCTGGCAACCGCTTCGGGCTTCGCGAGCCCCGCGCTCAACCTGCGCGTTCGCGTGCTCGAGACACAAAACCGCAAACCGGAGTTGGTGAGTTTCCTGGATGCCGCCGTCAAGGCCGCGACGACGATTGAGCAGGCGGCCGAGATCGAGAACCTCGCGCAACAGAAGTCTCTCGAAACCGTGCGGCAGCAAGCGCTCGAAAAACAGGCCGCGTTGGCCACCGATCCGGTGACACGTCTGCAACTGCGGTATGCGCTGGTCCGTCTTTACGAGAGCCGGAAGGATTTGGCGTCGGCGCAAAGAAACATCGAAACGCTGTACCGGGAGAATCCGAAGATTCTCGGCGTGGTTCGCTCGACGGTGGATTTTTATTGGCGGGTGAAGCTTTATCCGCAAGCGGTTGCGGTGCTATTGCAGGCCGCGAAAGACGCGTATCCCGACCTGGGCAAACAGTTCACGTTTGAAGCTGCCCGGAAGAGTACCGAAGCGCGCCAATTTCAGCAAGCGCGCGACTTGCTGGCACAGCTTCTGAAAGACTCTCTTTACGACAGCCAGTATCTCGCGGCGATGGCGGATACCTACGGACAGGCCGGGGACCAGCAGGGCTTGAAGCAGTTCTATTTGGAGAAAATTGCGCTCTTCCGGAACGCGCCGCTCTCGACGGACGACAAGAAAGCGAGAATCGCGACGCTGCGGCGCGGTTTGATTCCGGCGCTGACGCGTTTGAACGATTATCCCGGGGCGGTGGACCAATACATCGAGCTCGTCAACGTTTATCCCGAAGACGAAAACCTGGTGAACGAAGCCGCACTGTATGCGCTGCGTTACAAGCGGCAGGCGCAGCTCGTGGATTTCTACAGCAAGACGGTGCAGCAATCGCCGCGGGATTACCGCTGGTCGATGGTGCTGGCTCGCATGCAAACCAGTCTCGAAGATTTTCCGGCGGCGATTGATACGTACGGAAAATCCATCACCATCCGGCCGGATCGCACAGACCTGCGCATCGCGAGAGCTAGCTTGGCGGAACGATTGATGCGCTTTGATGATGCGGTCGGAGATTACGACAAGCTATACCAGCTGGCGTACAAGGACCCGAAGTGGATGGAGAAAATCGCTGAAGTGCGAGCACGTCAGGGCAGGACCGAAGATGCGGTGGCTGCTTTGAAAACCGGGCTGATCGATCCTGGGCCTGAACGAGCGAGTAATTATTTCGAAGTAGCGCGCCGGCTGGAGAGCTGGGGGATGCTGGCGCCGGCTCGTGATTTTGCCGAGAGGGGAGTGAACACCGCAGGAGGTGAACTGCTGGCTTCGATGGAGAATCATGAAGGGGCAAAACTCTATGTGCGGATCATGACGCGCCTGCGGCAGCAGGATAAGGCTTACGTCACGCTGCAGGCTGGGCTGTCGGCCGCTGCCTCACCGCTGCCGGTGATCAAGGAACAGGTGGCCAAACAAGGGATCGCGGCGGTGACGGATCAGGAGTGGCGCCAGCGCACGCAACAAACGCGCATCGAGAATGCTCGCAACGGCATGCGGGATACTCTGGCGGAAATGGGAACCACGGTGGCGCACTACTACACGCCGGAGGAGAAAATCTCATTCACGAAATTTGCACGAACCGTGCGCGCGCCGATGAACTTTACGGATACCAATTTGTTTGCGCTTACGCTGGTACAGAGCGCGGGACTCGCGGAAGTGGAAGCCAACTGGCGCTATGACCTGATGATGAACACCGGGGAAGCACCGGCCGTACTACTCAGCCAGATGTCGGGGTTTGTTGACCTGCAGCGCCGCCGCTTGAAATTCTCGGAACTCGGACCGCAACTGGAACGATTTGCTCCGCGAGTTGGGGCTTCGCTGCAACCGTCCGTTTTGATCTCCGCCGCCGAAGCCTATCGCGCTTCGGGAGACACGGTGAACGAGCTGCGGCTGCTTTCCAGAGTCCCAGTGACATACCTTGGTGGAAATTTGTTTAACCGGTATCTCGACTTGCTGCTGGTCCAGAATCCACAACAACTCGTACAAATGGCGTCCAACTGGACGCCAATGGGCCAGCAAGTTTCCGATTTTGTGGTGGCCAACGGGGAACCTTCCCTGGCCCATGCGGTGGTGACGGCGCGGGCGCGATTCCGCCCCGCGGTCTGGTTGAAATCGTATAGTGCGCTGACGGGGCTGTACCTTTCTGAGGCAACACCGGAAATCAAGGGTGCTTTTCTCGGGGCTCTTGGGGATCAGACCATCGGGGAGCGCCTAGGAAAGCAGGTAAACCGCAACGAACAATTGGCCGGTGACATCTGGTACTACTACGGATCGCGCTACGGCGAATACCTGGACGCCACCAAACAAGATGATGCGGAAGGTTTTCTCCCGGCAGCTCTGGAGCAGAGTCCTGCGTCCGTTTCCGGTTATCTCGCACTAGCGGATTACTACGCGGAGAACGGCGACACGCATGCCGCAATCGCGGATTACAACCACACACTGGAACTGGCGCCGGGCCGCGCGGATATCCACGACCGGCTGGCAATGGCCTTGTACAAACAAGGCGCGCGGGGCGAAGCCGTCGCGCAGTGGAAACTTTTCTTCTCCGCGCTTTTGCGTCAACTGAACAGCGGGCATGTCCCGGAGAGTTTTTGGACGGATTTTTCAAGCGTCTGCGACCATGTTCGTACACGGCGTGTTTTTACCGAAGTGAAGCCGGACGTGGATGCGCTGCTTCGCGCGTATTTACGCCTCAACGGAAACTATCGTTCCAATGCGCCGCTGCGCAGCGCTTTCCTGGCCGCCGGCGATCAGGGCGTGGCAACTGCCTGGCTGATCGATCTGTCCTCCGCGGCTGCAGATCCGATTCCCGTTTTATCAGACGTCATTGATGCGCCCTGGATTCCGTTGGGGCAGCGCGCACCCATTTACCGGCGCATTTTGGAAACCAAGCAAAACAGCATTGGCAAATCCGAGGGACTCGAGAAAGAAGGAGCTCAACAGGAATTGCTTTCCTGGCAAGTGCGCTGGGCCAAATATTTGGTGGAGACAAAGCAATTTGATCTGGCCGGGAATTATATTTCTTCTCTTCCACAGGAAACGCAGAAAACCGAGGAACGGACTCTGGTGCCACTGGAACTTCGAGTCGCGGCGCGACTCGGGACACTGGACAAGAAGATTGTGGAGTACCGGGCTGACCCCCAGAGTGTGCCGCCGGCAGAAATCCTGCGGACTTCGGCGCGGCAACTTTTCGAAGCGGGTGACAAACAATCCGCACGAAAAATACTAGAGTTCGTGTTCGCAGGAGAAATCGAAGAACACCGGCTGGTGGCGGCTAATTTTCTTGGACTTTCGGAGATTCGCATCGCCGCCGGCGACACGCCGGGAGCGATGGAGCTCCTGCGGCGGCTGGTTCTCGCCGTGGGAAGTCCGTACGAGAATTTGGACTCCGCCGCGGCGTTACTGGAAAAGACCGGTCACAACAAGGAAGCCGTGGAGTTCCTGGATCAACTGGTCAAAGCCACGCCTTGGGATTTTTCGTACCGGCTGCGCCTTGCAAAAACCAGGATTGCCGCGGCTCAGGATGCCGCCTCTGCCCAGGAAATCCTTGCGAAGATCGCAGCGAGCTCGCAAGCGCCCTACAATTTGCGTGTCGAGGCAGCTTTGGCCCTCGCGGCGGCTCAAGGGCAATATGATTTTGGAAGTGGGGAGCTGAAGCTGCTTGCCAGTGATTCCCGCAGCCTTAGTCCGGCTGCGGCTAACCAGCCGTATTTCTATGATGCCCGCCTGCGGGCCGCACAGAGCGCTTCCGATCCCCATGTGAAACTCCAGTTGCTGGGAGCCGCCCTGGCGGACATTGCGGCGCGGGATGATGCCCGTCTTCCCGTGTTTCACGCTGCAGCTGGTTTGCATTTGGATGAGTTCGCGCTTGCCTCCATCGAACATCTTCTGCGCGAGCAATCTTTCCTTCGAGTGGCACCGAGCGAAGGCAACGAGGAGGAAGAAATCGTCAGCTCCGACGAGGCTGAAGCAGACGTTCAACAAGAAACACCGCCCGTCTTTACGCCTGCGAAGATTTCGCCTGCTCAGCAGTTGCAGCTAGCGCGTTCCGTCGGTGAAGCAATGATCAGGCTTGAACGGCTGAATGAGGCACTGCCATATCTGCAGCTTGCGGCGAAACTGGAAAAGATGCCAACTCGCCGTAAGGAGATCAACGTGGAGATTGCCAACGCAAAAAGCCGTTTACGGCGCCAGCAGCAGAATGCCGGGCGGCAGCCGATCCTGCATGCGGAACTTGAGCAAGACCGTCTGGTGCGGCCGCGGCTGGTTCCGCGGGCTACACCTCCCGGCCAGACAAATGCGAAATCAGGTGAAAGGCCATGAAACGCGCCATTGTTTTTTTGTTCCTCTGTGTTGTTTGCTTCGGCGTGAGCTGGGCGGCTTTTCAAAGCGTGGCAGTCGAAGAACCCGCGTATTCCCGCTTTTTTCCGTCGGGAGCATTGCTCTATCTTCAGGCGAAAGACTTCTCGGCCTTGGTCTCGGATTGGAACCGGTCACCGCAAAAAACCCGGTGGCTGCAGAGCGCGAATTACGAAGTCTTTTCGCGGTCGCGCCTGCTCCTGCGTTTGAAGGGTGCAAGCGATCAATTTGCAGCTGCGGCGGGGCTGCCGGCGGAGATGAACTTTCTCGGCCAGATTGCCGGTGGGCAGAGCTCGCTGGGGCTCTACGACATCGGGAAGCTTCAATTCCTGTACATCACGCGGCTGTCGTCGGCTAACTCCATGCAATCGGGGCTGTGGCAGACGCGCGAGAAATTTGAAACACGCAACGCGGGCGGCGTCACGTTCTATTATCGACGCGACCCGGAATCGGAAGCGGGAGTGGCATTTGCAACCGCAGGGGACCATTTCGTCCTGGCCACGCGCGAGGACCTCATGGCGGGTGCTCTTCAACTCATGGCGGGGAGCAAGGACCGCACGATCGAGGCGGAACAATGGTGGTCACAATCAGTGGGCGCGGCTGGTCCGGCGGGCGATCTGCGGCTGGTTCTGAATCTTGAAAAAATCGTGCCTAGCCCCTACTTTCGCTCGTACTGGGTGCAGCGGAACATCACGGAGATGAAACAGTACAGCGCCGCTGTTTCTGACTTGTTCCGTTCTCGCAAGGAATATCGCGAGGAGCGGGTGCTAGTGAAAAAATACCCGTCCACTGCGGAAGCATCGGCAGACACCGGTGCTGCCGCGGTAGCGGATCTCGTTCGCCTGGTCCCTACGCAGGCGAGCGTTTACGAGGCAACAGCGAATCCTTCGGCCGCGGATTGCTTCGGCCTTCTCGAAACCAAGATTCTGGCGCCGCATCTCGGCCCGGCCGCCGCGGAAAAACTTGCCCCTCAGGTGCAGCTCACGAATGGTGAAACTGGCAATGGTTCGGACCTGGAGACACGCATCGATCAAGCGCCCGTGCAACAGACGGTCTCCGGGGATCTTTCCGCTCCCTTGAAAGATCTCTTCGTGAAGAATCGCGTCCTGGCGGTTCTGCAGGTTCAATCGACCGAGCGTGATAAAGGCGGAGTTTTTGTTCGCCTGCACTCTACGGTGGCTTTGCTTGGTGACGCTGATTGGAATGAGGCTGCCGTGCGCGCCGCGCTCACCGAGTTTGTCCGTCCGGGCCTGACGGCGGGGCAGTTGGGAGTCGATTGGCAAAGCCATGCGGGCTCGCAGGAGCTGAACGGCCTTTGGTCCCTTGTTACAGCGGTTCGCGGAAAGTACCTATTTATTTCAGATATTCCCGCGCTGCTGGACGGGATGATCGCGAACATGAAAGAGAAAACCGTTGTAAAGCCGGCACTCTTCGCCGCCGGTTTCGAGCACACACGCGAACGCGACAATTTTGTTCGCTTAACATCGTTGCTGGACCGGTCTGGGGGTGAGGCCGGGACTTCTTCAGGGGCAGGACACATTCCGGAATTCTTTTCGGAAAATATCGCGAGCTTGAGCGCGACGCTGGCGGGAGTGACCTCGGAAAAAATCGTAAATCGCGATAGCGGTGATAAGGTGCTGCAGACGGTTGTCTACGAATGGTCCCACTGAGAAAGCTCGCGGCCCCTCTTATTCTCGGGATGTTACTTTTTCCTTGTTTGCTCGGCCGGGCCCAGGTGCGTTCGGCTCCGGACCAGAATTCGGCTCCCCAAGTGAAGTCACTATTCGCGCAGTCCGCTGTGCAGGTTCTCGAACATGATTTCAAGGAAAGCGGCGTTTCTTACCTTTTGTTCGATGCGCGGACGGAGGACTTGCTTTCCTCGCGCTGGGAGGATGCGGCGCGGCCGATCCCTTTTGGGTCACTCGTCAAACCATTCACTGCGCTGGCCTATGCCGAAGCGAATGAGTTTCAGTACCCGACGCATGTGTGCAAAGGAGAAGCCAGTGGTTGCTGGCAACAGCACCCGCACGGAGAATTGGGCATCGTTTCGGCGATCGCGGTTTCGTGCAATTCTTATTTCCGGGCCATGGCAGAAAAGTTGAGCGGTGAAAAATTGCTGCCCACGACAAGGCGATTTGGATTGGAAGCTCCGGATTCTGGAATGACTGGGCCAGGACTGATGGGGCTGGGCGATCAGTGGCGCATTTCACCGCTGCACATGGCGCACGCTTATCTGGAACTCTACCGCCGACGCGATCAGCCCGGTGTTCGCGAACTTCTCGCGGGCATGGCGCGGTCGGCGCATCAGGGCACCGGCGCGGGCGTCGGCCGAGCCCTGAAACACACGGACGCGCTGGTCAAGACCGGTACGGCTCCCTGCACTCATTTACATCCCGCTCCCGCGGACGGGTTCGTCGTCGCGATGGTTCCCGCCGAGCAGCCGGAGATCCTGCTGATGATTCGGGTTCATGGAGTTGCGGGCGCAAAGGCTTCCGTTACGGCTGGCCACATGTTGAGCCGCATGGAGGAATAGCGGCGTGGCCGGCAGAACGCTCGCGTTTGTTTTCCTGCTTTTTTTGGTAAACCCTGCTGCCGTTGCGCAAAATGTTCGAATTGGCGTGCTTGGGTTGTTCCATCCTCGTCAGATCACACTCAGCGTGGCAAAAGGAGAAGCGATTGTAATCCATGCGGATGACGGCGAGTTTGTCCTGGAAGAGGGGCCCCGCATAAACGCCGCCCGCATTGAGATCGCGGGCGATACATTGCTTCTGGATTTTGGCGGACACAAAGTTCACTGCTCGGAAATCCGTGCCGCGGGACGCAACGGACGAACTGCCGAATTTGTCCTCGCGGTTTCTGGAAGAATCAGCCGGCACTATCGTGGCACGCTCACCGTGAAAGCGGTGGGCAGTGAGGTCGTTCCCATTGTCACCATGGATTTGGAGACAGCGGTTGTTTCGGTTGTCCAGGCGGAGTCTGCAACGGACGCGCCTCTGGAAGCACTGAAGGCGCAAGCGGTGGTGACCCGGTCCTACTTTATAGCGGGAAAAGGGCGCCATCATGATTTTGATTTCTGCGATCTCACTCATTGTCAATTCCTTCGCGAGCCGCCTAATCCGGAAAGCGCAGCGGCAATCGCTACTGCCGCAACGCGCGGACTGGTGATTTTGTTTGAGGAAAAGCCAATCGCCGCGATGTTTACCAGGAGTTGCGGCGGCCGTACGCTGACTCCCGCCGAACTCGGTATCCCGAGCAATGCCTATCCGTATTTTTCGGTTCTTTGCGATTACTGCTACAAAAATCCTTCGCGCTGGACGCGCCGAATTTCAGAACAGGATGCCGAGCGGCTGCTGGGCAAGGGCGAAGCCGGACGGCTGGCGGTGGACCGGCGTCTTGGCTGGAATGCAATCCCCAGCAACAATTTCACGGCACGAAAGGAAGCCGGGGCCGTGATCCTGAAGGGCGCGGGCCAGGGGCACGGAGTCGGGCTCTGCCAGCGCGGCGCGAAAGCCATGGCCGAAGGCGGCGCCAGCTTCCGAGAAATCATCAATCATTACTTTCCCAACACTGCTTTGAACAGCTTGCAGTTCTCAACTGAGTTTTCTGGCGCGCCAAGGTAGAAATCGCAGCCTAATAATTAGGATGGAGGGATATTGTCCCGGAGCGAGTATCAGTCGCCTAAGCAAATCTCACGCGTGAAATAATTCGATCCTTCGAACAGTATCTCTATTTCATAGCCTGAACCTGTCTTGTGGACAGGAAGGGCGTTGGCGCGCAATTGCGGGAGAGAAGACACGATCGCTAGGGAGTAGCGCTTGCCACCTAGTCCCGCCAGATTGAGCCGGACCAAGCAACCGTGGTCTTGAGCATTCGATTGCACATCAAGAATTTTCAGAGAAGAAGTTCGCTCGCCGGGTTCAGGCTGCGGCTTCGGTGGCACGATGGCGATCCCACCTTCATACTCAACGGCGAGTGTGATTTGCTGCGATGGCCGAAGCACCACCGATGGAACTTCCACTCGAAGGAAACTTCCAGACTGGTGAACGGAATATACTTGTGGCTTTCCGTCGATTCGAACGCTCTTGACGTGCGAGCTAGCCGGCAGCGCAGGCGCAAGGTTCGCGGTAATGGGGGAATTGCCCTGGTATTGAAGGTGGAGGGTCGTCTGCCCACGCAGTTGGGAAACTTCGCCGGAAAGATTCCCCTCTGCGACGGCGAAGCGCTGAAATCGCAGGAATGGCCAGTCGGCGGGAATATTCGGCGCAAACGAAACCTGCATGCTTGCCTCCGGCCCGCTTGCCACTGCTTTGGTCTCCAGACCAAGCAGACCGCGTACCGCGGGCACAACCACAGCAACGGAAGAAAACAATTGATGGGGCACGGCAAACTCGCCGGGCAGGTAGCGATCTCCGTTCATCAACTCCGGAAGCGTGCCGGGCGAGGAAAGGCCCGTGAGCCGCGTAATTGCGCTCCAAGTTGCAAAACCCGCCAGAGGTTGTCCGCGCCGATATTGCGCCCAAGCGGCGATTCCGCTCATAAACGGCCAAGCGGTGCCGTTGTTGTAACTCAAGGGATCGTAGAGCGGGCTTTCGTTCGTCAGCCAGCGCACTCCCCAGTCCGTGGAAAGACCTGGCGTGGCGAATGATCCGGCCGCGAGCGCCGCCTGTTTGGGATCGACCTGATCGGAGAGCGCGAGAAGCACGCTGGGCCAAACTCCAAGCAAGTCGGTGCGATGCCCGTCGGAGCTCATCCCAAAAGCGAAGGAA
>Ga0209698_10002937_pt1 | contig 19022 bp, 14 predicted proteins | sample LitLauG_LLR_2012_FD_187203 | JGI IMG/M metagenome (GOLD analysis project Ga0209698, IMG submission 187203) | Freshwater sediment microbial communities from Pennsylvania, USA - Little Laurel Run_MetaG_LLR_2012 (SPAdes) (version 2) | ecosystem: Environmental > Aquatic > Freshwater > Creek >...
CAACGCTATCCCGGTGCCTACTCGAGCGAGCTGGCCGCCGCGGTCCTGCACGACAGCGACGCGCTCGTCAGGACTGAAGCCGTCTCCGGATTCGAGGATTTCACCATCGATGAGCGCCGGCGCTGGCTGTCGCCGCTGTTGCAGGATCCGGTGCGCGCCGTACGCATCGAGGCGGCGCGCCTGCTGGCGCCCCTGGCGATGCAGCCGATCCCTGGACTGACGGGCGCGCTTGGCGAACTCGAGGCCGGCTACACCGCCAATTTCGACCGGCCCGAGGCCAGGGCGGGTCTGGCCGAGCTGCGCATGGCGGAGGGACGACGCGAGGAGGCCGGGAATCTTTATCGGGAGGCACTGCGCCTGTGGCCGGAATCCCAGGAGACCGCGATCAACCTTGCCGAATTGCTGCGCCTGCAGGGGCGCGAGCGCGAAGCAGAGGCGCTGCTGCGCCGGACACTGCAGCAGCATGCCGGTGACCCCGTGGTGCTGCAGGCCCTGGCTTATTCGCTGATTCGACAGCAACGCCGGATCGAGGCGAGCGCGCTACTCGAGCGCGGCGCCCGCAACGGCCGCGATGCGGCCCTGTCGTACCTGTACGGCTTGGCCCTGATCGATGGCGGCCAGCCGCAGCGCGGCGTGCGTGTGCTCGAGGCCGCTCTCGCACACGCGCCCGGGGACCGCAACCTGCTGCTGGCGTTGGCCTCGCAGGCTCAGGACTCGGGCGCGCCGCAGCAGGCGCAGCGCTACCTGCAGCGACTTGCGGCAATCAATCCCGATGACCCCGCATTGCCGCCCGGGCAATGACTGCGCATCTGCAGCGACATGCCAGAGATCTCAGTCGGCTTCCGCGGGTTTGCGCAGCGGCGGCGCGCCTGGGGTTGACGGCAGCCTGACATCGACGACGACCCTGTCGATCTCGCCGGTGAAGACACCTTCGTTCTGGTACTCATTTGATACCGGAGCGCTGGTATCGCGTCCCGTGTCGAAGGCCTCTCCGGAACCGGCCATGGTGCGCGGACGCAGCGGCAGGGTGGCATGCGCCACTTCCGCGCCATTGACCGAAATGCTCAGGACACCTCCTTGGCCGGAAGGCTCGAAATCGAAGCGCAGCCTGGCGGCGCCCGGTGGGATCGGCTTGTCCGCCGCGACGCGGAACTGCTGTCCCGGAATCTGCGAGACCGCCGCGTAAGCGACCGGACGGCCGTCCAGGAGGTAGAAGCTCCAGCCGCCAAACAGGCTGCCCGCGGCCGCGATCACGCCGTTCGCGCCCGACGCCGGGACGCTGACGTCCGCCTCGATGCTGAAGGGAAGGGCAAAAATCGGCGGTGCCGTGGCACCGGGCAGCCGCAGGTTCCTGCCCCAGAACACATAGTGGGTCTTCAGCGACCCCGCGGCACGCACCGACTGCGCACTGCGGAACGACAGGCCGCCGTCCTGGATCGGGTAGACAGCATTCCGGCGGGCCTCCCTGTCGAACAGCGCCTGCATCTGCTTGAGGCGCTGCGGTTCCTGGGCAGCAAGATCGCGAGTCTGGCTGAAGTCCGCGCGCAGATCGTAAAGTTCCCAAGGGTAGGTCGCGGTATCGCTTCCCGGCCGAAACCCGGCGATCGCCCACGGCATGTTGCGCGGCGTGGTGTTGGCGAGCCAGCCGTCGTGATAGATGCCCCGATTGCCCAGCATCTCGTAATACTGCGTGTGACGCGTCGACGGCGCATTCGGCGCATCGAAGCTGTAGCTCATGCTGGTGCCGTCGATGCGCTGCTGAACGATGCCATCGACCACCTTCGGTGCGCTGAGGTGCGCCGCATCGAGCAGCGTCGGCAGGATATCGACCAGGTGGTGATACTGCGTCCGCAGCTCGCCCTGTGCCTTGATGCGGCGCGGCCAGGAGATCACCAGGCCGTTGCGCACCCCGCCCAGGTGTGAAGCAATCTGTTTGACCCACGGGAACGGCGTATCCAGGGCCAGAGCCCAGCCGACCGGATAGTTCTCCTCGGTGTCCGGTCCGCCCATGCGGTCCAGGTTCTCCGCGAACCATTGCGCGCTTTCCTGCGGACCATTGCCCGAGGCCTGGATCTGCTCCAGTTCGTTGAGCGATCCCTGAGGTCCCCCCTCGCCGCTTGCGCCGTTATCGCCCTCGATGAACACCACGAGGGTATTGTCCGCCGCTCCCATGCGTTCGATCTCATCGAGCAGGCGGCCGATCTGCGCATCCTCGAAGGCCAGCATGCCGGCATAGACCTCCATGTAGCGTGCATTGACCCGCTGCGCGTCCGGCGACAGCGAATCCCATGCCGGGATTTCCCTGGGCCTGGCCGCCAGCCCGGCGGATGAGGGAACAATGCCCAGCGCCTTTTGCCGCGCCAGGGTCTCGACTCGCAGCTGGTCCCAGCCTTGGTCGAACTTCCCACGGAACCTGGCAATCCAGTCCTCCGGGGCCTGGTGGGGTGCATGCGCGCTGCCCGGTGCGTAGTAGATAAAGAACGGCTTGCCGGGCGCCCCGGCCTGCTGGTCGTGCAGCCAGTCGATCGCGTGATCCGCGAGGTCGCGATCGAGGATGTAATGGCCGTCGCGGTGCGACCCGTCGACAGGCGTGACGCCCTGATAGAGTGCCGGCCGGAACTGGTCGGTATCGCCGCTGATGAATCCATAGAAATAATCAAAGCCCAGGCCGGTGGGCCACTCATCGAAGGGACCCGCCGCCGTCCGCTCCTCCGTCGGAATGTTGTGATGCTTGCCGAACATCGCCGTGCTGTAGCCGTTGTCGCGCAGGATCCGCGCGATCGTGGCGGCGCTTTTCGGAATGCGCGTGCTGTAACCCGGATAGGGCGAGGACACGTCGGCCAGGGCCGCCGTACCCACCGCATGATGATTCCGCCCCGTCAGCAGCGAGGCGCGCGATGCCGAGCAGATGGCCGTGGTGTGAAATTCGTTGTACTTCAGCCCCCGCGCGGCGAGCCGATCCAGATTGGGCGTGGCTATCGGACCGCCGAAGGTGCTGGAGGCGCCAAAGCCCACGTCATCGGTCATCACCAGGAGAATGTTCGGCGCACCCTCCGGCGCCTTGATCGGCGCCGGATGACCGCCGGTCGGGCCGGAGGCCTGCGCCTGCGCTGGGCCGAAGACCGGCATTGCCAGGAGCCATGCACAGAGCACCGCGTACGCCTGCCTCGACCTCATGGGCACCCCTTCGAACCAATGCAAGGGCCGCGTACCGCGGCTTCGTGGCATTTCTGAGACCGAAACTAGGTCATGCCACTTTTTTGGTCAAGAGACCCGCATCGTTTCGGCATGCGGCCCGCCGCACCGTGCCGCATCGTGGCGGCAGTGCCCCGACCGCCGCCGTGTGCTCTAATCCCGCCCGGGTCGACAGCAGCGGATTCTGAAGGGGGCATGGCCATGAAGCTTCACTTTATGAGGGTATCCGCGCCGCTGGTCTGTGCGCTGGCCTGGAGCGTCCCGCCTGCCCTTGCCCAGTCCGCCGACCAGGCGGCGGCCGTGCCCGCGCCCGCCGCGCCGGCGACGCCGACCATCGCCGGATGGGGCGAACTGGTCGACAGCCTCCGGGATCTGCCCGCTCAAATGCTCGCCAGGCTGCCGGAGTCGATGCAACGCGATCCCCAGGTCCAGCAGGAGGTGGGGCGCCTGATGCTGGAAGCGCTCGCCTCTTCGGCACTCGATGCCATTGGCGGCGACGGCGACCATCCGAGCTTCATGCCGACGATCGGGCAGACGCTGAACGTCGGCCAGCCGAATGCGGATACGGTGTATCTCATGGCACGCCTCACGCCGGGCGGGACCTACCGGCTGCGCGGCCAGCGCGGTTCACTCCGGATCGCCGTCATCGGCCAGGTTGGTCCCAACATGGGCGAAGTTGGCACCAAATCCACGCACGTCGGCGCGATCAACAGCTACGACGACCTCAATAGCCTGCACGTGGACCGGCGCGGACGCTTCGACGTGCTGCTCAGCCCCGTGCGGCCAGCGGGCTACCAGGGCGACTGGTGGCCACTGGATCCGTCCGCCAACCGGCTGCTGCTGCGCCTGGTGAATTCCGACTGGGGCCGGGAGCGGGACCCGACCATTGCAATCGAGCGCGTCGATGCTCCGGCGACCCGCCCGCGCGCATCGGCCGCCGATCTCGAGCAGCGTCTGCGCCGCTTGCCGAAGGCGACGGCCGCCATCGCCACCCTTTTCGTGGGCCATGTCGAGGCCCTGCGGCAGGAGGGCTACGTCAATCGGCTCAAGGTGCTGGACGTCTCGCAACAGGGCGGCCTGACGGGACAGTTCTACTACGAAGGCGCCTATGATCTGGGCGATGATGAAGCGCTGCTCGTCGAGGCGAAAGTCCCGGCCCGCTGCGTGTACCGGTCGGTGGTCCTGACCAACGATCTCTACGAGACCACCGATTGGTATGACAACCACAGCAGCCTCAATGGTTCACAGGCCCGGCCGGACAAGGATAGCGTGCTGCGCGTGGTCGTCTCGGCCCGAGATCCCGGTGTGCCCAACTGGCTGGACACCGCGGGTTACCCGCAAGGCCTGATACAGGGGCGCTGGACCTATTGCAGCGAGCACCCCATTCCGACCGTGCGCAAGCTGTCCCTGGACGAGGTACGGCGGAACCTGCCGCCCGAGACCGGAACGGTCACACCCGAGCAGCGCGACCGCGAAATCCGGGCACGCCGCTCTCTGCTGCAGCAACGATCGCTTTGGTGAATGACGCAGCCGACCGGGAGGTCCATCATGTACGAGCTTCGGCGCGGCAATGAACGGGGTCATGCCAATCACGGGTGGCTCGAGTCCTACCACAGCTTCTCCTTTGCCGATTACTTCGATCCGGCGCATGTGGGCTTCGGACCGCTGCGGGTCATCAATGAGGATCGCGTGGCCCCGGGCGCCGGCTTTGGCACGCATGGCCACCGGGACATGGAAATCATCAGCTACGTGCTGGACGGGGCGCTCGCCCACCGGGACTCGACGGGCATAAGCTCGGTAATTCGCCGCGGTGATGTGCAGCGCATGAGTGCGGGCGCAGGCGTGCAGCACAGCGAATTCAACCATTCGCAGAGCCATCCCGTGCATTTCCTGCAGATCTGGATCAAGCCGGCGGTCCTGGGCATCGCCCCGGAATATGAGGAGCGGCACTTCGACACCGGGGATGAGCGCGGCCGCCTGCGTCTGGTCGTCTCGCCCGACGGAGCGGATGGCTCCCTGCGCATACATCAGGATACGCGCGTTTATGCCGGCCTGTTTGACGGTGCGGAGCACGCCACGCTCAGCGTGACTCATGGCCGCCTCATCTATGTTCACGTGGCACGCGGCGCGCTCACCGCGAACGGGGAGGCCATGGCTGCTGGCGATGCCATGAAGCTCACGGACACCGCCACGCTCAGCCTCGACCGCGGCGCGCGGGCCGAAGTGCTCGTCTTCGACCTGCCCGGCCAGCCGCCTTAAGCGGGCAACTTCGCAGCGGGAGGCGGCGCACCCGATTCAATGGCACCATGTGCCACCGCACCCATCACGGAACCACGACACCAGGGGAAAGCCATGCCGAGCCAAGCGCAGAAACTACGCGACCTGATCAATCGCGGCGAGCACTTCATCGTCGCCGATGCCTACAGCGCGCTGACCGCGCGCATCGTCGAACGCGTTGGATTCAAGGCCGCCTATCTGGGCGGCCACGCCTGCAGCGCGTTTCATTACGCCGTGCCCGACAATGGCATCTTCTCGCAGGTGGAACAGATCGAGCAGGCCGCGCGGATTGCAGCGGCGATCGACATCCCCCTCATCGTCGACGCCGATACGCTCGGGGAAACCGTGGCCGATGCCTTTCATTTCACCCGGCGCTACGAACGCGCCGGCATCGCGGGCTTCCACGTCGAGGATGAGATCAACCCGAAGCACTCGGCATACGCCGGCGGGCTGCTGCCGATCGCCGACATGCAGGTGCGGCTGCAGGCCATCGTCAAGGCACGGCAGGACCCGGCGTTCGTGATCATCGGGCGCTGCGACGAGCTGTTCACGAGCAAGCATCGCGGCGGCGGATCCGGCTCGCTCAAGGAGGCCATCGATCGGGGGCGCGCCTATGCCGAAGCCGGCGCGGACGCGCTCGTATACCCCGGTGCCACAGCCGAGATGACGGCCGAACTCGTGCGGTCCCTGCCCGTCCCGATCAGCGTGCTGGGCCCGGTGATACCGGGTACCGCGTTCACGCTGCACACCGGGTGGGGCTGGTTGGGCGCAGCGCAGCTGCACTGGGAGCGCGCGCGCAAGCTCATGGAGACCGGATCCCTGGACATCAGCATCGTCATCGAGGACAAGGCGCAGTTGATCGAACAGGATCTGTACGACGAGCTGATCGGGGACTGGGCCAGGAAGACCGGTCGGCCGGTGCGCTAGCAGTTCAGAGTTCCAGACTTCATGACTGCTGCAGCACTTCACTGGCGCGGACCATTACGCGGCGACGACCTCGTGCACCCTGCGCTGGCCGAAGACGGAATATCCCAATGCACGGTGGCGCCCTGGGCCGCCGAATGTACGGCATGCCGTTCAAGTCTGTCAGCGAATCAGCCGCTGAATGTGCTCCGTGCCCAACCCGGCCGTCTCGCAGTGTGCACGGGCGCGATCCAGCTTTGTGAACACATCCTCGTAACCCGCGGCTTTACCATGGGGATCCACGTAGGCATATCCTCCCGTGACGTGAAAGAGCGTGATCATCTCAGGAACGTCGGCTGGCACGACGAGCGTGTGCGTTTCGCCCGGCGGTTCAAAGACGTAGTCGCCGGCGGATGCCATCCAATCATGCTCCAGGTAACGCCATCTGCCACGCAGCGTCCAGGCGTGGACCGGGCCATTGTGCCGATGACGCGACAGTACTCCTGCCGCACGCACCCTCAGCAGGTTGATGTAATAGCCGGCGCTGACGGCGAACAATAGCGGCCGGAACCAGACCCCTTCGGCCTGAGGAATCCAGCTCGACGCATCGCCGTCGAGATCCAGGCTGCGTGCGACGATCAGGTCGGCGATCATCCCTTCAGGCTGGGGCAACTGGTAGGGTGAATCCTGGTCCGAGCGCGTCATGATCTCTCCCTGGCTGTTGGGCGGTGTTGACTCGGCTTCATAGCGCGTACATTGGTGCAGCACGTGCAATAGAGAATTTCGGGTCGTGGCGGCTGCCGGTATGGTTTCCTGGGTTAGCCTTGCAGCGACGGTATGGCGTAATCAGGGGCGGACCATGAGATACCTCGCGATCGCAGCGACCATTTTCACGATGACCGCCGTCGCCGCTGAAGCAGACCAGCCCGCCGGGCCCCTCCCGCTGGCCATCCTGCTCGATGCCGCGCAAGCCGCCCTCGCAAGCTGCGCTGCCAATGGCTATCACGTTACGGTCACCGTGCTCGACCCCGATATGTCCAGGCGCATTGTACTGCGCGGGGATGCCGCTCCGGAGCGCTCCGTCGAACTCGGCTATCGCAAGGCCTACACGGCGGTCAAGACCGGTATGTCGTCACGCGACTTCTCGAGGACAGTGTCGTCCTCGGCACCACCGCCTGCAGGTCCGGCCCCGGTTGGGCCTCCCCCACTCCCCGGTCCGGTCAATGGTGACCCGAATCTCATCACGTGGCCAGGCGGCGCACCGATACGGGTCAACGGCACGCTCGTTGGTGCCATGAGTGTCGCTGGCGCACCGGGCGGCGACAAGGACGAGGGCTGCGTCAACGCGGGGCTGGCTGGAATCGCAGGGGCAACGAAGTAGGCCTGCCGGTCCGCTGCCGTCTCCCGCTGTCCGTCCCTGCCCAGGTTGAATCAGATGCATCCCGCGGGCGGCAACGAGACTGCCGCGCAGCGACCATGCGGGCACGCTTCCTTGGTAAAGCCCCATCGCCCCGGAAGCCGGTTTGCCAACCTAAACACAGTGTTACCCCACAAGTAACAATCGATGCCCTAGTATCGCCCGGTCGCCTGAAGCGCCTGGACAGCGCTCTGAATGCAGTGCTGGTGGAATTCGACCTGCCAAGGTCGGGCGCCGGTGCCTGACTGCGCGACGATCGGTGCGCCGCGCACCGTAGACATGTCCTTAGGATTTCAAGTCTTGGATTCTTGTGCGTCAGACCACGGATAGAGGGGCGATCATGAAGCGTTGGGTTCTCGTCGCAATGACTGCGGCATTCACAGGTGCGACTGCGGGTGCAACGGTGTTCGCCGCCGAACGGTCATCCGAATCTGCGACCGTCCCCATCTACAGGGTGATCGGTCGGATTCCGATACCGGATGGCGGCTGGGATTATGCGACGGTCGATGGCGGCGCACGGCGGTTGTATCTGGCCCGGGACTTCGGGGTCCTGGCCCTCGACCTGGACACCAGGAAAGTGACCGGGGTACTGGTCCCGGGCTCCGGTGTGCACACCGCGGTACCCGTCGGCAACACCGGCCTCATTGTCAGCACCAATGGGGACAAGAATGCGGCCACGGTGGCCGAGGCTAGGACCGGCAGGATTCTGGGCTCCGTGGCCACTGGCAAGATGCCGGACGCGGCCGTCTACGAACCCAGCACGGGACTCGTTGTCGTCCTGAATCATCGCGGCGGTACCGCCACGCTGGTGAACGCGCAGGGTCCGACCGTAGTCGGAACCGTGCGGATCGGCGGCGAACTGGAATCCGGCGTAGCCGACGGCGCCGGCCTGGTTTACGTCAACGTCGCGAGCAAGCATAAGATTGCCGTGCTCGACATCGCGTCACGCAAGGTCACCGGCGCCATCGAGCTGAGTGGCTGCTTACAGCCCTCGGGTCTTGCCTACGATGCAGCCGACCAATACCTGATCTCGGTATGCGACAATGGAATTACCAAGATCGTGCGCGTCAGTGACAGGCAGTCCGTGGCTTCGCTCAGGACGGGCCATGGCTCGGACGGGGTGATTTTCGATGCCGATCGCAAACTGGCTTTTGTACCCGCCGGTGAGGACGGAAAACTGAGTGTTATCGGCTTCGACGAACACCGCATCCCCAGGATCGTGCAGACTCTGGCCACCCAAAAAGGCACTCGCCTTGGCGGGCTGGATCCCAAAACCGGGAGGCTGTACCTGCCCAGCGCCGACTTTGGCCCGCCGGTTCCCCCAGTGCCGTGGCCAGCAACGGTCCCCGGTTCTGTCATGCTCATGGTCGTCGGTCCCCGATAGTTTGCCGGTGGCGCGTGCAGTCCATTCTTCACCCGTGAGGAGGGCCCGAACCGCATTGCTGCTGGCGGGTTCAGGGCTCATCAGCGCCTGCAGCGCTATGGCGCCGGTGCGCGTTGCGACCGAGTCTCCGAGTCAGTGGCAGTACTCGGCGCCGCAAGCTGAGGCCAAATGGCCGGGCGCGCAGTGGTATCGCGATTTCGGTAGCGATGAGCTAGATGCACTGATCGACGCGGCCAGCACCGCCAACCAGGATCTGGCGGCGGCTGAGACGCGGGTTCGCCAGGCCGACGCCCGCAGTCGTGCGGCCGGAGCATCGCTGCTGCCCACGGTCACGGCCATAGCGAATTTCGCGAGCGTGGCCGGGCGCAGCCAGGGCGCCTCGTGGCACGAGAACGACTACGGCGCAGTGCTGTCGGCCAGCTACGAGGCCAACTTCTGGGGCGGCGGGCGGGCGGCTCGAAGTGCCGCGCTCGATGCCGCGGCTGCCAGCCGCGCCGATCAGGCCACACTCGCGCTTACGGTCGCGGCAGCGGTGGCCGATCAGTACTTCCAGGTCCTGGCGCTGCGCGAGAGGCTCGCCGCCGCGCGGTCCACGCTGGAAGCGGAGCACAGGATGCTCGGGGCCGTCCAAGCCCGCTATGAGGCCGGCGCTGCAACGGCAGTGGAACTGGACTTACAGCAAGCGGCCGTGGCGCATCAGCAGCTGCTGATCCCGGAGCTGGTCGAGCGGGAAATCGAGCATCGGGCGGCACTGGCAGTGCTGATCGGCCGCCTACCCGAGGATTTTAGGGTGACAGGACTGCCGCTGGCCGCCCTGCACGAACCGCAGTTCGCACCCGGCCTGCCCGCACAGCTGCTGACACGCCGCCCTGATCTGATGTCCGCCGAGGCGATGTTGCAGGCTGCGCATGCCAATGTCGCGGTGGCTCGCGCGGCGATGCTCCCGTCGCTGAGCCTGGCGGCCACTGGCGGTATGCAGAACCCGGGTTTCCAGGCCGTCTACCTGACGGTACCCGGCACCGGGCTGTCAATTGCGCCGGCTGCCAGCCTGGTACAGACCATCTTCGATGGCGGGCGCCTCAAGGCGGTCCATGCGGAAGCTGAGGCACACGAAGAGGAATTGCTGGCCGGCTATCGCGCGGCGATCCTCAATGCGTACGCGGACGTCGAGACTGCCCTCGCGGCGATCCAGAACCAGGACCTGCAGCAGCAGGCGCAGTCGGACAACGTCGAGCACAGCGAGCAGGCCCTGGCCGCGGCGCTGCTGCGGTATCGCGAAGGGGCCGGTGAGTTCCTGTCCGTGCTCGAGGCGCAGCGCACGCTGAACTCGGCGCGCGACCAGTACACCCAGTACCAGCTGGCGCGCCTCCAGGCGCGTATCGGCCTGTGCAAGGCACTGGGTGGCGGCTGGCAGAATTTGGCCAGCGACAAGCCCGCCGCGAACCCGTAGATTCCGGTTTCATTCACCGATTCATTCACCCATGCAACGACTACAAGCGCTGTCCGGAACCCTACCCCCCGTCACCCGCCTGCCGGCGCTGCTGTGCCTGGCGCTGCTCGCGGCCTGCACCGCAAAGCCGGCTGCCGACACGGCCGCAGCCGCCCCGGCGACTGGGTCCGCCGCGGCAGCGGCTCCAGAAGCGTCGGCCAAACCTGGCGAGGGACTGAAGCTCTCAGAGGAGGACCAGGCCAAGCTCGGTCTTGAGAAGGCGCCGGCCCGCTCGATCAACTACACGCCGGAGGTCGAGGGTTATGCGCTGGTGCTGAGCCACGAGGCCATCGCCCAGGCGGCGGCCGAGGTAGCCACCACAAGGGGCGCCGATGCCGCGAGCCATGCGGCCCTGGCCCGCGCCGAGCACCTGCAGGGAACACCGGGCGCGCTGAGCGCCGAAGTCGAGGAAGCCGCGCGGCGGCAGGCAACGGCTGATGCCGCCGCCCTGGCGCTGGCCGAACAGCGCCTCACGGCCCAGTTCGGCCAGCATGCGCCTTGGCTCGAACCTACCGGTGCGGCGCTGCTCGGCGAATTGGCCGACGGCCGGGTCAAGCTGGTGCGTGTGACTTTTGCACTCGATGCGCCGGTTCCGAGAACCGGCCCCGGCCTGCGCTTCGCGCGCCTGGGCGGATCGACCAACCCAGTCGCCTGGGCAAGTCGCCAGATCTGGCCTGCGCCGGCGGACGCCAGCGTACCCGGTCGCAGTTATTTTGCGGCGCTGCGCGGCACGGATGCGGCCGAAGGCGAGCGCTTGGCCGCCTTCTCAGGCACCGGTGATGTGCAAACCGGTGTGCTGATTCCTCCCGGGGCACTGGTGATCAGCGAGGGCAAGACCTGGTGTTATCTGGAGAAGCCCGCCGGGACGTTTGCGCGGGTACCCATCGATATCGGGCGGCCGCTCTCCGGCGGCTATTTCGTCCAGGGGCCCATTGCCGCGGGTGAGACCGTGGTGACCGGCGGGGCCGGTCTACTGCTCGCGCGGGAAACCAACCCCGGCGGCGAAGGCGAGTAGGCTCCCGATGCGCTGGATCGTCGCGCTTTGCGTGCGGTATCACGGTGCCGTGGCGGTACTGACCATGCTGGCGCTGGTGTTCGGCGGCTGGAGTGCCGCGCAGGCGCCGCTGGATGTCTTTCCGGAATTCGTTCCCTCGCAGGTCGACATCCAGACCGAAGCGCCGGGCTTCGCACCCGAACAGGTCGAGCAGCTGGTGACCCGCCCCATCGAGAATGCGGTCAATGGCGCCTCGGGGCTGGCCACGCTGCGCTCCGAATCCATTCCCGGCCTGTCCGTCGTGACGATCACCTTTGCCGACAACATCGACCTGCATATCGCCCGCCAGGGCATCTCCGAGCGCCTGACCGAACTCGGCAGCACTCTGCCCCAGGGGGTGGGCACCCCGAAACTCTCGCCGCTGGTCTCGAGCACGATGGACCTGCTGAAGATCGGCCTTAGCTCCACGACGCTAGATCCCTATGCGCTGCGCGATGCGGCGGACTGGACCATCAAGCCGCGGCTGCTCGCGGTGCCCGGCGTCGCCCACGTCATCGTCTTCGGCGGCACCGTGCGGCAGATTCAGGTCCAGCCGGACCCCAGGAAGCTGGCCAGCTACGGCATAACACTCGTCGATGTGGCCGCTGCGGCGCGCGCAGCGTTGGCGCTGCGCGGAGCCGGCTTCATCGACCTGAAATCCCAGCGCGTGCTGGTCAAGTCCCCGACCCCGCAGCCCGACGTGGTGCGGCTCGGCCAGGCGGTAGTGACCGTGCGCGACGGCACCCCGATCCGGCTGCGTGACGTAGCGCAGATTCAGATTGGCCCCGCACTGAAGTCAGGGGACTCGCTGATCATGGGGCGTCCGGGCGTCCTGCTGTCGCTGGCCAGCCAGTTTGGCGCCAATACGCTCCAGACCACACGTCTGGTCGAGCAGGCGCTGGCCGACCTCACGCCAGCGCTGAAGGCCCAGGGCATCACGGTGTATCCGCGCCTGCACCGTCCCGCCAACTTCATCGAACGGGCCCTCGGCGACATGGAGCAATCCCTGCTGATCGCCGCATTGCTGATCCTCGCCGTGCTTTACATGTTCCTGCGCGACGCGCGCGCGGCACTGATCGCATTCATTGCGATTCCCCTGTCGCTGATGGCGGCGATCATTGTGCTCGAGCGCAGTGGCCAGACGCTGAATACGATGACGCTCGGCGGCTTCGCGGTCGCGCTCGGCGTGCTCGTCGACGATGCCATCATCGGCATCGAGAATATCCTGCGTCGCTTGCGCACCAACGCGGCGTTGGCCGCACCGCTGCCGCGCCTGCAGGTGATCTGCGAGGCCTCACTGGAAGTGCGCGGCCCGGTCATCTACGCGACTGCGGTCGTGATCGCCGTGTTCCTGCCGGAGCTCTTTACCTCCAGTGTACAGGGTCACTTCGTCGGTCCGCTCGCCCTCTCCTTCATCCTCGCCGTGCTCGCGTCGCTTCTGGTTGCAATCACGGCGGCGCCGGCGCTGTGTGCCTTGTTCTTCCGGCGACACGATTCGCGGCCCGAGGCGCGCTGGCTCACGACGCTCAAGGGATGGCAGTGGCGCACCGTCGGGTGGATCGAGCCACGCTTTAATCGCATCGCCTTCGTGCTGGCGCTCCTGGTTGCCGCGGCGCTCTCAGCCCTGCCCTTCCTCGGCGGCACGTTCATGCCGGATTTCCGCGAAGGCCACTTCGTCATGCAGGTCACGAGCACCATTCCGGGCACCTCGCTCGGGGAAATGATGGGACTCGGCGAGCGCATCAGCGCCGATGTACTGAAGCTTCCCTACGTGGACACGGTCGAGCAGCAGGTCGGACGGGCCGAACTCGGCGAGGACACCTGGGGACCGCACCGCAGCGAACTGCACGTGGAATTGAAGCCGGACACGAGCATCGATCAGGGCGAAGCGCAGGCGGCGCTGCGCGCCATCCTGGACAGATACCCTGGCATCCAGAGCGAGGTTGTCACCTTCCTGGGGGACCGCATCGGCGAATCCCTGAGCGGCGAGACCGCCCAGGTTGCGGTCAAGGTCTTCGGTCCGGATCTCGACCAACTCGATGACATCGGCAACCGCGTCGTCGCAGCGCTCTCCAGGGAATCCGGCGTCGTCGACCTGCAATTCAAGCGCGAGAGCGGCACACCCACGCTGTCGATGGAATTGCTGCCGAGTGCGCTCGCTGCAGCAGGGTTGAAGGGCGAGGACGTGCTCGACGCGGTGCAATCTTCCTACGCCGGCGCCGATGTCGGTCAGACGTTCAGCGGCAACCGCACGGTCGACACCGTCCTGCGAATGCCCGATGACCTGCGGAATCGACCCGAACAGCTCGGCGCGCTGCTGATCCCCGGACCCTTTGGCTCAGTGCCGCTGTCCAGCATTGCGCACATCCGGCTGACCGAGGAACGCTACAGCATCGAGCATGATGGCGGACAGCGGCGCGTCAGCGTGACCTTCAATGTCAGCGGCCGCCCGCTGCAGGATGCGGTCGCCGAGGCCAGGCAGCGCATCGGCGCCGGCCTACGGCTGCCAGCCGGCACCTTTGTCGAATTCACCGGCGCGGCCGCGGCCGAACAGCAGACGCGCAACGAGCTGCTGCTCTACTCGTCGCTCGCTCTGGTGCTGATCCTGGTGCTGCTGGTCATGGCCTTCCGCCGACGTATGAACGCCTGGCTGGTGCTGATCAATATCCCGTTCTGCCTGATCGGCAGTGTCCTGGCAATCGCGGCGAGCCGTGTCGGTCTGTCGCTCGGAACCAGCGTGGGCCTCGTCACGGTATTCGGTGTCAGCGCTCGTAACGCCATTCTACTGCTGGCCCACTACGAGCACCTCGTCGACACCGAGGGCTTGCCGTGGAATCTGGAAACCGTGCTGCGCGGCGCCAACGAGCGGCTGGTGCCGATACTGATGACTGCGGCGGTGACCGCCCTCGGCCTCGCACCGCTGGCCATCGGCTTCCGCCAGCCAGGTCAGGAGATTGAGGGTCCAATGGCCATCACGGTGCTGGGAGGCCTGGCCACCTCCACGCTGCTGAACCTGCTGGTGCTGCCCGCCATGGCCTGTCGGTTCGGACCTGGGGTGCGGGAAAGCGCCGCACGGAGGCATTGACCGCCGATTGGCTCGGAATTGGAAACCCAGGCGTTCCGATTTCGTTCTCCCCCCCGGCGGACGATTCGTCTAGTCTCTGTATCCGCTGATGTTCTTGTCACCCAGGGATCCGAACCCGGCCGCCGCCTCCTAAACAAGGCGGTGGCCTGCGATTCCTCCCCCCAAGGGGTCGACCTGCATTGGCATACATCGTTTTGAGGTGCGACGGCGAAATGACAACGGGAACAAACGCGGACGGCGAGCTTGGGTACGGCGCGGTAGCCAAGGCGCTGCATTGGGGAATGGTTGTGCTCATCGCGGCGCAATTCATCGTGGCCTGGGAGATGCCTGAAATCGAGTGGGGCACGGAGCCGGAGCGGCTGATCAACCTCCATTTGTCGCTCGGCGCGCTGCTAATGTTGCTGGTGTTCTTTCGCATCGGATGGCGCCTCAGGCATCCGGCGCCTCCCCCGCTCCCGGGGACACCGCCATGGCAGCGGTGGGCGGCGGGGAGTACGCACCTGGCCCTCTACGCGCTCCTGGTCGTGATGTCGGTGACGGGCTGGGCCGCCTCATCGGCACGCAATTGGCCGATCTCCCTTTTCGGCGCGGGCACTCTTCCGTCGCTGGTCCCCGAAGGGACGAAGCTCGGCTTCAAGGCCGGGGATCTGCACGCCGACCGACTGTCGTGGGTGCTGCTGGGAGTCATCGGCATTCACGTCCTGGCTGCCCTGTACCACCACTTCGTCCGGCGCGACTTGGTTCTCCGGCGGATGCTGCCATGGCGAAGCCGCTGAGCGTCCGGTTGCTGTTCCAGGTATCCACAAACTCAAATTGGAGACTCTTTAATCATGCGTGAATCAGGATCAATGCCCTTCCGTCCAGTTCTGCTGGCCGTCGCCGCCGCCTTATCGATCACCGTAACGTCGGCGATCGCCGCCGCTCCCGCCGCTCCGGCAGTCAATGCGGTTCCGGCGACCGAGGCCACCTGGAAATTGATCGACACAAATCTCCACGATCTCGAGTCGCTCATCGCCGCCGGCAAGCTCGACGATCTCGGCCACTCGGCATATGGCATCGCAAATGCTGTCAAGACGCTAGCCGGTCAGTCCGGCTCATTGCCCGCTGACCAGCTTGCACAGGTGAAGGGCAGCGTGAAAGTCGTAGGCAGCTACGTCTCGAAGACGGACAAGGCTGGAGAGTCCAATAACAAGGCGGGCGTGGACTCGAACCTGAAGGGACTGAAGGACACGCTCAATTCGCTCCGCGCCATCTACTTTGGTCCGAAAGGCAAATAATCCGCGCACCTAAGGGCTGGCGGCACTGCCGACGGCAGCTGCCGCCAGCGCATCAGGGCGCGTGCATGGCGGCCGAAGGCACGGCACCGGTCGCGGCGAATAATCAACGGGTTGGGTGGACTGCCGGCTGCGCGGACGTGCCAATGGTCGAACCCGCGCCCCGTCGCACCGCCGGTACGAGCAGTACCAGGCAGGCTCCCATCGCCACCAGGATATTCGTGACCATGTGGCTCCAACCACCGCCTCCAAGCGCTCCAAATGCAGCAGGGGGGCCGAACAGCACACCCCACAGCGTCAGCTGCGTGACCAACCCGCTGGTGGCGCCGATGGACTGCGGGGAGGGCGCAATGGTGGGCATAAGCGCCCAGAGTCCGACGACGACGCCAGCGCTCAGGAAGAACACCAGACTGGCCGCCAGCGTCAGCGCGAAGGACTGCAAGGGAAGAAAGACGCCACAGGCCGCGATTGCTGCGATGATCACCGCCGTGACGCCGATGGACAGGGCGGTGCCAATGCCCCGGTTCAGCATCGGGCCGGTCGAGAGGCTGCCGAGCATGTTGATGACCATGCCGAGTGTCCCGATGCCTGCGGCCAGCCCAACCGGTATACCGTAGCGCGCGCCGAATTGCTCCGGCAACGTCGAGACGACGCCGGTCTGGACAAAGGCGGCCGCGGCGAACGCCAGTCCCATGAAGTAGATGGCCGGCGTACGCAATACACGATTCAGGCCCCCGGTGCGTATTGCGCTGGCGGCCTTGGGTGCCGCCGGGAGCGTTGCCGCGGCCAGTGCCGCCAGCACGGCAATGGCAATCGCGTGACCGAGGAAGGCCCAACGCCACTGCCCGGTCCCCGCCATTTGACGCGCCAGCAGCAGCGGAATCGCAAAGCTCATCGGCACGAAGGACGACCAGAGAGCCAGTGCGCTGTTGCGCCGCGGTCCGCTGGTCGTGCGCGCCACCATGGTCACGGTGCCCACGGCGATCGCCACATAACCCAGGCCCTCAATGGCACGCATCAGCAGCAGTTCGCCAAGGGTGTTGCTGAACGCTACACCCAGGTCGCCAACGATCACGGTCAGAGATCCGAACAGCAGTATCGGCTTGTCGCCGATCCTGTCGACCGCGAAGCCGGCCAGCAGCGCGCCCAGCGCAACCAGGGCGGAAGGAATAGAAATGATGTATCCCGCAACCTGGCGCGTGGGATGAAACAGACGCGCGATGTCGCCAATCACCGGTACGGCCTGGCTTATGGTCGCCGCGCCCAGCACGCACAGCGCGTAGATCAGGATGATCTGCGGCCACGTACCCGTATTGCCGGCAATGCCGGCATTCTCGTCATTACTCATTTCGTTTACTCCCCCAGGACGTGCAATGTTCAAGCAGTATCCGTATCGCCAGGAAACTTAACCATCCACAAATTGTGCGGTGGAGTCTGCGCCCAGACACGGGGCTTAAAACTCCTGTCCATCCGGTCCATGTCTGCGGCGTACTCGATGCGACCCCCACAGGGCGCGTGGAACATCCTGAAGATGTTGGATCCGAGGTTGTGTCGACCGAGGCGGCGCGATTCCTTCCACCCCTGCGCATGCATGTAATTGCCGCCTTCGATGACCTCGTCTGCGTCACGAACTTCCATGGCCAGATGATTCATGGCGATGCGATCGGGGCGGTGACAGAGCAGGAAATTGTGGTGCTCAATGTCACCCTCGCATTGCATGAAACAGCCCATCGGCAGTACCTGGTCAATGGCGCGGAAGCCGAGCCGCTCGAGGTAGAAACCGACCGCCCTCTCCCGCCCTTCCTTCAGGATATCGAGCGCGACATGGATCAGGCGCAGCGGACGGGCACGCCCGTATGTCATGGCGCCAGCGTTCCGCCGCCCGACCTGTTCCATCAGATTGGTGGTTCTTGGGGACACTGCGACCGGGACGGGACGGGCCAGCGCGAGCGCAAACCCGAAGCCGCTCTCGTCGAAGCTATGGACGACCCCGTCCGCATCGACGCTGACATTGCGGTCTGCACCCAGGTCGCGCGCCAGGGCATCCAGCGCCGCCCTGTTGTCCACGCCCCAGCACAGCTCGCGGATCGTTGATCCCGGAGAAGTCGCCGCGGGCAGCGCTGGATCGTCATGCGGCCGCAGGTACACATGCTGCCCTGTCGGTGTACGGAAGCACGCGCCGCCCGTCGCGCTCGCTATCGGCTCAAGGCCGACATTCTCAAAAAAGCGGACGCAGGCAGGCAGGTCCTCGACCCCGTACGTCACTGATTCTATGCGCTGGATCGCCATGGTTTTCAACCTGCCTGGTGTTGGGCTGTAATCCTAGTGGATGGTTCCGATCAGTACCGCTGCCGATTCCGTACGCATAGGTTTCCGTATCCTGACCAATGCCCGTATCCACGGCAGTGGCCCTCCCCGGATCCGCACTGCGGCGATCGGGGACGTGGCCTTCAATCCGGCGCGGACACGATGGGATTGCGCAGTACGCCAATCGAACTGATTTCCACCTCCACGGTATCACCGGCATGCAGGTCGGTAGACGATCCTTCCGTACCCATCCATATGACGTCGCCCGGATACAGCGTCACGTACTCGGAAATGGTCGCGATGAAGCGAGCGACACCGAATATCATGTCATTGGTGGGGAATTGGATCTGCGTCGTGCCGTTGACCCTGACGCTCGTCTGCAGGGAATCCAGATCCACCTCAGTCTCAATCCACGGGCCCATCGGCTTGAAGGTATCGCTGTTCTTGCAACGCCAGAACGTGCGATCCACCTTCTGCCAGTTCCGCTCGCTGATGTCATTGCCGATCGTGTACCCGAGCACGCACTGCAGAGCTTCTGCTTCCGCAACATGCTTTACCTGCCGGCCAATGACGGCCACGAGTTCACCCTCGTATTGCACGCTGGAGCTATCGCGAGGCAGTACAACCGGGGCATTATGCGGCACAAGGGCGCTGGGGG
>Ga0209698_10002938_pt1 | contig 19022 bp, 11 predicted proteins | sample LitLauG_LLR_2012_FD_187203 | JGI IMG/M metagenome (GOLD analysis project Ga0209698, IMG submission 187203) | Freshwater sediment microbial communities from Pennsylvania, USA - Little Laurel Run_MetaG_LLR_2012 (SPAdes) (version 2) | ecosystem: Environmental > Aquatic > Freshwater > Creek >...
GTGCTTATCCGCGCCAGTGGGATTTTGCCCGCATGCGCCAGATCGCCGACAAGGTTGGAGCGTTCTACATCTTTGACATGGCCCACATCGCCGGCCTGGTGGCGGGCGGCGTGCATCCTTCGCCCGTGCCCTACGCGCACATCACCACCACCACGACGCACAAGACACTGCGCGGTCCCCGCGCCGGCCTCATCATTGTCGGTAAAGACATGGTCGTCGGCACAAAGCCCGATCAGACACTCAGCAAGGAAGTTGACAGGGCAGTCTTCCCCGGTCAACAAGGCGGCCCACTGATGCACATCGTTGCGGCCAAGGCAGTGGCCTTCGCTGAAGCGCTGCGGCCGGAGTTCCGCACCTACGCAGCGCAGATCGTTGCCAACGCCAAGGTGCTGGCGCAGGGACTTGCGAATGCCGGCTTCCGCATCGTCTCCGGCGGCACCGACAATCACCTCATGCTCGTCGACGTTTTCCAGAAAGGCATTCTCGGTTCCGAGGCTGAGCTCGCCCTTGGCAAGGCCGGCATCACCGTCAACAAGAACTCCATTCCCTACGACACCAATCCGCCTCTCAAGCCCTCCGGCATTCGCGTCGGCACACCCGCGCTCACCACGCGCGGCATGAAAGAACCGGAGATGCGCATCATCGCCGCCTGGATCGCCAAGGCCCTCGAACATCGCAACGATGATGCCGCTCTCGAGCGCATTCGCGGAGAGGTGGCCGAGCTCGCCAACCACTTCCCGCTCTATGCCTGGCGCCGCGCGCCTGTTGCTGTGGAAAGTTAGCCTCGAACTAAACCAATAAATCACTACCACTTATGCGCTCATCCGGCGCGTACAGAGTCTTCGCGTCGAAACTTGCTCCTGAGTTCCGGGTTGCATCTAAAGTAACTGAGGATGTCTCGTCAGCGGGCGAACGGCCCCCTTTTTCGCCGAGGACATCGGGAGGTAACCATGAAAACCATTCAACTAACTTTGGCAGCTTTGCTCGTTCTCGCGGTGCCGGCGTTTGGCCAGCAACACGGCGGCGGCGGTTCCCACCAGCCGGGCGGCGGCGGGCATCAGGTCATTCCTTTGCGTGGACCGGCGCCGGTCAGATCGGCCCCGCATCCCGTTGAACCGAATCGGAACTATAGTGACAAGGACGGCCACCCAGACGCCCCGCATGTCGACGGAAAGATCTGGGTTGGCCATGACACCGGCCGTGACGACCCACGCTACCATCAGGATCAGCCATTTGCGCATGGCCGCTTTACTGCCGGCATTGGCCGCGGGCACATCTGGCATCTCCGCGGCGGAGGCCCGGGCCGCTTCTGGTTCAATGGGTTTTATTGGGATGTTGCTGCAGCCGACTTTGCCTTCTGCGATGGCTGGTTATGGGACTCGGATGACATCGTGATCTACGATGACCCGGACCATCCAGGCTGGTATCTCGCCTACAATGTACGACTCGGAACTTATGTGCATGTCGAGTATCTGGGAATGTAAGAATCTCAGAACTCATCGAGCCTGCAAACGGGACGGTCTACCAGGCCGTCCCGTTTGTCATGACGCGAACATTCTCACTAACCCCTCTCATCCATCACTCCCAGTAAGTTGTTCCATAAGTGCGCGCTCATAACTGGACAGCGATTCAGAATCCGCATCCCGCCATTGCCCGACCAGTGAATCGCGAATCGTCCCGGGAACGAAAAACTGAAATGAATTACTCAGAGTAAGGGAATACTTTCCAGCCCGAGCGGTCCGCAACGCTGTGCAAATGTGAAGTTCTAAGTTATGCTTGAGCTATGGCTATTGACTCCATTCTCGCTCAAATTGACGCGGAGATCGCGCGTCTCATGCAAGCACGCTCGCTGCTCGCCACCCTCGGCACAGGTGCCGTCGCAGTAGCCGAACCAACAACAGCGAAAGCGGTTGCAAAGGCCAAAAGAAAGAAGAAGAGAGTGCTGAGCCCCGAAGCGCGCAAACGGATCGCAGATGCGCAGCGCAAGCGCTGGGCTGCGCAGAGAGCCAAAGCCAAGACCAAATAGGAATAGCAAGAGGATCGAAGCAGCCCATCTTGTTCGTGCAACATTCAGTTCACACGCGACCCAAGTGTGCAAGGTGTGGGGACCGCCCGTTGCGGTCACTGCGGCAGCCGATTGCGTGTTGGATGACGTTCATCCTTCAGTCGCCTTCGGCTACACTGGTGTTCTAGCCGATCCCGGTCATCACCAGCATTCGTGGTTCCGTCATCTCTTCCATTGCGAAGCGGATGCCCTCGCGGCCCAGGCCCGACTCTTTCACACCGCCATAGGGCATCGGATCGAGACGCCAGTTGGGGCTGTCTCCCACAATCAGCGCGCCTACTTCGAGTTCGCGATAAGCCGTGAGAATCCGACCCGCGTCGCGCGTCAGCAGCCCGGCCTGCAAACCGTACTTCGAGTGGTTCACCTCCGCCAGCGCCTCCTCAAAATCGTCGTAGGGTTCAATCACTACCACTGGCCCAAAGACCTCCTCGTCGCGCACCTTCATTCCCGCCTTCGTTCCAGTCAGGATTGCCGGCGTCACCATCGAGCCTTGCCGCTCGCCGCCGGCTATCAGCTTGGCTCCGCCTTCCACGGCCTCTTTCACCCAGGCTTCCACGCGCTCCGCCTCGCTCTGCCGAATCAGCGGGCCCACCTCAGTCAACTCATCTGATGGATTGCCGGACACCAGCTTCGCGGTGGTCTCAACCACCTTCCACAGAAATGTCTGAAAGATTTTTCGCTCCACAAAGACACGCTGCACGCTGATGCACGACTGGCCGGCGAAACCGAAGGCTCCATGCGCCGTGCGGGTTGCCGCTTCATCCAGGTCCGGCCAGTCCCCATGCACAATCAACGCCGCATTGCCACCCAATTCAAGCAGCACGCGCTTGCGCCCGGAGTGCGCTTTCAACTCCCACCCCACCTTTGCAGAACCGGTAAAGCTCACCAGCTTCACTCGATCTTCCTTCTCGGCGAGCCACGCGGTATCGGCATTGTCCAGCGTGAGCACAGCCAAGGCTTCCTCAGGCCAGCCCGCCTTCAGAATCACCTCGCCCAGCGCCAGCGCGGTAAATGGAGTTTGCGGCGCCGGCTTCAAAATCACCGGACAACCAGCGGCGAGCGCCGGTGCCAACTTGTGCGCAACAAGGTTCAGCGGAAAATTGAATGCGGTAATCGCCAACACAGGACCCACTGGAAAACGCTGTACCAATCCCCAGCGGCCTTCGTTGCCTTCCGTCAGGTCCAGTGGAAGGCTCTCGCCGCCCAATCGCGCGGACTCTTCTGCCGCTGTCTTGAACGTGACCACGGCGCGATCCACTTCGACTCGCGCCTGCCGTAGCGGCTTGCCGGCCTCGGCCACAATCAGTTGCGCAAACCGCTCCTTCTGCTCGATGAGCGCCGCGGCCACATCTTCAAGAATCTCGCGGCGTTTCCATCGTGGCAGGGCGCGCGTCCGGCGCAAGCTCGCCACCGCATGGTTCACAGCCTGGCGCGCATCGGCTCGGGTCGCCACAGTCACCCGTCCCACCAATCCCTGATCCCACGGCGACCGCACTTCCAGCGACTCCCCGTCGATCCATTCCTTGCCGCACAGCAGAAATCCAGTTTGCGTTCCCGGCCGCATCTTCATGATCTTGGAACTCCTGTTCCGTCTCTCCCCTCAATGGTACAAGCGCGAGGTGCGTCGGAACCGCAACGGAAGAATCCACACAAGAGGCCAGTTCGACCAGAGGTCCGGATCGGGACAAATCACCAAATCAAATCTGTCATCCCGAGCGAAGACTGGCGCCTACTCCGCGCCAGTCGAAGTCGAAGCACCGCTGTTCGCAAGCCAACTTCTGCGATGAATCTCCGGGACCCAGCACTAACTCTGCTCAGCGGCGATCCGAATAGCCCATCAGTTCCCTCGCCACAACCTCGTAGCCGCGCTGGAAGCCATCCCGGTAAGCTTCCTGCAGTTGGTACGGGACATTGTTGGGATGACGATACTCGTCGCGGTTGTTTGGATCGGGCTGGCGGTGGTTGTCATAATCTCTGATTGCCCCTTCCGCTCCCTCCTGAAAGCCGCGGCTCCTGATCTCCATGCCCGGCCCCTGATAGCGGCGATCGTCTCCCGGCCCGCCCGTCAACACCGCCATGCCGCGCTGGTATCCGTCTCTGAAGCTATCCCTGTACGCATCCCGCAATTCGAAAGGAACGTTGGGATTGCGATATTCGTCCCGGTTGTTGGGGTCTGGCCGGCGATGGTTATCCAGATCCTTCAGCGCGCCATCCATCCCATCCTGAAAACCATGGCGTCGAATGTCGCTGCCCGGCCCCGGCATTGGTCCTGCTCCGGGGCCCATATCCCTATCCCTTCCCCGGTCCCGGTCCATCCCTGGCCCACCCCGATCATCGTCGCGCCTCGGCTCCTGATCTCTGCCCATCAAATGGTCCACACCCCGCTGATAGCCACGCCGAAAACCATCCCGGTACGCCTCGCGTTGTTCAGCCGGCAACCGCGGATGACGGTATTCATCCCGGTTGTTGACGTTTGGCTGGCGATGATTGTCAAAGTCCCTTTGCGCGCCAACGATTCCGTCGCGAAATCCCTGGCGTTGGAGATCCTGCAACTCCTGCGGTGGGGTGTCCCAGCCGCCGCGATCCTGTCCATACCCCTGGAAGCCTGCTCCGGTGGGCACGGCGTAGGCGCGGCCCGTTGTGAGTCCAGTAACACCCAGGACGAGCGCAAATGCGGCGATTCCAAATCGATTGAAGATCATAAGTAGATTTCTCCTTTGCTCCTGCGGACACATAGCATAGTACTACCCCTGACAGCCACCCTGGAGCGCCCTGTGCATGAACATCTCCCTTCATCCCGGCCTCCTCAGGTGCGTGCGCTAAACTCCTCCCATGATCAATAACGGCCGCAGTCGCAAACTTCCCTTCGACCCCGCCGAAGCGGTCGCCCATCTCAAAGCCGCCGACCCCAAACTCGCCGCTCTGATCGATTGCGCCGGCCCCTTTACGCTTCGCCTTGACCCCGCTCCCTCTCCCTTCGAGTCCCTGATCGAGTCCATTCTTTACCAGCAGTTACACGGCAAGGCCGCCGCCACCATCCACGCCCGGGTCCGCGCCTACTTCGGGGGAGATCCCACGCCCCAGCTCCTCCTCGACACACCCGACGAGATCCTCCGGTCGGCGGGGGTCTCGGGAAACAAAGTTCGGGCGCTGAAAGACCTCGCCGCGCGCACTCTCGATGGCACCGTCCCCACCCACGCCGCCATCCGCAAAATGCCCGACGCCGCCATCATTGAACACCTGACTCAAGTCCGCGGCATCGGCCCCTGGACCGTCGAAATGCTCCTCATCTTCCGCATGGGCCGCCCGGACGTGTTTCCGGTTACCGACTACGGTGTCCGCAAGGGATTCGCGCTTACCTTCCAGCGCCTGCCCAAAACCCGGCCCCTGGCGGCTGAAGACCTGCCCAAGCCCGAAGTCCTTCTCAAAAGGGGAAAAAGATGGGCTCCATTCCGCTCGGTGGCCAGTTGGTACCTGTGGCGCGCCTGCGATCTGGCGCGCAACACACCACCCGCAGGCCGTTCCAGCTTAAAATAGTCAAACGCAGCTTCTAGCTACCAGCCTCTAGCTCTTAGCTATTCTCTGTTGCCAGCAATGGCATGAATGGGTGTGGATTGGGATCAAGGAAAGCCTTTTTGAAGGCTTCCGCATTGAGGGCTTTTAGCTAGAGGCTAGAAGCTGGGAGCTGTTTTTTCATGCCCGCAACCAAGCGATTCGTCTGCATTCATGGTCACTTTTACCAGCCGCCGCGCGAAAATCCATGGCTGGAGACCGTCGAGACCCAGGACACGGCCGCGCCCTATCACGACTGGAACGAGCGCATCTGCGCCGAGTGCTATGCCCCCAACGGCGCCGCACGCATTGTCAACATCAAAAACCAGATCATCCGCATCGTCAACAACTACGCGCGCATCAGCTTCAACTTCGGCCCCACTCTTCTCAGCTGGCTCAAGGACAACGCGCCCCGCACCCACCGTATGGTCCTCGACGGCGAGCGCCGCAGCCGCAAAGCGTTTCGCGGACATAGCTCGGCCATGGCCCAGGTCTACAACCACATGATTCTGCCCTTGGCCAGCACGCGCGACCGCATCACGCAGATCCGCTGGGGCATCGCCGACTATGAAAGCAACTACGGCGTATCGCCTGAAGGCATGTGGCTGGCTGAGACCGCCGCCGACAATGAGTCGCTCGAGCTGATGGCGCAACACGGAATCAAGTTCACGCTGCTTGCGCCTCACCAGTGCAAACGCATTCGTCCCTTCAGGCGCGACGGCGTCAATGACGACGCCGCCTGGATGGATACACCCGATGCTTCCGTCGATACTACCCACCCTTACCTGGTGCGATTCAAGTCCGGACTCTCCATTGCCGTCTTCTTCTACAACGGCCCCGCCTCACGAGCCATCGCCTTTGAAGGCCTCCTGAATTCCGGCGACAATTTTGTTGCCCGCCTCAAATCCGGATTCAAAGACAGCTCCGCGCTGCAGTTGGTTCACGTCGCCACCGATGGGGAATCATATGGCCATCATCACAAGCACGGCGAAATGGCGCTTGCCTACACGCTCCGCTTGCTGGAGGAAGACAAGACAGTAAAACTCACCAACTACGCCAACTTCCTCGCCCAGTTTTCTCCCGAATACGAATGCGAAATTGTCGAAGACACATCGTGGAGCTGTGTTCACGGCGTTGAACGCTGGCGCTCCAACTGCGGCTGCAACGGCGGCAAACCCGGATTCAATCAGGAATGGCGCACGCCGCTGCGCCAGGCTCTCGACGAACTGCGCGACGCCCTCGCCCCACTCACCGAGCAGGGGGGCGCCAAGCTCTTTCGCGATGTGTGGGCCGCGCGCGACGCCTACATCGGAGTCGTCCTCAACCGGAACGAAAACTCCATCGCAGACTTCTTCAGCGCGCACGCGAATCACGCGCTCTCTGAAGATGAAAGCATCTGCGCTCTTGAGATTATGGAAATGCAGCGCCACGCGCAGCTCATGTACACCAGTTGCGGATGGTTCTTTGACGACATCTCCGGCATTGAGACCGTGCAGATCATCGCCTACGCCGCGCGCGTGCTGCAGCTGGCGCGACGGCGTTTTGGCGACAAGGCCGAGTTGCTCGAGCCCGCCTTTCTGGCCCGCCTTGCGGAGGCCAAATCCAACCTCGCCAGCGCAGGCGATGGAGCAAAAATCTACAAGGAGTCTGTCGCGACAATGGAGTTGCAGCTCGAACAGGTGGCAGCCCACTACGCCATCAGTTCCGTTTTCTCTTCCTTTGCCGAGGAGACTGACCTGTTCTGCTTCCATGTCCGCCGCATCTCCTATGACATCTCCACCTCCGGCCGCGGGCGACTCGCCCTGGGCCGGGCCCACATTGCCAGCGCCATTACCGGCCACAACCAGAGTTTCTCTTTCGCTGTTCTGCACTTCGGAGACCAGAACATCACGGCCGCCGTCAAATCCTACGCAGCGTCCGATGCTTCCGGCTTCGAGGAGTTCGGAGCCCAGGCTTCCGCCGAGGTCCAGCGCGGCAATTTCCCCGGTGTCATCCGCATGCTCGATCAATACTATGGCAGCGTGGATTATTCGCTGACTTCGCTCTTCAGGGACGAGCAGCGCCGCATCGTTCGGCTCATTCTCAACTCCACTCTCTGGGACATCGAGAATTCGCTCACCACCATCTACCAGGACCACGCCAGCCTCCTCCACTATCTCTCTCGGGCTGGCTTGCCCAAGCCGCCCGCGCTAAGCCTGGCTGCGGGCTTCGCTGTAAACGCCGGACTCCGCCGCGCTCTTGAGAGTGATCCCATTGACCAGGCCCAGTTGCGCTCCTGCCTCTCGCTGGCCAAGGCTGACCAGGTGCCCCTTGAATCGGCCAACTTCTCGTACATTGCCGACCAGCGCATGAAGCGCGCCATGATCGAGCTGCAGATGTCCTCCGGGTCGCTTGAAATCCTGGAACGTGCCCTCGCTCTGGCCCGCACCCTCATCGAATTACCTTTCGAGGCCAATCTCTGGCAGGCTCAGAACATCTGGTACGAGATTCTGCGCAACTCCACCTACGCGCTCACATCTCTGTCCGACGACGATCGCCCCCGCTGGGAAAAGAGCTTCAACGAGCTGGGCGCATGTCTCTCCATCGACACTGAAGCCATCCGCGCCGACGATCGCTCCACGGCAAATACGGCAGATTAGTTCCGCCGCATCGGTGCCGGAGTCGTATCGGCGCAATTCGTGCGCGGATGTATTGAGAAAAAACGGACCTGTCATCCCGAGCAGCTTGACTCGCGCAATAAGTTATGTCCAGCGATGAACCCGCGTCGGCTCGCCCAAAAAGCCCCGTGCCCCATCCATTCGCTTTTTTCTGGCGAATGGGTGGGACACTTCGAACCTCAATTCGCCTTGTTCATAGGGAGTGCAGCCTCTCGCTGTCTCATCGCGAGCTGCGAAGGCGAAGGTTCTGCGGCTGCTTTCCACCGCCAGCCATCGGCAATCCGTTCTTCGACGGTTTCGTACCCTCATCCGCTTGCTCTTGTGTCGATTCGGCCGATACATTGACGCCGACAATTCCCGGATCAGAGACTGCCCGGAGCGGCCACAATCCTCACCAGCCGCTCCTCGTTCAGCTCTGTCGCGCATGCCGTCCTGCGCCAATGCTTTTCACAGCCTGGATAATCGAGCAACACGCACTGAGATCGAATTCCACGGGCGCGCATCTCGTATCCGCCCTCCAGAATATTCGACACGCACGCCACGGCAGTTACGCCCGTATCCGGCTCGCGCTGCCAGCGCGCAAGCAGGCGGCTGAATCCGCTGGAATGTGGAACCAGAAATACTCGGGCGCCCAGGCGTCGCATCCTTACCGTGAGCCGGTTGACCGCGCAATCTTCGCTGCATCCGACGCATTCGATGTCCATGCCCGTGCTGCGCGCCTGGCACGACCATGCATCTCTGCCGCGCATGCACATGGGCGCCAGCACCACCTTGTGGGGTGTGCGTTCGAACTCCGCGCGCAGGCCCCTGTTCATGATCTCGGCCGCCACCATGTTCAGGTGGTACTCCACCGGCTCTTTACGGCAAAAAATCTGATCTTCGCGGCATCCGCGAGACTTGTATTCGGTGGCCAGGAACTTCGGAACGCCTCGAGAAAAAACCCCTAGCGCAGTCTCCGCCTCATGCTGGAACCAACTGAACAGATCCATCGCCGTTTCGATAAGCCGCGATGCTTCCGCGCCGGGCAATGTCAACAGAAAACCCAGCCAATTATTCAGGCGTGCGGCCTCCTGCTCGAAGTCGCCGGTGGCCTGTAACCACTTAATCAAACGGGGCAATCGATTCAGTGGCAGGGAACTCGATTCTCCCCGGTGGGCCGATGCTTCTGCGCCCAGGCCATTCCTGATCGGATCCATCCCGATCTTCTCCATCAAGAAGCGTCGAGTAATTGCCGCTCGCAGAAGGTCAGCCAAAGGCTTCAGCGGAGCTATCCGGCGGCGTACCCAAAAAAGTCCGCGAGCCACATCGACGGCCCATCCCGGCGCACACTCGGCCGCCTCGCCATAGCGCGCAAACGCCAGGCTCAGCGTGAGGAGTTCAATGGAATACTCGCCCAGGCTGCGCGCCGGTTCCTTCCGAACTTCCTGTACATAATGACCGTAGCGGCGGAGTGCGTCTCCTGCCCGCAAATCGACCATCGCCAGCAACTTGTCTGAGAAATCGGCCGCAGCAAGATAAAAGCCGTCGGAGCGAGCGTCACCCGCCCGCAGGTCATACACCAGGTCGGTGACCGTATCCTTTGTAACCCCTGCCTTGCGCTCTTCCCGGGCAAGGCATCTGGCTGGGAACTCCAACGCTTCCTGCGTCCGGTCACTTTCAACGGGCACGTGCATTGTCCGGCTCATTCCGCGATTCCGCACTTCTCCCTAGAGCTCGCACGGAAGCCACAATGCATAATACGCCCGGCCCATGAATTGGTTCCAAATCAAATGGAAGTCCGAAGCCGAGGGTTCCCCATCCATCCTGCTTTTTGCGATGGATGAGAGGACAAGACTTTCAACCGAGGCGCTTTCCTACTCCCGATTCCATAGTCTCTGTCTTTCCAGCTTCCCGCCCCTCAGCACAAATCGCTCACCGCGCCAAACAATCGAGTTCCCCGCAAACCCGGCCACCCACACACCCAATGCCACGACATCGCGCAGCGGAAGCAGCCACAAGCTGGCCAGAACCTCATGATCGCCCAGCACTTCCGCGCCCACCGTCATGGCCTGCGACAGCCGCAGAAAGAAGCTCAGCCCCAGCAGCCACAGGCTCACCGGGCTTAGTCCGCTGGCCAGCAGATTCAACAGTGCCCACGCTACCCCATGCGTCACGATCAGGCCAAAGTAACCTCCAGGCCGCGCATCGCGCACCGTCCGCGCCCAGCGCAACTGGTGATCGACAAACCCGCCCCAGTCGTACGCCGGAACGCCGGTCTCCACAACCTCGGCGCTCAGCAGAACCCGGTAGCCTGCATTCGCCACGCGCGCGCCCAGCTCGTAATCGTCGGCCAGGTAGTTCACCAGCGCCTGCAGGCCGCCGGCTTTCTCCAGCGCTGCGCGCCACACCGCCAGCGTTGACCCCATCCCATAGTGCAGTCCGCCTTCAATCATCTTCGACATCAGCACACCGGGCATAAAATCCGTCGCAATGCCCAGTGCCTCAAGCCGCGACCAAATCGTACCCTGCGCGCGACCGCGATAAAGCGCCGTCACCAGCCCAACCGGCTTTGATTGAAGAGCACGGGCATCGGTGATTGCCAATCCAGTGGTTCCGGACTGGTCACTGGTGAGCTCTTTGTCAGGGCACGACTTCAGTCGTGCCGCATCTGCCCCAATAGGGCTTTGGGCTTTAGCCCCTGAAGGACAATTCCCCGCCCCAAAACAAGCCATCACCTTCTCCACATAGCGTGGAGAAACTGTAATGTCCGAGTCATTGATCAGGAGAAAATCGTGCCGCGCATGAGCGCCAAGTTGGACCAGAGTGCTCACTTTCCCGTTTGTTCCCAGCCGCTCCGGGCACTCCACAAGGAGGATGGTTCGCTCAGGAAACTCCGCCTTCAATTGCTCCACTGACGCAACGGCCGGGTCGTCGAGCGAAGAGACCCCAAACAGCAATTCAAATTCGCCCGCATAACTCTGCCGGCAATGGCTGCGGAACGCGTCCAGCATTCCAGGGTCCAGCCCCTTCAGAGATTTGAGAATGCTCACAGCGGGCGCAAATCGTGCCAGGGGTGTTTTCCGCTCGTGGAGATAAAAACGCGCCGCCACAATCGCCGCCAGAAAGTAACCCATCCCGGCCACGGTAAGCACCGTCGTCGCGGCTTCCAGGCAGAGAGCCAAAGCGTGCGGCATCACAGGGCCAAGAATACAGCTTCCAGCTTTCAGCTTCTAGCTTTCAGCCCGCAATAACGCACGAGAAGCCCCCACATCCGCAGAAATAGTGAATGCGCCATACAAGAGCTGAGAGCTAAAAGCTGTTCTTATTCGTACCGGAGCGCCTCGATCGGATCCAGGTTCGCCGCCTTCCACGCCGGATAAATGCCGAATAACAACCCGATTGCGCACGAGACGCCGAAGCCGATCAGAACCCACATCGTGGACAGCGTTGCCGGCAGGCCGATGGGCAGGAAATAAACGATCCATGTGATGATGGCGCCCACCAAAACGCCCATAATTCCCCCCACGGCGCAAAGAGTCACGGCTTCCATTGTGAATTGCGTAAGGATTGTGTGCTTGGTTGCGCCGATTGCTTTGCGGACCCCGATCTCGCGCGTTCGCTCCGTCACGCTCACCAGCATGATGTTCATCACCCCGACGCCGCCCACCATCAGGCCGACGCTCGAGACAGCGATCATGAACGCTACCAGACCGCCGGTAAGCTGGCCCCACAGTTTCGTCAGAGAGTCAGGCCCGAAGATCTCGAAGTTGTCGTCCGCTTGTGTTTTCACATGGCGTCGGATGCGCAACAGCTCGCGAATCTCTTCCTCCACCAGGGCCTTGTTCTTGGGGTCGTCGTACTTTACGCTGACCCACATATCCTTCTCTTCGGGATGCAGATTATGAAAGGTGCCGAGCGGGAAATCTACCACATTGTCGTTGGGATTCTTGCCGCCGCCGAAAGGCTGTTTCTGTTTGTCCAGCACTCCGATCACGGTATAGAGGCCGCTTTCGACAGCTACCTCCTGGCCTATGGCATTCTGGTCGCCGAACAACTCCTCCCAGGTATCGTGGCCCAGCACGCACACATGGGCGCCGCGTTGGTCTTCCGCGTCGGTATAGGCGCGACCCTGAATAAAAGTCAGGTCATTCACCTCGCTGACTTGGGCCGTAGTACCCTGCAAAATCGTTCCAGACACCTTCTTGCCGCCGAATTTTACATCGACGTTTCCCACTCGAAATTGCCGCTTAACATGCTGAAAGGCGCCGTCTGCTGCCACCACGTGCGGCAGCGCTCGCAGCGCCATCACGTCGTCGATATTCAGCTTTTTTCGTGTCAGTTGCTCGGTCGTCGGCCGCACCCCGATCACCGGCATGTGGAAGACCCAGAAAACATTCGAGCCCAGCGAACTCACAAAATCGCCCACCCGGTTGTTGAGCCCGTTGATGACCGAGGAGATGGCGATCACCGTCGTTACCCCGATCACGATCCCCAGGACTGTAAGCCCGGAACGCAGCTTGTTCGTTCGCAGCGTATCCAGAGCCATCTTTACCGATTCACGTGTTTGTCCCTGCGCCATAAATGCAGCTCCTAGCCGCCAGCTTCCGGCCCCTGGCCAAAAAGCACTCAGCCTCAATACGGTCGAGCGCGTCCCTGAAAGATACAATTCCGCCCGACTTGCCTGGCAGCCTCAAGAACTGGTAGCTGGAGGCTGGCAGCTGCCCCTAAAGCTCCGCTCTAAGAGCAACCACTGGATCGAGCTTCGCCGCCTTGCTCGCCGGATATACTCCGAAGAAAATCCCCACCGCCCCGGCCAGAAACAGTCCCAGGAAAATAGCCCACAGTGGAACGCTGGTTGGAAAACCCACAACAATTGTGATGAGCTTGCCTACTCCAATTCCACACATCACGCCGATGGCTCCCCCGGTGGTTGCCATCGTCCCGCTTTCAATCAAGAACTGCAGCAGGACGTCGCGCTGCCTCGCGCCAAGCGCCTTGCGCACGCCGATCTCGCGCGTCCGCTCGGTAACCGAGACCAGCATGATGTTCATGATCACTACGCCGCCGACCACAAGCGAGATCGAAGCCAGCCCCAGCACGACGGATGCAAACAGAGAGCTGATTTGCTTCCAGATATCAAGAAAAGTATCGTTTGTCTCCAGTTGGAAATCGTCCGGCGTTCCCGGTGCATCGTGGCGCCGCGACCGCATGATCACCCGCACCTGGTCCTGGGCCTGCTCCATTACCTGGGCATTGCCGTTGGCGCGCGCGTAGATATCTAAGGAATCGTTGTAGCCGTAAATCTGCTGGTAGGTGGTAATCGGAACCGCCACCCAGTTGTCCTGTGACTGCCCCAGCGTCTTCCCCTGGCGGTCGCCCACACCCACAATCGTGTAGGGCGTGCCGTTTACCCGGATCTCCTTGCCGATCGGGTCGCTCGCTCCCAGCAGGTTGTCCACTATGTCCGGACCCACGACCACAACATGCGTTCCGTGGTCCTCGTCGGCCTGCGTAAAACCGCGTCCCAGCGCGATGTCGACATTTTGCAGCCCGAACATCGTCCACGTGTAGCCCCGTATAGTCGTGTTGTCGCTGGAGTGGCCGTTCGCCACCACCGTTGTCGACTTGCTCAGGTGCGCGCCCACTTCGCTGCAAAGCGTGCATCCATCCCGCACCGCCTGGTAGTCCTCAAAGCGCACGATCTTCCGCTTTTGATAGCGGAAGTAATCCTCCGCCGAGAAGATAATGCTCGACATCCGCGACACGGTAAATACATCGGCTCCATAGCCTGACAGCTTGGTGCTCACATACTTGTTGGCGCCGTTCACCAGCGTGATCACCATGATCACCGAGGCCACGCCCATCACCACGCCGATGAGCGTGAGGATCGTGCGCATCTTGTTGCCCCACAACGATTGCAGCGCGAGTCGAATGGCCTCGGTAAATTGCATTGTTTCGCTTTCCTTGCCTGCCCAGGGCATCCCCAGCCTTCATGAAACGCCCAGGCGGCAAACCTTCCCTCAACTTCAGGCCTGCGGGCCATCCGCGGCCCCGTATTCCCAGTGTACGTAATCTCTTCCGTTCGCAACACCCGCTCTCAAAACAAGCGGAACCCCATCGATGTCCTTCTCTACCACCCCACTGGCCACCAAACGGGCCGCACCCCGGCCGTCAGGCGCTCCACCACCCTACTGCGTTGATTCAGGATACGCAGCGCGGCCACCTCAGGTTCCGGCTTCCAGACTCGCATTGCCGAGCGCCGGCTTTCCGCGCATTTTTCAGGAACTTCTTTGGACCTCTTTGTCGTAGCATACAAGGGCGCGATCTTCCTCGCCCGGCATGGGGCCGAAACTACACCAATCCACATCTTTGGAGGCTTGATGACTCGCATCCGCTCCTTCTTTGCGCTTGCTTTGCTTGTCCCGTTCCCAGTTCTGTCCCCTACTGCCGCAGCCCAAACCACGCGGCCGGCACCGCCGCTTTTGCTTCGAGACCCCTCTCTCAATCGGGATAGCATTGCTTTCGTCTACGCCGACGACATCTGGACCGTCTCCCGCCAGGGGGGCGAGGCCCAAAGGCTCACCACCAACGGCCATGTGGATGCCGGCCCGTATTACTCGCCTGACGGCGCCTGGATCGCCTACTCCGCTCATCTGAATGGCAACACCGACGCTTACGTCATTCCGGCCAACGGCGGCGTTCCCCGTCGCCTCACCTGGCATCCTGGCGGCAGCTATGTCAGCGGATGGAGCCCAGACTGCAAAGACGTCCTTGTCGCTTCAATGGCTTCCAGCGTGCGTCACTACTTCAGGCTCTTCCGTGTCCATGCCGACGCCTCCGGAGTCCCGGAACCGCTGCCCTTGCCCTCCGCATTCCAGGGATCTTTTTCTCCCGATGGCCAGTCGCTGGCCTACGAGCCCTTCACCAAGTGGCAGCCTGCCTGGAAGCGCTACGTAGGCGGCCAGACTACCCCAATCTGGATCGTCAACCTGAAAACGCTCGACCTGGTCAAGGTACCCCGCCAGAATTCCAACGACGCCTACCCCGTCTGGGTCGGCAACACTGTGTACTTCCTCTCCGACCGCAACGGCCCCGTCTCGCTCTTTCGCTATGACACCGCTTCGAAAATCGTCGATCAGGTTGTGCCAAACACTGGTTTTGACCTGAAATCCTTCCAGTCTGGTCCAGGCGGCCTCGTCTATGAGCAGTTCGGCTCCATCCATCTGCTCGACACGGCAACCAACGCCGACCAGGCTGTCTCCATTCAAATCCACGGCGAACTGCCCAATCTTGCTCCACACCTCGTCAGCCTGCCGCCAACCGAAATCCACAACGCAGCTCTTTCGCCCTCCGGCGCCCGCGCAGTGTTTGAGGCGCACGGAGAAATCTTCACCGTGCCCGGCGAGAAAGGCGACACCCGAAACCTCACTCAGACCCCTGGTGTCGCCGAGCGCGACCCCTCGTGGAGCCCGGACGGCAAAACCATCGCCTATTTTTCCGATGCCTCCGGCGAATATCAGCTCTACCTTCACGACCAATCCGGCTTCAAACCGCCCACCGTCATCGATCTCGGCCCCAATCCCAGCTACTTCTACAGCCCCGCCTGGTCGCCCGACTCCAAGCACATTGCCTTTACTGACAAACATCTGCGCGTTTGGTATGTCGATGTGCCCGCAGGCAAGCCCGTGCTGGTTGATTCGGGAACATACGGAGGCTTCGGCGCCAGCTTCAACCCGGTCTGGTCGCCGGACTCAAAGTGGATCGCTTACCAGCGCGACCTCGAAAACCAGTTGCATGCCATCTTCCTTTACTCACTTGAGACCCACAAATTCACCCAGGTTACTGACGGCATGAGCGATGCCTCAACCCCCGTCTTTGATCCCAACGGGAAGTATCTTTACTTTCTTGCCTCCACTGATGACGGGCCGTCCAATGCAGGCATCGATCTCTCTTCGCTCGACCGCGCGCAAACCTCGGCCGCCTATGTCGTCGTGCTGGCCAAAGACGGCGCCTCGCCCGTGCCCCCGGAAAGCGACGACGAGAAGATCAAAGACGATTCGAAGAAGGACGATTCTGAGAAGGACGACGCCGCGAAAGGCGACAAACCTGACGCCGACAAGAAAGACGCCGACAAGAAAGACGACGCCGAAAAGGATAAGAAGGAAGGCGACAAGACCCCAGCCAAACCTGTCGAAGTCAAGGTCGATCTCGACAAGATCGGCGACCGCATTCTCGCCCTGCCCATCCCCGCGCGCAACTACGAGAGCATCGCTGCCGGAAAAACAGGCATCCTCTATCTTTCTGAAACGGCTCCTTTTGGCCGCTCAAGCAATGAGGGAGGCAATCCCGAGATCCGCGCTGTCTGGCGGTTCACCCTGGAGAAGAGAAAGCCCGAGCAGGTCCTGGGCGATCTGGACGGCTTTCAGGTTTCCTTTGACGGCTCCAAGGTTCTCTACTCCCGCAAGAACGCTTTTACTATCGCCTCGGCCGACGACCTGAAGCCCGGCTCCGACGCGCCCGGCAAGCCGCTCAACCTGGGCGGCCTTCAAACCCTCGTCGATCCACGCGCCGAGTGGAACCAGATGTTCCACGAGACCTGGCGCATTCAGCGTGACTTCCTCTACGACCCCCACACCCACGGCCTCAGCATTCCCAAGATCGAGACCCGCTACAAGCCTTATCTCGAGGGTCTTGCCTCACGCTCAGAGTTCAGCTACCTCTCCACAGAGATGCTGGGTGAGATCACCATAGGCCACATGTTCATCGATGGTCCGCGCCAACATGACAATGCCCCCAAAACAGGCCTCCTCGGCGCCGACTACACAAGAGAAAACGGCCGCTACCGCATTGCCAGAATTCTTGGCGGGCAAAACTGGGCTCCCGGACTGGCCTCGCCCCTGACCCTTCCCGGCGTTTACGTCAAAGAAGGCGAATATCTGCTCGCCGTCAATGGCCGCGAGCTGCATGACGGCGACAACCTCTACCAGTTCTTCGATGGCACGGCCGGCAAGCAGACCGTGCTCCGCGTCGGCCCCAATCCAGACGGTCCAGCAGTCGACAACAAGGCAGCCCGCGACGTCACCGTCGTTCCAATCGACAGCGAGGACGGACTGCGCAACATCGACTGGATCCAGAGAAACCAGCGCAAGGTCAATGAGCTCTCGGGCGGCAAGGTGGCCTACGTCTACATGCCCAACACTGGAGGCTCGGGCTACACCAATTTCAACCGTTATTTCTACTCCCAGCTCGACAAGCAGGCCCTGGTGCTCGACGAACGCTATAACGAGGGAGGGTTCATCGCCGATTACGTCGTTGATGTGCTTAAGCGCTTCCCACTCTCCGGAGCCATCGAGCGCGATGGCAAGCCGATTCACGATCCGGTTGGCGCCATCTTTGGCCCCAAGGTCATGCTCATCAACCAGAACTCCGGCTCCGGCGGCGACGCAATGCCCTGGTACTTCCGCAAGGCCGGCCTCGGCAAACTCGTCGGCACCCGCACCTGGGGCGGCCTGGTCGGCATCGGCGGCTACCCCGTGTTGCTCGACGGAGGCCGTGTCACCGCCCCCCGCTACGCTATCTACGGCTTGAACGGCGAGTGGGAAGTCGAAAACCGCGGCATCGCTCCCGACGAACCCGTCGAGGATCTGCCTGTGGATTTCAGCCAGGGTCACGATCGGCAACTGGAAACCGGAATTCAGATGGTTCTCGACGAGCTCAAAGCCCATCCCGTCCCGGAGATTCCTGTCCCGCCCTACCCGAACTACCACAAGTCCGACGGCCTCGGGAACCCCTGACAAGCTGCTCTCAGATGCACTGTGCCCCATTCATCCGCAGTTCCATCGCGGAAGAGTGGGTTCTGGGGCGAGTGCGGAATAACCGAAAGAACCTGGGTGCCCCATTCATCGCAGTTTTATCGCGATGAGTGGGTTCTGGAGGATGCCCGACTAACACCTGACCTGAGTGGGATTCCTCAACCCTCAACAGCCTTTCCATAGGCCTCAGCCGTAGCCCGAATCCCCTCTGCATACGGCGTTCCCGAAAACCCAAACGCCCGTGCGTACTTCGATGAATCGAAAAGATAAGGCGAGTCGTTCTGGTAGAGCATTTCGTACACTTCGCCCACCATTGGCTGGAACCATCCGCCAATCCGAACCATTGGCCTGCTCATCACGCGATAACTCGCCGGAACTCCCATTGCCCCGGCCGCCTGCGTAATCAACTCCTTCCCGGTCGGCGGATTCGGGGTCGTCGGCAAGTGCCATGTCTGATTCCACGCCGATTCACTCGAAGCGAGCCTCATCAGAGCCTCCGCGGCATCCAGCGTATAGGTGTAAGAGTGCGGCACCGAATCATTCACCAGGCACATGGCCTTCTGCTTCTTGCTCATCGGCTCGAAGACCGTGACGTTCGGAACCCCCGCCTTCGCATTTGGCCCGTAGAAATCCGCCGAGCGCGCAATCATGGCAGTCAGTCTGCCGGCCTTCCATTCGTCAATCAGAGACGTTGCGATCTTCGCCCGTGTCTCTCCCTTCCTGCTGCAGGGATTGAACGGCGCATCTTCCGTCATTGCGCCTGCGACCCGGCCGTACATGTAGACATTGTCGAAAAAGATCAGCCTCGCGCTCGAGCGCTTGCACGCCTCAATCGTATTGGCCATCACGCGCGGCCAGGTCTCCGCCCATACCTTGTGGTCGTACGGCAGCCCGGCCAAAAGATGCACGATGCTTGAGCCGGCAACCGCGCACACGGTCTGCTCTCTGTCCGAGAGG
>Ga0209698_10002939_pt1 | contig 19017 bp, 15 predicted proteins | sample LitLauG_LLR_2012_FD_187203 | JGI IMG/M metagenome (GOLD analysis project Ga0209698, IMG submission 187203) | Freshwater sediment microbial communities from Pennsylvania, USA - Little Laurel Run_MetaG_LLR_2012 (SPAdes) (version 2) | ecosystem: Environmental > Aquatic > Freshwater > Creek >...
CACTTGAGGTGGGAGAACTGATAAATGACGTTATCAGGCGATTTCACTCATTGAGAACGGAGTCGCCCAGACCTGGGATCAATGAGTGCAATGGCGATGTTATGCCATCGATCTTTGAGTCGCCGCCAGCCCTCCTCATAAACTCATCTCTTTAAACGAGATGTCCCGAGTTCTCGACCGGCGGACAAGCGCCTGGGGGGAAGACGGACTTTCCACCGCTGCGATGCAGAACGGGGCCTTCCAATGGGCTCTTTGTGTTGCTTTCTCGCAATCTCGTCTGTATAGTTCATGCTGCCTAACCTTAGGGGCCCCACCGACGGAGCTTCTCGCCTAGCTGTTCCGGTCACGCCGCAAGTACACGCAAGCTCAACCTTAATTGGAGCGACCCATGCGTGCTGCGCTTGTAGGGCCAACACTCTTGTGTCCGCTCAGCTATCGATTTTGCCTTGGTTCTTGCGTCTCATGCAATCACGGGCGAGGGGTCCCGGCAATGGAAAGAAGGATTGGCCATGATCGCTTAGGTGGGTTCGAGCTTTAATACTCAATGAGGGGGAACAATGAAGGGATTAAGGCACTCGGTCGCTTTGCTTCTTCTGTTCGCGGCAACAACGATTACCTCGCCTGCCCAGACCTTTGCCACTCTGTATAGTTTTGGGGGTAGCGACGGTAACGGTCCCCAGGATTCTCTCGTCCAAGGTTTCGACGGGAACTTCTACGGGACAACGTATTACGGCGGGGCCCGCAACTTTGGCACAGTCCTCAAAATCAGCGCAACCGGGACTCTCACCATGCTGTACAGCTTTTGCGTCCAAACCGGTTGTACTGACGGCAAATACCCTGCGGCAAACCTGGTTTTGGGCACCAACGGGAATCTCTACGGGACAACGAACTATGGCGGAAACCGCAACGGTGGTGAGGTTTTCAGAATCACACCCGCCGGTGTGATGACGGTGCTCTACAACTTTTGCGCCGAAGCCAACTGCACCGACGGCCAGGGCCCTTATACAGGGGTGATTCAAGCCGCCGACGGGAATTTCTACGGAACAACACTCTCAGGCGGCGCCTACTTCGTTGGCAGCGTCTACAAAATCACGCCGGCGGGAGCGCTAACCAAGTTGTACAGCTTTTGCAAACTGACTGGCTGCCCCGACGGTCGCACCCCCAACGCTGGTCTGGTTCAAGCCGCGGACGGGAATCTGTATGGCTCGACATCTCTGAACGGGGCCAACGGCTATGGCACGATCTTCAAGATCACCACAGCCGGCGTATTTAGCACGCTATACAACTTTTGCGCTTTACCTGGCTGCACTGACGGCAAGAACCCTCGCGGCGGGCTAATTCAAGCCACGGACGGAAACCTCTACGGAACAGCCAGTGGCGGAGCCTACAACCAAGGCACCGTCTTCAAGATCACCACGGCTGGCAAACTCACCACGCTTTACAGTTTTTGTCCATTAACTGGCTGCGCTGACGGCTCCGTTCCCAGGTCCGGTGTGATTCAAGCCACCGACGGAAACCTCTACGGGACAACCTACTCGGGCGGCGCTCACCACGCAGCAGGTACGGCCTTCAAACTCACACTTGCAGGCACGCTGACAACGCTGTATGACTTCTGCGCCCTGACCGGCTGCACAGACGGTGCCAGCATTTCTGCAGGGCTGGTTCAAGGCACAGACGGAAGTTTCTACAGCACCACGCCCAAAGGGGGAACGAACCACGATGGCACCGCTTACGACCTGAGTGTGGGCCTTGAAGCGTTTGTAGAAACACGACCCTCCGCCGGCAAAGTAGGAGTCAAAGTCACAGTTTTGGGATCGAATCTGGCAGGAGCGACCAGCGTCAGTTTCAATGGCGCCGCGGCGACATTCACTGTTGTCTCGGGTTCTGAAATCACCACCACTGTGCCGGCAGGTGCAACAACTGGCAAGGTAAAGGTGACAACATCGCAAGGCACCCTCCTGAGCAACGTGGTCTTCCGGGTGAAGCCCTAGACTTTGAGAGCTCCATCGAGCGCTGGCCCAGTTCGGTCTAGCCCTCGCCTACCCTTTGCAGTGTGATGTTACGAAAAAGGGTGTCCACTTCAACTACGAGCCAGGGCGTCTCCGCGTTGCGAACGCAATGATGCCGCCCAAGACAAGGCTCTACCCCGATGAAAAATGCCCCAGTTCGTTGGCCTGAACAGCGGCCGGCTGTGTCCAAGGGCTATTTTGCGTGTTCAGTCGGTGACCGAATCACAAAGTACCGGAATGACAAAAGTGGTCATCGGCTCCGGTTCGTCCAAGACCCTGAGCGCGACTTATTTGCATGCGAAGAGCTCGCTGATTTCACCGGAGCATCGTTTGACGAAGACGCGGTAAGGGCCATGAAGGAAGCCGCGGTCTTCGACAAGCCGTATATCAAGAAGACGGCTTGGGTCGGGGCGCAGAGTCTCCCTGAGGTGTTCTCCGAAAGCCTGAAGAGCTTCGCTCGGCGTGATTTCCCTGCTTTCGAGACGCGTGAGGAAGCCCTGGCATGGCTGGCGAGTGACTGGCTTCGAATCTGAGTGGAGGAGCTTTATGGGAAAAACTCGGATCAAGGAAAAAGGAGACAGGAACCAGATTTAGAGCTGCTCGAATCCATCGTCAAAGGCGGAGCATAGGCCATTCACAGGAGCGAGAGTTTGGGCTGTCTCCCTGTTTGACTTATCGTTCATTCTTTGACAGCAACCGTCGCCGTCATCTCTTGCAGCACCCAGTTGGCACCCTTGTTGGGACACTTGAGATTGCCGCAAAGTCCTAAGATAGTGCCCTTCTCGACCGTCTCGGTAGAGTGACACGCCGAATGCTGATATCGCCCAGTATCCGGTGCGGGGCTACCGACTGCACGATAAGCTCCTATGCTTGCCATATGGTTCTCCTCTTGTTGGGCTGCGTGAGGAACCCGCGCGGACTTATCGGCAACAGGAGTCTAGAGCCATCGGGGCAGGGAGGAATTTTCAAACGTGCTCACCTGAATTAAACCTAGGGCACCTCAACGCAAAGCTGGTTGTCAACAAACGATTACAGTATTACGCTCACGAACCGTTCAATCAGTGTGTAATAGCGACGCTACGCTTTAAGCGACCGACCGGGCAGACCGGGACCCAGGTTCGATGTAGCAGTGCATGGCCTGTTTCAATTGCGAATCCACTTCGTCTGCGATCGTGATAACGTCCAAGAGCAACTTGCTGAAATCTACTCGCTTGAGGTTCTTTTGTAGGGTGTTAAAGATACTAACCTGTAGAATTCGCGACTCCTCAACCACCATCGCGGCTGTGTAGCCTTGCTCCCGACGCAAGACTCCGTGCTCGCGTGCTGGGATCGAGACGCTCCCCTTCCCGGTTGGCGGGAGGCGTAAGCGGAAAATCAGGTCAGCGAGGAGATTGGGGAGATGGCCGGTGCGGTCCACAAAGCTCAGCGGGATGCAGGTCAACTCTTCGTTGTGGTTCACCAGCTCCATCCAGTCATGAATGGTAGCTTCCATATCCCGCTCCAGTATCGAAGCCACGCTCTCCGTGGACAACGGTCTATGAGCGACAGGGTTCTCTAGTTTTTCCCGGATAGCTTGCCGACGTGAAGCGATATCGATTGGTTTCACAAGGACTTCATCGGCTTGCATACGGATGGCGGCCAATGCTTCGTCCAGCTCCGGGTAACCGCTGAGCACCATCGTCACTGCTTGTGGGTGGGTGTGGCGCATGGCGCCGACGACGGTGAAACCGTCACCGGCATGCGGCATGTGCAGGTCGGAGAGAAGCACGTCAAAAGGCCATGCAGCGATGCAGCTGAGCGCTTCGCGTACGTTCGCTACGGCAGTTACGTCGAATCCACCCCGTTCCAGGGCCATCCGTAACATATCGCGGACCGCGTCGTCGTCCTCGGCTAGCAAGAGTCTAGGGTTCATGGCACTGTCCTTCCCCGTGAACTTTCGCCTAGGAGTCTAGGCCCACCGTAGTTGAAGGGCGTGACTCTGTCTGTCCAAAACTGCACACTTGCCGGTCGCGACCACAGGTGGCAAACTTGATCCAGGTTATCGCTCGCGTGTCTTCCGAGTTGACTTCCCCGGTCAGCGTGACTGCGCCGACCTTCGCTTCGTGTTTTACATCGTCGCTCGCTCCGGAATAAAGACTGCGGCCAGTGCTCTCTCGTAAGCATCGCAAATCCGGAACCTTGCAGCCGGTGGTTTACGTGCCGCTACCCTTCAAACTAGAGATGGTATAGCTGTTGAAAAATCGCCATTACACTGATGTGGGACGGTTCGGACTTCGGAAGAAGATCAAAGTAGTAAACAGGCGGAAGGAACTAGCCGTGCGAATATGTGTGGTAGTAGTGGAGCAGTTCCATGCAGTCGAAGTCTAGTAGTGCTTTCACCCCTCACATTCCTACCCCCAGCTGGAAAACAACCTACCCCGTGATGCCTAACTTCGCGATCAATCAGCTAGCGAATGGCCTACTAGTGCTCGTATCGGGCTTGATAATTATGGTGGTTTGGTCAGCGTCATTGTGGGAGGCCAGGGCGGCCAAGGCTTAGGAACTACGCGGGAGGCTTTATGAATAACGAAAAAGGCGAAGTGGGCGGCAGGAAACCCTATGAACCGCCCCAACTCAAAACGATCAATCTAAGGCCCAAGGAAGCTGTTCTCGGTCATTGCAAGATTTCGGGATCGGGGGGCCCGATCGGTGGCAACTGTATGGCCGTGACCTGCATGACCATCGGATCGTGACAGGCGACGGAGGCAGAAGAGCTGAGATGACATACCCACGGCCGAGATGGCCCGGTTTACGCGACAGAAGTTCACCATCCAGACCAATCCGGCCATCGAACGGATATCCACGCGGTGCGAGAATAAGGTATTGGGCACAGCGGACTTGTGCCTTTAGAGCCGCTCGTGGCCTGGCTTTGATTGTCACCCTGGTCGCTTTCTGCATAACCTCGCCGAGTAGGGCGAACGCGGTTGTCGGAATAACGAACGTAGCGACCAGCAGCTTTACGTCCGGGAACGACTGCAGTATTGCCTCACTCGATGCCACCACAGGGGGTCCCAACCTCATCATCCTCGCCATAGCGCTGCATAACGGCAACATGTCATCGGCGCCGGTTTTCAACACGGCTGTTCCACAGACCTTTACCCAGATTGGAACGATGGTCGGTACCAACAACAAAGGCGAACTCTTTATCTACAAGTTGGGGCCGGTTTTTCTGGCCGGCACAGCCAGCATCACGATCAGCCTGTCGGGTGCTTCCGGATGTGTTGCGGGTGCAGTCGCATTTTCTGGCGTGCTCTCGGTCGGGACACAAGTCAGTAACTCTTGCAACGCGAGCTGCACCAGCCCTGCTTCGGTAACGGGCATCACCAGTCCCGGAACTGGTGGAGTTGTATACAGCGCTCTGAGCGCGGACTTGCCAACTGCCGCGAGCGCCGGCTCGGGGCAGACCGTGGAATGGAATACAAACAATACCAAAATTCTGGGAGCAGGAGGAGTTCAGGGTCCCTCAACGTCGGCTTCGTGGACCTATACCGGAGCCGCCAACGGCTGGGCCCTGATGGCAGTGCCGCTCACACCCTTGGTATCCACCGCAGTGACGTTAGGATCGTTTACTGCCACGGCCTATGCGGCCGGCAATCTAATCGAAATAAAGACGGTGCGTGAGGTTTCCAACCTCGGCTTCAACATCTACCGCGAACACAACGGCCAGCGAGTTCGAGTGAATCCATCTCTGATCGCGGGTTCGGCCCTGCTAATGCGAGGAGCGTTGCCCCAGCATTCAGTCAAGACCTACGCCTGGATTGATTCGTCCCCCGGCGGCAACAGTGCTTATTGGCTCGAAGATGTGGACATCGACGGCACTCGTACGCTGCAGGGACCAGTGGCGCCTCAAATCGCTACAGCTTTCGAGAGCGCTAGCGAAAAAATTCCGGTGCCTTTATTGGAGCAACTACATTCGGCGGCGACTGACGCACTGCAAAGTGACATCAGCCGTCCCGTCGAGAACGCATTAAAGGAATTCGAGCCTACATCCAGCCAACGGCAGAGACAATTCGAGCTTGCGGCACATCCCGCAGTAAAAATTTTCGTTGAGCGCGAAGGCTGGCATCGCTTAACACAGCCGGAACTGGCCCAGGCCGGCCTGGATCCGAATGTAGACCCAACACTCCTTCATCTTTATGCCGAGGCTGTCGAACAGCCGATTGAAATTACCGGCGCCTCGAAAGGCTTGGGAGGTTTTGGCCCACAAGCCGCTTTGCAATTCTATGGAACGGGTATCGACACTCAATATTCCGGCACGCGCGTGTACTGGCTGGTTGCCGGGGAGTGGCCGGGCCAGCGGATTCGGCAGCTGCCTGAGTCGACCGGGTCGAACCTAGCTCCGGCCAGCTTTTTAACCACGGTGGAACTCGTACCAAAAACCACCTACTTCGCCGCGCTGACTACATCGGACGGAAACAATTTCTTTGGCGCGTTGGTTTCATCAACCCCAGTAGAACAGACCCTGCAACTGCCGCACCTGGACCAGAGCGCGCCCGAACCGGCACGACTGGAAGTGCTTTTGCAGGGTGTGATCTTGGGACTCCAACACTCCGTCGCCATTGCCCTCAACGGCACCACGCTAGGGAACTTGACCTTCACCGGGCAGGCCAAAGGCACGTTTGATGTGAGTGTGCCCCCAGGTCTCTTGCTGGAGGGAAATAATGCGGTTAGCCTGACAGCCCAAGGTGGGGAATACGATACGAGCCTAGTTCAATCGATCCGCATCACATATCCGCACTCCTATGTCGCAGACTCTGACCGCTTGAAGTTCACGGGGCGAGCTGGGGATGAACTAAGAGTCACAGGTTTCTCAAGCGCCTCGGTGGTAGTGCTCGACATATCGGATCCTGACCATCCGGTGGCGCTGACTCCCCGGATCACTGCCGACGCAGATTCGAAACCAGCCCAGTATAAACTGCTAGTGCAAGTGCCCTGGTCTACAACCGCCCCGGCAGCCCCGGTTCGGCACACGTTGCTGGCCCTGGCTGCCGACCAGGTCTATTCGGCGGCCGGAATTCGTCCGAACCACCCATCCCATTGGCACCGCGCCCAGACCGGCAGTGAAATTGTCATGGTTTCGCACCCAGACTTCGTTGATGCACTGCGTCCGTTGGTTCGAGCGCATCAAGCACAAGGCAACTCTGTGGCTGTCGTACGCACCGACGAGCTCTACGACGAATTTAATTTCGGCGAGCGCAGTCCCAGGGCAATCCGGGATTTTCTGTACACCGCGACCAAGCTCTGGGCTACTGCGCCGCGTTACCTGTTGCTCAATGGCCGCGCATCGGTTGATCCACGCAATTATCTGGGCTTCGGCCATCTTGATTTCGTTCCCACCAAGATTGTGCCCACGACAAGCCTGATGACGGCCTCCGACGACTGGTTCTCAGACTTTAACGATGCTGGCATGCCGACCATCGCAACGGGGCGTTTTCCGGTGGGTACGGAGGACGAAGCTACTCTGGTCGCCGGCAAGGTTGCCATGTATGAGGGTCAATCTACTAACGGTTCTTGGACATCACAGGCTCTAATGGTGGCGGACGTAGACGATACGGAGAATTTCACTCGAGATAGCCAGGCTGTTCAGTCGCAGTTGCCTTCGGCGCTACAGGTTACCGATATTTTCGCCAACAAGGTGAGCCCAACTACGGCGAGGCAGGAGATTGTCGCCGCCATCAATGCCGGGAAGCTGTTTGTGGTTTATCTCGGACATGGTTCTGAGGAGCAATGGTCCGGCGAAGATCTTCTCGACAACACGAATGCTGCCTCGATGACCAACGGCACATTCCTCCCCGTATTTCTGATGTTGGACTGCTTGAATGGTTTGTTTCAGGATGTTTATGAAGACCCGCTGGCGGTCAAGCTCATGCTCGCACCGCATGGTGGCGCCGTCGCAGTCCTGTCATCCAGTGGACTGAACCAACCTGCGCCCCAGACGCGACTTGGCGAGCTCATAGTTCACAAAGGATTTGGCCCATCGCGACCAACTTTGGGAGACGCGATTCTGGATGCCAAGTCTGGAATTGACGATTTGGGCGTGAGGAAGACGTATAATCTTCTTGGCGATCCCGCCATGCACGTCAAGGGCACGATGCCGACGTCGCCCGCGCAACCCTCCCGCTAGTACGGAGGTTGCGTGCCGGATCAAGCACCGGGTCGTGCGCAGGTACCCTTATGCGTCTCTGTGGACAGTGAGCAATACTAACTGTCGATTGCCTCATGCTGATTTTGCCAGACCCGCTCCGAAGGAGGTTGGGCCTCCGTGTGCAAGAAATTGCAACGTTGCAAAGTATTTCATCTTGACCACAAACCAGGGACATGAGAGGGTCGCATTGTTCTAGAGGGAGGGGCGTATGAACACTGAAGCAACAGTAAGGATTAGACCCAAATTTGCAGGAGTTGGGATCGTGGCGATACTTGGACTGACCATGCTTGCCATTCCCGCCGCCGCTAATGTCGTCACCAGTGCGCAAGTCACTGACAACTGCACGGGGTATACCATAAACTTTGCAGCGAAGGGCCTGCAAGTCGGAACGGTGTACGAGATCAAATGGCATTTCAACGGCCTATCCCTCGATGATCAAGTCACTTTCACCGCGACAAATACAACTTTCAGCGGCAAAGTAACGAAAACCTGGGCGGGGTACGGGATAAGCCCGGTGGGTACCTCCTTGCTTTCTGGAACTGCCACCTTGGTGGGGCACAATAGCGTGCCTATCGCATTTACCCGAGGCAGATTGACCTGTCCTGCGCAATGCAGCGCGCAGACTAGCAACGGGTCCAACTTCAACGGCACGACCATCAGCCCGGGCACGTACGTCTGGTTCAACGCGAACTTCACAGCCAACGGAATACCGAGTACGGGCGCGACGGTGTTTTTTCAAGACTCCACTATTCAGTTCACTGCGAACCAGAACTACAAGTTGTTCGTCCCCAATGCGGAAATTACCTTTTCTCCGACAGCGACCTGCACCTCGTACAGTTTCGACACCGCCACCCACACATGGCAGACAATCGTGCCGGTGAAGGGAGATGACGAGATATTCCTCACGGGCCTGACCTTCCCAGTGCCTGCAGGCTTTAGCCAGGTCCAAAACGTGAACTGGCAAGGCACCATGAGCAGCACTGTGCCGGGAGTCTCCATTCAATGGAAGTGGGGCGCGGCCGTTTACACTACGTTTAGCGGCAACTACAACACGCTCGCCATCAAACCGGGCCACCAAACCTCGTGTTCGTACAACAATGGCGACCATGCTGGGACTCCGGAAGGCATCGATTCGCTGAGCGGTCAGCCGTTCAAAGATTTTGTGATCGGCGGAGCCAGGGGAGGCGGGGGTTCGAACTGGACAGGATCCTGGAGCGGCGCGGTAACCTCTGAGTGCCAGGAGCAATAAGTTAAGAAGCGAGTAGAGTCTTGACTTCGCGCCCGCTTGATGTCGTTCACGTCAAGCGGGCGTTTCCCTGGGTGTCGCGTGATGAAGTTGCTTGGCCGCATACATTTTCCTGTCAGCCTCGGCCAGGAGCTGTTCTGCGTCCGAGCCGTCCTGGGGGTAGAAAGCTGCCCCCACGCTTAGAGATAAAAGATCTAGCCCACACACCTGGCGGCCAGCCTGTTGCGCGATGGCCTCAAGGAGAGTGGTTTTCTTCGTGACTGCGTCCGCTGACATGTTGGTTGCGATGATCACAAACTCATCACCTCCCATGCGGGCGACGATGTCATAGGGGCGGAACGCTGCCGCGAGCAATTTGGCGAAAATCTTGAGGGTCTTGTCTCCATCCAAGTGGCCGTAACGATCGTTAATCTGTTTGAATCCGTCCAGATCGCATACCAAAACCGCGGTGGTTGAACTCTCCCTTTCGCACCGCTGTAGTTCTCTCTCGAGTTGGACGAACAGAGCTCGTGCGTTGGGCAGCCCCGTCAGGTAATCGCTGATGGCAGAAGTTTCCGCCTGGCTATACTTCAGGGCGTTCGCAACAGATAGTGCGACCTTTGAAGTGATCACTTGCAGGACGCGCAGGTTGTCGCCATTGAATGCGTTCGCAGCCGTTCGATAGAGCGTCAGCACACCCACTAGACCGTTGACACCATCGAGAGGTACAGCAAGAGCCGACCGTAGTTCCACGTCCCTTGTCGAATCCTCCACGTATCCCGTCTCCACCGCGGGGTTCCCGTTGATGATCGGCTTCGCATGTTGTGCGACCCAGCCACTTAGGCCTTCTCCAACCACAATTTGTAGCGATGACAACAATCGAAAATTGTCTCCACCGACGAATGCAGGCACAAGCAAGTCGCCCTTTCGGACAAACGTGACAATCGAATCGTACGGCACGAGCTTGCGCAGCCGTACCGACACGAGAGAAAGAGTTTCGTCCAGGCTAAGTGAATTTCCCAGGCCCTGGCTTAGTTCGAAAAGCGCTTGTGCTTCCTGGCGAGCAGATGCGATAGAAGAAAGAAAGTCGGATTCGAGGCGGCCCTCACTAACGCTATTTTCAAGCCCAGAAGCAGGTCCGTCGCCTCGCCTTACTTTGCAATCATGGGAGATCCTTCCTCTTTCTGTGAGCCGCAGGGTACGGCGCGCAAGATTCTCCAGTTCGACGTGGCGGCGCTGAAGAATCGCCACTACTCTTGGATCGAACGACGTGCCCGCCTGTGCTGTCACAGCCTTCATGGCCTCATCTAGGGGGAGAGCTTTGCGATACTGCCGGTCCGTAGCTATCGCGTCTAGGCAATCCACCGCCGAGAGAATGCGTGCGCCGATCGGAATATTCTCTCCCTTAAGGCCGTCCGGATAGCCGGTCCCATTCCATTTTTCGTGATGCGATCTCACGATCGGGGCCACAGGATACGGGAAGGCTACCGTTTCAAGAATCTCCGCACCCACAACGGGATGAATCTTCATCTTATCGAACTCTTCCGCAGTCAGACGGCCAGGCTTGCTTATAATGTGGTCGGGGACAGCTAGCTTTCCAATGTCGTGCAGGAGAGCAGCAGCCCGTAGTGCATCCAACTCTTTCTTGTCTAACCCCATTTCGGTGGCAATCTCGATTGCATACGTACGCACTCGGTGAAGATGTTCATGTGTAGTGTGATCCTTGGCGTCAATGGCGAGAGCTAGAGCTTCAATCGTTCGCAAGTGCAGCGCCGAAATCTGTTGAGCATGGCGCTTTTCGTCTTCGACGTGCCGCTTTTCGGCCGCGACTCGTTCTTTTTCGGTTTCTACACGCCTTTTCTCCTCCTCCAGGCGCCCTAGGTATAGGTGATAGGAACGGTAGAACACGTACATGACAGGCAAAACGAGAATGGCGCCCTGCCAACCGAGATAACGCTCAATGAAACTAACCACACCAACCACCGCCGCGCCAGCCAAGTAGTAAGGAAATGACCAGAAATAGGTTTCTGCCCATACTCCGCGGATCGATTTGTTCTCCGTCAGCGCTATTGCGGCAGCTACGGGCAGGGTATTGGTCAAGAAGTAAGTTGAAATAGCCACTAGCAATAACAGAGGTGCGCTATTGTGGAGAGGCGTCACTGACAAGTGGTACGCGAAGTAGGTCAAGCAGATGGCATTCGAGTTCATGCCGATGTTAAAGACAGCTTTCACGGGTTCTGGTTTATGCAATGGCTTCCAAAACGTCTGAATCAACGCCACTGCACAGCCGATCATCAGCGTTTGGGGCAGTGAGAGTTGTAGAACGCCGAGGAGAACGAAGAGAAAGTACACGGACATTGTGCCTTCGACGCCCGGCAACCGTACCTTCATGGTGGAAGAGAGTGCCGCGATCAAAAAGTAGCACAAGAACTTTGGTAAATCGTGCGCATGCCAATGCGGTAGGGCCGTGGCCAACACTAAGGCCCCGGCCGCCGCTGTGATAGCGATGAACACCTTTGCTCGTATTGGCATCCGCAGGGACATTCTAGCGGTGCCTTAAGAAGCGGAGCCGTTACTTCGGTTACGTCCGCTACTTCGGTTTGAATCCGATTCTCCCGCGAAAGCCTTGGAGCCGTCCGCTCGGACTCTATTCCCGAATAGCGGGCAGAAAGCTGCCGCAATGGCACAGCTAACCGCTTGAAACGAAGAAGGCCCCTTAAATGGCATGTTGTTTTCTTGTTACCACAGTGACTGCCAAGAGAGCGACACAACCTGGCGATGAGGTCCCGCTGTGAGATGCTTGGCATGATACCTGCATTGTTGAAATATTGCGGGTTTTGCCGCTGTCAGAGAAATCGGGTCATACGTCGAGATGAAATTGGCAACGTCCAGCAAGTCCAATAATCCGGTTGAGGGTGATCCGTTTATTGTAGCGAGCGAGATCATGCACACGTTCATGGGCTTGGTGGAGCGGGTAGCACGTCATGTCGGAACTGTTTTGATTGTCGGAGAGACTGGTACAGGCAAGGAGGCAATCGCTCATGCCATTCACAAGCATTCCCTGCGTTCTAATAAACCATTTGTTGACATCAACTGTGCTGCTCTTCCCGAAAACTTGGTCGAGAGCGAATTGTTCGGCTACGAAAAGGGGGCTTTCAGCGGCGCCGACATCGGGAAGCCCGGACTCTTCGAACTTGCCCATCTAGGAACCATTTTCCTCGATGAAATCGGCGAACTGGATCTTAAGGCGCAGGTTAAGCTGCTCCGCATAATGGATGGCGCACCCTACTATCGGCTAGGTGGCCATCGCATGATTAGTGCCGATGTCCGCGTGGTCGCCGCAACCAATCGCAACTTGAAAGAGGAAGTAATCGCCGGGCGATTCCGCAAGGATCTTTACCATCGCTTGGCTCAGTTTGAGCTCTATGTGCCGCCACTCCGTGAGAGGCGCGACGACATCGCGCCGCTGACTAAGCACTTTCTAGATCAGGAAGGGAACGGGCACACGTTCTCTGCGGACGCGCTGCGACTGCTGGAATCGTACTCCTGGCCTGGAAATGTTCGTGAACTGCGGAATTTTGTAAACAAGGTCATGATTTCAGCAACAGGTCGCGATATAGCGGCGTCCCAAGTTCGCCTTGAGCTTGCAAACGCCCGTGTCGATGATAGTGGGCAAGTGGACAGTAGTGAATTAGGGACGCGACTGGACGCCCTGGAAGCACAGATGAAGGCACACGCAATCGTGAGAGCACTTGAGCACACTGGGGGCCATCGAGGTCAAGCTGCTGCCCATCTGGGCATATCGAGGCGGACTCTGAGTCGGAAACTGCGGGAGTATGGATTCTCTTCTCAAATTCCTGCACCGGTCGCTCTTGGATCTTTGAGTGAAGAAGAGCGTAAAAACTTTCGGGCGGAACTTAGAGTCTCAGCGGTCGTTGTAACGGCAGAGGGTCAAGAAGTGACATGCACGATTGCCAATTTGAGTGAGAAGGGCATGGGTATCGAAGGGTTGACCACTGCCTTGAGCCACAGGTGCGCATTGCGGATTCGTTTCCGATTTCCTGATTCAGATACGCCTCTAGAAGCCCATGCTCATCTAGCATGGACAGGTACAGACGGTCGTGCTGGGATAGCATTCACGGCTGTCGATCCCATGACGTGTCAGCAAATTAGGCGCTGGGTCGACCGGAAGATGGAAGAATCCGGTTGGACCGTCACCCCAGACTCCGTATCGTTAGCTAAGTAGTTTTTTCCAAGTACCCCACTCCCAAGCCATTGGCAGTATGCTTCCCCCGATCAACTCTCCTAGTAATCGATTCGGACGTTACGACCGAAGGGCCAGGGCCTGTCAATAAATGTCCCGGCATGGGACAGCCCTGGCTCATGGTCCCTAGTTGACGGTTATCGGAGCTAATGGAATCAACGACTTACACATTGGTTCCGATTGGCACGACAGCTGCAACAGTGATGGCTGATACGACATGTGCAGGGACAGCGGATCCTCCATGAATCCTAAAGAGACAGAGGGAAAACCGATGAAACGGACGCGATGTGAGAGCGCCGCCTGGGGAAAACGGCTTTTGATGCTCTGCTTGATGATTTTGAGTACCGATCTGGCTTTCGCCGGCCCATCCAAAGTGTCTAAGGACCTGGAGGGAAAGGGCGTTTCTAGCCGTGTGAATGTGATCATCCAATTCAGGCAGGCACCGAGCGCTATATATCACCAAAAGGTGCTGAGGCAAGGTGGAACTCTGAGGAGCACTCTCGGTCTTGTGAACGGGGGATCATATTCAGTGCCCGCTTCTGCTCTGGCGGCATTGGCCCGCGATCCGGATGTGGTATACATCTCACCCGATCGCCCGCTTTACAGTACAAATAACGGCTCTCGGACTGCAGTACTCGATTACCACAACGAAGCTGTCAATGCTCCAGTGGCTTGGGCACAGGGCCTGAACGGTTCAGGGATCGGCGTTGCCGTGATAGACAGCGGAATCGTCGATATACCAGATTTTCATGCTCAGAATAACTTGGTAGCGTTTAGCCAGAACTTTGTCGGTGGCACGTCTGGCAGCGCCAACGATCAATACGGCCACGGCAGCCACGTTGCCGGTATCATCGCCGGAACTGGCAACAAGTCATCCGGGAACAACTACTTCTATACTTTTAAGGGCATCGCCGACGGTGTTACCCTCGTGGATCTTCGAGTGCTTGATCAGAACGGGGTCGGCACTGACAGTCAGGTAATCGCCGCCATCCAGATGGCGATACAGCTAAAGAGCAAGTACAACATCCGCGTCATCAATCTCTCTCTGGGCAGGCCGGTGTACGAAAGCTATAAACTCGACCCCCTGGATCAGGCAGTGGAACAGGCCTGGAAGGCGGGCATCGTAGTGGTGGTTGCCGCGGGCAACGCCGGCCGGAATAATTCCGTGGGCACTAGCGGTTACTCTACGATCACTGCTCCGGGCAATGATCCGTACGTGATTACCGTGGGCGCGATGAATACAATGGGCACGTCGAGCAGGACAGACGACGTAATCGCGAGCTACAGTTCCAAGGGACCGACACTCTACGATCACCTCGTCAAGCCTGACTTGGTAGCGCCGGGCAACCGCATTATCTCCTTGTACACGGCAGGACTTAGTCTGAATCAACTCTACCCAGGGAACGAGATTCCCAATTCTCTTTACGAGATCAACGGCGATAGCACAGCGTCGGATACGTACTATGTTCTGAGCGGCACCAGCATGGCCACACCAGTCGTGAGCGGGGCCGCAGCTCTATTGCTGCAAAAAAGCCCCAACCTGACGCCCGATCAAGTCAAGGCGCGTCTGATGAAGACGGCATATAAGAACCTAGTTCCTTACAGTACTGTCACTGATCCGACGACCGGTCTCGTCTACAACGATCAGGCAGACATCTTCACTGTCGGTGCCGGTTACCTGGATATCCAATCCGCGTTGTTGAACACAGACTTGGCACCTTCTGCTATGGGAAGCGCCCTGTCGCCTACCGTGACTCAGGACAAGAGCGGGAACACTGTCTTGGTTAACGCAAGCGGCGTCGTCTGGGGCAGTGGGGTGGTTTGGGGCTCGGGAGTCATTTGGGGAACTAATGCAGGCGGCCAGTCAGTTCTTTGGGGCAGCGGCGTTTGCTGGGGTAGCAGTATGCTGCAGGGCTACGGCGTCGTTTGGGGTTCTGGGGTGGTTTGGGGATCGTCCGGTACGCCCGCCGGGGAATCTACCGCGGTCACCATCTACGGCGAGAACTAGCGCTGAAAGTGGGCGGCTCCCTAACTTCGGAAACAAGAACCGACAGAATCGTGAAATTGGTCGTCAGTGGAAGGCAGCGTCCGCGCGGCCTTCGATTGCTCACGTTTGCGTTCCCTTTTCCTCCAGGATCTTCCGCAAGGCACGGAAGAAGTTTCACGCTAGACTGCTAGACTCCACGAGCGATATGTTTGGCTAGGCACAAGTCGGTGGCATTTCAGCGTGTTAGGGATCAGCGAGTCGTCGGCAAGAGGATTGCATCGTAAGAGTGGAGCGCGGCCGGTTTCGGATGCTGGCGTGCAACAGGCTTCGCGTTCATCCATGCGATGGTTCCCCCATAGCGGACTACCGAATCGAAAACGGGTGCGTTGAGAGTTGTGCCCCGGCAGCTCAAAGCGGCACGGCAACCGCAAAGCGGTGGCAACGCCTTACCCCTGAGCAACTTAACTCTGACATAATGGCTAACACAGTGGTTGCGAAGTGGCTCCGTAAAGGGCTGGGACAGGTTGATTCGGGCATGCACCAGCGCGAACAATAGTGCCGAAGGGAACTCATTGCGAATCGCGGCGTTAGAACCCGGGCCCCGCACCAGCCGGAATGGCCTGTGTCGCCTCTGGGGCCACTCGGGGCCCCCTCTACAATTCTTAGCAAACTGGCTCGGATCGCGCGGACGTTTGCCTTTTACCGCTGGTCATGGATCAAACCTGTAGACGATCAAGATGATCACAAACAGAGCGGCTGCAGCCCGACAACGATGAGTCTTAGAGTTTCAGCGGTATCGCGCTTCCGATTCATGCCCATTGGTTTCAACACGGGGGTGCACGACCGCTAGGCCCGTGGACAATCAAACTGACCCACTACCCTCTCGTCGACGGCAACGACTGGAAGATTCGTAGAGGACCCCCCCTAGGGTGTAGCATGCGGCGATATGCGCTCTCCTCAATTAGACAAGTATGCAAGGGATCCGAGTGCTTGGCGGGACTGGGGGAAAATCAACCACGCCGCTTCAGCTGAACTATTCGGCAGCAGTAATCCATTTCTATACGTTCCTGCAGCAACCCTAGCGCATCATGCACTTGAGATGTACCTAAAATCTGCACTGATCTGCGAGGGCATGACCGTTTTCAATCCCGTCATCTTGAGGTCTTTAGGCCCTGCTTTTGCCCTCACGAAGTCGAGTTGCGTTTGGGGACACTGCCTGGTGGACTTGGCGCGCCAGTTGTCAGGGAAGCGGCCCGATTTTTCCCTCCTTGCTGAGATGAATATTCCTGGGTGCCGGACGTTTCTGATGCCCATGCAGGTAGTTGCAGGTTTCAAGGTGTTCGACCCGTTCTTTTCGGAACTGCGTTATCCACAAGACCTCAAGAAGCTCGGAGGCATAGGCCAAGATAAGAAATTTGTCCTCGATGAACTCGTTCTTCGCCTGCAACCACTCTTAAGCGAGGCCGGATGACGGCGTGTTGTGTTCGCGGACTCGTTCAGGCACACGGAATCAGAAAGGCGGGTATCACCTCGCAGGGACCACTCCTAAAGCCAATAGCCATTCAGGACTCTCTTTCGAGCTTCATCACCTGGACAAATGTCCCGGGACGCAACAGTGGGTACAACGTGAAGTCCTCGGTGCCCATGTACCCTTAAGTACACCTTGATGTGGCCAACTGTGCCAGGTAGACTCTTCTCATCGCAATCTTGATCAAGAAGAGGTTTTTGGATTCGATTGTCGATTTCAGACCTGAGGGATTCCGGCCGAGGTTCGCATCTTGTTGCCGTGGAACAAGAGATTTGGCGACCCAAGAATACTGACCGTTCGCGGCAGATCTAATCCTTGCGCCCTAGCAATTCTCGGCGTTCCCCTTCAGACGGGGGACCTTAGGAGGCTTCTTGCGATGCTCGCCACAGAAGCTGGCCCATTCCAGTACAGAACGCCGAACAAAGTAGGAAGAATTAAGCCCTGCTTTTCTTTCTTCAACGGCACCTCTGCCGGTCTCCTTAGTTGGCGCCTGTACGTGCGTCTGGCCGAACTTGAAGCCGGAAGGCTTGTTCGCCGGTTTGATTCTCTTCTACATGCTGCTTACCACGGGTTCCGGGCCACGCTACTGACGGGAGTCTCGTGGCGGTGTTTGGAGTGATCGTATGCACCATTCGGTTGTGCTCAAGCTACTGGCTATCGACAACGATCAACAGAATCTGAACCTTCTGAGCGTTGGTCTCGAGCGGGAGGGTTTGCAAGTCCTCACGGCCGACAGTTCTGAGACCGGCTTCGAGACAGTCCTAAGGGCTCGTCCCCACCTTGTGTTACTGGATGCTTCCGTGCTCGGCAATGGGATGGAATTGCTAAAACGGATCATCGACTTTGACCCGGGGGTCGAGGTGTTTGTACTCGCGACGAACTACTCCACAGAGGCGGCGGTCGAGGCGATTCACAAAGGGGCGTCGGACTATCTCGCCAAACCCCTGGACCTCGACACAATACGCCAACGAATCGCACGCTTGATACGTGAGGCGGAGATCAGAAGGAAGACTTTGAGTCTCGACCTTGAACTCATGCAGGCTTGTCGATTCGAGGGCATGATTGGCCGCAGTCCACTGATGCTGGATGTCTTCGCACGCATCCGTAGGGTGGCCCCCCACTTTCGGACAGTGCTGATTACTGGCGCCACCGGCACAGGTAAGGAACTGGTTGCTCACGCGCTGCACCGGCTTTGTCCGCTGGGCCTGGGGCCGTTCGTCGTTTGCAATTGCTCAGCGTTGATTGACGATCTGGCGGGAAGCGAACTTTTCGGCCACGTCCGCGGAGCGTTTACAGGCGCAATCCAGAACAAGGTGGGATTGTTCGAGCACGCGGACGGAGGAAGCATTTTTCTGGATGAGATTGGAGAACTTTCTCCGTTTGCCCAGGCTAAGTTGCTACGGGTTCTCCAAAACCGCGAGATACAGAAAGTGGGATCCGTTACTCCTAGTACCATTAATGTTCGCGTCATCGCGGCCACACACCGCGACCTGAAGGGCATGGTGCGGGACAGGCAATTCCGAGAGGATTTGTATTACCGCCTCGCCGTCGTCGAAATCCGACAGCCCGCACTGGTGGACCGGCGCGAGGACTTCATCCTGCTGGAGAGATTTTTCATCGAGAAATTCGCGGCGGAATACAAGAAAACAATCGCTGGTCTCACACGGAGAGCGCAGGCTCGGCTTGCGGCCTATCCGTGGCCCGGCAATGTTCGGGAACTGGAAAATGTCATCGGTCACGCCTGCATGATGGCCGACGGGCCGTTGCTCGACCTCCAAGACTTGCCGGAGCGGTGTCGAGGGCCACTTGGCGACACCAAG
>Ga0209698_10002940_pt1 | contig 19015 bp, 13 predicted proteins | sample LitLauG_LLR_2012_FD_187203 | JGI IMG/M metagenome (GOLD analysis project Ga0209698, IMG submission 187203) | Freshwater sediment microbial communities from Pennsylvania, USA - Little Laurel Run_MetaG_LLR_2012 (SPAdes) (version 2) | ecosystem: Environmental > Aquatic > Freshwater > Creek >...
CGTGCCCGTCGCTCCAAAATAATAGAGGAGCCGCCCCTCGGGGCTGAACACCTGGACCGTCTCGAACAGGGCGTCGACCACGTATAAATTTCCTTCCGTGTCGGCGGCTATTCCCTTCGGCCGGTTGAGCGTGCCGCTTTGATTTCCGATCTGCCCGAACGATCCGATGAACTGCCCGTCCCCCGTGAACGACTGGATGCGGAAATTCATTGCATCCACCACATACATGCGGCCCCCGGCAAGCGTCAGAGAAGTGGGGAAATTAAATTCACCCGCGCCGGGCCCGCGCTGGCCGATCGTGCGAATGAGCGAACCATCCAGGCCAAAAATCAGTATTTGGTGGCGAAGCGTGTCCGCTACATACAGGCGCCGAGCTGCGCGGTCCATTGCCATTCCGGTGGGCCGCTGTAGTTCCGTCCCAGGGGCGGTGCCGCCAATCGTGCGGACAAACTTGCCCTTTTGGTCGAAAATATAGATCTTCCGTCGGACGGAGTCGCTCACATAAATGTTATCCCGCGCGTCGCAGACCACATCCATGGGAGACTGCAGCTCATTCTTCTTCGGCCCACGCAAAAACTGATACTTCTGCTTTTCGAAGTCGTAGATGTGGACGCCCTGTTGCCCCGGATCGGCCACAAGAAGCCGTCCCACGCTGTCGTGCGTCACCGCATACGGCCGGGTAAGTTCCGTCCGGTCCGGCTCGCCGACAACAAAGTTGAAAAGCTTCACAAATACGCTGTGAGGTTTGGTGAACTCCCGAACCGAGGGAACGGTGCGCACATATTCGACCGACCGGATTGGTGAAGCAATGGCCGCGACGGGGACCTGTGCGGCAAGGACGGCCACTGCGAGCAAGCTTCGGTAATTCGGTTTCATGGTCACAGGAGGTGCGCCTGACGAGTAATGCGGACATACATGCGTCCGCGGTCAACCTGAGGATAGGTAGCAAGATAGCTCGAAAAAATCTGGCTCGAGGTCAGGTAGCCCGCTTCGACCTGAATCTTGCGGAAGTGGTAAGTGATGCGAATGTCCAGCAACCCGAAATCGTTGGCAAGCACTCCATCCAGATGCTGCAGGGACCGCGTCCACAGCGCGGAAACTTCCACTTTGCGGAGAGGGTTCGCGTGAACATTTAACGTCATCGCCCGAAAATCGCTGGGAATGGTTTGGACAGGCCCGAGAAGAACCGCGCCCAGAGCAAGTTGGCCCGCCAAGGCACTATAGATCGGCAGCGAATTGCCAAGATTTGAACTTAGCGACCCGTTGAACTGAAAACGCGGATGCTCTATGCCCAGCCGGGCAGTGTAGCCGCCGTTCTGAAATTCGCTGGTGGAGCTTTTGAACGACCCGTTCTGCCAGCCACCGCCGACCCGGGCGACCCATACGCCTGTCACTCGCCGCGCCACGCCGCCCTCTACGGAGAACGAGTGTTCGGAAATGGGCTGGGCGTTCTGGATACTTTGATCGGAACCGTGAACCGAGCCGTTCAACTGAAGCCCGTCGACGGTACCCCGTTGCGCCGAAAACTGGTAGTTCTGCCCCTGAATCGTGCCGGACTGTCCGGTTATCGAGCCCTGTCCCAAATCGCGCCCGTACTGTGCCGATACGTTTCCCCAGCGCAGCTTCCCCGCATAGCTGACTCCGGCTGTAGATGTGATATAACTCGCGCTGGGCCCGGGCTGGTTCGAGTTGTTGATAATCGATCCACGGTCGAGGTTACCGAACAATCCCAGCCCGTGAGTCAGATCCACGGACGTGGTGGCATTCATTGTGAGATTTGCGAGATTGCTTTGGACCGGCGAGAGTGCAGCGGCTGTCGGCGCTATTGCGCCCGGCCCGGAACCCAGGGTGCTGACTATCTGGTTGAGCAAGAGGCTGGCGAGATTCGTCGTATAGCCGGCACGCACCGACGCTTTCCATCGGCGGCGCTGGAACATCCGCAGGCTCGTATTGATGTAGCGTGTACTTAGATTGAACGGCAGATCCAGCAACACGGTGGATGTGGATTGTGTGCCCCCCGAGGTATAGAATTCGGAATCCGTGAAGAACCCCCGGCGGGCTGAGGCCTGGACTTGTGTTACATTTTGCGTCACAGTCGAAGAGCTCGCCGATGAGTCGCCCTGCAGCGCCAAAATGTCCGACGATTGATCCTGCCGGTGAGCGAAGGCGTTAAGCTCCCAGCCCTTGGGCTGGTACTTGCTGTCCACATTGTAATGGCTCACGCGAGAAAGGTAGTCGGGAACCTGGGGGATGCCGGATTTCGAATCTACCGACCCGGTACCCCAGTCGAACGTAGTGGCTGGAAATCCCGGCGGCCGCAACTCCCACGTGAGCCCGAGATCCGTAGTCCGTTCTTTCAGCGTGTAGGCGGAAACCTGAGACAAACTTCCATAAAAAACATCCTCGAGCTGGATGTTTGAATAACGGAACGTAAGTGGGAACGCCCGCTGGCGGAGGACGTTGACCCTCATGCGGACACCGTTACCTCCCTGAAATCCGACGTCACTGGCCTGGGGTCCGTAATTCAACTCCGGCTGTATCCAGAAGTTCAGCAGATCGGGCATCATGTAATACCCGTTGATATCGAAGGTGGCTCCGACCGGCACGAAATTTATGCTCTGGTTGGTATCTCCACGCGTATAAGTGTTATAGTAGCCCGAAGAGAATTTGGCATCGACCGTCAGGGGTTTCTCCTGCCCCCTGGCCATCTGGAGCCCGGTCACTAGTAATGCCACTGCGTTCAATGCACGCCGGTAACGCAACACAAATCAAGTCCTCCGTTCAATTTACTTACGTTACGGCAGGAGCGGAGTGCATCCGCCCCCTGCCGCACGTTTTTTGTTACTACAGGTGACAGGTAGTACAGTGAGCCGTATTATTCGCCTGACGAAGGTAATTGGTATTCACATCGTTATGCGGATCGTGGCATGTTGAGCACTGCACTGAATTAGAACTGCCGTACAAAGGCAGCGCCGCTGCCACCGTTGCTACAGCCTGCAGGTTTGAGGAGGTTTTCGTCGGATCGTAGTTCATGTTCACCGGGTGATCGTTAGTAAGACCCAGTGATTCATACGCCCCGGCGCCGAATGCCGCCTTGGAACCCACCTGATTAATGGTCTTCATGGCGGGAGAGAAGCTCGACGTTACACCGTCGTGGCAACTCAGACAAAGCAGTGAATACATCCGGACATCAGTGGACGTCGTCAGCGCCGAACCTCCCAGTTCGACCGCCTTGTTGCCCATTGTTGCCGAATCGTATACACCGAAAGTGTTCGCCGCTGCAGGGAAGGACCTGGACCATTGCAGAATGATACCAGTGCTTTGCGGCCCTCCATTTGCAGTGGCGCCGTTGTGCGGAGCATGGCAGGACTTGCATCCATTGCTCCCGATGTCGTGGGTTGATCCGGCCAAGCCCGTTTTAGGCAGGTTTGCCGGAGCCGCCATCAGCGACAGTGACAGAGTTAGCGATCCAAGCCCGGCAAGGACCGCCAATAAAGAGGCTCTCAAGTTCATAAGATATTCATCTCCAGTTAGACTAAAATTTCCCAAACTACCCTAGCCGGACCCTGCGGGTACGGCCCCCCGGAATTCGTTTTTAACGAGTGCTGGCCTTGGTCACCCCCTTATCCGCGGACGCAGGCTGAGAAATGTATTGAAGTACCTGAATTCGCCCGTGGTACATCTCAGTGGTATAGATCCGGTCTTGCGGGTCGATGTACAGACCTGCAATTAGCGCGAATTCTCCCGGCGCGTCCCCGAGCGCCCCTACCGCCAGCAAGGGGAGCCCTTCCGGTGAGAAAATCTGGAAATTGTTGAACTCGGCGTCGGCTACGTAAATGTGACCTTCGGAGTCGACCGCGATCCCCTTCGGCCGGATGAACTCCCCGGGCCGGTCGCCCTGCGCGCCAAAAGCCCGGATGACTTTGCCTGCCGGATCGAGAATCTGTATGCGGTTGTTCCACGTATCGGCAACATAAATAGTGCCCTGCTTGTCTACCGCGATGTTTGTTGGCGCAAGAAAGGTTCCAAGCTCGTGCGAACCTTTCTTTGTTGCACTGCCGTAGTGACCGCGAAACTCAAACGTCCGGCTGTCGAATACGGCGATCTGGCTGAGTTTGGCGTCGGCCACATAGAGACGCTTCCTTTGCGGATCCAGCGCAATCCCGCCGGGTCGTCCAAGATTTGCAGTACCGAAGGTTGCCAGAACCTGTCCTTCCGGGCTGAAGCAAATGATGCTGTGGAGGTCGGCATCGGAGACGAACAGGCGATTTTCGGCATCGACCGCCACCCCCACGGGCAGCGATAACGGTGCGCGGCTCGATCCCTCCCTCTTCTCAACGGTCCGGGCTACGGGATCAATCACGAAGACCATCTTCAGTTCAGTGTCGGCCGCGTAAATTCGGCCCCGGGAGTCGGTGGTGATACCGTAGGGCTTTCTCAGTTCAAGTTTTTCGTCCGGTTGTTTGGCACCGGAGATTTTTTCTATCCAGCTCGCCTTCCGGACAACTGGATTTTTGACCTTCGCCATGTCCGCGTACTCGGCGAGCCAGCGGACACGCGGCGGATCCGGCGGCAGCGGCCAAGTCAAATCCGTAGGTTTCGTCACCGCCACAGGAGCGCCGGGGGTGGCGGGAACGCCTTTCTTGGCGGGCGGCTTGTTGTCGGCTCCCGACAAAGCCGTCGACAGCAGCAGTGCGCCAGCGATCCAGCGGCATAGTTGCGGAGAATTCACTGATGACACCTTAGACATAGCAGGAAAGTTTCGGATTCGTTCTGTAAAAATGCAGGACTGTTGTTGGCACCATGAGGGTTATGACACGCCACGCAACTAACCGCCGGCCATTCTTTATCCGCAGCCCGCAGCACCGGGTGGTTGGAAACCGGATGCCCGCGGTCAGCGTGCAGATCCACAAGTTTCACTTCGCCGAAAGTTCCGGCGGGCACAGTCACCTGGCCGGTGAATAGCTTTGTCGGGGTCTCCTTGCCGAATTTCGATTTCGCATCCGTCGAATGGCACTCCAGGCACAACGCGTTCGATTCCGCGCGCAGGTTGGCGCCCGGACCTCCGTGGGGGTTGTGGCAAAAGGAGCAATCCGTCTTTGCCGGTTCGTGGACGAATTCTTTTGCCAGCACGCCTGCGTGGCACGTCTGGCACAGAGCAGATCCGGTGGCCTTCAGATACTGGCTGGCTGCTGCTGTCGTTGGATTCGGGCCATGATCGACGTGACAAGTAGCACACCCGAGAGCTATCGCCGGATGGCTGATGCCATTGGACGCCGCGGCCTGTATCGCTGCCTGGATCATCGGATGACACCCGAGACAAGCCTGGTCGTCAGCGTTCGCTGTCGTACCTGATGCAAGTACGATTGCGCATACGATCGTTGCGTAACGCATCCCAAGGCTGCCTCCTCCCCTCCTGAGTACTGCTAGTTCCGAATCTTCGGTGATAGTACCGATATTACACGCCCGGGGGATTTCTTTACAAGTTTTTTTTCGATCAAGATCGCCGAAACAAGATTGCCAAATAACGGTTTACGTTAGTAAACTGCCCAAAATCTGCTATCCAAGGGGGATATCCGGGTTCAACTGAACGGTACTTGTAAATGAACTTTGGATCGGTGTAAGCTCAAATCTGGTATCAGTACTAATAGTCTAGACTGGGTCAATTCTCGCTCATGAAAACTCAGTAATTTTCTTAGTACCAGTACTTGATTTGACGCAAAGAACATGGACGGAATAGGTGCATTTGGCTGGGGGTGGGCAGTTTTATCCGGTCTGTCTGGGTCTTTTTTGATGATGTTCTGCCGAAAGACTCCGCAGTCTCCTGGAAAGGCGGCGGCGATCCGGCAGGGGAGCCGCCAGCGGCTACGCAGCGCTCGACTATGAAGAAGATGCCACAAAATTGGCGCGGCCAGCTGAAATGGAGCCTGCGGGTTGCCACGTGGGCTGCGTCGTTGTGGTTTTGCTCACTGGCATTCGCACAGATTTCGCCAGGCGCCCTGTCACGCGCCCACCAGCAACTTGAGGGCGTTGCGAAGTGCGCATCGTGTCACGATTTCGGGGCGGGGGCCCGCCGTTTCAAGTGCCTGGAATGCCATACCGAGATTCAGCGCCGACTTCAGGCGCAGACCGGCTTTCACTCCCGCGCCTACAAGAGTTCATCCGACGAGATCGACTGCGTCCGTTGCCACCTGGAACATAATGGGCAGAATTTCGCCTTGACCCGCCTGGACCGAAAAACCTTCGACCACGGCCCCCAAACCGGGTTTGTACTCGAAGGTAAACACCACGAGCAGAAGTGTGAAAGCTGCCACACCACGAAGAAAATTCCGGCCGCGGCGCGGCAGGAGATTAAATTCAAAGAGTTGGACAAGTCCTTTCTGGGGCTCAAGCGGGAGTGCATCGCCTGCCATGAGGACCGCCACACCAACCAACTCGGAACCGACTGTACGCATTGCCATACGCAGGAAAACTGGACGAAGACGCCTGGCTTCAACCACTCCAAGAGCTCGTTTCCGCTTACTGGATTGCACCAGCGCGTGGATTGCGAGAAATGCCACACCTCGCTGCCCAAAGAAAAAGAGGTCGATAGAGAGAAAGAGGCTAATAGCAATAATAATAATGATAAAGATGCCAAGCCGGTTCTCTTCAAAGGCATCGAATTCAGTAATTGCCAGAGCTGCCACAAGGACCCGCACAAGGGCGCATTTCAGGAGGCAAAATTCAACGGCTCCTGCGAGAAATGCCATACCACCGCGGGATGGAAGAACAATCGCCCCGCCGGCAACTTCAGTCACAACATCAGCAGTTTTCCCCTCAACGGGAAGCACGCCGACGTCGCTTGCGGGAAGTGCCATAAAGACAGCGATTTCCATAGGAAAGTCGAGCATGACAAATGTGGGAGTTGCCACGAGGACATCCATAAAGGTCAATTTGTTTCACGTGCCGAGGGTTCCGATTGCGGCTCCTGTCATAACGACAGCGGCTTCAAACCCACACTATTCAGCCGCGAGACGCACTTGAAGGCAGCATTTCCCCTGCGGGAGAAGCATTCCGAGGTCGAATGCGGCTCCTGCCACCGGTTGCAGGGCAAAGACACGGTTTATGCCACGCGCCAGTTGCTTTGTAACTCCTGCCACGCCGAGCCGCACGGCGGAGAGTTCGCGAAGTCGCCGTGGATGAACAGGTGCGATACCTGCCACACGCCGGCGGGTTTTGAGTCCAATTCGTTCACCGTCGCGCGGCACGCTCAAACCCAGTTTCCCCTGGCTGGCAAGCACACCACCGTGGCCTGCAACGATTGCCACAAGCCGTTGGCGACCGCGCCCGTTTCCGCCGTGGCTGCGGGATCTGTCTTGCTGGCAAAACTTGGGACGGCAGTATTCCCCAGTGCACAGCGTCAGTTTCACATCGCCTCAAAGACATGTGCCAGCTGCCACGCTGACCCGCATCAGACCCAGCTCACCTGCGAGACCTGTCATAATAATCCTGAGCAATGGAAGCTGGTCCTGCCGTTCGACCACTCCAAAACCAAATTCGCGCTCGACGGCACGCATAAAGACGCCAATTGTCTTCAGTGCCACAATCCGGCCGGCCCCACCGCCAGCATCGTCGCCACGGCGGTCCCGGTGTTTTCAAAGACGCCGGTCCAGTGCTCAGGCTGCCACCAGGACTATCACGGCGGCCAGTTCCTGCGTACCGCTCCGCAAGAGGAATGTTCCACCTGCCATGTCGCCGTCCGATGGAAGCAGGAACACTTCGACCATGATCGGACGAATATGCCGCTGGACAGGAGGCACGTCGATGTCGCCTGTGACAAGTGCCATAAAGATCAGAAGGAAGCCGCCGGGCAGAAATTCCGCGTTTACCGGGGCACGCCAACAGACTGCGTGAAATGCCACTAACGCGCAGAAGCAGACAGGAGGCCGCAACAAAGCAATGGCTACATTAACCAGTTCACCGAGGTCGATACCACAGGCTGCCGCCCCGGCTCGTAAGGGCGAAGCGGCGCATCATCTACTGCTCTCAGCGGGAATCATTGCCGCTGCCGGGCTTATCCTATCTCTTATCTATATAGGTTTCCCGTACTATCGCCTGAGCCTCGAAGAACGCCCCTATTCGCCGCTGCACCCCCTGCTCCGCTCCAGCGGAGTCGTCGGAATTCGCCTGGGCGTTCTGGGCGTCTGCCTGTTTGTCATTTTGTTCCTCTACCCGCTGCGCAAGCACTGGAAGTGGCTCGCAGGTATTGGCGTAACGCGCCGCTGGCTCAATTTCCATGTGTTAGTCGGGATTACCGCGCCGCTGGTGATCACGTTCCATTCCGCCTTCAAGATGCAGGGGCTGGCCGGCGTTGCTTATTGGATCATGATGTCCGTAGCGCTCAGCGGATTTGTAGGCCGTTATGTTTACAGCAAACTGCCACGCGGCGTCAACTCGGTACAGTTGAGCATGGGAGAGCTGGAAAGCCAGATTGAAGCAATGGCAGCCAGCCTTCACGAACAAGGCCTGTTCAAACCCGAAGATCTCGCCCCGCTGCTGGATGTACCGCCCGCCGACCAGATTCGCGGTATGGGCCTCATCCACATCCTCGGGATCATGCTCAGCCGGGACCTCGCGCGTCCCTTTCTCGTGGCCGGCTTGCGGCGGCGCGTACTCACCGGCGGCCAGATGATTACCACGCTTGGCGGATTGCTCCCGTGCCATGAGAAAGACGTCGAGGCCATCATCTCGGCCGTGCGCCGTCAATCGCGCCTCCGCAACGGGATGGCCTTTCTCGACCGAAGCGAGCGGGTCTTTCATCTGTGGCACGTAATTCACCGGCCGTTCAGTTTTACTTTTGTGGTCCTGGCCTTTGTCCATATCGGAGTCGTGCTTTCGGTGGGTGCCTATTGAGGAATGGTTATGCATGACACCTGGCTGTTCGGCGGGTTTTATGCGCTGATCATCTCAGTTCCCGTCGTCATTTACCTCCGGAGGCAGCACATCAAGGAAAAGCGCATCCGCGAAACTCTCGCAAAAGGGAAGTTGTTCAGCGAAGGCCCGCGCGCGCAGCACCCGCATATCGACGTCACGCATTGCATTGGCTGTCAAGGTTGCACTAACGTCTGCCCGGAGGGCCAGGTGCTGGGCATGGTGGGCGGCAAAGCCGCATTCCTTCAGCCACACAGATGTATCGGCCACGGTCTTTGCGCAGAAGCCTGCCCCGTAGGCGCAATCACCCTCGTCAAAGCGCCTCCCGGACTCAGCGCGAATTTGCCGTTCCTGACCACGGAATACGAGACCAGCATCATGAATCTTTATATCGCCGGTGAATTAGGCGGACTGGCGCTGATCAAGAATGCAATCAACCAGGGCCGCGAATGCATCGACGTGATCGCGCAGCGTGTCGAGGCCGACCGGAAGTCAGGTAACGCGAACAATGAAATCGCGGACGTGTTGATCGTCGGCGCAGGCCCGGCCGGAATCAGCGCCTCGCTCCGCGCCATCGAAAAGAAACTCAACTACGTCACGGTCGAGCGGGAGGAAATCGGGGGAACAATCTCGAAATACCCGCGCCAGAAGCTGGTGATGACCAGCCCGGTCGAGTTGCCTCTCTGCGGAACGATCAAATCGAAGAAGCTCTCGAAAGAGAATCTCATGGATCTCTGGAAAACGGTCACTGCCCGGAAGGATTTTCGGGTCAATGTGAATGAGACCGTCGAAAGCATCTACAAAGAGCCGGAGGGGCACTTCACCGTCACCACAACAAAAGCGAAGTATCGCTCGTATGCGGTTATCCTGGCCATGGGCCGCAACGGAACACCCAACAAGCTGGGCGTGAAGGGCGAGGAGCTTCCCAAAGTGATGTACCGCCTTATCGAAGCCGATCATTACATCGATCAACACATCCTGGTGGTGGGCGGCGGTGACAGCGCAGTGGAGGCGGCGCTCGGTCTTGCTATGCAGAAGGGCAATACCGTCACTCTGTCTTATCGCAAGGATCAGTTCAGCCGCATCAAGGAACGGAACTCAGAGCGCGTCGCGGAGGCCGTTCGCGCAGGCAAGCTTCGCGTCGTGTTTAGCTCCATGCCTGTTGAGTTCACCGAGAACAGCGTGATTCTGGATCTGGGAGGGGGCAAGCTTGAGGAACTCCCCAACAATTATTGCTGGATCTATGCCGGTGGTGTGCCGCCAAACGATTTTCTAAAGAAAATCGGCATCCAGTTCGGTTCGCTGGACGTGACTCTGGCTACCGTCAAAGAGGCACGGGACGGTGCCCTCGTTCGCAGCTAAAGCGCCTCGCGTTGCAAAGCCTGGCCCGGCCGGCATCGCCAGCCGGAATCCTCAACTTATTATCATTCGAAGCCGATTTGAACTCGGTACCCGCGCAGATGAGTGATCCGCGAAAATTGCGGAATAACCTGTACGTGCCATCCCCTTTTCGCGTCGGGTAAGTGGATCCATAAGATTCGCTTATCTTCACGATTATCAGACCCGCCAGATTACGTAAGCAGAGGAAAACCGCGGAATTTAGCTGGTTTTCAGTGGGCGGCCATCTAAACGAATCGGCAACAGAATCTGTATCTTACATGCCATTCCTGAATGACTTCGGAACGAATGCCCCGGTTCGCGTACCAGCAGTACCAATATTACACTCGCCTAACTCCAAGTACTACAGCCGCAGTGAAAATACTTGCCTCAGCCGCTAACTCCGTGTTAATTTTCTCTTGTTCCGTAGTGCTTGCTAACTCATTTCTAATTTCTCTTTAGGATTGGAAAACGCCACGACTGCGTTCCTGGCTGTGCGGCCGACGGCGATCGACGGGGAATGGAGGCTGGTGACGAATATCAAAATTTTGGTTGCCGGCACCGAGGCGTTAGTCGTCGAGGCGTTCGCTGAAGCACTGCGCAAAACCAGCGCGGTGCTCGGCACGGCGTCTGACTTTGTTGAACTCCGCCAAAAGATGCAGCACGTGGCCGTCGACCTCGTGATCATCTGCGCGACCCCGAACGGCTGGAATGAACCTTTCCTGATCGATTGGTTCTCTGGCCTGCAGCCTAAGGTTGCAATGATTCTTGTGAACGCGCAGAATGCCGAATGGTCCGCCGCAAAAGTGCATCCTGCGGGTCTGATCCACGTTCTTCCCCCGGACGCGCGGCTCAGTGACTTGTTTCGCGCATTGAAAATGATGGCATTCCGCCTCGGCCTGCCTCTGGCAGAAGGCGAAGAGACAGAGCAGTTATCCGGGCGGCACCCGGAGCCGGTGGATTCAGGCGCGAACCAGAATATCCACCTCACTCAGCGGCAGCGGCAGATCATCTCAATGATCGCCATGGGTGAATCGACCAAGAACACTGCCGACAAACTGGGCATCTCAGTCAGAACAGTGGAATTTCATAAATACCGGGTCATGAAAGTCCTCAATCTGAGTTCTACGCCCGAGTTGATTCGATTTGCGCTGTACGATTTGTCGAGTCAGTAGCTCAAAACCAGACCGCCCTGAGGCATTTATAATCAGTCTTTTACGCGCCATTCCCTTCCAGGTACTTTCTCCTCGACCCGTTGGGCACTGCCACCATCGGCACTCCGAAGACACGCTGCAAACCTCCCTTGCTGCATAAACTCGCCGATTGTGATTTTTGATCGCTCATGATGCACCGCCGGCACCTTCGGCTGTAAGGTGGAACATAGTGACGGCATCTTCAAAGCTGGCCCGGTACAGTTCTTGTCTGGCTGCGGTCGCGGCAGTTGTGTTCGTATGTTTCCGACTCGCCGAGGTGAACGCCACCACGGCCGCGCTGGCTTTGCTGCTGGTGGTTTTGGCCGTGGCGACCCGTTGGGGTCTCAGCGAGGCCATTGCGACTTCCATCGTCGCAATGCTTGGCTTCAACTACTACTTCCTCCCGCCCGTTGGAACGCTGACGGTTGCGGATCCCGAAAACTGGATAGCGCTCGTCGCCTTTCTGGTTACCGCCGTCACGGCGAGCCAGTTATCCACGCAGGCACGGCGGCGCGCGGAAGAAGCCGAGGCTGGCCGCCGCCAGATGGGCAAGCTCTACGAACTCAGCCGCGCCATGTTGATGGATGAAGCCCGCGATGCCCTCTGGCAGTCCGTTGCCAGCGCCTGCCAGATTCTCGAACTCGAAGCCGTGGCTTTCTACGATGCCGCTGCTGGCCGGATGTATGGCTCCACGGCCGCGTCCGGCATTACGCCCGATGATCTTTCGCACGTGGCAAACACCGCCGAGGCAGTCTCGATCGGAAGGTTCTCCATGATGCCGGTACGCCTCGGCGCGAGCGTCGTAGGCGCGTTGGCAGCCAGCGGCGAAACGCTCACCCCGGCGCTGCTGGATTCCCTGGCGGGCCTGCTCGCCATCAACTACGAACGAGTGCGCGCTCTCGACCGTGCCTCCGAGGCGGAAGCGGCGCGGCGCAACGAAGAATTCAAGTCTTCTCTGCTCGATGGCCTTGCCCACGACCTGAAAACCCCCCTCACAGCGATTCGCTCCTGCGTAACGCGCCTGATCGATATCCCGCCGCGAAGCGAAGAAGTCCGCCATGAGTTGCTCACCATCGTGGATCAGGAATCGCGCCGCCTTGAACAATCGATTACAGAGGCGGTTGAACTGGCACGCATCGAATCCCGTGAGTTGCAGTTGCACCGGGAGACTGCCGGCGCCTCCGATCTGATTGGCATGGCGCTTGCCCAAACCCGCGAAGAGAATCCGTCCAGGTTCGTCGCCAACGTTCCTGCGGACTTGCAAGCCGACGTGGATTCTGACCTGATCCGGCGCGCCTTGCTGCAGATTCTGGAGAACGCACAGAAGTATGCGCCCCCTGATTCGCCGATTGAAATTACTGCCGCCGACCAGCAGGGCCAACTGGTAATCAGCATCTCCGACCATGGGCCCGGCATCGGCAGAGACGAACTGGAGCGCGTCTTCGAAAAGTTCTACCGCGGCAGACGTGTAAAAGGGAAGACTGCCGGCACCGGGATGGGCCTCGCGATTGCAAAGGGTATCATCGAAGCGCATGGGGGGAAAATCCGAGCTTCGAACCGTCCGGAAGGGGGCGCGGTTATTTCCATCACGCTGCCCCGGGATGCCGGCCAATGAATAACGCAACGATTCTTGTAGTCGATGACGAGCCGCAGCTGAGGCGCGCCATGAAGGCGACTCTTGCAGATCTGGGCTATTCCGTGATTGAAGCAAAGTCCGGCGAAGAGGCCCTCCAGTCGATTCGCCAGGAGGCTCCGGACCTGGTGCTGCTCGATCTGAACATGCCCGGCATCGGAGGCCTCGAAACCTGCCGGGCTATTCGCGAAACCTCCGACGTGCCGATCATTATCCTCTCTGTGCGCAACGCCGAACGCGAAAAAGTACAGGCGCTCGATGCTGGCGCCGACGATTATGTCACCAAGCCGTTCGGGATACAGGAACTGCTGGCCCGTATCCGTGCAGCCATCCGCCGTGTGCCGGCGTCGGTCGAAAGCGGGCCGCAGCGATTCGCCGATGGCGAGCTCGAAATCGATTTCGACGCCCGGCGGGTCACGCTCAACGGCCGCAGTGTGCGCCTGACTCCGAAGGAGTTCGATCTGCTGCGTTTCCTCGTAAGCCACCCCGATAAACCCATACCGCACCGCAAACTTTTGCAGACTGTCTGGGGGCCGGATTACGGCGATGAGGTCGAGTACCTGCGCGTCTTCATTAACCAGCTGCGCAAGAAAATAGAACCGGTGCCTTCGAAGCCCAAATATCTGCTCACCGAACCGTGGGTCGGGTATCGCTTTGCCGTTCCCGGGCCCGCCGGATAAACTCCTGACAGACTTCTTATAAACTTTTAACGGGTTCGGACCTACCCTGCAATTGGGTACAAACCCGTGAAACAACTAACAATCATTCAGCCGGAGATCGGGCAGCCTGCAGCAGCAGCGGAAGCCGCGCTCGATCTTGTAGTGCCATTTACTGACCCTGCGCTGACCCGCGCAGCGGTCGCAGCCGCGAGCCGCATGGGAGAAGGCCTGCGGGCCACTCTGCGGCTGATTCGCGTGCAGGTGGTTCCGTATCCGTGCGACATCAATCAATCGCCTGTTCCGCTTAGTTTCCTGCGCGAACAAGCCAGAAAGTTTTGCTCTCCTCTTCCGATGAATGCGGAAGTTCGCCTGGCGCGCGAATTGCTCAGCGGGTTGGTAACTACTCTCCACGCAGATTCGGTTGTTGTTCTCGCCTCGAAAAAACGCTTGTGGCGCACTCGAACGGAACGGATGGCGGCCGCCCTGCGCAGTGCCGGGTACCGTACTGTTCTGGTCTATGAAGGGGAATCGTAATGCCTGATGTAATTTACAGCCTGTTGATCGTGGCTTTCTTTGCGCTTGCCTGGAGGCTGGTCCTGGCCTGCGAAAAGCTTTGAGGAATTAACACCATGGAATACCTTGTCGCCGGATTGATTTCACTGGCTCTCGGCGTATACCTGCTGTACGCGCTGCTGAAGCCGGAAAAGTTCTAGGAGTCCTCACATGACTGCCAATGGCTGGTTGCAGATTGCCTTGTTTTTTCTCCTGATTCTGCTGTGCGCGAAGCCGCTCGGTTCGTTCATCGCCTCCGTAATGGAAGGCAAGCGAACTTTCCTGAGCCCCTTGCTCGGTCCACTGGAGCGAATCATTTATCGAATTTGCGGAGTTCGGCTGGATTCCACCGGCCAGCCCGAAGAGCAGCACTGGACGCGCTATGCGGGGGCCTTACTGGCCTTCAGCGGGTTCAGTGCTGTGGTTCTTTACGCAATGCAGCGGCTACAGGTCTGGCTGCCGTTCAACCCCCAGGCTTTCAGCCAGAATAATGTAAGTCCCGATCTGGCGTTTAATACCTCGGTCAGTTTCACAACGAACACGAACTGGCAAAGTTACGTGCCTGAGCAGACGCTGAGTTATTTCGTGCAGATGGCCGGCCTGACGGTGCATAACTTCCTGTCCGCGGCGGCGGGCCTGGCGATTGCGGTAGCGCTGGTGCGCGGGTTCGCGCGCCAGTCCGTAAAAACCATAGGCAATTTCTGGGCGGACATGACGCGCGCCACTCTCTACGTCCTGCTGCCCATCTCGATTATTGCCGCGCTGATTTTTTGCTGGCAGGGTGTTATTCAGAACCTGAGCCCTTACACAACCGTGACCACGCTCGAAGGCGTGAAGCAGATCATCGCGCAGGGTCCGGTCGCCTCGCAGGAAGCCATCAAGATGCTCGGTACCAACGGCGGTGGCTTCTTCAACGGCAATTCGGCTCACCCGTTTGAAAATCCCACGCCGCTTGCCAACATGCTGCAGATGTTTCTGATCTTCCTGATCCCCGGCGCGTTGACTTACACGTTCGGAAAGATGGTGCGCGATACGCGACAGGGCTGGGCGCTATTCGCTGCCATGTCGGTGCTCTGGCTCGGTGGCGTGGTGACCGCATACCACTTCGAGCAGCAGGGAACGCCGATGCTGGACAAAGCAGGCATCGCCATGACAGCCAGCGATACGCAAAGCGGCGGCAACATGGAAGGCAAGGAAACCCGGTTTGGCATTGCGGACACAGCCCTGTTCGCCACCGTCACGACGGACGCCAGCTGTGGCGCGGTCAACGGGATGCATGACAGCTTTACGCCGCTCGGCGGCCTCGTCCCGCTGTTCAATATACAGCTCGGCGAAGTCGTGTTCGGCGGCGTTGGCGCGGGGCTGTACGGCATGCTGATGTTCGCCATTCTCGCCGTGTTCATCGCGGGGCTGATGGTGGGACGAACGCCCGAATACCTGGGCAAGAAGATAGAACAAAAGGAAGTCAAAATGGCGATGATCGCCATGCTGGTGCTGGCGGCAAGCATTCTGCTCTTCGCCGGCGCAAGCTCGGTGGTGCCGTTCCTGAAGGGCGGCTACTGGAATGCGCCTGGCGCGGCCGCGGCCAACACCAATAACCCTGGCGCGCATGGCCTTTCGGAGATTTTGTACGCGTACACCAGCGGCACGGGCAACAACGGCAGCGCCTTCGCCGGAATCAACGCCAACACTCCCTGGTACAACCTGACCATCGGCTTCGCGATGCTCATCGGGCGCTTCTTTATGCTGCTGCCGCTGCTTGCCATCGCCGGATCTCTGGCGGCGAAACGCCAGGTGCCCGTCTCTGCCGGAACGTTCCCGACCCATGGCCCGCTCTTCGTGAGCCTGCTGGTTGGAGTCGTGATCATCGTGGGCGCGCTGACATACTTCCCGGCGCTGTCGCTGGGTCCGATTGTCGAGCATTTGACGCTGTAGGAGAAATGAGCAATGGCCCTTCAAACACAAGAACCCATTCTTGAATCCGTTAAAACCGAAGATCCGTCCGGCGTTCCCGGCGGTCTCGGGCGCGGTTCGCGGTCGCGGCCGCTTTTCGACCCTCCTATTGTGAAGCGCGCCATCGTGGATTCGTTCATCAAGCTCAACCCAAAGACCCTGGCCAAAAATCCGGTGATGTTTGTGGTGGAGGTTGGCGCAACGCTCACTACCATCCTGATGTTGCGCACCGTCATCTCCGGCGGGCCGGGTTTCGGTTTCGAACTGCAGATCGCCGCCTGGCTCTGGTTCACAGTCCTGTTCGCTAACTTCGCCGAAGCCATGGCGGAAGGGCGCGGAAAAGCTCAGGCCGACACCCTGCGCAAGAGTAAGTCGGATTCCACGGCAAAGAAGCTCGATGTCCATGGCCGCGTCGAAGTGGTGCCCGCGTCGGCGCTGCGCAAAGGCGACGTTTGCCTCTGCGAGCCGAACGACATCATCCCGGGTGACGGCGACGTGATCGAGGGCATAGCCAGCGTGGATGAGTCGGTCATCACCGGCGAGAGCGCTCCGGTCATTCGCGAATCGGGCGGCGATCGCAGCGCGGTAACCGGCGGCACCAAAGTGCTGTCCGATTACGTCAAAGTTCAGATCACTTCCAACCCCGGCGAGACGTTTCTCGACCGCATGATCGCGCTCGTGGAAGGCGCGCAGCGGCAGAAGACGCCCAACGAAATCGCGCTCAACATCATGATCGCCGGACTCACCCTGATCTTTCTGCTGGCCGTTGTCACCCTCGCGCCGTTCGCGCTGTACAGCGTGGATCAGGCAAAGACTGGCACTGCGCCAACCGTCATTGTGCTCGTTTCCCTGCTGGTTTGTCTCATCCCGACCACCATCGGCGGCTTGCTTTCCGCCATCGGCATCGCCGGCATGGACCGCGTGATGCAGCACAACGTGCTCGCCATGAGCGGCAAGGCCGTCGAGGCCGCCGGAGACGTCAATACTTTGCTCCTCGATAAGACCGGCACCATCACGCTCGGCAACCGCCAGGCCGTCGAGTTCATTCCCGCGCCGGGTGTACATGAAGGCGACCTGGCCAACGCCGCGCAACTTTCCAGCCTCGCCGATGAGACGCCGGAAGGCCGCAGCATCGTAGTTCTCGCGAAGGAAAAGCACGGCCTGCGCGGACGCGAAATCGCATCCCACGAAGCGGAGTTCATCACGTTCACGGCGCAGACGCGCATGAGCGGCATCAACTACGAAGGCCGCGCGATCCGCAAGGGCGCCGCGGAATCCATCCGGCAGCACGTCGTGTCGCTCGGTGGCGAGTACCCGCAGAGCGTCACGGACATCGCCGAGGGTATCGCCCGCACCGGCGGAACGCCTCTGGTCGTGTCGGAAGACGACCGCGCCCTCGGCGTTATCCATCTGAAAGACATCGTGAAGGGCGGCATGCGCGAGCGGTTCAACCAGATGCGCACTATGGGAATCCGCACGGTGATGATCACGGGCGACAACCCGCTCACCGCTGCCGCCATTGCCTCCGAGGCGGGAGTGGACGACTTCCTCGCCCAGGCTACCCCCCGCGACAAACTCGATCTGATCAAGCGTGAGCAGGCCGGCGGGCGTCTCGTCGCGATGACCGGTGACGGCACCAACGATGCTCCGGCACTGGCGCAGGCCGACGTCGGCGTCGCCATGAACACCGGAACCATGGCGGCGAAAGAAGCCGGCAACATGGTGGATCTCGACAGCAATCCCACTAAGCTCATCGAAATCGTCGCCATCGGCAAGCAGTTACTGATTACCCGCGGTGCGCTCACCACGTTTTCGATTGCCAACGATGTTGCCAAGTACTTCGCCATCATCCCGGCAATGTTCGCGGTGACCTATCCTGCGCTCAACCGCCTGAACATCATGCGGCTTCATACACCCGAAAGCGCGATTCTGGCCGCCGTGATTTTCAACGCGCTGATCATCATCGCGCTGGTGCCGCTGGCGCTGCGCGGCGTGCGCTACCGGCCACTCTCGGCGGGCGCGCTGCTGCGCAGGAATCTGCTTGTGTACGGCCTTGGCGGAGTGATTGTTCCGTTCCCCGGCATCTGGGTCATCGACCGCCTGCTGGGTGTTTTGCATCTGGTGTAAGGAGATTTATATGCTGAGCGAACTGAAACCGGCAATTCTGATTACGATATTTTTCACGCTGCTCACGGGCCTGCTCTATCCGCTGGCGGTCACCGGCGCGGCGCAGGCCATGTTTCACCGGCAGGCCAACGGCAGCCTGATCGAAGTCAACGGCCAGGCGATTGGCTCCGAGCTGATCGGCCAGAATTTCTCCAAACCCGAATACTTCCATCCGCGCCCCTCTGCGGCAGGCATGAATGGTTACGATGCTACCTCTTCGGGCGGCAGTAATCTCGGCCCCACCAACCCGGCGCTGGCTGACCGTCTGACCAAAGACGCCGCGCAGTTCCACAAGGACAATCCCGATTACAGCGGCCCCATTCCAGCCGATGCCATCACCACTTCGGGCAGCGGTCTCGACCCGGAGATCAGTCCCGCCAACGCTCTGGCGCAGGCGGCCCGCGTCGCAAAGGCGCGCAACGCTTCGCGCGATCAGGTGGAGGCGCTGGTTGCGACCAACACCAGCCAGCGTGACCTCGGTCTGCTCGGCGAGCCACGCGTTAATGTTCTGAAACTCAATCTGGCGCTCGATCAGGCCTTCCCGATAAAGCGTTAGCATCGGAGTGTGGATA
>Ga0209698_10002941_pt1 | contig 19011 bp, 9 predicted proteins | sample LitLauG_LLR_2012_FD_187203 | JGI IMG/M metagenome (GOLD analysis project Ga0209698, IMG submission 187203) | Freshwater sediment microbial communities from Pennsylvania, USA - Little Laurel Run_MetaG_LLR_2012 (SPAdes) (version 2) | ecosystem: Environmental > Aquatic > Freshwater > Creek >...
CTTTGGCCGAGGTTGATGGAAACGGATGATGGTTCATGGATCTGGTCGAAGCCAAGCGCCCAGTTGGAAACCGACATCCTTGGGAACTGGCGCGTGCCGCATTTTTCGACCGATTGATTCTGAATTGCGTTTCCCGGAAAAGGCCGATTCGTGTACTTGACGTGGGATGTGGCGACGCCTGGTTCGGCAAGCAACTTCTGGCCAAGCTTCCTCCCGGTAGCGAACTCGTCGGCTGGGACGTTGCGCTAGATGACGAATTGCTCGGGATTTTTTCCCAAGATCTGCCCTCCGGAATGTCTTTGACCAACCGCCAACCCGAAGGAATCTTCGACTTACTTCTGCTGATGGACGTGATTGAACATGTCGCGGATGACCGCGCGCTGCTCGTCGACGTGAAATCGCGCTATCTGAAGCAGGGTGGTCAAATTTTGATCACGGTACCCGCGTGGATGAGACTGTTCAGCGCTCATGATCTGGCGTTGAGGCATTACCGGCGATACACGCCGAAGACCGGTCTTGCGCTGATCAACGCAACTGACCTTGCCGTCTTGAGGAAGGGGGGCTTATTTCATGCGTTGGCAATCGTTCGAGCCCTCCAGGTGTTACGATCGGGACAGGTTGAACCTCTTGCCGATCCGGGCTTATACTCGAGCGAGTCGGAGAGGATTGGACTCGGGACCTGGAACGCCCCCACAGTAGTTACCAAATTGGTTTCGCTTGTTCTTGAATTGGAAGGATTGGTTTCTCAAGGAGCATCCGTCCTGGGACTGGAGTTGCCGGGTCTCAGTTGGTGGGCGCTTTGCACTAAGCGTTAAGTGGCGAAAGTAGTCACGTTCATGTCGTGGTCGTAAAACCGCCGCGCCCGCGCCCGGGTAGAACCTGGACGACGGCCGCGGCGTTTTTCATTTCGAAGGATCAACGACTCGTTGCACGGGCGAGGCGGCCCGAAGCGCGTCGGGCTTTCAATCTGTGGACGACCTTGTTTGTCGCGTTGGTCACCCCGTTCCAAGCCAGAATGGCTGCCCCAATCACCGAGTTCGAAAGAGACTCGTCAGCAATTCCGGGAGGTACGCTTGAGATTGCCGGACGAACGTCGTAGGCATTTGGACCGGTGCCGTCGTTGAGTCCCGCTCTCATGTTCCACCCGAGGTATGCCCCGTACATCACGCTCGGGTTGCTACCTTCACCCAGGAAGGGGTGGTCGAGAGCGTAAAAATTGAGAAGCGACAAGTTGCCGCGTTGGAGCATCCCAAAATAATACAGATTGGACGTGTAGAATCTTGGATGATGCCACACGGCTTGATTTTGCAAAGAGTAGACCGTGTCGCTACCACCGACGGCGACGGAGCCGATCGAACCCTCATACCCGACGAATTCCGCGTTCGGGTAGCTGGCTTTTAGTGACGCGTAGTGTGGGTCGCAATAATTCGTTTTGAGTCGATCCTCCAGCAGGTTGCGCTCATAGTTGTCGATGATCTGGTCCACAGTCATCGTCGGCGCGATCGCCGCGAATGAGGGTTCGCGATCCGGAAGGTTTTCCGCATAAGGGGCGATTGCCAGGCCGCCGACTGGGAAATTATTCGCCAATGTTATGGCGAGCATGGTCTGAGTTATCCCCAGGTTCGCGGAAATCGAACCGTAGATCGGAATGAGATCGCTGACGCGTGAACCAAGAGCCGCGGCCGCGAGCGAATGAACGTGTGCCGATCGCATGGTGTATCCAAGCGTCGCCCCGTTTCCGCCAAGCTGTTGGCTGATTCCCTGGAAATACCAATATTGGGGGTAACCGTAGCCGAAATTCCAGTGCTCATTCGAGAGTTCAAAGCGAATTTTCCTGCCGGGATTGAGCCTGGTCTTGATCATTGTGAAAAATTGAGTGACCAGATCGTCGGACGCATGCGCGGGAACATTGATCCAAGCGTCACACCCGGGAATGAGGTTGACCAGGTCAATGTAGTCTTGAGGTGGAATACTAGGAGTACCGGCCTGGACAATCCCTCCGCCTGTCCAGTTAGAAATCGTCGACGTGTTATCGGGACTGTCAGTGATGACCGCGAATTGCGCGGGCGACATGGTGGAGGGATTGTAGTAAATCGTCGCTTCATAGCCGTTCATCCCGAACGTCCCGCCACTGGCAAGACTGACGCTGATCGGGGGTCCGTTCGCGCTCGACTGATCCCAGAAATAGACAGTGCATCCTGTCTTCATGCCATGTGGACGATCGACCGTGATCTGCACGTGCAGCTTGCCGACCGCCAGAAATCCGCTCGTGTCGGTGCATTGACTGATACTGCTAATGTTGAACGTTTTCAACTTGAAATCGAGCGCGGTATAGCTTCGTTGGGTCGGAATCGAATAGTCGGCCCACTCCGAGATTGACGTCCCGTTCGCTCCCAGGATAAACGCGGACCGAATGGATCCCGCACCTTGAAGTTTTACCAAGTACTCGGGGTGAAATAACGGGGGATTATTCGCGTCGATTGTTGGATCATAGACCCTGAAGTTCTTCGCGGGTTGTCCAGCGCCCGTCGCGCGAATGACAACAGCAAACTCAGGTCCATAGGTCTGCTTCGTTGATTTGGGGTCGGGAACGAAGTTCCAGACGATCCGATTGTTCGTCGCATGCCCGACATCCGATGATACGACACTACCAATGCAGCCATCGAAGTCGTAGTGGTCAACGGTGCCGGGGTCGTTGCCGTCGTATAAGATGGTGTAGTTGCCCCAAGGTCCACTCGGCGATCTTCTCGGGTCAACCGGATTGGGCGTTGACGAGGTGACTTCCGTAAATGCGACACCCGCGGCGCTAAAAATCAGATCGCCGTTCGAATCGTAACTGAGAGGTGGTCCCGAAACATGTTGCCATTCCAAGGCGTGTTTCATCAGGTTTGCATACATCATGAGGCAGCCTGACGGGGGGGTTTTCAGATTGAACCCGATCCGCATCGTTCTTTGCGTGGGAGGCGGCGGCAAGATCGTTCCACCTGATCGATTCGTTACCACAAATCCCGACACGCCCTTTGATGGTCCGGCAGTCGTGAGGACCACGTTGTCTTCGAGGGAAAGCGTGACATTTGAATTGGGAGAGATCGTGGTCGAAAGCGGGTATAGTATGGTCGAAAGGTTGTAGAAATCGTTTGTGTAGGTCGGCGCATGCCAAAATGGGTTTGAGAGAGCGATCGGTGCTCCCCCATCGACATTGATACTCGGTGGTCGTCCGCTACTGTTAAAGGTCGTTGTTCCTGAGGTTGTCTCGGACAAAGTGTTACCGGCAATCAATGTGAAAGCCACGGCATCCATGGAGAGCGAGGCAGTGGCGCTGTCTGGAGCGGTGAGCACGACGCGGAACCAGCCGCTTGTGCATACCGCTGTGCCTATCGGTTGGAATGGTGTATTTCGAAGCGTCGAACCACCAGTGGGGGTTTGGTTTTGATCGACGGTCGCTGTCAATACCGGCGTCGTCGCGTTGCCGTCAAAGACTTGATAGGTGGCCTTCGTGGAACGGTCTCCACCCCACGTTTTCCATGTAACCTGAACCGCATGTGTTCCTGGGGTCAATCCGCAAACAGTAATGGTGGCCGAGTCGCTCGCGGAGGTATGCCCCGATGTGTGCTTGCTGAGGTGACCGTAATTTCCCCCGAGATCACTCCAGTTTCCGACGTAAGTCCCGTCGTAATATAAAGAGTTGGCAATCGGAGCGGTCGGATCGACGGGAACCAACGAAACAAGGTTCGCACTCAGAATCCCCGTCGTGTCGTCGGACAGGACGACCCGCAACGTTCCACTTCCGACATAAACTGTCGCGATGGGCTGGGTTTCGTAGGGATCTTCACGAAGCATCGGCGTTGTCTGGTCGACTCGGTAGGTTCCACGATAATTGGATCCGTCGTAGAGCCGATATGGTGCCGAAGTCGAATAGGAGGAAGCGGGAGTCACTGAATCGGGAGTCCAGCTCGCGTAGACCCGATAGTTGCCGGGCGTGAGTCCAGAGAAGGTCCAGAGAGCGTAGTTATCGCCGTTCCCCTGCGCGACGAATTCCCTGTGACCTCCGCTGCCGAGACCGAGCGGTTTGGCTACCCAGTTTCCTTGGCTGGACCAGTTCGGCGAATTTGTATCGACATCGATCTCGGGCGTTGTACCCACCGTCGCGGGAGTCGCCGAGGAAGTAGCACCCAAGCCGCTCGCGTTGAGAGTCATGAGGGGCTGAGGTTGGTTCCCCAGCTGGTTCGTGAAGGTCGCGATCCAGGGACCCCCGGGCGGTCCGGCAACCGCGACGTTTCCAACTCCGATCGACGACAAGGCCGAGAGCGCGGCTTGAATGTCCGAGGCAAAAGCGCCTCGGGCGATCCCCGACGTGGTCTGACCACCGAACGAGAGTGTGAATGTTCCACTTGCCCCCGAAACTTTGATTCGTTCGGAAGTGGTCGAAATCAGTCCTGTGACGCTGGTGGGGGCTCCGAGCGAATCCGCGAAGCGGATGATGATGCTCTTTCCAGAGCCTCCGACAAACGCCTGGGAAACGTTCGCGCCTTGAGGGGAGCCGCCCCAGAGTGTCGGTTGCGACGCCGGAACCGCACTCGCGGACTTCAGAGAGTGAACAGGTGTCGTCGAGACCGAATTCGAACCGGACTCTTGGGGAGTCGGAACTTCCCCGGGGATATCCAAGGACATGAGGAGATTCACTTTTCAGATGAAGCTCCTTCCTTCCCGGGTCTCCCTCTGCGGTCGATCGCAGGGCCAGGCGCCGTCGGTGCGCATGCCATTCGCACCTTTCACGGTACTCCCAGCGACACTATCGTTTCCGTAAAGGAAATGGTTCTGTGAAACCATCCGAATATGCGAGTTCCAGCCTTGATCAGACACCCAGGACCATGGCGGCTTCCGCGCGAAGTCGAGCAAGGTCGACGTGAGCGTCGAGGTGGTCTCTCGACCAAGATTCCGCCAACGCGAAGGCGGAGATCGCCGCGTCGTTGGAGTTGAGACGTGCATTTGCCATTGCGAGGTAGTACAAGTCGAAGCCTGTTCCGCCGCCGAGTTCCACGGAGTGAGTCAAGGCTTCGACGGACTCAGAGAATTCGCCGGCGTAATACGTCGCGGCACCGAGCGTGTTCCAAAACAACGCTTCGGAGGGGAAAAGCGAAACCGCGTTCTTGGCCAACAGGGTTGCGTGGACAATGGCATGAGGACGGGATTCGCGGGCGGTAACCAGCAGCCACGCGAGATCGTTCTGGCTATCGGCAAGATGCCGTTGGAACTCGGAGCGTTGTGGAAACTCGGCTGCAAGGCTCTGGTACAGTTGGATTGCCCGAGTCCTCGCCCATTCCGCTTCACTCGCTCGGTTTTCCGTCGAGAGGAATCGTCCAAGATTCTCGTAACTGATCGCCAACTGTTGCAAAGTCAAAGCGTCTTCAGGTTGCAGCAATGCGACCGCCTCGCGTGCCTTCAGGGCTAAGGCAAGGTGCTTCTGCGCCTCGCTTATCCGTTCCGCTGGAAATGTCGTCGCCACGGCCTCATGGCCATATGCGAACTCGGCGAGTGCATCGGGGTCAGATTCAAACCCGGATACCCGAGACTCATAAATCTTGAGTGCTTCCAGGTAAATCTCACGAGCGGAATCGAAGTCGCCGGCCTCCCTCGATGAGTCCGCCATTGCCAAGAGGCTCGTGGCGTGGCTTTTCCAATCACGGAGATCGATATTTTCGAGCCCCATCAGCCCGCCGACAAGCATCGTGTAGATAGAGCTGGCGGTGGCATTGCTCAGATTATCCACCATGTATAAACCAATCAGAGTTCCCAAAACACCGACCGACGAAACGGTTGGGTGTGACCAGGTTCGCCCTGGGAACCTGCGGCATGTTAACAACGTCGGTAAGAGATAAAACAGGGTCGATGAGACGAGCCCGACGATGCCGAACTGTCCCAACTCGATAATCCAGAACCCATCAGTCGGGAAGAGATCCTTGCCGTTTGCGTCGATGATTCGGCATCGATTGTATCCTCCCCAGCCCAAGATCGGACGCTCGAACGCCCGTTTCATCAGATGATCTTCGCTCACGATTCGGAGCGACACGGATTGAGTCCGTTCCGACATGAACCTGTCGGTGAGCTGGATGACTTCGGCACCTGACCAGAGACCGAACGTGCGCGAAGTGACGTACGTGGGAGGAAGCGCCGCAAGTAAAAGGATCGGCCAAACCCGATTCGTCAAACGGACGCTCTCCAGCAGAAAGATTCCGAAAGCGAGAAGCAGGTTCGCGCCGACCGATTTGCCGAGGACGGACGTTCCGATGAGAAGAATCACCACTTGGCCAAACGGGAATCCTTTCAATTCCCGCACCGTTTTCGTTCTCCAGAGCCAGTAGGCGCATAAGCTCGCCGCGGCCATCCACATTCCGACTTCCAGGCCGTTGGTCAGGAATAAGATCGGACGATATCCCAACCCGAACCGAGGGATCTCATAGTCCGGTTGAATTCCGTACAAATATCGGTGCAGCGACGGACTCATCCTGATTTCCCAGAGACACAACGGCGCGTATGCCAAGCCTCCGATCACGACCGCGAGCGCGGCTTCCTTTATCCCCTCAAGTCCTTCAAGGCAAATGCGTCCGACGAAATAAGGAAATCCCCAGACCAGCAATGTCCGGAACATTTGGGAGGCACCGTCGTAGGCCCCGCCATACGCACCGAGGTTGTTGGCCACCGACGTGAAAAACGTGCCGGCACACCATGCGATCATCGGAAGGTCGTACCACCGGAGACGAAAGCGAGCGATGCCGGGCCGATCGAAGAGAATCAACCCGATCACCACCCCGATCGTGGTGGCGGAGATCTTGCCGAATTCAGGGATGCCGGGAAGCTCGTATGAGATCCTGGGGAGAAATAACCATCCGACAATCGTCGAGGTAAGAGCCGCGCGCCTCGGTGGCAACGAGGCAAAGATCACGATAATGATCGGAATCCACGCGAGCAGAACTATCTCGCCGATAATGTACATGAGTGGCCAGCCTCTACGATCCGTGGACTAGACAGCCTCGGCGACGAAGAAGACCGAGAAACACCGATTGAGCACCACGGAGCATCGTACAAGAAGCCCGTCGGCTAACCGAGCGATTTTTTGGCTCCGCCCTCGGTGATCGCTGTTAGGTCAGTGTTCAAGGGAACCGAGCGAAGGTGATTGTTGTCAATCGTCTTCTTTGAGGATTTCCCACGTGGCCGGCCAGAAGACATTACCGGACGTCGGGTGGGGAATTTTTCCGGTTCCGAAGACATCGGCTCCATCGACATCGAAGCGGCAGGCATCGTGGATCACGTCGATGTTCATGTTACGCGACCCGAAATAAAGGTCTAAGGTATACGACCCTGGCATCAGAGGAAGCCGGTCGATAAGGCAGACGACCCGGCCTTTCTCGATGGTTTCCCAGGTAGGCACCGGAGCGTTGATGTCGGTATCCACGCCAAAAACGGGTGTCCCCATGTTGTTTTTCACGAACACCCAGAAAGTTACACCGTTCATCGGTTCAGGCGTGCGAAATTTGACCTCGACCTGGATATCATCACCCATCAAAATCCCGGCGGCATGAGGGCTTCGATTGGTGACGCGAACCCAGGTCATCACGGGCTTGCTGTCCGACTGGCGACCCGGATGGTTTTCCAGGTTCTCCTCCGCGTTGAGCTTCTCTGAAGCTTCGCGCGCGTAAGCGGAGAGGACTGTCGTCGGGTCGCCGTCCAGCTTCAATTTGCCATGTTCGAGATAGACGCAACGAGTGCAAAGGCCCTGCACCGCGGGCATGTGGTGGCTGACGAAAAGAACAGTTCGCCCTTCCTTGGTGACCTCTTCGATGCGTCCCAAACACTTCTTTTGGAACGCCATGTCACCAACGGCTAAAACCTCGTCGACTACAAGAATCTGCGTTTCAAGGTGCGCGGCAACTGCGAAAGCGAGACGAACATACATCCCGCTTGAATAATATTTGACCTGAGTGTCGAGAAATTTCTCAACCTCGGCGAACGCCACGATCTCGTCGAACTTGCGGTCGATCTCGGCTTTTCTCATGCCTAGGATCGACCCGTTCAGGTAAATGTTTTCCCGTCCTGTCAGCTCGATATGGAATCCCGTGCCGACCTCGAGGAGCGAGGCAAGTCTGCCGCGAACGCGGACACGTCCCTCGGTAGGTTCGGTGATTCTGCTGAGGATCTTCAGGAGAGTCGATTTGCCGGCACCATTGCGACCGACGACCCCAACGACTTCACCAGGTTTGATGTCGAGTGAAATGCCCTTCAGCGCCCAGAATTTTTCGACTTGCCGCCCGGGAACACTCGCGTTTCGAGCCCTGGAACGAAACATTCCCTGGACTGCCTCGCGGAACGAAGTACTCCCCGTGTTCCGCTGCCCCAGACGGTAGGACTTGCCGAGGTCTTCGACGACGATTGCGGAACGATTCATGGTGCGGGTGTCTCGGAAAGACAAACGGCAGCAACGGTGCTGATGCCAAAGTCGGGGTTGGGTCAGATCAGGCGATATCGGCAAAAAGGCGTTCGGTTTTGCGGAAGTAGAAAACACCGAAAACCAACATCGCAAGATTGACGATCGTGCCGAGGAATATGGCCATGGGATTCCAGGGGGTTCCCAGAATGACCGAACGATAGGCATCGATCAGGCCACACATCGGATTTAATTCGGCGATCCAACGGTATCGGTCGGGCACGATCGTGATCGGATAGATCACCGGACTGATGTACATCAGGATTTGCATCAAAAACGGCACCGTGTACCGGACGTCACGGTATTTCACAGTGAGCGCGGCAAGCGTAAGGCCGAGACCCATCGTCGCCGTTACCGTGGCGAGGATCAAGAACGGCAGGAAGATGATCCGCCAGCCCGGAACAGCCCCGTATGCCAGGAGGAGGAACGCATAGAGAACCAACGATATCATCATGTCCACGAGAAACGCGCCGATTGACGCCGTGGGCACAAACAATCTCGGAAAATAGATTTTTGTGAGCAAATGTTGCTGGTTGAGTAGGCTCGACGCGGCGGCAGTCACCCCGTTGGAGAAGAAGAGCCAGGGAATCAACCCCGCGAAAACAAAAAGCGGATAGGGAACATCCTGCGACGGCAATCCCACGAAGCGGCCGAAGATGATCGAAAAAATGATCATCGTGAGAAGTGGCTGCAAGACGGCCCAGGCCACGCCTAGCGCAGTTTGCTTGTAGCGGATCTTGACGTCTCGCTGGGCCAGAAAGAATAACAACTCGCGGAAATCAAAAAGCTCTCGCCAATTGATCGCGATCCATCCGCTCAGCGGTTGGATCAAGATTTCACCCGGCTCGATCATCTCGTCCGACATGATCTTCTCGCCCGGCTCGGATTCTAGAATTGATGAACGGGTCATCGGTAATTTGGGTGACCCCGCGTCGGCTGGCGCAACTTGAAGATCATCTGTCAGCGACATGAATGACTCTACAACAGCGTTGGGGTTGGGAAGGGCCGAAATCAGAAAAACGGCTAAAATAAACGAACCAAAGGAGGTTACCGCCCCACTGTTTTACTCTCCTGGTCGGTAGTTTGGCAATACCGAGACTTGGACCGTGGATCTTAAGACGCGAGTTGTCGCCCCGCGTCAACACCGCAAGTGAGTCGCTGGAAAACGACGCGTAACATGGCTTCCACCAGTTCCAGAGGTCAACACCGTGGGTTTGCCCGAGTTTCGGGTGCCGTCCTCTGATCAAAAGCTGAGACGACGATCATGACGACCTCAAGCTTGCTCGTACCCCCGAATCCTGAGAGCGAACGGAGGTGACTCTCTTGCAAGAATAGTCGGTCTCGAAAAAAGACAACATAATAAACAAAAAATTCACATCGTCATGTTAGATTGCTCGTGAAAATTCGCGGGGATCAATTCCCTTTTTCAAGGTTCACCCGTGCCGATCGGATCTCCTGGCGGAACGGGATTGGGTGGGGTGCGACGGTTGGCAGGTTCTGGCCGATTGAGGAACCGATCGATTTCTTGTCGTATTGCGATCCGATGTGTGTCTCCACGTTGGGGGGAACCAGGCCAAGCGTCGTTGGGATTCCCTAACCGCTCAAGGCTCTTTGTGGCGACTGCGCGCACTTCAGGGCCGGCCGAGTCGTTTTCTCCCAGTTCGATTAAGCGTTGGACGATCAGTGTTTGTATGGCCCTTGCGACGGCCACGGCCTGTCCATCGCGGTTCGCTGGAGCTGCCCACGCATGTTCAACAAGTTTAGCGACGATCTCGGCGAAATCTGGAAATTTCGTGTCCCGGGAATGAAAAGCGTTGAGCCTCGCTCCGCGCGCGGGATTCAGCAGACCGGTTACTGCGAGGTCAGCGGCGATGGACGCCGTGGCGATCGGGTCAAATAGTGGCGCCGTCGGCTTCTCGAACAGTTCGGCGGTGCCGTTGGCACTTCCAAAGGCTCGCGGTGGGATCAGGTCGAGAATTCTTGTGGGAATGATGAGTGTTTCGGGTTTGATTGAGTCGAGGACGGCGGCGAGCGCCTCTCGTTGTTTTTCCGCCGGCACGATGGCGAGGACCATTTCAGGACTTGCTTTCGCACCGTCCTTTACCGAATAGGAATAGTTGACCCCGCCGATGGACTTGATCGCCGCGACGAGCTGATAACGATGGTGGAGATAAAGTGGCAGCAGCTTTGCTTCGAGATCAGAAAGTGGGGCTCTTTCAGCGATTTTGCTGAGTCCAAATGCCTCGAGTCCGATCCGGCGGACCTCCAATTCATGTCTGAGCATGGCGACGGGGTCGGCACCGTTGTCCCAGAGATTGGCCAGTGGATGGGCTGCTCCCGCGGGTCTGGCGTCGGCGTCGGAGAGAAAGAGCAGGCCATCGGCCATTCCTCCGCGAACAATGGCATCGAGCCCCTTGGCTTCATCACTCCCTATCGGAAAGGACGAGTAGGCGTATTTCGTTGCAAAGATGTCATACGCCCCGATCTCCTTGCCGTAAGCATCGGACAGATCGAGCTTACCGTTAACGACTTTAACCAGAGGCGCGGGGTAATCCATGACGGAGTCGCGTCCGTGCGAACTCGCCGCGAAATTATGGGCGAACCCGAGTGTATGGCCGACTTCGTGAGCCGAAAGTTGACGGACTCGCGCCAGGACCATAGCGCCTGGCTCAAGGGTCGGATCGAGGTCGGCGAGGTACTCCGGACCCGGCGACGCACCGGCCGCACAGCCGAACATGCTGGATTCTCCCGCAGTCAACCCTTTGCCGATCAGAGCGTCTTGGCGGGCGCGGAGCGAGTCGAGGGTCACGCGCCCCTTCAGGATCTCGCCGGTCCGAGGGTCGATCACCATGTTTCCATAAGACCACCCACGAGTGGAACGATGGACCCAGTGAATCATGTTGTAGCGCAGATCCATGGGGTCGGCGTCTTCTGGAAGCACTTCGACACGGAAAGCATTTGTGAATCCCGCCGCCTCGAACGCCGATTTCCACCACGACGCTCCCTCGACAAGAGCTTTGCGGATCGGGTCGGGCGCACCAGGGTCGACATAATAAACGATGGGCACCACAGGGTCGGAAACCGCCGCCTCGGGGTTTTTCTTGGTGAGTCTGTGGCGGGTAATGTATTGGCGCTCGACCGGCTCAAGGAATGGTGCCGCGAAGTCGTAAAAATCGACGGTGAACAAGCCGACGCGAGGGTCGGCCTTCCGAGGTGTGAACCCACCTCCAAGAGGCGGAAGCGCCACCAGCGAATGCCTCACTCGAACGCTGATCACCTGGCCGGAAGCCGCGGTCTGCGCGACGAGCTTGCCCGCCTCTCCTTCGGTCGCGAAGGTCAAGAGCGCCTCGACTTCGGTGTTCCTCACAAATCCCTTGGTATTGGAAGGGTCGATGGTGCTTCTTGCGTCGTCGAGCTTGTAGTTCCCTTGTTTGGAGACTCGCAAACGCTCGGCAATGCCGTGCGCATCGCGGAGAAAGAAGTTTGTGGCGTCGACAAGGACGCGGCCACCATCCTCGGCCTCAACTTTGAACCCTCCATGCACGGAACTTGCAAAGGACTCTTCCACGGCTTTTCGCTCTGCGACCCGGTTGCTGATGGCTCGATATTTCTGATTGGGTTCAACGAGCAATACCTTTGGGCCGATCCTCCGAAAGATCACAACCCGACCATCCCCGAGCTGGCCGCGATCGAGCCCGACCGGATTGGAGCCGAGCCCGGAAGCAAGCGCGATCTGATAGAGAAACTCACTGTCGAACCGGTCGATCTCAAGGAAAAGCTTGCCCTTGCGATCATCCCAGAAGAGTGGAAAATATCCGTCGATCTTGCGGCAACCTTTCGTCTTTTCGGCGATCGAGGTAATCTTATCCTGTTCCGACGTATTCGAGGTGGGCTCGGCGTCGAGGGTCGTGTCAAACAGGGGTAGACAGACGAAGGCGAGCGCGAGGATCGTCATGGACGGGCTCCAGGGTTGACAAGGCCGGGCAAACTTTCCGGCCCAGAGCATGTTACTGGTTCCCGCTGGGCCGATGGAATAACCCCCGAGTTCGGATCTGGCCCCGGTTCCTATTCATTCAGACGTTGCCGCCTCGCTGTGATGGCGTGTCGAGGGTTCCGCAAGCCTGGAGATAGATTTCCGCCGCGGATCGTTGCGAGAATCTCTGAGAGTGTTTTGAAGGGTACGGGCTGGAACCTCGACGGTGGCAAGCGCGAGCATACTCACCCAGAACCTTGCGGAGATAAGTCGAGCGTCTGCAAGCCGAAATGGTTGGGATCGTGCGGAGGGATGGGAGAACTCTATTCTGGGAGGGCGAACCTCCTGGTGAGCCAAGCGTGCTCTCGGCTCAGCAGGAGCTTCGCCCTCCCGGAATTACGCAAGACGATTTAGAGCGGTTAACGGATGGATGGCGCAAGCGAAATACCAACCCGAAGCGCAAGCGAGGGAAAAATTATAGGGAAATCCCTCGCTTGCGCTTCGGGTTAGTGTGGGCTGCGTCCTCGCACGTGTGCAATCCGATCGTGTAGCGCTCTAGAAGTAGGAATTCGATCCTCGCGCAACAAAAGTCGGAATTGCTCAAATCGCGTTCCGCTTCATGTCGTCCACAGTTCCCGACCAGTAGGTCAAAACGGCGTCGTCAAGAGAATCATGGCATTCGACGAGCATGTTGAACTTCGCCTGTTCGAGAACAGCGGAAACACGAGGATTGGCAACACACACCCGCAACGACCCCCCCTCGCGTTCGAGCTTTAGCTGATGGGCAATGAGTAAGCCGATGGCTCGACCGCTCAAATGTCCGACATGGGATAGGTTGATAACAACTTGTCTTGGATAAGGGCCTTCGAAGATCGAAAGAAGCTCTTCACGCAGAGGGCCTATGCTCTGTTCGTCATCCAGGTCGGAACCGAGCGGCGTCACCACGACGATCCCTTCGATGATTTCAGACTTGAGGCGCGTCTTGCCGTCAAGACCTTCGGGGATTGCAATTTCTTCAGTCGGTGGAGCATCACGTTCAGGTAAATCACGACTGGTGTCGTCCTTCAACCAGCTCGCGACGATTTCTTCAAAACGATCAGCCGATGGGGCCTCAACTTCGACACCGGTCGTGAATGCAAAGCCGATCCCTCCAATGAGGATCCGATCACCGTCGTAAATTTCCGGACACTCATCTCGAACGGGTCGGCCGTTGAGAAAAGTTCCGTTGGTGCTACCGAGATCTCTCAAGAGAAATCGGTCAGCCTGCTGTTGAAGGCAGGCGTGCTGTCTGCTGACAACAGGATCGTCAATTCGAAGATGGCACGATGCATCGCGGCCGATGATGAACTCTTGATGACTGATGATGATCATGCGGCCTTGCGAAGATCCTTTGTCCGACACGAGCCAAGCTCCAGACATGATCGGAAAATCCTCCGTGGAGTCAATATCGTCTCGCTGACGATCACTACGATCAAAGCTCCAAGAAACTTGCCTCGTCGCCTTATTCAAGCACGTCAGAATTTCGATCGGGAGCGGTAAGACGTCCGGCGTATCCGGCCATAACGAATCAAGAGCTGAGTTTTCATCGCTGTAAATCTTGATTTTTTTGTCGAGAGCCGTGATGGCGAAAACGGAAACCAATTGCGATCGTAGCCCGCAAATCTTCAACATGCCGCCTTGAACGGCTTCACATTTTCGAGATGCCTCCGCAATGGCGGCCACGGCCCAGCTCGAAAGACGTTCCACGGCCGAGAAATTGAGGATCATGCGATGGTGTCCGCTCTCGATCAACGCGGTGAGGTCACCGGCGAATTCGCTGAGTTCGTGTTCTCTGATAAGTGCGCGGTCAGTCAGCGAAACCACCGTGATACCTTTGCGCGCAACCAGCCGAAATCGCTCCCATCCCCCAACGTTTCTACCCTTGGATGTGTTTGGTCGCCGCGCGATCGGTGCGATCCTCGCAAACAGGTCCCGCCAGTCGTCCGAGGGTGCGGTGTCACGATCGCCGCCGAGCGTACTGACAATCCAATCCTCGATTTTGCGATTTCGAACTCCGTGAGCATCGATCCGAGTTGACTGTGGTCCCGTCTTCAACTCGTGCAAATCCATTGGTTCAGCGCGTACCATGACCACGACCTCTTTTCGATCCGCGAGAGGGTTGTTTCCGAAGGCAGCTTTTGGCAACTGTGCCTGCGGGATCTTTCGCCCGAACGACGCAACATGGCTGAACGCCATTGGCGTCATCATAAATTAAAGGGCGCACACGTCTTTTCCCAATCAGGAAAAGACAAGCCGACGTTCGGCATCGGGCGGCTTTGTCGAGGAACTCAAGCGTTCGACGAGCGTGATTTTGATCGAGTCTCTATTCCATCAAGCGATAAGCGACAGGCGTCCGGACGAAAAAAAACACGTCTCGACGAAAAAATGCCGAGCATCTCCGCCGCAACGATTCACGCGGCGGGAAGCGTCAACTCAAATTCGAGGACCCTCAGTCCCTTCTCGTCGGTCGCGAGCACATATTTTCCCTCGATCTTCTGTTCGCGACCCAGACGCGTCGCGCTCTCGGAAAATTCGAACGCACAGCCGTCGAGATTGCAAACGAAGTCGCGATCACATGCGCACTCTGTGATTTGCCGTCGCGAGTGTCGCCGGTTTTGGCGAAATCGTGCGGGCCGGCACCCTCGAATTAGAGCGGTTAACGCATGGATTGCGCAACCGAAACACTAACCCGAAGCGCAAGCGGGGGAAGAATTCGCGGAAAATCCCTCGCTTGCGCTTCGGGTTAGTGTGGGCAGTGCCCGCGACCCTATGCAATCCGATCGTGAAGCGCTCCAGGTGCTCGTGATGTCGTAAAGCACCAGTTCTGGCTAGAAACTGAAGAGGTCGCATAACCATTGGGGAATGAAGTGTCGACCTTTGCGCTCGCGGACAAAGCCGGTTTCGAGCCAACCCGCGCGTTCATGTTCACTTGCCGGTACGACCATCCGGTTGGCGACGAGCACGAAGGCTCACGAAGTCCAACGAAGAAGGACGGTAGTTCGAATCTTCCGTATTCACCTCTTGAACGAGCGTTGGTGGTCCTCAAAGGTTTGACACACCGTTCGAGCTCAACATCAAATCGAACCGGTTTTTCAGGGGTCACTGAGAAACGGAATAGCTCTAACACTCGAAAAACGGTATGTTAGAGCGGTTAACGCATGGATCGGACAAGCTAAATACTAACCCGAAGCGCAAGCGAGGGACGGATTAGTGGAAAACCCCTCGCTCGCGCTTCGGGTTAGTGTCGACCGAACCGCCGCTTGGGTGCAATCCGATCGTGATGCGCTCTAAAGAGAAGTATGGACCGTCTCGCCTCGTCGAATCATGTTTTCCGAGCGTGTTGAGAGTGGTGGGGCTAACGATGGCGACCGGTACGAATGAATGGCTTGGGGTTTCCCTGGCGTCGGGCCGTTACCTCGTCACCGAGAAACTCGGTGAAGGGGGAATGGGTTCGGTCTACCGGGCGAGGGATCGCAACCTCGACGCTGACGTGGTGATCAAGGTGCCACTGCGCTCGATGGTGGCGGACGTCGAGTTTTCAAGACGATTCAAAGACGAAATCAGGTCGCTCGTCAACTTGCCTCATCCTCACATCGTGAAGGTTACGGACGTCGGTGAGTGGGACGGCCTTCCGTTCGCGGTGATGCAGTATCTCCCTGGTGGAAGTCTCGAAGACCGCCGGAAGGCCGATTCCGGTCGGGTGGTCAACCCTGTCCTCACGCTTTCCTGGCTCTCTGGAATCGCCGCGGCTCTCGATTATGTGCATTCGCGGGGATATATCCATCGCGACGTTAAGCCCGGAAATATCCTGTTTGACGCCGAAGGGCATGCGTTTCTGGGCGATTTCGGCGTGATCAAAGTGCTCACGTCGGCGGCCGTGGCGAGTCCTTCTCGGACTGCGGTTACCGGTACCGGAATGGTGATCGGTACCGTCGAATACATGGCTCCCGAGTTGATCATGGGAGAGAGTCTCGACGGCAGAGTCGACCAGTATGCGCTGGCGATCACGGTCTACGAGATGCTTTGCGGCAAGCGCCCGTTTGAGGACGAGGTCAAGACCAAGCTCCTTGTCCTTCACATCTCCAAGGCTCCCATGGACCTTTGCGATGTCCGTCCAGGCATCTCACAAGGACTATCTCGGGCGGTCTTAAAGGGATTGGCCAAGGACCCTCGCGACCGCTACGCCAACTGCTCCGCCTTCGCGCTCGCTGTAAGTTCCGCGGCTGTGGCCTCACTGGAAAAGGTACGATTTAAGTGCAAGTCTTGCGGCAAGAATCTCGCCTTGTCCACAGCCGATTTCGAGAGGCTCCTTGATAGTGGCCGACAGATTCCTTGTCCGGCTTGCAAGGAAATTCTCGACACGACGGTCGGGCTTGTCGGGCCGAACGGTTCCAGTTCGGGATCCATGGCCTTTTCGCTTCCCAATGAAACCGGTACGACACGCTCGCCCTTGCCCGGTCTGACAATGCCTTTTTCTTCGCAGAGCGTTTCGTCGGCCAAGACCTCCTTGATGGGTGCGGTTTCGACGGATGGTCCCTCCACGACGGCCTACGAGGCGTCACTCTCGGTTCCAGCCGCGACGATTCCCGCCTCGGACCAAACCGGGCGGCTTGTACAGCATGAAGGCTCGCTCTTACCGGAACTCGTGACAAGACCTTCGCAGGTCGCTGGGAAGTCTCCCGGTGTGAATCGGTTGCAGTTCGTCGGGTGGGGGATTCTTGGAATCGTTGCGACGGCGGTTATCGGCTGGTTCATGTTGGCCGGCCCGTCTCATTCGGATACCAGCGGCCGAGTTTCGCCGAAACCGCCGGAAATCGCGCGAACCCCTCGGCCGGAGCCGTCGAAGAAAGTCGTGCCGACACAGGAAAGCCATCCTGCCGGTGACGAGCGACGACCGGACGAAACCTGGGAAGAGAAACCGATCAAGAAGAAATCGGCGATCGTGAAGGCAAAACCCAACATCTTCAAGCCGGCATCTCCACCAAGTGTTCCCACGCGTTCTCCCGAACCACCGGCGGTTTCGCCACGCCACGATCCGCCACCTCCGGAGAAAGCGGAGCCGACCAAGCCGGCGTCGGTGCCATTCGTTGGACTTAAAGGAGTAACGATCAAGCTTCACCCGGCAAAGGACGGTGGCAAGATCCGCACCTTCATGGAGTGCGTCAACTCCGGAAAGAGCTACCGTTCCATCAAGATGGTGGAAATCGATTATGATGACCAGATCGGATTGATCGCCGTCGCCAAGAACGATGAAACTTTCGTGGCGAACGTGCTTTCTCGAAAAGGCGATGTGACGAAACGATGCACGGTTTTCGTTCCCATTACCGATGTTGCATTGACTGAACGTGATAAGTAAGGAAGTTGGAGGAGATCTCGCGATGAAACGACTGATGATCGCGGCGGCTGCGTTACTGGCCCTTTCGGGCGAAGTCCACGCGCAGGGTTTCGGCGGGTTCAATCGCGGGATGGGAGGGGGCCTCGCCCCTGGGTCCACCGTGCAGGGCGACGCCCTCCGCGGCGAGGGAGTCTTCCTCATGGGCGCGGGATATTATAATCTCAACACGGCCATGGCGAATTCCATTAATACGGATACATGGATGCGATTGAATGAATACATTTACCAGTCGATCAAACTCGAAAATCATGAAAAGGCCCTCCACCGCGCCGAGGTGATGGCGAAGCGTCGAGAAAATTACGAAAAAATTCTCGATCGGAACAAAAACTCGCCCGAGGAACGCGACGTTGAACGGGGAGCCGCTCTGAACGCGAAGCTCGAAGAACTCTTGAATCCCAAGATTCAGGAGTCGGTCTTTAGTCTCTCACCGGTGGTACTCGACGGAGACACGGTTCGATCCATCCCGTTTTTCTATGGTTCTGAGGGCACGATCATCTCGATCAATCGGGTGACGCCAGGCAAAAAGCGGCCATGGCCGGTCGCCCTTCGAGGGGACAACTTCGCCCACGAGCGTGACGCGTACCTCAAAGCGCTCGAGAACACCAAAGAACTTCAGAACCAGAGCAAGCTTTCTCGAGAGGCCATCGAATCGCTCGGAAAAACGATCGACACCCTGAAGATGCGGCTTTTCAACGTGATCAGACCAAGCCGCGATAAAGACTACGTCGAAGCGGAGCAATTCTTGAATCGCCTTGAGGACTGGAAAAATCAGCTTCGCAAGCAGGAGATCGAGAAAATTGCCGGTGAGATCGAAAAATACCATGGGACCACGATTCACGATTTGGTTCGTTTCATGGGACGCAACAACCTTCGATTTGGTGTTGCGAAGATCGGCGACGAAAACGAACTTTACACCTCGCTTTACGCCAAAATGAAGCAGCAACTCGAAAGCGTGGCCAATGCGGGGCCGGGTCGGGAGAACTGATTCCCGCACTGGTCGCTGAGAAGCCTCGATCGCCGCCGTTAGCCCGGATTATTCACCGCGGAGAACGCAGAGAACGCGGAGAGGAAGACAGAGTAACACGTTGTGTTCGGGACCGTGAGCTCTGCCCGAGGACAAGC
>Ga0209698_10002942_pt1 | contig 18997 bp, 14 predicted proteins | sample LitLauG_LLR_2012_FD_187203 | JGI IMG/M metagenome (GOLD analysis project Ga0209698, IMG submission 187203) | Freshwater sediment microbial communities from Pennsylvania, USA - Little Laurel Run_MetaG_LLR_2012 (SPAdes) (version 2) | ecosystem: Environmental > Aquatic > Freshwater > Creek >...
ATTTCGCAGGCGCGCGCGAGCGCCGCCGTGTGGCCGGCGATGACAACCTGGGCGGGCGCATTGAAGTTCACGGCCTCGACCACGGATCCGGGAAATTCGGCCTGGGCACGCGCGCATGCGGTCTGCACGGCAGCATCGTCGAGCCCCAGGATGGCGGCCATGCCGCTCAGTCCGACCGGCACGGCCTCCTGCATGGCCTGGGCGCGGAAGCGCACCAGGGGAACCGCGTCGTCCAGCGTAAGCGCCTGCGCCGCCACCAGGGCGGCATATTCCCCCAGGCTGTGTCCGGCAACCACCTGGGGCGCCGGTCCGCCCGCTGCAAGCCACGCCCGGTAGATGGCCACGGAGGCCGTCAGCATGCAGGGCTGCGTATTGACGGTCAGGTCAAGGTCGGCGGCCGGCCCTTCGGCGATCAGGCGACCGATATCCTCGCCCAGCGCCGCGCTGGCAGTACGGACCGTGGCGTCCACCACCGCGTTGCCGGCAAAGCTGCCCAGCATGCCCACCGACTGCGAGCCCTGTCCGGGAAAAACGAACGCCAGTTTCATCTAGCAAGAACCCCTGCTGTTGCGCGCCGCCCGCGTCGCGGGGAGGCGCTGCGGCAATTGGAAAATGCGATCGGCGGGCGCCATCATGTGCGCAGCAGCACCGAGCCCCACGTGAAGCCGCCGCCAACCCCCTGCAGCAGCAGGTGCTGGCCTGGACGCACGCGGCCATCGGCCAGCGCTGCGTCGAGTGCCAGCGGGACGGAAGCAGCCGAGGTATTGCCGTGCCGGTCCACGGTGACGACGACGCGTTCGGCCGCCAGGCCCAGCCGCTTGGCTGTTGCCGACAGGATGCGCACATTGGCCTGGTGCGGAATCAGCCAGTCGACCCGGGAGGGATCCATGTCGGCCAGCGCCAGGACCTCGCGCGCGGACGACTCCAGGACGTCGACGGCCAGCTTGAATACGGCCTTGCCATCCATCCGCAAAAAAGGGTCGCCGACAGCAGCACCTTGATTGAGCCGGCCGGCTACGGAAAGGATATCGCCCCGCGCGCCATCGGCATGCATGCGGCAGCCCAGTATGCCCGGTGCGCTGCCGGCCTCGAGCACCACGGCACCGGCGCCGTCGCCGAACAATACGCAGGTGCCGCGGTCGTTCCAGTCGAGAACCCGGGAATAGACCTCGGCACCGATGATGAGCGCCCGGCGATGGGCGCCGCCGCGGATCAGCGCATCGGCAATGGCAAGCGCATAGACAAAGCCGCTGCAGGCGGCCTGAACGTCGAAGGCGGCCGCCCCGGCTGCACCCAGGCGACCCTGCACCGAGCAGGCGGTACTGGGAAAGACCTGGTCCGGCGTGGAGGTGGCGACGATGATGAGGTCGATGGTGTCGGTACCCATGCCGGCCGCCGCAAGTGCGGCACGCGCGGCGCGCTCGGCCAGGTCGGTGGTTCCCACACCCGGCTCGGCGAGGTGGCGCTGGCGGATGCCTGTGCGCGTGACGATCCATTCATCGGAGGTTTCGATGCCGCGTGCGGCCAGATCGGCAACCAGATCGGCATTGGTGACGACGCGTTCGGGCAGCCCCGATCCCGTACCGGCAAGACGCGAGACCAGGGGCGTCAGGGAGCGAATTTCAGGCACGGGCAGCATCCACGTCCAGTTTTGGCGCTGCCGCCGGTTTCAAGGTCGGCCCGGGCAGGGCGCCGGTCACGTCGGCCGAGATGGGAGCGGCCTGGGAGGCGGTCGCGCTGGCGGCGGCACCCACGGCGGTGGCGCCATCGGCAGGCGCCCGGCCAGCGAGCAGCGGCTCCATGGCCCGCGCCGTGCGCTCGAGCAGGCGGTGGCTGGTGGCGTCGAAGCCACGGCGCAGGGCGAACTCGAAGGCGTAGGCATCCGAGGAGCCGTGGCTCTTGATCACCACGCCCCGCAGTCCGAGCAGCACGGCGCCGTTGTACCGGCGGTGATCGACGCGGCGGCGAAACCGGTTGAGCACCGGCAGGGCAAGCATGGCGATCAGCTTGGAGCCGATATTGCGGGTGAATTCCTCGCGGATGAAACCGGCCAGCATCTGCGCCAGTCCCTCGGACGTCTTGAGGGCCACGTTGCCCACGAAACCGTCGCACACGATGACATCGACGGTGCCGCGGAAGATGTCGTCGCCTTCGACGTTGCCGTGGAAGTTCAGGCCGCTGTTGCGCAACAGTTCTGCGGCGCGCTTGACCACGTCATTGCCCTTTATCACCTCTTCGCCCACATTGAGGAGGCCGACGCTGGGCCGCTCGCGGTTCTGCAGAGATTCGGCCAGGGCGCAGCCCAGTATGGCGAATTGCACCAGATGCTCTGCTTCGCAGTCGACGTTGGCGCCCAGATCCAGCCAGGTGGTGAGGCCCCCTTTTTGATTGGGCAGCGCATGGGCGATGGCCGGCCGGTCTATTCCGGCCTGGGTCTTGAGAACGTAGCGGGCGATCGCCATCAGAGCGCCGGTATTGCCTGCACTTACGGCGACATCGGCCTCGTCGTCCTTGACCGCCTCGATGGCAAGGCGCATCGACGAACGCTTCTTGGTGCGCAAAGCCGTCGTGAGGGAGTCGTGCATCTCGACGACCTCCTCGGCATGCACGACCCGCACCCGGTTCCCCATGGCTGCCGCATCGGCATGGCGCGCGAGCTCGGCTTCCACGGACTCGCGGCGCCCGACCAGCAGCAACTGCGCGGACGGCTCTTGGCGCGCAAACGCCAGGGCGGCCGGTACCGTTACCGGCAGCCCATGGTCTCCGCCCATGCAGTCGACTGCGATTCGAACCGTCATGCGATCACCCCGGGCATTGCCCGGCCTCGGCTCGCCGGCGGATCCGCAAGCACATCGGGGGCACCTTCGTGCGGCAGGCTGCGCGCAGGCTCATGCGCCGGTTTTTGCGCCATAGTGCGGGCTTTCAGGACAAGCGCCCGCGGGTGCGCAAAACACCCGGCGCGGCACGCAACGGCAAGGTCGCTGACCCAGTTGTGCTGCTCAGTTGCGAATATGTGTCGGCGTGGACGCCGTTCTTATTCGTCGGACTTGGTGGCAACAACCTTCTTGCCGCGGTAAAAGCCGGTCGGGCTGACATGGTGGCGGCGCACGACTTCTCCCGTGGCGGGTTCCACTGCCAGCGGCGGCGCGCTCAGGAAGTCATGTGAGCGGTGCATGTTGCGCTTGGACGCGGACTTCTTGTTCTGTTGGACAGCCATGATGCGAATCCTGGAATTTTCGGTAATCCACCATTTTAGACGATGCGGCGTCCCGGGGAAAGCCAAACCGGGAAAACCGGGTTTGCCCGCCCATTTTGACGTTTCAGGTAGCCCTGGAACGGGCTTTGCGCGGTCGGGGGTGGGCCGGCGCGCCATTGGCAGGCGCCGGGCGCCTGCCGGCCGGCGTTTTTCCGGGCTCGGGCTCCGGCACCGGGTCGTGCAGCCGTTCGCGCAGTGCCGCGAGGCCGGCAAATGGGTGGGGCGGCCTGCCATCGGCGGCAGCCGCATCGACGATCACCGGCGTCGGCGGCACATCGGGGAAGAGCGCGACGCAATCGGGATGGCGGGGAGAAATCGGCAGTTGCAGGATGGCCTCATCCTCGATCAGGCCGGCAAGATCGAACTGGGGGCTGCCCAGCAGCGGCTCTTCCGGGGTGTCGTCGATGGGAATGGCGGCCAGTTCGGCCTGACTGTTGACGAAATAGAACGTGCGCTGCGCCTCCAGCGCCAGCGCCAGTTTTTGCCCGCACCGGTCGCAACGCACCGGCAGCACGGCAGCCAGGTGAAGTTCCAACGCCGGGCGCCCGTGTGCGTCCGTCGAACCGCGGCACTCGTAGGCCAGGAGGGCATCGCGATCGCCGGGGCCGTCGGTGAGGCTGGCGCACAGGCGGGGCATGGCCGCGAGCGACAGGCGCCCGCCCCATCCTGCGCCGCTGCGTGCCGCCGCGTATACGTCGATCCTGTCCATGTGGTTTCCGCAAAGGCGCCGCACAGCGTACGAATGAAATCTTCCGGGGCGAAGGCGGACCGTCGGTCATCTGCGCGCCAAACGGACCCGGACACACGCAATACACTCGCGCGTTGACCACAACGGCGCATGACGGCGGGTACGGTGCGTGACCGGCCCGGCAAGGCGCCCCCGCACCATGCCGCACGACCCATTTCGCGCAATCGTACTCGCGTCATCGTCGCGTTACCGGCAGCAGCAACTGGCGCTGCTGCATCTGCCTTTTCGCACGGCCGCTCCCGGCGTCGATGAGGCTGCCCTGCCCGGCGAAGCCCCGGCAGCAACGGCCTTGCGCCTGGCCCTGCTCAAGGCGCAGGCCTGCGCGCCGCGTCACCCCGGCGCGCTGATCATTGGCGCGGACCAGGTAGCCGACCTCGATGGCAGCGCGATCGGCAAGCCGGGCAGTCATGCCGCGGCCACCGCACAATTGCGCGCCATGTCCGGGAGGCGCGTGCACTTTCACAGCGGCCTGGCGCTCGTCGATGCCGCGACGGGCCGGCATCGCAGCGCGTGCGTGACCACGGAGGTGCAATTTCGCCGGCTGGCCGACGCGGCGATCGAGTCCTACCTGCTGGCCGACCAGCCCTACGATTGCGCCGGATCGGCCCGCATCGAGTCACTGGGGATCTGCCTCGTGGAAGCCGTCCGCAGTGACGACCCCACGGCCCTGGTCGGTCTGCCGCTGATCATGCTCACGAGCCTGCTCGCGGACTTCGGCGTGAGCCTGCCGCCGGCGCCGGCCGCCGGCTCAGCGACCGCGCCATGACCCCGCCGCGTGGCGCGCTGCACCTGGTTCCGGTTCCCATCGCCGCGTATGACGGCGCCGGCGCCGCACCCGTTGCAGGCAACGCGCAGGAACCGGCGGCCGGAACGCCCGGGACCGTGCTGCCGCCCGCTTCGCTGGACGCTGCCCGGCGTGCGCGGTATTTCCTGGCCGAGAACGCGCGCAGCGCCCGCGCCTTTCTCAAGGCCATCGCCCACCCGCAACCCATCGCGAGTCTGCACATCGTTGAAATCGGGCACTCGCCGGACCCCGCACGGATCGACGCCTGGCTCGACCCGCTGGAGCCGGCCGATGGCGCGGCGCCGGTCGACGCAGTCATCGTTTCCGAGTCCGGCTGCCCGGGAATCGCCGATCCGGGCGCCAGCGTGGTTGCGCGGGCCCATCAGCGCGGCATCACGGTCATACCCTGGGTGGGACCCTCAGCCATCTTGCTGGCGCTCATGGCGTCGGGAATGAACGGCCAGTCGTTCCGTTTCCTCGGCTACCTGCCCCAGGACCGCGCCGAGCTGCAACAGCGGCTCCTGGGCGTACAACGTGACGCCCAGCGCGGCGAAACGCAGATTTTCATCGAAACGCCCTATCGGAACGTGCGCCTGTTCGACACCGTGCTTCAGGTTTGCGACGGCAACCTGGCGCTGTGCCTGGCGGTGGACCTGACCGGCGCCGCCGCCAGCGTGGTCACGCGCAGCATTGCCCGGTGGGCCGCCCTGCCGGCCGCAGACCGGCCGGTTCTGGACCGCCGCGCCACGGTGTTCCTGCTGTGTGGCACGCCGGCAGGGGGCAATGCGCCGAGCAAGCGCCGACGCTAGGGATTCTGCCGCAGCCGGATCGGCGCCATCCCCCGGTTCAGCCGCCGGACAACTCGGCGGGCGCAGTGCGGGCCAGCACCCATTCCTGCAATTGCGGAACCGCATCAAATACCGCCAGCGGGGCCAAGCGCTCGAGCTCGGCGCGCGGATGGGCGCCGTAGGCCACGGCCACGGCCGCAACGCCGGCGGAGGCTGCCATCTGCAGGTCATGGCTGGTATCGCCGATCATCAGCATATGGGCGGGCTGCAGCCCGAGCGCCTGCTGCAGTTCGAGGAGCATCGCCGGATGCGGCTTGGGGTGGGTCTGGTCTGCGCAGCGGGTGGCCGCAAATTGCCCCTGCAGGCCGGCAATCTCCAGGGACCGGGCCAGTCCGGCATGCGTCTTGCCGGTGGCGACGGCCAGCAGCACACCGCGCTCGCGCAGCGCCTGCAGCAGTTGCCGTGCGCCCGGGAAAAAGCGTATTTCACCCTCGCCGCGCCGATAATGGGTCTGGAACCGGCTGACAAAATCGGCAATCCTGTCGCGCGGCAGGTCAGGCACGACCCGCGCCAGCGCGTCCATCATGCCCAGGCCAATGACGTGCGCGGCCAGGCCGCGATCGGGAACCGGTACGCCCACGTCGGCGGCGGCCTGCAGTATCGATTCGGCAATCAGGCCGGTCGAGTCCACCAGGGTTCCGTCCCAATCGAACACCAGCGCACGAAACGGCGCCCCCTGCCCATGCGCCAGCGCCATCCTCATCGCTCCTCGCGGTGACGGGCACGGGCCGAACCGTCGGGATCGCGCGCATCGAGAAAAGCCGCGCAGTCGGGCGCCAGCGGCGACTCTATCGTCATGGGCAGGCCGGTAACCGGATGCTCGAGCCGCACGCGGAAGGCGTGCAGGAACATGCGCCCCAGGCGGGCGCCAAATTCCCCCTTGGCAGCGCGGCGGTTGATTTCAAAGTCGCCGTACTTGTCGTCGCCCAGCAGCGGAAATCCCAGGTGCGTGAGATGGACACGGATCTGGTGGGTGCGTCCGGTCTTGAGTTCGGCCTCGACCAGGGAAAAGCCGCCCAGACGCGCACGCAGGTGGATGATGGTGTGGGCATCGGCGCCCTCCCCCGCGTCGACGAAGACGCGCCGCTCGCCGCCCGCCAGGGTGCGCTTGGCCAGTGCGAGGCGCACATGCTGGCGGTCATTGACCCAGTCGCCGATGACCAGGGCGTAATAGCGCTTTTCAACCCGGCCCTCGCGCAACTGGGCATGCAGCGCGACCAGGCAGCGGCGCGTCTTGGCGAGCAGCAGGACGCCGGAGGTTTCGCGGTCGAGGCGATGGCCCAGTTCGAGGAAGGGCTGATGGGGCCGAGCCGCCCGCACCCGCTCGATGACGCCATGGGCAACTCCGCTGCCACCATGGGCGGCCACGCCCGACGGCTTGTCGAGGACCAGCAGGTGTTCGTCTTCATAGAGAATGGCGGGCATCTGCGCCGGGGCGACCGGCCGGGCGTCGGCCAGGGGCAGGCGCATCGGCGGGATTCGCAGTTCGTCTCCTGCGGCCAGCCGGTATTCGGCCGTGGACCGGCCACCGTTGACCCGTACCTCGCCGCTGCGCACCACGCGATAGACGTGGCTCTTGGGCACGCCCTTGGCCAGGCGCATCAGGAAATTGTCCAGTCGCTGCCCGGAGTGCTCCTCGCCGACCACGACCTTGCGAACCGCCGGCGCCCTCGCGGGGTCGGCCCCGGCCGCCACCGCACCAGGGGATCGGCGGCCACCAGCGGCCCGGGCAGCCGGCGGGACGCCGGAAAGGCCGGCCCCCAGCATGGCGGTACCGGGAACATCCCCATCCGGGCCGGTCTTCCCGCGGCTTCTGACCGGCGGGCGCGTTTTGCTTTGCGCAACCATGTTGCCTATACTGGAGCTTGTTGAAGTCCGCCGTGCCTGGAAAGTTCCGCAATCGGCGATGCAGCGCGCAGTTGTAAAGCGCCCTGCGCCGTGCACCAGGTCCGGGCACGCGGGTGGTTTTCAACCGGTCTCGATTGTAGCGGTGCTCAGTGCGCCCTAGCCGATCGGCGGGTAGTTGCCGTACGGGCTCAAGTTCTAGACCAAGGGGTGCGTGGTGCCGATGCGGGCCGCGCACATGATTGCGGGCTTTGGTTGTCTGCGGGAGTAGCTTCCCGGACAACAACTGCAGCCCGATGAAAAAATGGGCACCAGACGCGCTTAGCCGCCGGTGCCTGCCGAATTCGGAAACAAACCACGCCGCGCGCTGTGCGCGGCTGACAGTAACGCTCAACACCGTAGCCGATAACCGATTGCTCCACGTGTCCACCCACTGCCAACCGTCCAAAGCCCCGGCACCTGCCGGGACTGGGCTTGCGCCCGGCTCCGCCGCGCGCTGGCATGCTGGCGCCCGCATTGCGGGTGCGGACACCGGATCACCCGGTAAGTCTGCGTTGCGCGCCTGATCCGATTCGGCACGTTCTGCGCCTCGCCAGGCGCAAGGAGTGCTGATGAAACGCATGTTGTTCAATGCGACGCACGCAGAGCAGTTGCGCGTTGCGATCGTCGATGGTCAGAAGCTGCTGGACCTGGATATCGAATCCAGCGGACGGGAGCAGCGAAAATCCAATATCTACAAGGGCCGCGTGACGCGGGTCGAGCCCAGCCTCGAGGCGTGCTTCGTCGACTACGGCGAGGAGCGGCACGGCTTCCTGCCGTTCAAGGAGATCTCACGCCAGTATTTCAAGTCCGGGGTCGATGTCGGCAAGGCGCGAATCAACGAGGTGATCTCCGAAGGCCAGGAACTGATCATCCAGGTGGAGAAGGAGGAGCGCAGCAACAAGGGGGCGGCGCTCACCACGTTCATTTCCCTGGCCGGCCGCTACCTGGTCCTGATGCCCAACAATCCGCGCGGCGGCGGCGTGTCGCGCCGCGTCGAAGGCGAGGACCGCCAGGAACTGCGTGAAGCCCTCGACCAGCTCGACCTGCCCGGCGGCATGAGCGTCATTGCGCGCACCGCAGGCATCGGCCGCGCCGTCGAGGAACTGCAGTGGGACCTGCGCTACCTGCTGCAGCTCTGGAAGGCCATAACCGATGCGGTCGACCAGGTGCGGGCCCCGGAACTGATCTATCTCGAATCGAGCCTGGTGATCCGCGCGATCCGCGACTACTTCAACCCGGACATCGGCGAGATCCTCATCGATACCGACGACGTATTCGAGCAGGCGAAGACCTTCGTCGACCTCGTGATGCCCGACGTGGCGCCGCGCGTCAAGCGCTACAAGGACGACGTACCGCTGTTCTCGCGCTTCCAGATCGAACACCAGATTGAAACCGCGCATTCGCGCACCGTGTCGCTGCCCTCGGGCGGCGCCATCGTCATTGACCATACCGAGGCGCTGGTCGCCATCGATGTGAACTCCGCACAGGCAACGCGGGGCGCCGATATCGAGGAAACCGCCACCCGAACCAACCTGGAAGCGGCCGACGAAGCCGCCCGCCAGTTGCGCCTGCGCGACCTGGGCGGCCTCATCGTGATCGACTTCATCGACATGGAAGAGGCGCGCAACCAGCGCGCTGTCGAACAGCGCCTCAAGGATGGCCTGTACTTCGACCGCGCCCGGGTGCAGATGGGCAAGATCTCGCGCTTCGGCCTCATGGAGCTTTCGCGCCAGCGGCTGCGCCCGGCGCTGAGCGAGGGCAGCCACATCACCTGCCCGCGATGCAATGGCGTGGGGCAGGTTCGCGACACCGACAGCTCGGCGCTGCACATCCTGCGCATACTGCAGGAAGAAGCCATGAAGGAATCGACCGCCGCCGTGCATGCCCAGGTGCCGGTCGATGTGGCCACCTACCTGCTCAACGAGAAGCGCGCGGACATTTCCAAGCTTGAAGCCCGCCTGCGTGTGTCCATCGTGCTCATCCCCAACCGTTTCCTTGAGACGCCGCACTACAGCATCGAGCGCCTGCGGCACGACGACGAACGCCTGGACACGTCCAAGGCAAGCTACGACCGGGTGATCGCCCCGCCCACGGAAGAACCCTATACGCCGGTCGCGCAGCAGGAATCGAAGAACCGGCAGCAGTCGCCGATCGTCAAGGGAATCACGCCAGAGGCGCCGGCGCCCGTTGTCGCCAGCGAGGCGCCCGCGCCGGCGGCACCGGTGGCCCGCCCCATCGCGGCGGCGCCCGCGCCGCGCTCGTTCTGGCAACGGCTGTCCGACTGGTTCGGCGGCACGCCCGCACCGGCCCCGGTAAGCGCACCCAGGCGCGAGGCGGGTACGCCTTCGGCAGCCGGCGCGGCTGAACGCGGGCGCGGCGCGCGTGACGGTGCTCGCGACGCAGCGCGCGACGACGGCAACCGGCGCGGCGGTCGTGGCGGCCGCGACCGGCGTCCCGAGCGGGGCGCGCGGGGCGAGCGCCCCGAGGGCGAGCGCCGTGATCGCAATGATGCGGCGCGCACCGATGGCAGCCGTGCCGACGCGGCACGCGGCAACGGCCGCAAGCGCGATGAAAAGCGCACCGAGGGCCCCGAAGCGCCACGCCGCGAGCGCGGACCTGCCGCCGGCGGCGGGCGCGGCGAACGTCCAGCTGCTGGTGCCAGAGAGGTCGCAGGCGCCGATGCCAACGCCGAGGTCGCGCTGGACCGGGTAAGCGGAAATGGCGCCGAGCGCAGTGCCGGAGACGGTAATCGCCGGCGCGGCCGACGCGACCGCGGCGCCCCCGAAGCCGGCGAAACGCCGGAACTGCTCGCGGCGCAGCCCTCCGGCGAAATGGCCGGCGATGCAGAAAAGGAACTCCCGGCGCTCGCGCCGGGGGCCAATGGCGCGGGCGTGGACAACCCGCCCGCCACGATTGGCGGCGATGAAGAGAAGCGCGGCCGCCGCCGGCGCCGGCGCCGCGGCCGGTCCTCTGGCGAGCGCGGCGAAAACAGTGCGGTCGCCGGGACGGTTGCGGCCGGTGATGCGGACGAAGCTTACGACGGCGACGATGGCGAGGCCGCCGGCGAAGCCGGCGGCGGCCACGAGGCGCGTGAAGACAGCCACGTTGAAAGCCCCCACACCGCAGTGCCGGTGGCAATGGCCACCGCAAACGACGGCGCAGCCGATGCCAACGGTGCTGCCTTGGCCCCTGCGCCGAGCGAGCCGGAGCGTCCCAATACGCCAACAATGGACGCGTCGTTACCCGCGCATTTCTCACCGGATGCACCGGCAGAGCTTGCGCCGTCACCAGCGCAGGACGCACCGGTACCGGGAATGGCCTACTCGTCGGGTCCGGCCGCGGGCGCACCGCAGGTGCACGGGGGCCATGAGGCCTTTCCCGCAATCGTGCCGCAGGCGCCCATGAATCTCGAGGCGCTCGCGCCGGCCCTCGAAGCGGCCGGCATCGAGCTAGCGCAAACCGATCCGGAGAAACTGGCGGCCGTGCAGGCGCGTATCGCCAGCGAAGCGGCAGAGCGTCGCATTGGACGCGAACGACCGAAGCGCCCGCCCATCGAGGAAGCCCCGCTCATCCAGGTGCAGACCCGCAACTGAACCGTCTTCGCGGCCCTGCGGGCAGCGCGCCGTTTTTTTGGTGGCGACGCTAGGCGGTTGGGGGCAGGTCGAACACCAGGACCTCGGCGCCGCTGGCGGCGGACAATCGCAAATCGGTGGCATCGGTGGCCTGCAGGGCATCGCCGGCGTCCAGTGCATGGCCGTTGACGCTTATGCTGCCGAGTGCCACATGCACATAGAGCAGGCGCTGCGGGTTCCACGCCATTTGCAGGGATTCGGCGCCGTCGAACAGCCCGGCATGCACGCGCGCATCCTGCTGTATCTTCACCGATCCGCGTTCGCCGTCGGGCGAGGCGATAAGGCGCAGGCGCCCGCGTTTTTCCTCGACCGGGAAGTGCTGCTGCTCATAGCCCGGCGGCGTGCCCAGGACATTGGGCACGATCCAGATCTGCAGGAAATGCACGGGGCTGGTCGGCGAAGCGTTGAACTCGCTGTGGGTCACCCCGCGTCCGGCGCTCATGCGCTGCACGTCGCCGGGCCGTATCGTGGAGCCCGTGCCCATGGAGTCCTTGTGCGCGAGCGCGCCCTCGAGCACATAGCTGACAATCTCCATGTCGCGATGGCCGTGCGTGCCAAAACCCGTACCCGGCTTGACCCGGTCCTCGTTGATGACGCGCAGCGGGCCGAAGGAAACGTGGGCAGGATCGTAATAGTCGGCAAACGAAAACGAATGATAGGAGTTGAGCCAGCCGTGGTCGGCGTGGCCCCGTTCCTGGCTGCGACGGATCTGGATCATGTGGGCGCTCCTGGGTTTATCGCTCAGTACGGATCTGGGGACTCGAACGCGCAAAGCAAGTAGGTCGGGAGCAACTCGCCCTCGCGGATGCGGGCTGCCGGCCCGACGGCAACCAGGGCGTGCGCATCGCAGACCGAACGGATCATCGCCGATCCCTGCTCCGGCAGCGGATCGACGCGGCAGCCGCCCTGCTCATCCCACAGCAGCCGCGCCCGGCGAAAATCGATACGCCCCGGGCGCGCCTGCAGGTCGCGAGCCGCGGGCAGGGCCAGCGGCTGCGGTGGCCGGGCCTGCGCCCCGGCCATGCGCCCCAACAGGGGCAGCGCAAGCAAGTGGGCCAGGACGTAGGCCGCGACCGCATTGCCGGGCAGCCCCAGCAACAGCAGGTGCTGCCCGTCCCGTGCGAGCCGGGCCACGGCCACGCCGCGACCGGGGCGCACATTGACCGGGACAAAGCGCACGCCACCGAGCGAGCGCACCACGTCGGCATCGCCCAGTGCGGCGCCACCGGTAACGAGCACGGCGTCAAGGCGCTGGCCGAAAGCCCAGTCGATCCTGTCCTGCAAGGCCGCCGCATCGTCCGGGCAGATGGCCATGTCGACAGCGGTAAATCCCGCCCCGGTTGCCGCGGCCAGAAGCATGGGCCGGTTGCTGTCATAGGCGCCACCAGAGGGCAGGGCCAGTGGCGGATCGCACAGCTCGTCGCCGGTGGAGAGCACACCGACCCGCAACCGGCGCAGCACCGTCAGGTGGGAATTGCCGAGGGAACTGGCCAGGGCAAGGTCGGCCGGACGCAGCCGGCGGGACGCCGCGAGGACCGTCTCGCCGGCTCGCACGTGCTCTCCCCGCGAGCGGCGGTTCGCGCCCACGGCAAGCGGGCCCGGCACAAGTACGTGATTGGCGTCGACCGCCTCGACCACTTCCATCATGACGACAGCGTCGCTGCCAGCCGGCAGCGGAGCGCCGGTCATGATGCGCGCGCAGCTGCCCGGCGCAAGGCCATTGCGCGCCGGGTGGCCAGCCAGCACCTGCGCAGCTACGGGCAGCACGCGGGGCCCGGCAGCCAGGTCGGCACGGCGAACGGCATAGCCATCCATGGCCGCGAGGTCCTGTCCCGGCAAGTCAAGCGCAGCCACCAGCGGACGGGCCAGCACGCGACCGCACGCCTGGTCCAGCGGCATTTCCTCGGTGCCCTGCACGGCCGTGATGTCATCGGCGAGTTCCGCGAAGGCCTGGTGCAGGCTCAGCTCATCCATCGATCCGTCCCGTCGCACCGTTGTCGCCCGTGATGGCATTGATATTGGCAAAAGCGGGTTCATCGTCGAACCAGACCTCGCGCGCGCCCGCGCCCTGGAGGAACACGGCAGGTCGATGCTCACCGCCTGCGAGCGCCTGGGCAAGCCGGGGCGCCAGCGCGCGGGGCAGCAGGCAGAACACCGGCTGGCGGCGGCCGGCGCTCACGGCCAGGGCGGGGGCGCCGCCGGCGGCGATGGCGGCCGACAGCAGGCGCGCCACCAGATCCGCCGGCAGCACAGGCGCGTCGCACGGAACACACGCCACCCAGCCCGCGGTCGCCCGTTCCAGCCCCGCCAGCATGCCCGCCAGCGGCCCCGCGTAGCCCCCGTGGACGCGGTTGTCCTCGACAACCGCGTAGCCGAGGGCGCGGTACCTCTCAAGGTTGCGATTGGCACTGATGATCACGTTGTCAACTTGCGGCAGCAGGCGTTCGAGCACGTGTTCGATCAGCGGGCGCCCTTGCCAGATCACCCAGCCTTTGTCCTGGCCACCCATGCGGCGGCCGCGGCCGCCCGCCAGTATCACGCCGGCAACCGGTGCGCGGCCCGCTGTCATGGCGCTCCGAGGCCTTAACCGCCGATGTAGGACATTTCGATGCGCCGCGCCGGCAGCTCGGTCGCAGCGCTGCGCAATTCGGAGTAGCGGTCGGCGCGGCCGGCCCAGATCTGGCCGATGGCGGCGGCAAGCTGCGCGTCGGTGGCGCCGGAACGCAGCAGCGCCCGCAGGTCATGGCCCTGCCCGCCAAACAGGCACAGGTAGAGGGCGCCTTCGGTGGATAGCCGCGCCCGCGTGCAGTCGCCGCAGAAGGCTCGGCTGATGCTCGAAATCGTGCCGATTTCGCCGCTGCCGTCGCGATAGCGCCAGCGCTGCGCAACCGCTCCGGTCTGGCCGGCAGCGATGGGTTCGAGCGGCATCTCGGCGTCGATCTGCTCCAGCATGCGGTCGGAGGTGAGCACGTCGTCCATGCGCCAGCCATTGGAATTGCCCACGTCCATGAATTCGATGAAGCGCAGGATGTGGCCGTGATCGCGGAAATACCGCGCCATGGGCAGGATCTGCGCGTCATTGAGCCCGCGCTTGACGACCATGTTCACCTTGACCGGGCCCAGCCCCGCGGCGGCAGCGGCTTCTATGCCCTCGAGTACCTGCGCCACGGGAAAATCGACATCGCTCATGCGGCGGAATACGGCATCGTCGAGCGCATCAAGCGACACCGTGACGCGCTGCAGGCCCGCCTCGGCCAGCGCGCGGGCCTTGCGCTTGAGCAGCGAACCGTTGGTGGTGATGGCCACATCCAGCGGGACCGCCAGCTCTGCGCGCAGGCCGGCAAGCATGCGAACCAGCGATTCGAGGTCACGGCGCAGCAGCGGTTCCCCGCCGGTGAGGCGGATCTTGCGAACGCCGCGGTGCACGAAGATGCGCGCCAGCCGCGTGATCTCCTCGAAGCTCAGGAGTTCCGCATGCGGAACGTAGGGGTAATCCTGGTCGAAGAGCTCGCGCGGCATGCAGTAGACGCAGCGGAAATTGCAGCGGTCGGTCACCGATATGCGCAGGTCTAGCAGGGGCCGCTGCAGGCGGTCGAGCAGAATGCCCGTGCCCGGGTCCGACTCCGCCGGCACTTGCGGCGGCGCAAGCGCTGCCCCACCGGCGCTGCGCGTATCGCGTATCGGAATGATGCGTGCGCTCATCAGGCCACCCAGCGGCGGGCGTTGCGGAACATGCGCATCCAGGGCGAATCCTCGCCCAGCCCCGGCGGCTGCCAGGACATCTGCACGGTGCGGCGGACGCGCTCCGGATGCGGCATGACGATGGTGAACCGGCCGTCCGGCGTGGTCAGTCCGCAGATGCCGCCGGGCGAACCATTGGGATTTTCCGGATAGCGCTCGGTGGGCAGGCCCGCCGCGTCGATGTAGCGCAGGGCAACCGCCGCATCGGCCACGGACTGCCCGGCGCCGAACTGGGCCCGGCCTTCGCCGTGGGCATTGGCCACCGGCATCCGGCTGCCGGCCATGTCGGCCAGGAAGATGGATGGCGAGGGCGGCACTTCCACCATGACCAGGCGCGCCTCGAACTGCTCGGACGCATTGCGCGCAAATTGCGGCCACTGGGCAGCGCCCGGGATCATGCCGCGCAGCTGGCTCAACATCTGGCAGCCGTTGCACACGCCCAGCGCGAAGGAGTTGCGCCGGGCAAAGAAGGCCGCGAACTGCTCGGCTAGGCCCGGATTGAAGAGGATGGTCTTGGCCCACCCCCCTCCTGCACCGAGCACGTCGCCATAGGAGAAGCCGCCGCCGGCGGCCAGGCCCTGGAAGTTCTCCAGCGTGTAGCGGCCGGCGATGAGGTCGGTCATGTGCACGTCCACCGCGGTAAACCCGGCCCGGTCGAAGGCCGAAGCCATCTCGTACTGGCTGTTGACGCCCTGTTCGCGCAATATGGCAATGCGCGGCCGCACCCCCGTGGCTATCCAGGGTGCGGCGATGTCCTCGCGCGGATCGAAGGGCAAGGAGAGCGACAGCACCGGCTCCGGATCGGCCGCGGCGCGCAGGTATTCGGCGTCCACGCAGTTGGGGTTGTCGCGCAGGCGCGCGATCGACCAGGAAACTTCATTCCAGGCGCGCAGCAGTGCGGCGAGCGGCTGCGCAATGATGACATGGCCGTCGTGACGCACTTCGATCGCCGGCGCGGCGGCGTCGCTCACCACGGTTCCGAGCACGTGGCTCATCGCGCCCAGGCCGGCCTCGCGCAGCAGGGCCATTGCAGCCGCGCGGTCGGCCTTGCGGATCTGCAACAGGCAGCCGGGCTCCTCGTTGAACAGCACCCGCACCGCCATGTCGTGGCGGCGCACGGCGCCCTGCTCCGGGCGGATCTTGAAGTCGCCGGAATCACCAGCCACGGGATCCATCGCCAGTACGTCAATGTTGAGCCACAGGCCGCATCGCGCAGCAAAGGCCATTTCGCAGGCCGCAGCCCACAGGCCGCCGTCAGAGCGGTCGTGGTAGGCCAGCGCGAGGCCGCGCGCGGCCAGATCGCGCACCGCCCGCAGCGCGCGCGCCAGCGCGGCCGGCTGGTCTACATCGGGCGCCGAATCGCCCAACTGGCCGCAGACCTGCGCGAGTATCGATCCGCCCAGGCGCTGCCGGCCCGCCGACAGGTCGATGAGGATGATTTCAGTGGCACCCTCGTCGGTACGCAATTGCGGGGTGAGACTGCGGCGCACGTCGCCCACCGCTGCGGCAGCGCTGGCCACCAGCGATATCGGCGCACTGACCTGCTTGTCGGTGGTACCGTCGCGCCACTGCGTGCGCATCGACAACGAATCCTTGCCGACGGGAATGGCGACACCCAGCTCGATGCAGAGCCGGCTGGCGGCCTGGACGGCCGCATAGAGGTCAGCATCCTCGCCGGGCGCGCCGCATGCGGCCATCCAGTTGGCCGACAGCTTTACATGCGACCACGTTACGTCGGCTGCTGCCAGATTGAGCAGGCATTCGGCAATGGCCAGCCGCGACGCCGCCGCCGCGTCGATCGCGGCCACGGGCGCGCGCTCGCCAAGGGCAAAGGCCTCGCCGGCGCAATCGTCGTAGTCGAGCAGCGTTACCGCGCAGTCGGCCACCGGCACCTGCCAGGGTCCCACCATCTGGTCGCGGCAGGTCAAGCCACCGACCGTCCGGTCGCCGATTGTGATCAGGAAGGATTTACTTGCTACGGCCGGGTGCCGCAGCACCGCCAGGGCGGCCGACGCGATATCGACGCCGGTGGCGTCGAAGGGCGGCAGGCTGCGGGCGCGGCGCGCGACATCGCGGTGCATCCGCGGCGGCTTGCCAAACAGCACGTTCATGGGCATTTCCACCGGATCGCGCCCGGGAACTGCCGCCTGCACGCGCAGCAGGCCATCGTCGCTGATCTGCCCGATCACGGCCACCGGGCAGCGTTCGCGTGCGCAAATGCTTTCAAGCCGGGACCAGCGCGCCGGATCAACGGCCAGCGCGTAGCGTTCCTGCGATTCATTGCACCAGATCTCGAGCGCCGTCAGCGAACGGTCTTCAACCGGTATGCAGTCCAGTCCGATGCGAGCACCGCGCCCCGCGCCTTCGGCCAGTTCGGGAAAGGCATTGGAAAGTCCGCCAGCGCCCACGTCGTGGATCGACAGCACCGGGTTGGCATCACCCAGGCGCGCACAGGCGTCGATCACTTCCTGGGCGCGGCGCTGGATTTCGGCATTGCCGCGCTGCACCGAATCGAAGTCGAGCTGCTCGGTGTTCGCGCCCGCGCCCAGGCTGGACGCAGCTCCGCCACCAAGACCGATGCGCATGCCAGGCCCGCCCAGGTGCACGAGCAGCGCCCCGACCGGCAGGTCGCCCTTGTGGGCCTGGTCGTCGCGCACATTGCCCACGCCCCCGGCCAGCATGATGGGTTTGTGGTAGCCCAGTCGCGTTCCACCCACGTTCTGTTCGTAGGCGCGGAAGTAGCCCGCCAGGTTGGGCCGGCCGAACTCGTTGTTGAATGCGGCAGCGCCTATCGGGCCCTCGATCATGATGGTGAGCGCATCGGCGATGCGGCCCGGGAATCCGTAGTCGGCGCCGCGTGAAGGCGCCGGGCCGACGGCCGTGACATCACGGTCGGCCTCCCACTCGCGAGGGGCATCGGGCAGGCGCAGATGCGAGACGCTGAAACCGCACAGCCCGGCCTTGGGCCGGGCACCGCGGCCGGTTGCGCCTTCGTCGCGGATCTCGCCGCCGGCGCCGGTGGCCGCGCCCGGGAATGGCGCGATGGCCGTTGGATGATTGTGGGTCTCGACCTTGAAAACCATGTGCAGGGTTTCGCTGCGCCGGTCATAGCGGGCAGCGGCAGCGTCGCGTACGGGATCACCGTACGACGCAAAGACCTTGGCCTGCCGGCCCTCGATCACGGCGGCGTTGTCACGGTAGGCGACCAGGGTGCCCTGGGGTGCCGCGGCGTGCGTGGCTTTGATCATCTCGAACAGGCTGGGACCGGGCTTGCGGCCATCGATGGTCCAGCTGGCGTTGAAGATCTTGTGGCGGCAGTGCTCCGAGTTGGCCTGAGCGAACATCATGAGTTCGACGTCGGTGGGGTTACGGCCCATGGCGGAGAAGGCGGCATGGAGGTAGTCGATCTCGTCCTCCGACAGGGCGAGCCCCATGCCGGCGTTGGCAGCAACGAGCGCGGCGCGCCCCGCGCCGAGCAGGTCGACGCCGTGCACGGCACCATAGCGCTGTTGCTGGCCAGCGGGCCGCAGTACCTGGCGGGCCGCTGCCAGGGGATCTTCGCCCTCCTCCAGCACGGTTTCGGTCATGCGGTCATGCAGGGCGGCGGCAATGCGTTCCCATGCCGTGCCGCCACGATCCTGCGCCGTTGGCCGCCGCCCGAGAAGCTGCACGTCATACGCCAGCCCGCGTTCGATCCGGGCAACCTGCGGCAGGGCGCAGTTGCGGGCAATCTCCGTGGCCTTGCTGGACCACGGCGAGGTGGTGCCCAGTCGCGGCACCACGAGCAGCCGCAGTGGGGAGCCGCGCGCGTCCGGCTCATGGCCGATGGCCGCATCGCCATAGGAAAGCAGCCGCTGCAGGCGTTTTGCCGCTTCGGCGTCCAGGGGCGCTCGCAGGTGGACGAAGTGCTGGTAGAAGGCGGTCATGCTCGCCACCGAGGGCTCGACAGCCTGCAGGCGCGCAAGCAGCCGTGACAGGCGAAACGGCGAAATTGCGGCGGGGCCGTCGAGGACGAGGCAGGGGTCGGGGGCGTTCATTGCGGAGGGGGCTGCGTCAGCGGGTCGGGGTTTCCGAATGTCGTTGACGAGGGGAATTCATTAT